>Ga0081455_10007407_pt1 | contig 11560 bp, 9 predicted proteins | sample TabmetS3T2R1_FD_70207 | JGI IMG/M metagenome (GOLD analysis project Ga0081455, IMG submission 70207) | Tabebuia heterophylla rhizosphere microbial communities from the University of Puerto Rico - S3T2R1 | ecosystem: Host-associated > Plants > Roots > Rhizosphere ...
CACGAACTTGTACGGTCCCATACCGATCGGATGCTTTTTGAAGCCGTCCTCTCCAACCTGCTCCAGGTATTTCTTGGGTACGACTATCCCTGCTGCGGTCGCGGTGGTGCCATAGAAGGTCATGAAATCGGGCCAGGGCTGATGCAGATGAAAGCGTACGGCGCGGGCATCTACCACCTCAACGTTTTTGACCTTCGACTTGAATTCCGCAGCGCCAACCCCTTTGTAGCGTGTGAAGCTAAAGACTACATCCTCAGCCGTACAGGGATCACCGTTGTGGAATTTCAGACCCGGGCGCAGCTTAAACTCGTACGTCAGACCATCTGGGCTTTCGCTCCACGATTCCGCCAAAGCTGGTCCCATACGCTCCCCTGGCAGCGGGCGCACAACCGCATCGTGGAGCGCGTACAGAATGCCAAAGGGGGTAATCTGGGCCGGCGTCTCGGCAGGGTCGAACCAGCTCGGGCTCAACGTGACGTGCATGGCATACACGAGTTCCCCTGAAGGGGTGGACTGTGCCTGAGAGTTCTGGAGGAGCCCAACCGTGCACATAAGCATACTAAGGAGCAGGAACATACAGTGTTTCATAAGCATCTCCCTCGGGCGTTACGCTATATTGACAAGGCGGCCTGATGGCTTAGGTTATATCACACCCCTGCATCGTCGCAAGGGCACAGTTGCGATGGTTCTAGGCTCTGCGCTCGCTGCCGCTGTGTGTCGACAGCGCCAGAGCAGGGTAGCGCTCCTCATGTTCACGATACAGCCAGAACGTTACACCGAGACACCATACCGCCAGGAGCACACCCGCTATGACATCTATGACGTAGTGGTAGCGCAAGTAGACAGTCGAGATCATGAGACTTACCGTAATCACCAGCAGGGGGTAGAACAGTCGACGTTGGTACCGTGCTGCCATGACCAGGACAATGATGGCTATCGCCGTATGACCACTGGGGAAGGCATCCCACTGAATACCTTCAAGGGCATCCAGCGTATCCTGGAGAGGTGTGGTGAGCCACAGGCCAGTCAAGGGGAGCGTGTGGTACGCGGCAAGGTAAAAGCGTGGACCTCTGGCTGGAGTCAGGAAGTAGAGGAGATACGAAACATAATAGCTCAACAGCAAGGCACAGAGGGACACACGGAAGGCCAGGAACTGACCCTGCCGATACAGCGGGGTACATAGGATAAAGGGCAAAAAGTAAAACGTCACATAGGCGAGTTGCATGTACTCGGTGACCCAGGGCACCATGAAGCGTTCGAACCATATCGTAGGATGGACGCCAAAGAGCGCATAATCAATGGCCATCAGCTGGGCATCGATATCAATCGGGTTGATGGGATGCACTAAGTATTGGAGTTCATTAAATATGAACGGGATAAGCAGGGCAGGGTACCACCAGCGCACGAACCGTGCCCAGCCAGTGGGTTTGGGAGGAAGTCTCAGGAGGAAAAGGCCCAGGGCCAGGATGAGCATCGCGTGCGTCAGAGGATACCACCACCACTGCGGAATGCGCTCGGCGAACACAGTCGCGAGCAGTCCGATGATCACCAGATAACCACACGTGATTATGTCAGGCGCAGCGACACGCGACAACAGTTTCGCGGGGCAAGTGTCTGCTTCAGGCATCCGGTGCTTCTGTGAGGTCATCAGTATGGGTCCGAAAGTGGTCATAGCCCCGGGCGCTGAGAGGCTGTTGCGTGCCATCGGGCAGACGTAACGTCACGCCGCGGCCCGCTTGGATAGTGCCGACGCGCCTCAGAGGACACTGAAAGTGTGCAGCGAAGGTCTGCTGCAGCCGAGAGACGACACCAGCCGGTGCTATAAAGCATAACTCAAAATCCTCACCACCGTGTAATGCCAGGGTAAGTGGGGCAACCTGCAGGGCACGTGCGATGTGGTGGACTTCCTCTGACACAGGGATGTGCACGGCCTCAAGTTGGGCGCTCACGCCGCTCTCTGTGCAGATGTGCGCCAGATCGCTCGACAGGCCATCGCTGATGTCAATGAGGCTATGGAGTACACCGTGCTGGCGGAGATATTGCGCCTCCCGCAGACGTGGACGGGGGCGACGATAACGCCTGAGCACCTCAGAGGTTGAGAGACCAGTCAGGATTTCCGGATGCAGCAGCACTTCCAACCCGGCTTTGGCGCCGCCGAGGTCCCCAGTCACCCAGACCTCGTCACCCACCTGGGCACCCGAGCGGTACACACCACGGCCGGATGGCACATCACCGAGCACGGTAATGGTCACGGTCAGGTGCTCTGAGGCTTTGCTGATGTTCCCACCAATGATCGGGCAGTCGTAGGCGGTTGCGAGCTCTTGCAGGCCATCATAGAGCGCTTCAACAAAGGCGACCTCGAGTGTGGCAGGGACAGATAGAGCAATCACCGCGCCCAGGGGATTGCCCCCCATAGCCGCGATATCGCTGACGTTCACGGCGAGACAGCGCCACCCGATGTCCTGGGGTGTCGACCAGTCTCGCCGAAAGTGCACGCCTTCCTCTTGCGTATCTGTGGTCAAGAGGAGATCCATGCCAGCCGCGGGGCGCAGCACCGCACAGTCGTCACCAATGCCGCGTACCAACTGTGCAGGTGCTGTCTTCTGCAGGCGTTGCTGCAAACGGTCAATAAGCGCAAATTCGCCGAGTTCGCCAATCAACATGGTGGTATGGGAGCTAGCGCACAATGAGATTCAGGATCCGGTTCGGTACGAAGATCGTCTTGACGATCGTCTTATCAGCAACATGGCGGCGGAGCCTGTCATCCGCCAGGGCGACAGCCTGCACTATGTCGGCAGCACTATCGGTAGCCACGGTCACTGTGCCTCGCACCTTCCCATTAATCTGCACGGCCATCTCAATCTCACGCCGACGGGTCAATGCTTCATCATAGGCCGGATAGCGCTGCGTGAAGACTGAAGTAGTCTCCCCCAGGCGCTCCCACAGTTCTTCAGCAAGATGCGGGGCAAACGGAGCGAGGGTGATAAGAAAAGCGCGCAAGGTTTGCCGACTCACCGGTTGCTGGGCATACTCCGGCTGTAACACAAAATTCAGGAACTCCATCATGGCACTAATGGCCGTATTAAAGCGGAAACTTTCGAGACGTTCCGTCACCTGTTTGAGTAGGATGTGGAGCTGTTGCTCAATCTCCGGAGCGGTCACCTCACCAGCCTGCGACGCCCTGTCCAGGACCCAGTGCCAGGCGCGTCGCAGAAACCGGTAGATGCCTTCAATGCCGTTATCGTTCCACTCTGATTCCTCTTCCGGTGGGCCGATAAACAGCTCATACAGACGCACCGAATCCGTGCCGTACTGCACCACCAGGTCGTCCGGATTGACCACATTGCCCTTCGACTTGGACATCTTTTCGCGCCTGCCACTCGTCTCACTGCGGCGCACGATCATGCCCTGATTGAACAGGCGTGTGAAGGGCTCATCAAACGGTACCGCGCCGATATCATACAGAAACTTGACGAAGAAACGCGCGTATAACAGGTGCAAGATGGCGTGCTCAACCCCGCCCACGTACAGGTCTACAGGCAACCAGGTTTTGATAGCTTCAGGATCGGCCAAGGCCGTGTTGCAATGTGGCGAGGCGTAGCGCAAAAAATACCAGCAGGACCCGGCCCATTGCGGCATGGTATCCGTTTCGCGCCGGGCCAGCGTGCCACAGCGCGGACAGGCCACCTGGACCCACTCCTGGATCGCCGCCAATGGGGATTCCCCCGTGCCCGTAGGCTGATATTGCTCGACATGCGGCAGGAGCACTGGCAAGTCTGCTTCCGGCACAGGCACCTCGCCACAATGCGGGCACTGTACAATTGGGATCGGCTCACCCCAGTATCGCTGGCGCGAAAAGATCCAATCCCGCATGCGGTAGTTGACGGTTTTCTCAGCTTTTCCACTCTCCGCCAACCACGCCACCACACGCTCTTTGCCTACATCTGACGGCAGGCCATTGAACTGCCCAGAGTTGCGCATATGGCCTGGGCCAACATACGCTGCGGTCAACTGCCCCTTGGCGTCCTTGGGGCTGTCCGGGTGCGTGATCACCTCGACAATCGGCAAGTGAAACAGCGTGGCAAACTCGAAGTCGCGCTCGTCGTGTCCTGGCACCGCCATAATCGCTCCAGTGCCGTAGCCCATCAGGACATAATCGGCGATCCAGATAGGAATTTGGGCGCCATTGACGGGATTGACCGCCACCGCTCCCAAGTCTACACCCGTCTTCGTGCGCTCAACATTGCTGCGCTCGATGTCGCTGCGTCGCCGACTCTCCTCCACATAGTCCTGCACTGCTGCCTCACGCTCTGGCGCGCAGAGGATTTTAACGAGGGGATGCTCGGGAGCTAGCACCATGTAGGTAGCCCCAAACAGCGTATCCGGGCGCGTCGTAAAGATACGCAGCTCGTGCTGGCTTCCATCCCGTGCCGAGATGGCGGTGAAGGTGACAGTAGCGCCCTCGCTGCGGCCAATCCAGTTGGCCTGCATGGTCTTCACTTTCTCTGGCCACTCGAGCTTATCGAGATCGCCTAAGAGCCGCTCCGCATAGCGCGTGATGCGCAGCATCCACTGCTGCATCTCTTTTTTGATCACCGGCGTGCCGCAGCGCTCGCAGGCGCCATCGACCACCTCCTCATTTGCCAACCCGCACTTATCAGTCGGACACCAGTTGATCGGCATAAAGGCTTTATAGGCCAGGCCATGATGGTACATCTGCAAGAAAATCCACTGCGTCCAGCGGTAGTAATTGGGGTCGGTGGTATCGATCTCACGCGACCAGTCATACATCGCCCCAATCTCGTCGAGCTGACGGCGGAACGTCCTGATATTTTGGTCCGTGCTCAGGCGCGGATGGATGCTTTTTTTGATAGCGTCGTTTTCGGCCGGCAAGCCAAACGCGTCCCATCCCATCGGATGCAGTACTTTATAGCCTTGTAACGTCTTATAGCGGCTCCAGACGTCCGAGAGGACATAGCCGCGCCAATGCCCCACGTGCAGCCCTGACCCCGAGGGATAGGGAAACATGTCCAGGCAATAGTATTTGGGCCGCGGATCAGCATCAGCGACCGTATGCATCCCACGCGCTTCCCACTGTCGCCGCCACTTCTGTTCGATCTCTTGCGCTTTATAAGGCTCGTTGCTCATCGATCCCTTACCTCACTGGCCTACCCCTTGCTTCTCACCAACATAGCACATATATACCAGATATCCCCATGGAAAGTCCAATGTTACCTTGCTTCACACCGACATTTTTACTTGCCGATACTGGGTATCTTCGCTACAGTAAGGCCCAATTGCAGCAGAGGCACAAGGACATCAGCAATGCTACCACCATTTGAAGCGATCCTGTTCGATTACGACGGCACCCTGGCGGTCCTCAACCTGGATTTTGCTGCCATGCGGCGACAGCTGCACACGTTCACTATAGCCCAGGGCATCTCTCCCAAGGCATTACGAGACTTAGATATCCTGGAGATGCTTGCGTGGGCGACAGCATGGCTCCGCCAGCACTCTCCAGAGCAGGCAGACCGCTATGCTCGCGATGCTGAGCAACTCATCCAGGATATAGAGGTGCAGGCAGCGCGCAGCAGTGGCCTGCTGCCCGGTGTGCCGGAGCTTTTAACGGCCTTACGGCAAGAGCAGATTGGTGTAGGGATTGTGACACGTAACTGTGATGCCGCTGTGCGTGTGACGTTCCCGCATATTGACACCTACTGCCAGGCTTTTATTCCGCGTGACCGTGCCACACAGGTCAAACCCCATCCTGCGCACCTCCAGGCGGCGCTAGACTGCCTGGGGACGACGCCTGAACGTACTATCATGGTCGGCGATGGTGCGATGGATATCCAGGCTGGTAAGGCTTTAGACATGTTTTCCATTGGCGTCCTCTCAGGGAACAGCTCACGTGCTAAACTGCTGGCGCACGGCGCAGATCTGGTGTTAGCGAGCGTTGCGGAGCTGCAGCAGTACATCGGTCGCCAGAGCCGGGCCGTATGAGTCCATCTCCTCTCCCCCCTGGCAAGCTGCCGCCTGCCCTCCTCGCTACACTCCTGGCGCAAGACGTGCCTACAGATCCGCGTGTGCTCATTGGGCCTCGTGTCGGCGAGGACGCCGCCGTGATTGACATGGGCGACCGCCTCCTCATTGCGAAATCCGATCCCATCACGTTTGCGACCGATGCCATTGGGCACTATGCCGTCACGGTGAACGCCAACGACGTTGCGGTCATGGGGGGCACGCCGCGCTGGTTCCTGGCCACACTGCTGCTGCCCGAGACCAGGACCACCGCTGCCCTGGTACAGGACATTTTTGCGCAGGTGCGCCAGGCCTGTCACGAGTTGGGTATTGCCCTGGTAGGGGGGCATACAGAGATTACGGTCGGCCTGGAGCGCCCGATTCTCTCCGGACACATGCTGGGCGAGGTGACGCGTGAGCGTCTTGTCACCAGTGCTGGTGTCCAGGTCGGGGATGCCATACTCCTCACCAAAGGTTTCCCCGTGGAAGGCGTATCCATCATAGCCCGCGAGTGTGCCGCCCACCTGGCCAGCCAGGGCCATGCACCGGAGGACATCGCCCGCTGGCAACAATTTTTATTTCAACCAGGCATCAGCGTGGTCAAAGAGGCGCAGGTGCTGCAGCAGGCTGTCGAGGTGCATGCCATGCATGATCCTACCGAGGGTGGTGTGGCCACGGGTCTGCGGGAACTGGCCCAGGCCTCTGGCGTGGGCCTGTGCATGAGAGCCGACCAGCTTCCAGTGCTCTCTGAAGGGGCACTGCTCTGTCAAGCGTTCGGTCTCGACCCTCTTGGGACGATCGCCTCCGGCGCACTTCTGGCCGCCGTGCCGGCTACGCAAGTCGAGCGTGCCATACGCGCCTGCGCCGAGGTTGGCATTGCCTGCTACTGCATTGGTACAGCAGTGGCTGATGCCACGGAACTCGTCCTGCAAACCGGGACACAGACGCGCCCCCTGCCGACGTTTACGCGGGATGAGATTCTGACGATTTTCCAGTGACCGCTCCCAGAGGTTATCCTCGTGTGCAGCCCACTCCAGGTCGGGGGTTTACAGAGCGGGTCTCCCAGCGCGCGGGGTGGTTGGATGCCTCCGCTCGCAGGCCGGTGCACCGTCCTAGGTAGTGCAGGACAACGCGGGCCATACGCCTGGCCCGCGGCCACACCATGTGCCTGTGGGGTGCACTGAGACGCCGCATGGGTGGCCTGGCTGGCGATCCTATCTGGACCCGATAAACCCGTACCGGGGCAGAGATGTCCTGGCCCATCCACACGCCGATCGCACTATAGTCTAGGGGGAGCCTGGCCACGACATGGTCATACACAGTGCCCGAAATACACAGACCACCACCTTCAGCCAGGCGCTCCAAGCGCGCTGCCAGGTTGACCGCCGCCCCGTAGATCCGCTCCTGCTCCACCACAATGTCCCCCAAATGGAGGCCCATGCGGAACACCATCTGGCGGTGCGGCGGGAGCGCCGCGTTACGCGCGGCTAAGATGCGTTGGATGGTGACGGCACACTGCACGGCCTCCACTACGCTAGGGAACTCGGCCAACAGGTTATCACCGGGATCGTCGACTACCCGGCCCCGATACTGCCGGATGAGCGATGACATGAGGCCGCGATAGACAGTTAAAGTCCGGATTGTGGCCGTCTCATCCTCATGCATGAGTCGGCTGTAGCCTTGGACATCGGCACTGAGAATGGCGGCAAGCCGGCGTTCCATGCCTACCAGGCGGGTGTGCCAGGTAGTTGCGCCAATAATGCTGTGGGTCATGCCGGTCCTCCTTGAAGGAGCGAGATCATAAGATGGAAGCGCCTCCACGTCGCATAGAGAGAAGGAGATTATACTGTTCATATGTGCAGTAATCAAGAAATTTTTTCGGATTTTTATTATGAAATAACGCATCTAAAAACAAAGGGAAACAAGCTGTGGTCGAAACAATAAAAATAGCACTGTAGGGTCTTGAGCATGGTGAGGCCCTAGTGGCGATACGCAATCGCTTCGACATAGACGAAATCGCATTATTTCCCTTGCTGCATGCAAGACGCCGTGCTAGGACGGGCCAACATATCTGTGTATGATGCGCCGGAGGAGAGGGTCGTCGTGGTGAGTTATGCCTTGCCAAAATTGTACACTCTCAGTCGCGCTTCGTGGAGCTACTGCCGCCCGGGATACGGGGTGCTGATAGGCGAGCCCCGCAGACAGGACCCGCGCCACTGGATGGTAGGACGCGTGCGCGATGGTGATGGCCTGTTCGATCTCTCCGGCTGCGACGTATTGCAGGATAGCAGTGTCCACTTCGTGCTTCCGTAGACGATGCCAGAAGACCCCCCGTCCAATGATCCCAGTCAGAGAGGTCACAGAAGCGGCGAGGAGTGGGAGCATCATGGCGCCTCCCTTCGCCAGCATGCCCACCATCCCCCACTGCAGCACCGTGTGTACAAGCGACATGATCTCCGACATTACTCTCCCTTTCCACCGGCCTGGTCTCGTTGCGCGTTGCGCTGCTGTGTTCCCGTTCCTGTTGCCAACCGCGTCATGCATGGACAGAGAGGCGGCATGCACTCACGGTGTCTACTCCATCCCATTGCAGCACGTCGCCAAGCGGTGGAGACGCCCAATACGCCGCCAATGCATGGAAGACCCGGTTGTGGCATGCGGACCTTCCTCCTGAGAGGCGGTGGTGAGCGCTGCCCTGCCCCCGCGCGACCCGTGGCGGCGCGGAAGGGCCGAGGCGTTACTGCCCCAAAGTCTTGAGATAGTTAATCGTCTGCCAGATCTCCTCCGCGGTCATCTGGCCTCCAAAGGGGGCCATCGCCGTGCCTGCGATCCCATCGTGGATCGTGGTGAAGAGATCCGCGTCCGCATGCAGGGGCACATGCTGCACCAGATCCGCGGGTGGGGGACGCAAGCCAGGCGCCAGCGGCCCATCGCCGCGCCCGGCCGGCCCGTGACAGGGGACGCACCGCTGCGCATACAGGCGCTGCCCCGCGGCGATGGACGTGGCCGTCGGGGGCAAGGGATTACGTCGAGGAGCGCCTGCCTCTGGTCCTGCCCACTGCAGGGTGCCCAGGAAGATCAAAGCGGTGCCGACATAGGCGCCACCCGCCACCAGGACGAGCCCGCTGGTGGCGGCGCTCCTCCGGCGCAGCGGGAGTCCAGTCGCCACGCACAGCCCCCCGAGGACCAGCAAGGTGCCCCCCCAGAGCAGGATGCCGAGGCGGTGCGGCGGGGTGAGGGCGGCGTGCGCACGTGTCCCACCCGCCGTGATCGCTATCCGGAATGCCGTCCGCGCATCAAACGCATCTGGCCGGCGCACCACCAGCTGGACCTGCCATGCGCCGACGAGGCTGAGCGGCGCGTCGTCGAGCACATACGTGCCATCCCCGTGCGCCGCGGCAAGGGCCGTCTGTGCGCCGAGGTCGGCCTCCAGCGCCTCCAGACGCAGCTCGACCTGCGAGGCATTCCGTACGGGGGTGCCCCGATGGTCGCGCAGGGCAACGACCACGCGGTTCAGTCCGACGCTGCCAGGGGTGACGGCCAGCGTGATGTGCACGCCTTCCACGGTATCCTGCACGGTCACCGGCGGCTCGGACGCGTTCTCCCCTGGCGCGACCACTTGGCGCGCGGGTTCCAGGCTGGTCAGGACCCCCACTACCGCCAGGATCACGAGCATGAGAAGGGCTTCACCCGTGACCGCCCGGCGCAGCCACTGGTCCGCCGTGTCTTCGTGGGCCAGGCGCGGACGCACCCAGCGCAGGTTCAGCGCGCCGAGGCCCAGCAGGGGGAGGACCAGCACCAGTTTGACGAGCAGCGTCACGCCATATGGGGTCCGCAGGGCCGGCAGGACCAGGACCTGTGCCCAGGCGGTATAGGCACCGGTGAGGAGCACGGTACTGACGCAGCCACTCGCCAGGAGGGAAAAGCGCGGCACGAGCGCCGCCAAGACCGTGCGGCGGACCGCAGGCGGTGCGGCCCAGAGGCTCTGCCACAGACTCAGCGCGAGATGCAGCAGGCCTCCACCCCACACCGCGGCCGCGAGGAGGTGGAGAAAGTCGGCACAGACCGCCGCCGTGCGGATCTCCAGGGTCGCGGCTCCATGACTCGTCAGGCTGAGGGTCAAGAGGAGGCCACCGCTGAGCACCGTGGCCCAGAGGAAGCGTGGGGACCTGGCGCCCTGCACGTCATCCGTCGACGGTCGAGCGGCAGCGGGACCCCCGAGGATCACCGCGATGAGCAGCAGCAATCCCCCACGGGCGAGCCAGCAATATCCCCAGTCGGTGCCGGTCAGGACGGCCGCCAGGGGAGGCCCTAGGACCTGCGAGATCGGCCGCTCCGCCGCCACGGCCGTATGGTCCAGGAGCTGGGCGACCGACGCGACCGCCGCCACGCCCAGGGCGATCCGGATATGCTGCACGGTGCGCACCACCACCTGCAGGCCCACATGCTGCACGGGAGTGCCCGGGGGGCTCTCTACGAGCAGGGCGCGGGACACCAGCAGAGCAAACCCCACCCCGCCGACGATGGCGAGTGTACTGAGCAGCACGAGCCCACGCAGGACCGGGGCACTGGCGGACTGGAACAGCGGTGGGGCCGATACCGACACCGGGCCTCTGGGCAGCGGTGTGCCTACCGCAAACACGAACGCGCCCCGTACCCGATGCCCATCGACCATTGAGACGTTCTTCCAGGCGACGGTATAGAGGCCCTGAGGTAACGATGGCAGGGTCACCGTCAACGCCGTCGCTTCCTCCTGGTCTACGGCGTTGTCGTCGTGGTCCATGCGCTGGCCCTGGGCATCAAACACTTGGATGGCGCTGAAGGCGGGGGCAATCCGTTCACTGAACCAGAGGGTCACCTGGGCCGGTGGCTGCTGCAGCACGGCGTTGGGCTCGGGGACCGCCCGCAGGAGGTTCGCATGAGCCTCTGCACGCGGGGCCAGCCCCAAGGGGGCGGTGGTCATCACGCCCAGCAGGAGGAGGAGGGGCCAGGGGTCCCAGCGCTGGCGCGTCTGTCTCATCATGGGTTACTCGTCCTCTCGTTCTTCCGGCCGCCTCACGCGGAGCGACCACTGGGGGTGCACGGCCCTAGCTCCGTTAGCGTTTGCGCGCGGTGACCATCGCCCCAACGCCCGTGGCGAGACCGAGTGCCCCGAGCACGACCCCAATGATGGCGAGGGTCTGCGCCGAGGTACGCCCGGCCAGGGCCGCCAGGGCCGCATCCTGCGCCTGCTGGGCTGTCTGCTGGATCCCCCGTATGGCGCTCTGCATTTCCCGCGGGGCGGGCAGGCGCTCCGGAAACTGGAGATCGGCCGACGCGTCGACATCGTCGAATTGTCCCCCGCCCGCCCGCGAATCGAAGGTTTCATTGACCGCTGTCTCCCCCAGGCTTCCGAAGAACCGGAAGCGATAGTGACCGGGGACCGTGGGGATGAGGTCCGCCGTGTAGTGGCCCGGCTCACGGTAGATGGTCCGCAGACGTAGCACCCTGGCGGCCCCACTGGGGACATACGTGAGTTCCACCTGGAGGGTGCGCTCCAGGC
>Ga0081455_10007408_pt1 | contig 11558 bp, 11 predicted proteins | sample TabmetS3T2R1_FD_70207 | JGI IMG/M metagenome (GOLD analysis project Ga0081455, IMG submission 70207) | Tabebuia heterophylla rhizosphere microbial communities from the University of Puerto Rico - S3T2R1 | ecosystem: Host-associated > Plants > Roots > Rhizosphere ...
CATGTACGCGGGCACCGTCAACGGCGGCCCGGTCGGCGACGCCGTGCTCGAACCCGGCCAGACCACGTACTCGGCCGAGGTCGACTACCGCACCTACGACCTCACCCACCGGCTGCGCGCCGGGCGCAACGTGCTCGGCATCGAGACCGGCAGCGGCCCCTACCAGCGGGTCAAGACGCCCGGCCGGTACTTCTTCGGCGGCGGGCTCGAGGTGTACACCGTCTACGGCGAACCGAAGGCCATCGCGCAACTGGAGATCACCTACACCGACGGCCGCCGGCAGACCGTCGCGACCGACCCGTCCTGGCGCACCGCCCTCGGGCCCACCACGTTCTCGTCGTGGTGGAGCGGTGAGGAGTACGACGCCCGCCGGTCGGCGACCGCGCCCACCCCGGCGGCCGATCTCAGCGGCCCCGGCTGGCAGGACGCCTCGCTCGCCGCGGTCTCGGCCACCACCACCCCGCGGGACACCACACCGCTGCGGGCGGACCCGCGGCCGCCGGTCACCGTGGCCGGGACCGTCCGGCCGGTCGCGATCACCGCCACCGGCACCGGTTCGTACGTCCTCGACTTCGGCGCGAACCGGTCCGGCTGGCCCAGCCTCGACACAACCGGCCCGGCCGGGAGCACCATCACGATGACGCCGGCCGAAGCGCTCGCCCCGGACGGCACCCTCGACGTCGCCAGCACCGGCGCCTCGGCGACCAGCAGGATCGCCTACCGGTACACCCTCGCGGGCCGCGGCCACGAGACCTGGCACCCGCGCTTCACCTACAGCGGGTTCCGCTACCTGCAGGTCGACGGCCTGCCGACGCCCCCGACCGCGAACACGGTCACCATGAAGGTGATCCACGCCGCGAACCAGCGGGCCAGCAGCTTCGGCTCCTCCAGCCAGCTGTTGAACGAGATCCACGCCATCACGCTGCGCTCCATGCAGAGCAACATGATGTCGGCGCTCACCGACTGCCCGGACCGGGAGAAGGGCCCGTACACCGGCGACAACCTGCACAACATCGATGCCCTGCTCACCGACTACGACATGGCGGCCTACCAGCCGCAGCTGGTGCGGAACATGGCCACCGCGCAGCGGCCGCCGGGCGACGAGTCCCCCGGCCTGATCGCGAACATCGCGCCCGAATTCCACCGGGTACGCCCGGTCAAGCTGAACTTCCCGCAGGGCGTGATCGAATTCCTGGACGAGGTGAACTGGGGCGGCGCGATCATCCGCATCCCGTGGAAGCTGTACCAGACCTACGGCGACACCCGGACCATGGCCACCTACTACGCCAACATGGTGACCTGGCTCGACTACGAAGCCGCCAACAAGGCGGCGAACAACGGTGACATCCCCGGCCTCGGCGACTGGTCCGCCACCGACAACACCACTCCCTTACAGCTGCCGATCGTCGCCGGCCACTACACCGCCGCCCGCGACATGGCCGGCATCGCCCAGGTCCTCGGCAAATCCGCCGACCACGCGAAGTACGCCGCCCTGGCCGACCAGCTCGCCGCCGAGTTCACCGCCAGATTCCGGCACACCGACGCCGCCGGTGCCTACTACGGCAGCGACAGCGAGGCGTCCAACGCGATGGCCCTGGACGCGGGGCTCGTCCCGACCGCGGACCGTACCGCCGTCCTGGACCGGCTGGTCGCATCCGTACGCCGCAGCGGAAACCACATCACCACCGGGTCGGTCGCGCTCGGCCCGCTGTTCCGCGCCCTGCGGGCCGGCGGCCGCGACGACGTCCTCTACGACATGATCGTCAACCCCACCGCACCCGGCTACGGCTTCTTTGTCGCAAGTGGACGGACCGCGCTGGCCGAGTCGTTCAGCGGCGGCGGGTCGCAGAACCACCACTTCCTCGGGCAGGTCGACGCCTGGCTGGTCAGCAGCGTCGCCGGCATCCGGCAGGCCGCGGGCTCGATCGGCTACCAGCGGCTGGAGATCGCGCCGGTCCCGGTCGGCGACCTGACCCGGGCAGAGGGCAGTTACACCACGCCGTACGGGCCGGTCAGCAGCCGGTGGCGCAGGGACGCCGGCCGGGTCCTCCTCGATGTCACCGTCCCGGTCGGGACGACCGCCACCGTACGGGTACCGGCAGCGCCGGCCGACACCGTCCACGCCAGCGGCCCGGCCCGCCTGATCCAGCGAACCGCCGCCGCGGCCATCTACCACGTCGACGCCGGGAGCTACACCTTCCGCGTCACGGGCTGAGTACCGCGACGGGCTTCGGTGTGCCGGCAACCGCCGGGCGCGCCGTGCAGGCAAACCAGCCGAGTGGAGGGATCCTCATGCGGCTCAACAGTGCGGTACACAGGGGTCGCGGTGCCGGGCGAGCGGCCCTGGCCGCCGGAGCGACCGCGATGCTCGCCATCGCCTCGGCGGTGCACGCGCCGGCCGCGTCGGCGGCGCTGCCGTCCTGGCCGGACAACCCGAACTGGCAGAGTCTCGTGCCCGCGCCGGCCAGCGACAACGTACGTCCGGTCGGCATCGCCCGGACGCAGGGCTCGGTGACCAACCCGGGTGCGCTGACCGGTCAGAGCACCGGCTCCACCGTGCTCAGCATGCCCGCCGGTGGTACGCCGGCCGTCGCGGTGCTCGACTTCGGCCGGGAGGTCGGGGGTACGCCGTACATCACCGTGTCCGCCGCGAACCCGGCGACCGCGACCGTACGCGTGTCCACCAGCGAGGCGCTGCCGTTCCTGACCACGAGCAGCGGCGCGTACGTCAACGACAACGGCGCGCAGATCAGCTTCCCGGTCACCGGGCCGCGCACGTACACCGGCGGGCTCCGCGGCGGCTTCCGGTTCGCGGCGATCGAGCTGCGGACGGCGGGGACGGTCACCCTGACGGCGGCGGGGGTGAACTTCATGGCGTTCCGCGCCACCGCCGACAGGTACCAGGGCTACTTCATTTCCAGCGACGACCAGCTGAACCGGATGTGGTACGCCGGGGCGTACACCGCTCAGCTGGACATGGTCCCGGTCGGTGTCGCGTCCTGCTTCCGGGTGCCGGTCATCTTCGACGGCGCCAAGCGCGACCGGGCCATCTGGTCCGGCGATCTCATGATCACCGATCCGGTCGCGCTGCTGTCCATCGGCACGAACGCCGTGCCGTACGTGACCGGCTCGATCACCAGCATCATGAACCTGCAAGGGAGCAGCGGCCGGCTCACCAGCGCCGTCGGCTTCCGCGGCTGCGGTGCCTTCGACTACGCCGTGACCTACTCGGCGTACTCGGCGATCATCGCGATCCAGTACTACCGCTACACCGGCGACACCGCCTTCATCACCGCGCTGCGCCCGAAACTCGAGGCCGCGACGGCGTTCCACGCGACCCGGCTCGACCCGAACGGTCTGGTCGCCACCAACGACCCGGACTACTGGCAGACCCGGCAGAGCGACGCGGTCACCGAATACAGCCTCGCCTACTACGAACTGCTCCAGGAGATGGCCTGGCTGGAGGGCAGGGTCGGCACCGCGGCCCGCGTCACCGAGTACACCGGCAAGGCGACCGCGCTGAAGAACGCGATCAACGCACGGCTGTTCAACGCCAGCGCCGGCCGCTACCAGCACACCGCGACCCGGCCGAACATCTTCCCGCTGGACGCGAACGTCAACGCGATCCGCCTCGGCGTCGCCCCGGCGAACCAGGTGCAGGCCATCCTGACCTACTTCCGGAACCGGTGGCAGGCGCACGGCAGCCAGATCTCGCAGCCGGCGCCCAGCATGGCCGACCCGGGCGGGCACACCATCGAGCCGCTGAACAACACCTGGGAGGCGATGGCCCGCTTCGCCAGCGGCGACACCGCCGGTGCGCTGGAGCTCATGCGCCGGCTGTGGGGCGTACAGGTCGATCCGAACAGCGGTTTCTACACCGGTACGTTCTGGGAGTTCGTGGGCAGCGCCGGCCTACCCACGCGCGGGTTCGACAGCCTCGCGCACGCCTGGGGAGCCGGCCCGACGCAGCTGCTCACCGAGTCCGTCCTCGGCGTGCGGCCGGTCGGCCCGGGCTACACGACCTGGCAGGTACGCCCGCAGCCCAGCAACCTGGCCTGGGCGCAGGGCCAGGTCCCGACGCCGCGCGGCCCGCTGACCGTCAAGTGGGCCCAGGACACCGCGCACCAGTTCCACCTGCAGGTCGCCGCGCCCACCGGCACCGGCGGCGAGGTCTGGGTGCCGCTGGCCTCGGCGAGCGGCACCACGACCCCGCTCACCCCCGGCAGCACCTTCCTGCGCCGCACCGGCGGCTACGACGTCTACCAGGTCGGCTCCGGGACCTCCGAGTTCGCCTCCGTGCCGTAGGCGGATCGGGCGATGCGGCTGACGGCCTCGGTGATGGTCTCCGGGGAGCAGGCGAGGTTCATCCGGGCGTGGCCGCGCCCGGGTGAACCGAAGGTCGGGCCGCTGGAGAGTGCGACCCTGGCCGCGTGCAGGACGTGCTCGGCGGGGTCGTCGCCCCAACCGAGCGCGGACATGTCCAGCCAGGCCAGGTAGCCGGCGGCCGGCCGGCGGAAACCGACCGCGGGTAGCTGGTCGCGCAGGAGTTCCGCGAGCAGGGTCGCGTTGGACTCGATCGCGGTGACGGCCTCGTCGAGCCAGCCGAGGCTGTCCGCGAAACCGGCGCGGGTGGCGAGCAGTCCGAACAGGCCGGTGCGGAAGCTGACCTCGTCGGGCAGCGCTCGGATCAGTGCCGTCATGCGGTCGCCCTCGGCGACGAAGAACGCGGTCCTCAACCCGGCCAGGTTGAAGGCCTTACTTCCGGACTCGGCCGCGATCCCGTGGTCGCGCGCCTCGTCGGACACGGTGAGGTACGGGACGAACCGCTGCCCGTGGTGGGTCAGCGGCGCGTGGATCTCGTCGCTGACGACGAAGCCGCCGTGCCGGTCGACGATGCGGGACAGTGCGGTGAGCTGGTCGCGGGAGTGCAGCAGGCCGAGCGGGTTGTGCGGATGGCACAGCAGTACGCCCTTCGCGCCGGCCGCGAACGCGCTGTCGATCGAGTCGAGATCGATCTCCCAGGACGAGCCGGTGTCGAGCAGCGGGACCTCGACCACCGTGGCGCCCGCTTCCGGCAGCAGGTCGAAGAACGGTGGGTAGACCGGCGGCATGATGACCACACCGTCCCCGGGCTCGATCAGCCGCCGCAACGACTCGACGATCACCACGCTGACGTCCGTCGTGACGCCCATGCGCTCGACCGCCGGCGTCCAGCCCCACGCGGCGGCGGCGTACCCCGCGAACGCGTCGCAGGCACCGGTGTCGCGCGGGTTGACGTAGCCGGTGTCGCCCAGCTCGACCGCCTCGTGCAGTGCCGCCCTGATCGCCGGAGCCAGACCGAAGTCCATCTCCGCCACGAACATCGGCAGCACGTCGCCCGGGTACCTGGCCCACTTCTCGCTCGTACGACGGCGTAGTGCACTCATCGGCGCGGACAGGTCCACACCCGCACCCTAGCCACCTGCCCGTACCGCCGCTGAATTCAGTCGACGCGGTGCGGTGAGGTCTCTACCGTTCGCCGGCGTGGACCGCTCCGAGATCTTCGACATCGCCCACCGCCGCCATCCGATCGCGGCGCCGGTCGCGCCCGAGCGGATGCGCGACCTGGTCGGCTGGCTGAGCCCACCCGCGGGGGGCCGCGCCGTCGACCTGGGCTGCGGCGAGGGTGAGTGGCTGCAGGAGCTGCTGCTGGCCCAGCCCGGGCTCACCGGTGCCGGCGTCGACCACATGCTGCCTGCCACCGCCGCCGCGCGTACCGCCCAGCGAGGGCTGAGCGACCGGGTGCGCTGGATCGAGACCGACGCCGCTACCTGGAGCGACGGCCTGTTCGATGTGGTGCTGTGCGTTGGCGCGAGCCACGCCTTCGGTGCGCTGGGGGACATGCTGACCGCCGTCCGGCGGCACCTGCGGCCCGGCGGCCAGGCGCTGGTCGGCGACACGATCTGGGAGGGCATCCCCTCCGCGGCCGCCTTGGCGGCGCTGGAGGTGTCCGCCGGGGACTTTCCCGACCTCGCCGGCCAGGTGCGGACCATCCGCGAGCACGGGTTCGAGCCGTCGTACGGGCATACCAGCACGGTGGCCGAGTGGGACGACTACGAGTTCAGCTGGACCGGCTCGCTCGTCGACTGGGCCCTGCGCGAGGCCCCGACGACCGGGGATCGCGACCAGGCGCTGGCCGCCGCGCGCGAGCACCGCGAGGGCTGGCTGGGCGGCTGGCGTCGCCAGTTGGGCTTCGCCACCCTCGTACTGCACGACGTACTCAGTTGACCCGGGACGCGTTCGGTGAGCTGGTAGGCCGCCACTCCTACGAGTTGCGGGTGCACTGCTACCGGATGGTGGGGTGGGTGGAGGAGGCCGAGGACCGGGTGCAGGAGCCGTTCCTGCGGGCCTGGCGGGGGTGGGGCGGGTTCGAGGGGCGGTCGAGCGTACGGGCCTGGCTCTACCGGATCGCCACGAACGCCTGCCTCGACCTGCTGGATCGGCGGGCGGACCGGGTGTTGCCCTATGACCTCGATTCGATGGCAGGGGACGTGGCCTGGGTGGGGCCGTTTCCGGAGGGGGTGGCGGAGGACCGGGAGACCATCGAACTGGCGTTCCTGGCCGCGATCCAGCACCTGCCGGTACGGCAGCGGGCGGTGCTGATCCTGCGGGATGTCGTGGGGTGGTCGGCGGCGGAGACGGCGGAACTGTTGGGGGGCAGCCCGACCTCGGTGCGCAGCGCCCTGCAGCGGGCTCGGGCCACGTTGCGGGAGCGGTTGCCCCGGCAGCGTGGTGCGTGGAGCGCGGCGTCCAGTGACGAGGAACGGGCGGTTCTGGCGCGGTACATGGCCGCGGTGGAGGCGGCCGATCTGGACGCGTTGGCGGCGTTGCTGGCCGAGGACGTACGCACCGCCATGCCGCCGTTTCCGGAGTGGTTCGCGGGGCGGGACGCGGTGCTGGCGGCGCTGGCGGCCAGTTGGGATCCGGCCAGGCCCGGGTACGTGGGGCGGTTCCGCATGCTGCCCACGGTGGCGAACGGCCAGCCTGCTGCCGCGGCGTACACCCGGTTGGCGGGCTCGGGCCCGTACCGGCCGTTCGCCCTCGGGGTGCTGACGGTGCGCGAGGGGCGGATCGCGGAGATTGTGGCGTTCCATGACGTCGCGTTGTTCGCGCTGTTCGGGTTGCCGGCCGAACTCCGGTGAATGTGGCGGCCGGCGGCCGTCTCAACACGGGTCACTGGTCGTACGACCCGCTGGAGGTAGCGGTGGGCAAGGTGCTGTACGCGGCGACGATGTCCCTGGACGGGTTCATTGCCGGGCCGGGCGGCGACATGTCGTGGCTGACGCCGTACGTGGGGCAGCCGAACGCGGTGGCCGCCGGGTTGGCGCGGCAGATCGGGGCGCTGTTCGTCGGCGGGCGGACGTACCGCGGGGACGACCCGAACCGGGGGACGGACAAGGAGGGAGCGTTCGGCGGGACGTGGCACGGGCCGCAGTTCGTGCTGACCCGGCGGCCGCCGGATACTGAGGTGCCGGACACCACGTTCGTCAGCGACGTCCGGGATGGTGTGGCGGCCGCGCGCGCCGCCGCAGGCGACCGGTACGTCAACGTGCTGGGCGCCGAGGCCGCCCGGCTGTGCCTGGAGGCGGGCCTCCTGGACGAGGTGCTGGTGTTCGTGGCGCCCGTGCTGCTCGGCGACGGGGTCCGGCTGTTCGACCACCCCGGCGGCACGACGGTACGGCTGGAGCGGATCAGCGCGGAGCTGTGGTTCCGCGTCCTCCGCTAGTCGGGTGATCGCTGGCCGGGGGCGCGCTGGCTACGCTGATGGCGCGTCCCCGAGCGCGTGGGGGTCAAGTGGAGAGCCAGCCCGCGACAGGTGTGCGGGCGGTGGCGTGCCCGGTGCACGGCTCGACCGAGCTGGTACGCCGGGTGCCGGCGGTCTACTACGACGGCACCGCCTGCCGGCTCACCCCCGAGCCGCCGCTGAAACGGGTACGCCTGCTGCTGATCTGGGCCGTCCTGCTCACCTGCGTCTCGCCGCCGATCGCGGTGGCGTTCCTGCGTTCGATCGCCAACGATGACAGCGGCACCGCGGCCAAGATCGGCGCGGCCAGCTTCATGCTCGCCTTACTCGTCCTCAACCTGGCGCTGTACTGGGGGAAGGTCGCGGTCCGCACCAAGCGGCTGGTGCGGGTACGGCACGGGATGCGGCGGGCGATGCGGGTGTGGCAGGTCGGCTGGTACTGCGCGCACTGCGACGGCGTGTTCTTCGGCTGGCAGGACCGGCCGAACGGCATGCCGGCCGACCGCCTGCTGCCGGTGGGCGAATTCCAGCAGCTGGTCTGGGGCAGCGGCGGGTTCACCTGCTGGGGCAAGCCGGCGGCGCGGCGGCCTTTCCTGCGGCTGACCTGATCACCCGTTAGGGTCGCGGCATGGGTGAGCCTCGTACGTACCCGAACGGCGTGCCGTCCTGGGTGGACTGTGAGTTGGCCGATCTGGACGCCGGTGCGGCCTTCTACGGCGGGCTGTTCGGCTGGAGTTTCGAGAGCGTCGCGCCGGACTACCGGATCGCGACGCTGGACGGGCAGGACGTGGCGGCGCTCGGCGCGGGCGAGCGGGCCCGGTGGAACACCTACATCGCCGCCGACGACACCGACGCCGCCGCGGCGCAGGTGCGTACGGCCGGCGGGCAGGTGACGCGGGAGCCGGTGGACGCCGGGCCGGGCGGGCAGTGGGCCGAGTGCGTGGACCCGGGCGGCGCCGTGTTCCGGCTGTGGCAGGCGCGGCGGCGGCTCGGGGCGCAGCTGGTCAACGCGCCCGGCGCGTGGAACTTCAGCAACCTGCAGGTCCCGGACCCGGCCGCGGCGCTGCCCTTCTACGCCGCCGTCTTCGGCTGGGTGGGGGGTCAGGTGCCGGGCGCCGGCCTGATGGTCCGCGTCCCCGGGTACGGCGCCCACCTGGCCGCGACCTCCGACCCCGACATCTACCAGCGGCAGGCCAACGCCCCCGAGGGCTTCGCCGACGTGATCGCCGGGTTCGAACCGGCCGGCGTCGAGCCGCACTGGCACGTCATCCTCTCCGTCGCCGACCGCGACGCGAGCGCGGAGACCGTCCAGAAGCTCGGTGGCACAGTGGTGTCCACCGCGCAGAACATGTGGACCCGCAGCGCGGTCGTACGCGACTCGCAGGGCGCCGAGTTCAGCATCAGCCAGTTCACCCCGCCGGACGGGTTCTAGGTCACCGGCACGATCGTGGCCTCCTCGATCTGGCCGGCGGTCAGGGTGAGGAGGCCGATGGTGCCGTGGGGTTGGCGGCGGCGGTCGGTGGGCGAGCCGGGGTTGAAGATGCGGACGCCCGCGTCGGTCAGGTCCATCGGGATGTGGGAGTGGCCGAAGACGACCAGGTCCGCGGTGGGGAAGCGGCGGCGCATGCGGGCGGCGCGGCCGGCGGCGGGGCCGCTGTCATGGATCATCGCGACGCGGACGCCGGCCAGGGTCAGTTCGAGCGTTTCCGGTGCGCCCCAGGCGGATACGTCGGGCCCGTCGTTGTTGCCCAGTACGGCGTGCACCGGCGCGTAGGCGGACAGCTCGTCCAGCACGCCCGGAACGCACACGTCGCCCGCGTGCAGGATGAGGTCCGCGCCGCGCAGATGCTCGGCCACCCGCGGCGGGCAGCCCCGCCACCGCCGCGGCGCGTGGGTATCGGACACCACCGCAACTCGCACACACCGCACCGTACAAGGGCGGGCCGGCTGCCCTTGGCGGGCAGCCGGCCCTTGTTGGACGGGTTAGTGGTGCCGACCGGGAGGGCGCCGGCGGTCGCGCGTACGCCCGCGGCGGTGCCGGCCGAAGCGGGCCGGTTGCTGGGTGCGCATCGGGCGGCCCCTCAGGCGTCGATCTGCTTGCTGGTGCTGCCGCTGCTCACGCTGATGCGCTTCGGCTTGGCCTTCTCGGCGACCGGGATGCGCAGGGTGAGGACGCCGTCGGTGTAGTCGGCGGCGATGTGCTCGGTGTCCAGGGTCTCGCCGAGGAACAGTTGCCGGGTGAAGACGCCCGCGGGCCTCTCGGCCACCACCAGCTCGCGCTTCTCGTCCGGTCCGCTGTTGACCGCGGTCCGTTCGGCCCTGATCGTCAGCACGTTGCGCTCGACCTGCAGGTCGATGGACTCCGACCGTACGCCGGGCAGGTCGAAGTGGGCGACGAAGGTTTCCCCGTCCCGGTAGGCGTCCATCGGCATGACGGCGGGCCGGGCAGCGGTGCCGAACACCTGCTGCGCCACGCGGTCCAGTTCACGGAACGGGTCGGTACGCATCAGCATCGTGGTCCCTCCTCGTCTGGTCAGCTTGTCCAGCCGATGCGTACGAAAATCTAACTCGACCACAGTAGGTTGTCTAGAGGAAGGAACGATGATTTTCTAGAGCTGTGACAACCGACCGGCCGGCCCGTGACCGCGGGGTCTACGGCATCTCCGTGGCCGCGGAGCTGGTGGACATGGAGCCCCAGTCACTGCGCCTGTACGAGAGCCGTGGCCTGGTCTCGCCCAGGCGCACCGACGGCGGCACCCGGCGGTACAGCGAGGTGGACCTGGTCCGCATCCGCCGGATCGGTGAGCTGCTCGGCATGGGCCTCAACCTGGCCGGCATCGCGGTCGTACTCGAGCTGGAGGCGGAGAACCAGGCGCTGCGCGCCGAGCTGGACGGCCGTCCACCCCGTCCGGAGGCGTAGGCCAGACTGATCGCATGACCGGGGCGGTGGATGAGGAGCGGGACCGGCCACTCGGTCTGTTCCGCCGGTTGGTACGAGCGGGGAGGCCGGCGGTGTCGCCGAAGCAGTGTGAGCACCTTGATGAGGCACCGCACCGGATCGAGGCGCGTACGCCCGGCCGGTGCGAGGAGCACACCGACGCCGACGGCTGGTGGGTGCACCTGCGGGTGTGCCTCACCTGCGGGCACGTCGGGTGCTGCGATTCGTCGCGGCCGCGGCATGCGACCGCGCATTTCGAGCAGACCGGGCATCCGGTGATGCAGTCCGCCGAGTCGGGCGAATCGTGGCGTTGGTGCTATGTGGATGAGCTGCTGGGCTGAGCGGATCGAGTTCACAGCAGACTCTGCGCTGACTCTCAGGGGACTGTCAGGTCGCCGACCTTTCCTGGGTCCGGTAGCCACACAGGACCCCGAGGAGTCACCATGCCGGACCAGCAGGATGGTCAACAGCCGGGTACGCCGTACCAGTGGGCGCCGCCGGTAGGGCCGCCCGCCGGCCCGGCCGTACCACCCCCACCCTCCAACCCCACGCCACCCGAAGCACCCCAACCCCAGACCGCCACCTCCCCCACCGAGGCCCACCCGGCCGGGGTCGAGCCGGCCGGGGCCTACCCAACCGGGTACCTGGCGGCCGGGGCTCAGCCAATCGGGACCGAGTCCGCTGGGGTCGAGCCGGCCGGGGTCGAGCCGGCCGGGGTCGAGCCGGCAGGGGTCGAGCCGGCAGGGGTCGAGCCGGCAGGGGTCGAGCCGGCAGGGGTCGAGCCGGCAGGGGTCGAGCCGGCAGGGGTCGAGCCGGCCGGGGGCGAGCCGGCCGGGG
>Ga0081455_10007409_pt1 | contig 11557 bp, 9 predicted proteins | sample TabmetS3T2R1_FD_70207 | JGI IMG/M metagenome (GOLD analysis project Ga0081455, IMG submission 70207) | Tabebuia heterophylla rhizosphere microbial communities from the University of Puerto Rico - S3T2R1 | ecosystem: Host-associated > Plants > Roots > Rhizosphere ...
CGAACGAGGAGCACGTGCACATCTCGCCCCTGAGCGCGCAAAGGCTGCGCGACGAGCTCACGCTGCCGGTGGTCGGAGTGACCCCGATCGGGGTCGCCTCGCTCGCGCCCGTGCTCCATCCCGCCTGGCCGAACCCGTCCGCAGTGGCGACGCGGATGCGCTTCCTGCTGCCCGCCGACGGGCCGTTCACGCTCGAGGTGATCGATGTCACGGGCCGCCGGGTGCGCTCGATCGCCCGCACGGAGTTCGCCGCCGGATGGCACGAGATCGGCTGGGACCTGCGGGACGACGGGGGACGGCGCGTGGCGCCCGGCCTGTACTTCCTGCGGCTTCGCACGCTCCAGGGGGACGCGTCGCGGCGGTTCGTCGCGCTCCCTTGATCAGCCGCGCAGGGCGGTCGCCCCGATCGGGCCGCCCCTCCACGCGGGCAACGCCTCCGTGCCGAGTGCGACCGCGACGGCGGCGCGGGAGGCCTCAGGCGCCGGTCCCCATCGCGCGATTCACCGCGCTGACCACCGCGCGCAGCGAGGCGGTGACGATGTTGCCGTGGATGCCCACGCCCCACCGCGGCCGGCCGTCGCCCAGCTTGGCTTCGACGTAGGCGACCGCGGAGGCGTCGGCTCCGCCGCCAATGGCGTGCTCGTTGTAGTCCAGGACCGCCACCGGGATGTTGCCGTCACGCCGGAGCGCGTCCACGAACGCGGCGATCGGGCCGTTGCCCGCGCCCTTGGCCAGGCGCTCCACCCCCGCCACGCGCAGCGGCGCCTCGATGGTGGTCTCGCCCGACTCGCCCGCGGTGGTGATCGTCGGGTGATGGGCGAGCTGCAGCGGCTGGTCGGGCGTGAGATAGGTTCCCTCGAACGCGGACCAGATCTCTTCCGCGGTGATCTCGGTGCCACTCTGCTCCACCATCTTCTGGATGACCGAGGAGAACTCGATCTGCAGCCGCCGGGGCAGGTCGAGGCTGTGCTCGAACTTCATGATGTAGGCCACGCCGCCCTTGCCGGACTGGCTGTTGACCCGGATCACCGCCTCGTAGCTGCGGCCCACGTGGTGCGGGTCGATCGGCAGGTAGGGCACCTCCCAGACGTCGTAGTCCTTGCCGAGGGCCTCGAAGCCCTTCTTGATCGCGTCCTGGTGCGAGCCGGAGAACGCGGTGTAGACCAGATCACCCACGTAGGGATGGCGCGGGTGCACCGGCAGCCGGTTGCAGTGCTCGGTGATGCGGCGGGCGGAGTCGATGTCGGCGAAGTCGAGCTCGGGATCCACGCCCTGGCTGAACAGATTGAGGGCGAGGGTGACCACGTCCACGTTGCCGGTGCGCTCCCCGTTGCCGAAGAGCGTGCCCTCCACCCGCTCGGCCCCGGCCTGCACCGCCAGCTCGGCAGCGGCCACCGCGGTGCCCCGGTCGTTGTGCGGGTGCAGCGACAGGATCAGCGAATCACGCCGGCTCACGTGGCGGAGGAACCACTCGATCTGGTCGGCGTAGATGTTCGGGGTCGCCATCTCGACGGTGGCGGGCAGGTTCAGGATCACCTTCTTGTCCGGAGTCGGCTCCCACACGTCCATGACCCGCTCGCAGATCTCCACCGCGAAGTCCAGCTCGGTGCCGGTGAAGCTCTCCGGCGAGTACTGATAGTGCACGTCGCACTCGGGAATGGTGGGGGTCAGCTCGCGGCAGAGCTTGGCCGCCTTCACCGCGATGTCGACGATGCCGGCGCGGTCGAGGCCGAACACCACCCGGCGCTGCAGGGTCGAGGTGGAATTGTAGAGGTGCACCACCGCGCGGGGAGCGCCGCGCAGCGACTCGTAGGTGCGCTCGATCTGCTCCGGCCGCGCCTGGGTGAGCACCTGGATGATCACGTCGTCGGGGATGAGATCGCGCTCGATCAGGAGGCGGACGAAGTCGAAGTCGGGCTGCGACGCGGCCGGGAAGCCCACCTCGATCTCCTTGAACCCGCAGTGCACCAGCAGGTCGAACATCCGCCGCTTGCGCTCCGGATCCATCGGATCGATCAGCGCCTGGTTGCCGTCCCGCAGGTCCACGCTGCACCACCGCGGCGCGCGGGTGATCACCCGATTCGGCCACGTGCGATCCGGTAGCGGGATCGGGGCGAACGGACGGTACAAGGCAAACGGCATCTGAGCCGGTGGTCCAACCTTTCGCGCCATCACAGCCTCCTGTTGGTGGAAATAAAAAAGCCTCTCCGGCACTGCATGGGAGAGGCTTTGGGCGCGCGCCGCGGAGGCGCGCGCCTAAGTCAGGACCAGGTTCCCGATCGAGCGACCGTGTTGCATGTGGCGGGCATTGTGCCCAGCGGCCGAGCGCTTGTCAAGCTTTGAACCGACGGCGCGTAGAATGCGCCCATGATCGCCCTCCGGGAGGTGACCAAGCGCTTCGGGGCGACGGCGGCCCTGGACGCGGTCTCCCTGGAGGTGCCGGAGGCCACGACCCACGTGCTCCTGGGGTCCAGCGGGTCCGGTAAGTCCACGGTATTGCGGGTCATTCTAGGCCTCACCATCCCCGACGGCGGCGAGGTTCTGGTCGACGGCACCGCGGTCGACCTGTCCACGCGCGACCGGCTGGTGGCGCGCATGGGCTACGTCGTGCAGGACGGCGGCCTCTATCCGCACCTCACCGCCGCCGACAACGTGGCCCTGGCCGCGGAGGCCCACGCCTGGCCGCGCGATCGCATCGCGGCGCGCCTCCACGCCTTGACCGAGCTGACCGGGCTCGAGGCCGCGATGCTGGGCCGCTACCCGCGCCAGCTGAGCGGCGGGCAGCGACAGCGTGTCGGGCTGATGCGCGCGCTGATGCTCGACCCGCCGATCCTGCTGCTCGACGAGCCGCTCGGGGCGCTCGATCCCATCGTGCGGGTCGAGCTGCAGGAGCAGCTGGGACGTCTCGTCGCCGATCTGAAGAAGACGGTGGTGATGGTCACCCACGACGTCCGCGAGGCGGCGCGGCTCGGGCACACCATCACGCTGCTCACCGCCGGGCGCGTGGTGCAGCAGGGCCCCTACGCCGACCTCGCCGAGCGCCCGGCCAGCCCGTTCGTCACCCAGTTCCTCACCGCGCAGGCCGCGCCCGCGCCGTCGCCCTCGGCGACAGACTGAGCGATGCACCGGCTCGCGCTGGTTCTGCCGTGGCTGCTCGCGGTCGCGTCCACCGCCGCCGCGGCGCCCGACGGCGTGATCCGGGTGGGCTCGAAGTCGTTCACCGAGAGCTACATCCTGGCCGAGATCGCGGCCCAGGTCATCGAGCAGGTGGGCGAGGCGCGGGCGGAGCGGCGCGTGGGCCTGGGCGGCACCGGCGTCACCCAGCGCGCGCTCGAGAGCGACGCGATCGACCTCTATCCCGAGTACACCGGCACGCTGACCCGCGTGATCCTGAAGGAGCCTTCGCTTGAGACGATCGAGGCGATCCGCGCGCGCCTGGCCTCGCGGGACCTCACGATGAGCGACTCGCTCGGCTTCGACAACACCTACGCGCTGGCCATGCGCGACGATCGGGCCGAGCGGCTGGGCGTGCGCACGATCAGCGACCTGGCCGCGCATCCCGAGCTGCGCGGCGCGTTCAGCTCGGGCTTCCTCGAGCGCGAGGACGGCTGGCCCGGCCTGCGCAGAGTCTACGGGCTCTCGCTGGCACGCGCCGACGTGATGGAGCACGCGCTCACCTACCGGGCGGTGGCGAGCGGCGAGGTCGACCTCATGGACGTGTTCTCGACCGACGGCCAGCTCGAGCGGCTGCACCTCCGCCTGCTGGAAGACGACCGGCACTTCTTCCCCGACTACTCGGCGGTGCTGCTGGCCCGCCGCGAGATGACCGAGCGCTACCCGCGCACCTGGGCGCGGCTCCGCGAGGTGCTGGAAGGCCGACTCGACGATCGGCGCATGGCACGGCTGAACGCGATGGTCGATCTGGACGGCCGGCACGTCACGGAAGCCGCGGCCGAGTTCCTGGCCGGCGGCACGCCTGCCGCCGCGGGCTTCGCCCGGAGCGGTCGACACGCCATCCTCGGCGAGATCGTCGCGCTGACCCGTGACCACGCCCTGCTCGTGCTGATCTCGGTCGGCGTCGCGGTGGTGCTCGGTCTCCCAATGGGCATCCTGGCCGCGCGCTTCCGGCGGGCCGGGCAGCTCGAGTTGTCCGCCATCGCGATGCTGCAGACGGTGCCGGCGCTGGCGCTCTTGATGTTCATGATCCCGCTGTTCGGCATCGGCAAGGGGCCGGCGCTGGTCGCCCTGTCGCTCTACGCGCTCCTGCCCATCGCGCGCAACACCTACGCCGGGCTGATGGCGATCGACCGGACCCTGCTGGAGATCGCCTGGGTGCTCCGGCTCGGCGAGCTGCGGCGGCTGCTGCGCATCGAGCTGCCGCTCTCCGCCATCACCATCATGGCCGGGATCAAGACCGCCGCGGTGACGACCGTGGGCACCGCCACGCTGGCCGCGTTCATCGGAGGCGGCGGCTACGGCACGCTGATCGTCCGCGGCCTCGCCCTCGACGACACCGCCACCATCCTGGCCGGCGCCGCCCCCGCCGCCCTGATGGCCCTGGCCTTCCACGGCCTCTTCGAGCTCCTCGACCGCTGGGTCGTGCCGCGAGGCCTGCGGGGATAGGGCCGCGCGAGGCGGCCGGCTGCCCGCGGCGGGGTTGCCCGCGGCCGAAGCTTTGCGAGGTGAGCCGACGGCCGGTTGCCCGCCGCCGAAGCCTTGCGAGGTGAGCCGGAGGCGAGCCGAGCGCATTAGAAAGAGCAGTTACGATGTCAGCCGGAAGGGGACCCGTCTACTCGAACGGTAGCCTCAGCCGGAAGGGGGCCCGTGGTCGCCACCGATTGAGTCAGCAGACGGATTGCCGCTGACGGTAGCCGGCTCGAGAAGCGCATTGAGCCGCCGGCAGAGCGGGAGCACGCGCTCATGCGACTCCGGAAACCACGCCCGAATCCACTCCGGCCGGTCGAAGAAGGCCAGCGGCGCCTGCCCCGCCCGCCGGATCGCGATGCGCCGCACGAGCCCGCTCGCGTTGATGAAGCTCACGTCGTGCAGCATCCGCCCGGGCGCGGCAAGGCCGGCGGTGATCGGGCACAGCGAGGCCACCGTCGCGATGGAGTCCGCGACCCCGCGCAGACAGAACGCGCGCGTGCGGGCGCGCACGGATGCGGGCAGCGCGCCGATCAACCCCCTCATGGTTAGTCCGGAGAACACGGTGTCGTCGACCACTGCCACCGAGGGCCGGCTGGCCAGATCCGCCAGACACGGGCCGAGGTCGCCGCGCTCGGAACCCACCACGCGATAACCCCCGGCGCCGTCCTCTTCGCGCGACAGGCCCACGCAGCGAACGTTCGGAAACCATCCGGTCCGCGCGTGCAGCGTGCGCGCAACCCGCTCGCCGGCCTGGCCGATGCCGACCGCGACGTCGAACGGCTCGTGCGGCCCCTGAGCCGCCACCGCCTCCACCTGCTCGGCGAGGGTCAGCACCCGCACCCGGTCGCGGTCCTGCGCGAGCAGGTCGATCAGCTCCCGCGCGGCGGTCGCGGCGACGGAGGCGGGCCCCAGGTCGCGCGCAACCTCGTCGGTCAGGTCGTCGTGGATGAAGAGGCGACGGGGAGTGGGCTGGGTGTAGGCGTCGTCGCCTCGCCCCATCAGGCGGGCGCGGCGAACGCGAGCGCGAAGTAGTTGGCGGGATCCACGTCCCAGCGCACGAGCCGCAGGGCGGCGTCGGCCAGCATCGACTCGGTGCTCTCGCGGGTGAACTTGTACGAGCTCTCGGTCCAGATGTCCTCACCCGGCCGGAAACGGATGGTGAGGCCGAGGCGGCCCAGTTTCACGGTCCGGGCCGAGTCGGCCACCAGGTGCATCTCGATCCGCGAGGCGGCCTCGTTGTAGAAGGCGTGGTGGCGGAAGCTCCCGGGCTGGAAATCACCGTCGACGCCGCGATTGATCACGTTCAGGATGTTGCGATTGAAGTCGCGGGTCACGCCCGCCGCATCGTCGTACGCCGCCTCGAGGATCTTCACCTCCTTGACCAGGTCCACGCCCAGGAGCAGCCGGCCGCCCGCATCGGGCAGGAGGCCGCGGACATCCTTCAGCAGGCGCCGGCGCGGCCCCTCATCGAGATTGCCGATGGTGCTCCCCAGGAACATGACCAGCCGGCGTCCCTGCGCGGGGGGCACGTGGTCCAGGTCGCGCTCGAAGTCGCCCACCACCGCGTGCACCCTCAGGGTCTCATACTTGCGGAGGAGCCGGGCCGCACTCGCCTCCAGCGTGACCTGATCGACGTCCAGCGGGATGTAGCGCACCGGCCGGCCGCCCGCGGTCACCGCGTCGAGCACCCGCTGGGTCTTCTCGGATGACCCGGCCCCGATCTCCACGATGTCGTCGGGAAGAAATTCCTCGATCAACCCGGGCACAATTTCCCGGAGGAGGGCCGACTCGGTGCGGGTCGGATAGTATTCCGGCAGCTCGGTGATGCGCTCGAAGAGCAGGGAGCCGGCCCGGTCGTAAAAGTACTTCGCGGGCAGGGACTTCTGCTGCGCGGTCAAGCCCCGACGCACGTCCTCTTCGAGGCGTCGTTGCCGGGCGTCTTCATCCGTGTACACGTCGACCTGGTAGCGCATGGCACCGCTCTCGTGCAAGCTAGACGCCACGGACTCCGTCTGCAAGCGAAGAAGAATTCATCCGGATGGGAGGGATCGCCATGGTCGAGACGATCACCGAGCGGCTCGCCGACACGTGGGCGCGCACCGACTGCATCTTCGACATCCTCGCCCCCGGTCAGTGGCTCGCCCGGCCGATCGCCCTGCGCCATCCGTTCATCTTCTATCTGGGGCATCTGCCCGCCTTCGCGTGGAACCACGTGGGCGGCGCCTTGCTCGAGCGGCCCTCGTTCAATCCCGCGTTCGATGATGTCTTCTCGCGCGGCATCGATCCCGACGTGGACGATCCCACGCACTGTCACGACCATCCCGAGGTGCCGGAGCAGTGGCCCGCGGTGCCCGAGGTCATGGCGTACCGCGATCGCGTGCGCGCCGCGCTCCGCGACGCGGGGGCCGCGGTGGCCGAGCGCGCGCCCACGCATCTGATGGCGCGGGAGGGCCGCGCGCTCGCGATGGTGATGGAGCACGAGATGATGCACCAGGAGACGCTGCTCTACATGATGCAGCGCCTGCCGCTTCGGCAGAAGATGAAGCCCGCCTGGCTGCCGCCCTACGTGCTGACGCGCGGCCGTCCCGGCGGCAAGATCGAGATCCCCGCGGGTACCGCCACCCTCGGCGCCCGCTTCGAGGATCTGCCGTTCGGTTGGGACAACGAATTCGCCGCGGTCGAGGTGCCGGTGCCCGGCTTCCGCATCGACGCCACCCCGGTGACCAACGCGCAGTTCCTCGCCTTCGTCGAGGCGGGCGGCTACCGGCGATCGGAGCTATGGGGCGACGAGGACGGAGTGTGGCGCGGCCAGGACCGGATCGAGCATCCCGCCGTCTGGGAGCTCATCGACGGGCGCTGGATGTACCGAACCCTCTTCGACCGGCTGCCGCTCGAGCAGGTCGCGGACTGGCCGGTGTACGTGAGCCTGGCGGAGGCGCGCGCCTTCGCCTCCTGGCGCGGCGAGCGGCTGCCCACCGAGGGCGAGTTCCATCGGGCCGCGTTCGGAGAGCGGCCTCGGGGCGGCCGGACGGATGGTGCAGCCGACGGCGAGCGCCGGCTGCCGTGGGGCGAGGCGGTGCCCGCGGAGCGGCACGGCAACTTCGGCTTCCGTCAGTGGGCGCCCACGCCGGTGGGCACGCACCCGGAGGGCGCCAGCGCCTGGGGCGTGCAGGACCTCATCGGCGACGGCTGGGAATGGACCAATACCGTCTTCGCCGGCCTGCCCGGCTTCACCGCGTACATTCCCGGCTACGAGGGCTACTCGGCCGATTTCTTCGACGGCAAGCATTACGTGCTGAAGGGCGGATCCTGGGCGACCGCGGATGCCCTCGTGCGCCCCAGCTTCCGCAACTGGTTCCAGGCCCATTACCCGTACGTCTTCGCCAAGTTCCGGTGCGTGGCCGACGCGTCATCGGCGGCTCGGTAGGGACACGGATCGGTACGGATAGGAGGAATCTCGTGAACCGTTCGCTGATCGTCCTGGCTCTGCTCACCACCGCGCTGGTCGCGGGCTCGCCCGTGGCCGTGCCGGCCGATACCTTCAGCTATGCGATGGGCCGGAGCTCCAACGGCTACGCCGGCTACAACCCGGGCGGCTCGCTCTACATCAACGCGTTTCCGATGGAGGCGGAGGTTTCCCTCGACGGCGTGCCGATCGGCGTGGCCAACGACCTGCAGGCCTCGCTCGTCGACACGCACGCCGGCGTGCACGCGCTCGGCGTGTCGGCGCCCGGCTACGAGCCGACGGTCGTGTACGTGCGGGTGGTGCGCGACTGGGTTACGCGGGTCCGCCTCACCCTGATCCCGCAGCGCTAGCAGGCTGATGAAAAAGGCCCATCTGCGTCGTTGGCGCCCTCGGCCGCACGCTCAACGTGGAGCGACCACGCCTCCCGTGCGGCCTTCGGGCGCCGCCTCGCATCTTTTTGATCAGCCTGCGGTTAGCTCGCCGGCGCGACCTCGACGAAGCAGGAGTTGAAGGGGCTGGCGCCCGCGGGGGAAGAGCGGTCCGGGGTCAGGAGGTTCGAGCAGCCGCGCGTGTCCTGCCCGCTCACGTCGAGCGAGAACCACGCGCCCTCCTTGATCGAGACCACCCCGCGGGCGACGCGGTCGGTCACCCGCACCGTGATGAGGGTGCGGCCGCGATCGTTGAACACCGCGACCCGCTGGCCGTCCACGATGCCGCGGGCCGCCGCGTCGTCGGGATGCAGCCACACGTCGTCGCGGTCGGCGCGCGCGAGCACGGCCTGGTTGTCGTGGATGGAATGCGTGCGTGCGCGGGACTTGGGCGTGACCAGCCGCAGCGGGTGCTTGGGGTCGCCGGGCTCCGGCACCCAGGTCGGGATCGGCGGGATCGAGCCGAGGCCGTAGGGGTCCGGCTTCGCCGCGATGGCCATCGAGTAGATCTCGATCTTCCCCGACGGCGTGCTGAACGGATGGCCCGCGGGGTCGCGGATCTCGCGGGCGAAGGCCACCGCGTCGTCCGGCGCGGGCAGGCGGGCGAGGCCGCGGGCCCGGAACGTCTCGTAGTCGTCGATGGCGTGCCGGGTCAGCTCGCGCAGCCACTCGTCCTCGGTCCGGTCGTTGTAGCCGCGGATGCCCAGGCGCTCGGCCAGCGCCGCACAGATGTCGAGGTCGTTGCGGCACTCGCCCACCGGGGCGATGGCCTGCTGCATGAAGATCGCGTAATGGCCCGCCCCCGCCCACGGGGTGTGGACGTCGTTGCGCTCCCAGAACGTGGTCGCGGGCAGCAGGACGTCGGCGTAGCGCGCGGTCGGGGTCACGAAGTGATCGTGGACCACCACGAAGTCGAGCTTCTCCACCCCCGCGATGATTCGCCGGACGTTGGGCAGCTGATTGAACAGATCGCCCGCGCAGGAGTAGATCATCCGGATGTCGGCGGGATAGCCGCCCGCGCGGCCCCGCTCGAGCAGGTCGGCCAGGAGCGGCGACGACACGCGCGCGTCCACCGGATTGTCGCCGGTGGGCAGGGCCTGGATGCCGCCGCGTCCGGTCGCGCCGTTGCTGGTGCCCGCGTTGCCGCCGGGGATGCCCACATTGCCGGTCAGCGCGCAGAGGGCGTAGGCCGCGCGGTGGAACTGCTCGCCGTAGAGCGTGCGACCCGGCGCGTAGCCGGTCTGCAGCGCGGCCGGCTTGCTGGTGGCGTACTCGATGGCGAGGGCGCGCAGGGTGTCGGCCGGCACGCCGGTGATGGCGGCGGCCCACTCGGGGGTCTTCGGCACCCCGTCCGGCTCGCCCAGCAGATACGAGCGGTACGAGGCGCCCGCGGGCGCGCCGGGCGGCAGGTGGGCCTCGTCGAAGCCCAGCACGTGGCGATCGAGATAGGCCTGGTCGTGCAGCCCTTCCGTGACGATCACGTACGCCATCGCGATCAGCGCCGCGGTGTCGGTGGAGGGGCGGATGAAGACGTGCTCGTCGGCCAGCTCCCTCGAGGTGCGCGTGCGGCGCGGATCGACGCAGATGAACTTCACCCCGCGCTGCTTGGCCAGCTTCAGGTACGGAAGCGTGCCGGTGCCGAAGGTGCCGTCGGCCGGGCTCCAGCCCCACATCACGATCAGCCGCGAGTTGACGTAGTCGGTGGGCTCGCGCCCCGCGCTCTTGTAGTCGGCCTTGGCCCCGTAGGTCTGGCGGACCGCGTACACTTCCGCCTCCGCCGAGATGTTGGTCCACAGCTCGGTGCAGCCGCCGAACATGTAGAGCAGGCGCTTGACGGTGGAGCGACTGTGCAGCATCGAGAGGCTGCCGGTGCGCGAGCAGTCCAGGATCGCGGCGGGGCCGTAGGTGTCGCGGATGCGTCGCATCTGCCGCGCCACCTCGTCGAGCGCCTCGTCCCAGCCGATGCGCTCGAACCGCCCGGCGCCGCGGGGGCCCACGCGCCGGAGCGGGTGGGTGATGCGATCGGGATGGTTCAGGCGCTCGAGCTGCCCGAAGCCGCGCACGCAGGCGTGCAGCGGCGCCTCCTCGGGCGTCCACTTGCGGGGGTCGGTGCTGATGCGCACGATGCGCCCGTCGCGGACGTGGGCGTTGACCACGCAGCGCCCGCCACAGTTGTGGCCGCAGGTGCTGGTGACGACGGTCTCGCCGGGCGCGGGGGCGGGCCGCGGGGCTTCGTAGCGAATGGGACCGCGCATCGTGTGGGCTCGGGAGGCGGCTATCGGAAGAAGCCCATCGCGCGGAGGATCACGATCAGCAGCACCGCGCCCGCGAGCGAGATCAGGAAGCTGCCGAGCGCGCCGATCGACGCGATGCCGATCAGGCTGGCCACGAAGTGGCCCAGCATCCCCCCGACGATGCCGACGATGATGTTGGCGACCACGCCCATCTGGGCATTGGTCTTCATGATGAGGCTGGCCAACCAGCCGATGATGCCGCCGACGATGATCGCCAGGATCAGGCCCATGGGCGAGACTCTATCATTTCCGGTGCTACACTGCGCCGGGATGGCGCGGCGGACCGTGATCGTCGGGGGCGGGCTCATGGGGCTGAGCGCTGCGGTTCATCTGAGACGCGCCGACCCCGGCGCCGCGGTGACGGTGCTGGAGCGCGATCGCGTGGGGGCCGCCGCGTCCGGGGCCAGCGCGGCCGGGGTGCGGGTGATGGGCCGGGATCCGGCGGAGCGCGCGCTCGCCCTGGCGAGCCTGGCGCGCTGGCCCGATCTCGATCGCGAGCTCGAAGCCCCGACCGGATACCGCCGCGGCGGCGGCCTGCGCATCGCGCTCGACGAGGCGGCGTGGGCCGCGGCTCCCGGGTGGGCGGCCGAGCAGTGCGAGGACGGTGTTCCGCTCGAGGTGGTGGACGCAGCCGCCGCGCATCGGCTCGCGCCCGGCCTCTCGCCCGCCACCCGGGGCGGCGTGTATTGCCCCATCGACGGCCAGGCCGACGCCATGGCGAC
>Ga0081455_10007410_pt1 | contig 11557 bp, 12 predicted proteins | sample TabmetS3T2R1_FD_70207 | JGI IMG/M metagenome (GOLD analysis project Ga0081455, IMG submission 70207) | Tabebuia heterophylla rhizosphere microbial communities from the University of Puerto Rico - S3T2R1 | ecosystem: Host-associated > Plants > Roots > Rhizosphere ...
AGGCCGACGACTTCGACTACGTCGTCCTGAACGACGACGTCGAGCGTGCCGTCACAGAGCTTGACGGGATCGTGTCGAGGGAGGCTGCAGGGGTAGGTAGACTGAGCGCGACATGATGTATCCCCGAATCGACGATCTGCTCGAAAACGTGAGCAACTCGCGCTACGCGCTCGTGATTGCGGCCGCGAAGCGAGCTCGGCAGATCAACAACTACCACCACCAGCTCGGTGAGGGAACGTTCGACGACTTCCCGCCGCCGCTCGTCGAGTCTCGCTCGAAGAACTATCTGACGATGGCCCTCGAGGAGATCGGCGAGGGCAAGATCAAAGTCTCGCAGCCGAGCTAGCAACCTCAGGGAGCCGGGATGGCTCGAGTTCTTCTCGGAGTCACAGGTGGGATCGCCGCCTACAAAGCGTGCGAGCTTTGCCGACTCCTCGTGAAGGCCGGCCATGAGGTCACGCCCGTCCTCACTCCGGATGCCGAGCGGTTCGTGACCGCGCACACCTTCGAGGCTCTCGCGCGCCGCGAAGCGCCGCGCGACCTCTACCCGCACCTCGTCGACGCGGAGCTACTCGTGATCGCGCCGCTTTCGGCGAACACGCTCGCGAAGCTCGCGCACGGCCTCGCCGACAACGTCCTCACCCAGCTCGGGCTCGCCTTCCGCGGGCCCGTCCTCGCCGCGCCGGCGATGAACGTCCGCATGTGGAGCCACCCGGCGACGCAGGTGAACGCCGCGTTGCTCGCGGACCGCGGGGTGGAGCTTCTCGGCCCGGCCGAGGGGGAGCTCGCCGAGGGAGAGCATGGCCCCGGCCGCATGGTCGAGCCGGAGGAGCTCTTCGCCCGCTGTCAGGAGATTCTCGACCAGGCCGGCCCGCTCTCCGGCAAGCGCGTCGTCGTCTCGGCGGGTGGAACACGGGAGCCGCTCGACCTCGTCCGCTTCATCGGCAATCGCTCTTCAGGACGCATGGGAGTTGCCGTCGCCGCCGAGGCGAAGCGGCGTGGAGCCAACGTCACGCTGGTCTACGCGAACGGCGTCGCTCCGGCTCCGGCGGGAGTGGAGGTGGTGCTCGCGCCGACGGCGGCTGACCTCGGCCGGGAGATGCTTGCGCGCGCCGATGCCGACGTTGTTGTCATGGCGGCGGCGGTGTCCGACTACACACCGAGCAATCCGAACCGCGGCAAGCGCCCTAAGGACAGTGAGCCGTGGACGATCACCCTCGAGCCGACCCACGACGTGCTCGCCGAGCTGGGCCGGAGGAAGCACAACGGCCAGATCCTCGTGGGCTTCGCCGCGGAGGGAGGCGAGGACGGGCTCGAGCGCGCTCGGGGCAAGCTCGCCAACAAGAACGGGAACCTTTTCGTCTACAACGACGTATCTCAACCCGGCGTCGGGTTCGAGTCCGAGGACAACGAAATCGTCCTCCTCTCGGCACGGGGCGAAAGAAAAGTGGGCAGGCGAAGCAAGGAGGAATGCGCAGTGGCTATCCTCGATGAGGTCGAGGCACTCCTGGGAGGGGCGTGATGGACGAGCAGGCTGTGGGGACAGATCCGGGCCTCGAGGCGAGCAGCACCGCCGAGCTGGCCGACCGTGTGATTTCGAATCTCCAGCGCGTCATGCACGCGCCGGAGGAGACGCTGCAGTTCTCCGTCCTCTGCCTGCTGGCGGAGGGCCATCTGATCATCGAGGACTTCCCCGGGGTCGGGAAGACGAGCCTCGCGAAGGCGCTCGCGCGCTCGGTCGACTGCGCGTTCTCGCGTCTCCAGTTCACGCCTGACCTTTTGCCCTCCGACGTCACGGGCGTCAACGTCTTCAACCAGCGCTCGAACGAGTTCGAGTTCCGTCCCGGCCCCGTGTTCGCGAACATCTTGCTCGTCGACGAGATCAACCGTGCGTCGCCGAAGACGCAGGCCGCGCTCCTCGAGTGCATGCAGGAGCGCCAGGTGACAATCGACGGCGTCTCGTACCAGCTGCCGCCGCCCTTCATGGTCATGGCGACGCAGAACCCGATCGAGTACGAGGGCACCTATCCGCTCCCCGAGGCCGAGCTCGACCGTTTCACGATGCGCATCGCCATCGGCTACCCGCCGCTACCCGACGAGGCGCAAATGCTCTCCGAGCAGGCGACCGACACTCCGCTCGAACGGCTCGAGTGCGTCGCCTCGGCCCAGGAGGTGCTCGCCGGCATCGAAGCTGCGAAGCGCGTCTTCGTCGAGGAGAGCCTCAACCGCTACGTCGTCGCGCTGCTGCGGCAGACGCGGTCGGACAACCGGCTCTATCTCGGCGCGAGCCCTCGCGCGGGCATCGCCCTTCTCAGGGTCGCGAAGGCGCGAGCCCTCGTGTCGGGCCGCGACTATGTGGAGCCCGACGACGTCAAGGCAGTCGCGCCGACAGTTCTGGCGCATCGCCTGATCCTCGCGCCGGAGGCCCGCTCGTCCGGCCTCGACGCCGAGGATCTGGTGCGCTCGATCCTCGAACGGACGCCGGTTCCCGTCTAAGCGGGGAAGCCGGGCTGTGCTGACCGACCGCGGCCGCTGGATCCTCGCCTTCGGCGGCGGTGTCTACCTTGCGGCGTGGGCGTTCGGGACGACCGCCCTGTATCCGATCGGACTCGGCCTCGTGCTCGCGGTCGCGGCCGCGGCGCTCTGGGTGCGGCTGTTGAACAGGCCCATGCGGGTCAACCGCAGCCTCGGCAAGGGCGAGCATCTCGCGGGAGACGACATCCCCGTGCGGCTCGAGATCGATGTCGGAGGCCGCATGCCGTCGGGAGCGCTCACCGTCGTCGAGCGAATCGCGAAGTTCGGCGAGGTCGAGATGGTCATCCTGAGCCGGCACGGGCGGTTGCGCGGCTCCTACATCCTCGATGCGGTTCCGCGCGGCCGCTATCCGATCGAGGCGGCCAAGGCTGTGCTGGAAGACCCGTTCGGCCTCGAGCGGGTCGAGATCCCGCTCCCCACCGGCGAGTCCGTACTCGTGTACCCGCGTCTCGTCGACCTCGACGCGCTCTTCTCGGATTCCGGGGCGCGCGCCCTCGAAGGGCGTCGGCTGTTGCTGCGGCGGCCCACCGGCTTCGACCTCCATTCCGTGCGCGACTACGAGCAGGGAGAGTCACTTCGCCGCGTCCACTGGCCGACGACGGCCAGGCGCGGGCACCTGATGGTCAAGGAGCTCGAGGACGCGCCGCGCGACGAGACCGCCGTTCTCCTCGACGGAGACGCGGGCGCCGTCGTCGGCAAGCGGCCGGACAACACCTTCGAGCTCCAGGTTCAGGCGGCAGGCTCCATCCTCAAGGCGCACGCAGCGCGAGGGAGGCGGGCCGCGCTGATCGTCAACTGCGCCTCGCGTGCCTACCAGCGCGTCCACTCCTTCGACGGTGACTGGCTGCGCGCCCTCGAGACGCTCGCGGCCGTCGAGCCGGACGGCCCGACGCCGGTTGCGTCCTTGCTCGCCGACGAAGCGGGTCCTGCGAGCCGTGCGCTCGAGCTCACGGTCGTCACGGCGAGTCTCTCGCCTCGCCTCGCCGACCGCCTCGCCCAGCGCGTCTTCCAGAGGCACGCGGCGACACTCGTCTACGTCGACCCGGCGAGCTTCGCGGCTCCGGAGACGCCCGAGCTGGATCCGGCTATGGATCCTGCTATTGCGGGCCAGATTCTCCGCCTCGAACGGGCGGGAGTTCCCGTCGCGGTCGTACGCCGCGGAGACGACCTCGTCTCCGTCCTCGGCGGAGAACGGTTCCGAGCGGGTGCGGCCGCTGGCTAGGACAGCCCTCCTCTTCGTGCTCTCGGGCACGCTCATCGCAACGGCCTGGCTCCGGCTCGAGACCGGGGCGGTGCCGTGGGGCCGCATCGTCCTCATGCTCGCGCTCGCCTTCGTGCCGACGTCCGCGGTCGCTGTCGGCGCGCGGCGAATCTGGGTCGCCATCCTCACGGCCGCCGCGACTCTGGCGGCCTGTGCGGAGGTCTTCCACCGGCCCCTGACGGATGCGCGGCTCGGCGGAGAGCACGACTTCTGGGGACCGGTCCTCGGATCGTTTCGAGACGGCTTCCTCAACTTCTACGACACGACACTGCCTTTCCGGCGCGGCGACTTCCCGCTCATGCACGCGGATGTGCTCCTCGCCATCTTCGGCTTTTCGGTGGCGGCTGGGATCCTCATCGCCGCGCGCCGGCCGATCGGGGCCGCCGTCATCCTCGTCGTCGGCGTCGGCTGGCCGACGACGCTCGTGCCCGGCTCGCGCCCGCTTCTCGTCGGCGCGCTGGCGCTTGCTGGGGTCCTCGCCGTTCTCTTCCTGCTGCGGGGCGGCATGCATCCCGCGCGCGGCCTCGCCCAGGGGGTAGCGGTCGCTCTGGTCCTCGTCGCAGCGGCCGCAGCAGCATCCACGTCGCAATCTGTTGCCAAGGGCGCCTTCCTCACCTGGCAAGGCTGGGACCCCTACGACCAGCCGGACGAGCCCGTCGGCGTCCGCTACGTGTGGAACTCGCACTACCTCGGCATCCACTTTCCGAAGAAGAAGACGACGGTGTTGAAGGTCAAGACGGATGGGCCAAAGCGAGGCCTCTACTGGCGCGCCACGACGCTCGACGACTACACGGGAACGGGCTGGCAGGAATCCCTCGACTTGAACACCGAGTCCCAATCGAACCAGATCGACTCCGACAGCCTCGCTCTTCTTCCCGCCGCGGCTCGCAACCAGGCGAATTGGGTCAAGCAGGAAGTGACCGTCGAGGCGCTCAAGGACAATCACCTGGTCGCGTCGGCGCAACCGATGCGCTGGGACCCGCCCTCCGACGCCTCCTTCCAGGACGAGGGGGGCGACGTCGTCGTCCTCTCGCGGTCGCTGCAGCGCGACCAGACCTACACCGTCTGGAGCTACGCGCCGCGGCCGACCCCTAAGCAGCTCGGCGACGCCGGAACGAACTACCCCGACTCGATCCAACGCTACCTCGAGGTCATCCAGACCGCCGCGGTGCCGAAGTTCGGCACGCCCGACCGCGACCTCCTCATGACGGTCTTCTTCGACGCGCGCTTCGACGGCGACCCGCTCATGCAGCAGAACCGCGTTCTCTACGACGTCGCGAAGCAGGTCGTCCAGGGCGCGCCCTCACCGTATGCGGCTGCAGCAGCGTTGGAAGCGTGGTTCCGCCAGCCCTCACAAGGCGGGTTCGTCTACGACGAGCAGCCCCCGGTGCCGGCGGCCAACCAGCCGGCCCTTGCCCAGTTCTTGGAGACGAAGCGTGGTTACTGCCAGCACTTCGCGGGCGCGATGGCGCTCATGCTCCGCTATCTCGGGATACCGGCCCGCGTTGCGGCGGGCTTCACGAGCGGGAGCTATGACGCGGACTCACAGGAGTGGACGGTCACCGACCACGAGGCGCACGACTGGGTCGAGGTCTACTTCCCGGGCTGGGGCTGGATCCCGTTCGACCCGACGCCCGGCCGCGGGACGCTCGACGCGCGCTACTCGGCGACGAGCTCCAATTTCGACACGAACAACCTGAGCGACGTCTTCGGGCCGGGCGGGCGCGGTGCGAGCGACACGATCAGGGCCATCCAGGCCCAGGAAGGCCGGCCGGGACAGGAGTCGTCCGGAATCGGGAACTCGCGCGGCGGCGGAGCGGTGACGGGCGTCGTCCGCGACAAGGGACCGAGCATTGTCCTCCTCGCTCTCCTCGTTCTTGCGGGGGCTGCACTCGTCGTCGTCGGGCTGAAGGCCGTGCGCCGCACGCTCCGGTTCAGAAGGCGCGATCCGCGCGAGCTCGCGGGAGCCTGCCGGCGCGACCTCATGGCATATCTCGCCGACCAGGGGATGGACGTCCCCGAGAGCGCGACGCTTCCCGAGCTCGGCGAGCTCGTCGAGCGCTACTTCGCCGTCGACGCTGGACCGTTCGTTCGCGCGGCGACCATCGCGCGCTTCGGGCCGCCGGATCAGGCCAGGGTCGAGCTCACCCGCGCGCGCCGTGAGCTCCGCCGCGTGCGCCGCGACATGCGCAACCGCCTGAACGTGACGAGCCGCGTCCGTGGCGCGCTGAGCCTCCGCTCTCTGGCAGTTTGAGCTCCCCGCTGCACGCGGTCGTCATGGCCGCGGGCGAGGGACGCCGGCTGCGCCCTCTCACGGAGCGCTGGCCAAAGCCTGTGCTCCCGATCGACGGGAGGCCGGTCATCGTGACGCTGCTCCGCGATCTCGCGGGTGCGGGAATCGAAGCGGCCACGGTCGTCACCGGCCACCTGGCCGAGCAGGTGGAGGAGCTCCTCGGCGATGGCTCGGCCTTCGGGATCTCGGTGCGATTCGCGCGCCAGCCTGAGCCGCTCGGGTCCGCCGACGCGGTTCGGCGCGCGCTCGCAGCAGGCGCGGACGCACCGCTGCTCGTCGTCGCGGCGGATACTGTCTTCCAGCGTGGAGCGCTTGCGGCGGCGGCCTCTGAATGGCTCGAGTCGGGGGCGCCGGCGGGGCTGGCCACCCGGATGAGCAGCGAGAAAGGCAAGACGCCCGTCCGGATCGAGGGCGGGCGCATCGTCGAGATCGGCGGCGAGGACGGAGGCCTCACCGCGGCGCCGCTGTGGTTCCTCGCCGAGGGTGTCCTGCCACAGCTCGAGCGCGTGCCCGGCCCGCCGTACGAGCTCGCTGCCGCGTTTCGAGGGGAAGGAGGCGTGGGCATCGAAGTCGTGGCAATCGAAGTCGGGCCGACGCGCGACCTCACCCGACCGGAAGACGTCGTGGTGGAGAACTTCCCGTATCTTTGGAGAAGCGGATGAGCGAGACCTACGACCTCTACAGACAAGGCCAGGAGCACCTGGCGCGCGGCCGTGCAGCGCAGGCCACCGTCGCCCTCGAAAAGGCGAAGAAGCGGGAGCCGGAGAAGGCCTCGATCCGTGAGGCGCTGGGGATCGCGTACTTCCGCATTCAGCGGTTCTCCGAAGCAGAGGCGGAGTTCCGGGAGATCCTCGAGCTGCAGCCGGTCGACCATTACGCCCACTTCGCGCTCGGCCGTTGCCTGGAGAAGCAGGGCAAGCCGGACGAAGCTGTGGGCCACTACCGCATGGCGAGCTTCTTCCGACCCCAGAGCGAGGACTACCGCCGCGCGCTCGAGGCCCTCGAAGCCGCTTGAGAGCGGTCGTCCAGCGCGTCTCTCGGGCGCGCGTGGTCGTCGAGGGAGAGACCGTGGCCGAGGTCGGCGCCGGCCTCTGTGTGCTCTTGGGCGTCGCCGAGGGTGACGGCGAGGCAGAAGCGGTTCGACTCGCGGACAAGGTCGCGCGACTGCGCATCTTCGAGAACGAGCAGGGCAAGTTCGACCTTTCGCTTCTCGATGCAGGCGGCGAGGCGCTCGTCGTGAGCCAATTCACGCTGATCGCCGACACGGCGAAGGGAAACAGGCCGAGCTTTTCGAACGCCGCTCCGCCGGAACGGGCCGAGCCGCTCTACGATGGGTTCTGCGGCGCGCTCGAAGCGCGGGGCGTACGGGTGTCGCGCGGAGTCTTCGGCGCGCGCATGGACGTCGAGCTCGTCAACGACGGGCCCGTCACGATCGTCCTTGGGACGTAGCGTGCGCTCGAGGTGCCGCGCTCATTCGTGTTCTTTCGGCGGCGGGCCTGGAGCCGTCACCTCGAGACGGACGTCGTGAATGAGGCCGCCCGCCGTCGCGAAGACGACGATAAGGACGGAGGTGACGACCCATCCCCATCCGAGCGAGATTCCGAACGGGTACGTGAATAGCTCGGCAATGAGGTAGACGACCAATGCCGCGGCGGCCGTTGAGCCGACGATGAACACCACGAGAGCGACGCCGCCCCCAACCAGCGCTGCGAGAGCAACGGCGACCCAGAGCGCCGTACTCCCGAGCCATTCGAGCAGTGTGGCGGTCGTTCTCAAGCCACGTAAACGCCGGATCGAGTTCAGCCCGGCAAGCGCAATCCAGACGAGCAACCCCAACCAGGCTCACCGCGAGGAGAGCGAAGAGGAGAGCCATCGCATTGCGGACGCGTTCCTCCGTCGCGTCGTTGACGACGAGTGATGCAAGGGAGTCGACCGACGCGAGCATCACCGCCTCGACTCCGAGTGTCAGGGAAGTGCCAATCGCGATAAAGGCGACCCGGGAAAGCGCGCGTGGACGCCGGGGATCCGTTGCTGCGAGGTCGGGACGCAACCGCGTCCGGGTCGTTCACGCCCGAAGGATCAACGATTGTGCCGACCGGTTCAAGCAAGGCCTAGCCAATCGAAGGACGTCACTCGTATGAGTGTTGTCCAGCGACGCGCGACGCCGATACTGGGGTGGGGTTCATTGCGGCAAGGAAAGGAGCTCGGAATGAGTGCGGCCAACCTCCGAGACAAGCTTCGGAAGTTCCCGACTTCCTGGGCCCGGCCTTCATAGCCCGGCCTTGATGTCAAAGGCTCCGCCCGGCGGGGCCTTTTCCCGGGCGGACACTCCCCAGGGCGACGGGCCGGGCACCGCCGGATGGTGGTGCTATCCTGTCTGAACACCACATTTCCCCTGCTGGAGAAATGGGCGCGCGGCGCCCATTTTTTGCGAACAGGGACAGAAAACGATGACCCAGGTTCACGAAAAGGAACGCCAACTTCACCGCGAGGTCGCAGAGACGGTCCAAGACCGCCTGCCCGACGTCGACGTTCTCGCCGTCGAGCTCATGGGCCCGGAGCGCATCTGTGTCTACATCGACCATCCGAACGGGGTCGACCACGCGCTCTGCGAGAGCGTGACGAACACCTTGCGGAGCTACCTCGACCGCTACTCGCTCGAGGTGTCTTCGCCCGGGTTTGAGCGGCCGCTCCGGACGCGCGACCACTTCGCCGGCGCGGTCGGGCGCACCGTCACGGTGCGGACCGACGTCGAGGTCTCCGGGCGCAAGCGCTTCCGTGGAGAGGTTGTCGAGGCGGGAGAGTGCACGGCCACAATCGAAGTGGGCGACGAGCTGTTCGGAGTTCCGTACGACGCGATCGTCCGCGGGAACCTGATCGAGGAGAGGCGGTAACGATGAGTAGAGAGATTCTCGAGGCGGTCAGGCAGATCGAGCGCGAGAAGGGGATCGAGGACGACGTCCTCGTCCGCGCGCTCGAGGACGCGCTGCTCGCCGCGTACAAGAAGACTCCGGGCGCTGCCCGGCACGCGACGGTCGAGCTCGACTCGGGCGGCGACTTCCGCGTCTGGTCCGTCGAGCTCCCCGCGGACATCGAGGAGCGGCTCATGGACGAGGCGCGCGAGCGCGCAATCACCGAGCTCGAGGCCGCCGAGGCCGAGAACGGCGAGCGCTCGCACACGCTGATCACGGACGACGACCTCGTCATCGACTGGTCGGACGTTCCCGAGGACCAGGTGAAGCGCGCCGACGTCACGCCCGAGAACTTCGGGCGCATCGCAGCCCAGACGGCGAAGCAGGTCATCCTGCAGAGGATCCGCGAGGCCGAGCGCGAGATGATGTACGACGAGTACGTCGACCGCGTCAGCGAGGTCGTGACGGGGATCGTCCAGCAGGCCGGTGACCGCAACAACGTTCTGGTCGACCTCGGGAAGGTCGAGGCGCTCCTGCCTCGCTCCGAGCAGGTTGACGGCGAGCGCTACGAGCAGGGCAGCCGCATCAAGGCGGTCATCACCGAAGTCCGGTCCGGGACGAAGGGCCCGCAGGTCATCCTCTCGCGGCGCGATCCCGAGCTGATCAAGACGCTCTTCGAGCTCGAGGTGCCCGAGATCGCCGACGGCCTCGTCGAGATTCGCGGCGTCGCCCGCGAGCCCGGCTACCGCTCGAAGATCGCCGTCGAGTCGCATGTTCAGGGCGTCGACCCGGTCGGCGCGTGTGTCGGCCCGCGAGGGTCGCGCGTCCGCATGGTCGTCTCCGAGCTCCGCGGCGAGAAGATCGACATCATCCCGTGGAACCCGGAGCCCGCGCGCTTCGTCGCCAAGGCGCTCTCGCCCGCACGCGTGCGCGAGGTCCTCGTCGACGACGAGTCGAGCGAGGCGACCGTGGTCGTGCCCGACGATCAGCTGTCGCTCGCGATCGGAAAGGAGGGCCTGAACGCCCGCCTGGCCGCTCGGCTGACGGGCTGGAAGATCGACATCCAGTCCGAGACCGAGTTCGCGCGCGCCGAAGCCGACGCGGCTTTCGGCGGCCAGGAGGAGGAGTTCTCCGGCCGCTGCGTCGCGCTTCTCTCGACCGGCAAGCGCTGCCCGAACACGGCTCTGCCCGGTTCGCACTACTGCGGCATTCCCGCCCACCGCGAGATCGCGGAGCGCGAGGCTGCCGGCGAGGACGTCTCGGCCGAGATCGTCCAGCCCGCGCTGCCCGGCGCGGAGGAGCCGGAAGGCGGGGAAGTCGACGCCGTCGAGGCAGAGGTAGAGGTTGCTGAAGCCATCGAGGAGGCGTCGGCTCCCGAGGCCGAGGCTGAGGCAACGGTTGAGCCCGAGCCCGAGGCTGAAGCGCAGCCGGAGGCTGAGAAGGAGGAGGAGACGACCCCTGCTGAATGAGCGAGCCAGAGAGGACGTGCGTCGGCTGCGGGCGCAAAGCTCCGCAGCGCGAGTTGGTGCGCTTCGTCGCACCGGGCGGGACGCTTCGTCTGGACCGGGAGAAGCGCTCGCCGGGCCGCGGGGCGTACGTGCACGCACGGCTTTCGTGCTTCGAGCGGGCCGCCGATCGACGCGCGTTCTCGCGCAGCTTGCGACGGACCGTCAGAATTCCGGAAAATCTCGTCTCCGAATTGGAAACGCGCTGAACAATGGCTGATCGACAGCGACCACTGAGACCGCGAAGCGGCGCCACGGGGGGCCGGCGGAAGCGCCGCGTCGTCATCGACTCGCAGGCGAATCGCCCGCGCCAGGACTCGCGCACTCCGCGCGAGACGCCGAAGCCCCGTCAGGAGCCGGCTCCGGCGCAGCCGACCGGTCCCGTCAGTGTCAACTCCGGCGCGACCGTCAAGGAGCTCTCCGCGGCGCTCGGCATCCCGGTGCCGCAGATCATCAAGATCATGATGGACGTCGGGGAGATGGTGACCATCACCCAGTCTCTTCCCGATGACGCCGTCGAGCTCATCGCGACGACGCTCGAGCGCGAGGTCGAGATCAAGCACGCCGACGACGAGGACCTCGAGCCCGAGGTCTTCGAGGACGCGCCGGAGGACCTCGTCGCGCGGCCGCCCGTCGTCACGATCATGGGCCACGTCGACCACGGCAAGACGACGCTCCTCGACGCGATCCGCGAGTCGGCCGTCGTCGAGACGGAGGCCGGCGGCATCACGCAGCACATCGGCGCCTACCAGGTCGACCACGACGGCCGTCGCGTCACCTTCCTTGACACCCCGGGCCACGAGGCGTTCACCGCGCTCCGCGCCCGCGGCGCGAAGGTGACCGACATCGCCGTGCTCGTCGTCGCCGCGGACGACGGCGTCATGCCGCAGACCATCGAGTCGATCAACCACGCGCGCGCGGCCGAGGTGCCGATCGTCGTCGCCGTCAACAAGATCGACCGGCCCGACTCCAACCCGACTCGCGTCCGCCAGGAGCTTGTCACGCACGACCTCCAGCCGGAGGAGTGGGGCGGCACGACGCAGTACGCCGA
>Ga0081455_10007411_pt1 | contig 11557 bp, 11 predicted proteins | sample TabmetS3T2R1_FD_70207 | JGI IMG/M metagenome (GOLD analysis project Ga0081455, IMG submission 70207) | Tabebuia heterophylla rhizosphere microbial communities from the University of Puerto Rico - S3T2R1 | ecosystem: Host-associated > Plants > Roots > Rhizosphere ...
CGCCCGCTCGAGCTCGTCCACCGTGGAGGCGCAGGTGTTGGTCCGGATCGTGACGCCGGCCGGCTGCGCGAGGGCGGCCGCCGCCTCCTCGACCTCCGCGTCCCCAACGGCCCTGCGGACCTCGCGCACGGCCCATGCCGCCAGTCCCGTGCGCAGGGCGACGGCCTCGTCGTCCACGCCGTCCGGCGTCCGCGGCTCCGCGCTCGCCAGCCGTCGGAGCACGGCGTTCACGAACCCGCGCTGGCGCCGGTCGACCAGCGCCACGGTCTCGGACACCGCGGCGTGGGCGGGAACGCGCGTGTACCGCAGCTGGTAGGCGCCCAGGCGAAGCGCCGCGCGAGCGGGCTTGGGCGCGGTGTCGAGCGGTCGCTGCAGCAGGGGCTCGAGCGCGTGATCGATCGGCACGAGCCGCCGGAGCGTGCCGTAGGCGAGCTCGGTCGCGAACGCGGCGTCGCGCTCGTCGAGGCCGGCGCGCGAGAGCGTGCGGGAGAGCGTCAGGTTCGAGTAGGCGCCCTCGTCGGCGACGCGTCGAACGACGTCGACCGCCACCGAGCGCGCGGTCGGGCGCGCCGTCCTGGGGCCGGTGCGGGCGGGACGGCCGCTCACCCCAGCCGCTCCCCGACCACGGGCCGGGAGCCGCGCGCGAAGTCGGCGGCCCGCATCCGCCTGCGACCCGCCGGCGCGAGCTCGAGCGGGCGGAACCCGCCGTCCCCCGTCGCCACCACGAACCCCCCGGCGTCGACGGCCACGATCGTTCCTGGCTCGCCCGCCGCCTCGGTCACCTCGGCGCGCAGGACCTTCAACGGCTCGCCCCGCAAGCGCGTCGTCGCCCCGGGCTCGGGCGCCATCGCGCGCGTGCGGTTCACCAGGGCGAGCGCGGCGCCGTCCCATCGCAGGACGCGATCGTCCGCGCGGATCGGCCGGGTGACGGTCGCCTTCGACCCGTCCTGCGGCGTCGGCTCCGGGCCGTCCTCGGCCAGCCGGTCGAGCGTCTCGACGAGCACGCGGGCGCCGATCTCGGCCAGGCGGTCGCCGAGCGAGCCGGCGTCGTCGTCGGGACGGACGGGTTCGGGGCGTCGCAGGAGCACGGGGCCGGTGTCCATGCCCTCGTCCATCACGATCGTCGTCACCCCGGTCTCCCGCGCGCCCTCGAGCAGCGCGGTCTGCACCGGGCTCGCGCCCCGGAGCGACGGGAGGAGTGAGAAGTGGAGGTTGACCGGAGCGATCCTCGGGATCTCCAGGACGCCCGGTGGCAGGATCTCGCCGTACGCGACCACGACCAGGACGTCGGGCGCGGCCTCGCGGAGCGCGTCCAGCCCCCGGCCCTCCTTCACGGTCTCGACCTCCAGGAGCGGCAGGCCCGCCTCGCGCGCCGCTCTCGCCACGTCGGTCGGCCGGAGCGCGTTGCCGCGGCCGGCCGGCTTCGGGACGCGCGTCAGGACCCGGTCGATCCGGTGATCGGACGCGGCCACGGCGCGCAGCGACGGCACCGACCACCGGTCGTTGCCGAGGAAGACGACCCGGAGCGAACGCGCCACGCGGTGGAGCTTACGTTGGGGCCTCAGCCCTCCGAACGCTGCACCTCGAACTGGCGCAGCTGCCGCATCACGTCCCGGCGGCCCTCGTCGTCGAGCCGGTCGATGTACAGCATGCCGCCCAGGTGGTCCGTCTCGTGCTGGAAGATCCGCGCGAGCAGCCCCTCGGCGCGGATGTCGAGCGGCCCGCCGTCCAGGTCCCACCCACGCAGGCGGACCCGCTCCGCCCGGACCGTGTCGTGGTACGGCCCCGGGATCGACAGGCAGCCCTCCTCGAACGTCTCCTCGCCCTCGGCCTCGGACAGCTCGGGGTTGGCCACGAACCCGGTGTGGCCCTCGCGGTCGTCGTAGACGAAGAAGGACCTGCTCACGCCGACCTGGTTGGCCGCCAGGCCGACGCCGGGCGCCGCGTACATCGTCTCGAACATGTCCTCGACGAGCGCCCGCAGCGCGTCGTCGAAGGCCTCCACGGGCTTGGTGGGTTCGCGAAGGACGGGGTCGCCCAGCGTTCGGATCGGCATCACGCTCACGGTCGCTCCCCCACGACGCGTCTCACAGGTGCGGCTCGCCCTCGACCCGCGTGACCACGCCCCGACCCGCGAGCCGTCGCATCGCGGCGCCGAACGTCCCGACGTCGCCGGGATCGAGCACGACCAAGCATATCGTCGCGTCCCCGACGCCCGAGACCAGGAGCGTCCGGGGCGCCAGCGCGCGCAGCTCCGCCTCGAGCTCGGCCCCACCGCTCACGCGGAACACCGGCGATCCGACCGGGAACCCCGCCTCGGCGCGCCGGGGAGCCTCCGCGCGTCGGAACCGGTCGGGCCGGCCGGAGACCAGGGCCTGGATCGCCGGGTCGTTCGGGGCGTTCGTCTGCACGATCACCCGCCCGTCGCGCCGCGCCCACGATGCGGCCTCGAACCAGGCCGCGAGGGCGCGTTCGCGGGCGTCGACGCCGGGCCGATGCAGCGACGCGTCCGCGTTCAGGATCCCGACCAGGTCCAGCGCCCGCGGGCCGAGGTCCTTCAACGCGTCGAGCCCGCCGACCAGCACCTCCTCCCCTCCGCGCGGGCGGGCCGCGTCGTCGCGTCCGAGCAGCGAGACCGGGACCGAGGCCACCGAGCGCGCCCACTCCTCCACGCGTTCGGCGCCGCGGCGGACCACGCCGAAGTCCGAGGCGCCGCACGACGCGCAGCGCCCGGGCGCTTCGCAGACCACGCAGCGGATCTCGCCACGTTCCAGGCGAAGCGTCCCCAGGCACGACGCGCACGCCGCCGGCTCGCCGCACGAGCGACACACGCGGGCAACCCCGTACCCGCGGACGGGCTCGAACAGGAACGCGCTGCGGGCCTCGCGGAGCGCGCGGACCAGCCGCGGCGAGCGGCCCTCGGGTCCGGGGCGGACGACCTCGACCGGTGCCCACGGCCGGCCCTGCGGTTCGACCGCGACGTGCTCGCGGGCCGAGGCTTCCATCGACGGGCAGAAGGCGCTCAGGGCCACGACCGCCCCCTCGACCTCGCCGCGCATCGAGGCGACCTCGCGAGCGTGGTAGGAGGGCGAGCGCTCGTCCCGATGTTGCGGATGGCCCTCCCGATGCACGTAGATCAGGCCGAGGTCGCGCAGCGGCGCGAACACCGCCGGGCGCGTGCCGACCACGACCCGGTACCGGGCGCCGGCGACGTCGAGCCACGTGCGGTACCGCTCCCGCTTGTCGCCGCCCAGGAACAGCACCACCTCCTCGCCGAACGCGTCGACGATCGCGGCGGCGGTCGCCGGCACGGGGTCCGCGTCCGGCACGACGACGATCGCGGTCCGCCCACCCTCGAGCGCGGCCCCGACGCACGCGACCGCGACCGCCGCTTCGTCGGCGGGACCCGGCCGCACGACGAACGTTCCCGCGCCGCCCTCGAGCGCGTCCAGCAACGCCGACCCGTTCCGGTACGAGTGGAGCCGGCCGTCCGAACGCGCGCCGTTCGCGGGGGGGCCGAGGTCCGGTCGAGCCGGCGCCGGCGCGCGCTCCTCCGAGGCCACCCTCGGCGGGATCGCTCGCCCGATCACCGTCGCGAGCGGCGCCACGTACCGCTCACTCACGCGACGGAGGACCTCGAGGCCGCGATCGTCGAAGCAGCGCACCGGCGAGACGACGTCGCGGACCTTCAGGACGCGTTCGGGGACGTCGTCCGTCGGCCCGAGGACCCACGCCCGGACCGGCCGCCCGTGGAACGGCACCCGGACCAGGGACCCGACACCCGCGCCGAGCTCGAGTGCCAACTCGTAGGTGAACGGTCGGTCGAGCGAAAGGAGTGGACGGTCGACGCAGACGGCGACGGGACCCGACAGGACCGCTTCCCGCGGGGAGTTGGGGACGGTGATCGTGTCAGCCGAGCGCGCGGCGGATCTCATCCGCGCGGTCGGTCGCCTCCCACGGGAACTCCTTGCGACCGAAGTGACCGTACGCCGCGGTGTCCTGGTAGATCGGGCGCTGCAGGTCGAGGTCGGCGATGATCGCGGCCGGCCGGAAGTCGAACGCGTCCCACACGACGTCCACGATGCGGCCCGGGTCAACGGCCTCGGTCCCGAACGTGTCGACGGCGAGCGAGACGGGGTGCGCGGCGCCGATCGCGTACGCCACCTGGATCTGCAGCCGGTCGGCGGCGCCGGCGGCGACAAGGGTCTTGGCGACGTAACGGGCCATGTAGGCGGCGGAGCGGTCGACCTTGGTTGGGTCCTTGCCGGAGAAGCAGCCTCCACCGTGCGGTGCCATCCCGCCGTAGCTGTCCACGATGATCTTCCGGCCGGTCACGCCGGTGTCGGCCTTGGGCCCGCCGATCTCGAACCGCCCCGTCGGGTTGACCATGATCCGAACGCCCTCCGCGTCCAGGTCGAACTCGCGAAGGACCGGGTCGATGACCTCCGAGCGCACGTCGGGCGCGAGCAGGGTCTCGACGTCGACCTCCTCGCGGTGCTGGGCGCTGATCAGGACCGTGTCGACGTGCTTGGGGACCGTGCCCTCGTAGGCGATCGTGACCTGGCTCTTGCCGTCGGGGCGCAGGTACGGCAGGACGCCCGCCTTGCGGACGTCGGCCAGCCGCTTGGCGAGCCGGTGCGCCATCGCGATCGGGATCGGCATCAGCTCGTCGGTCTCGCGACACGCGTACCCGAACATCATCCCCTGGTCCCCCGCCCCCTGCAGGTCGAGCTCGTCGGCCGAATGGCCCTCGCGGTGCTCGAGCGCGCGGTCCACGCCCTGCGCGATGTCGGCGGACTGCTCCTGGATCGAGGTGATGACGCCGCACGTGTCGCCGTCGATGCCGAAGTTCGCGTCCGTGTACCCGATCTCGGTCACCGTTCGACGCACGACCGCGGCGATGTCGATGTACTCGGAGGTGCTGATCTCGCCCGCGACCATGACCAGGCCGGTGGTCACCAGCGTCTCGCACGCCACGCGGCCGGAGCGGTCCACCGAGAGGATCTCGTCGAGCACGGCGTCCGAGATCCGGTCGGCGAGCTTGTCTGGGTGCCCCTCGGTGACGGATTCGGACGAGAACAGGTAGGCGCGGCCCATCGGGGGCGGAGCATAGCAGCGCCCCCGGACGGCCCGGCCGAGCCCGGCTACGCGGTCAGGAGCTTCGCGAGGCGGTCGCAGATCGCCGAGGCGAGCTCGCGCTTGGTCCACTCACGCATGGGCACGTCGGCGCCGTCGGCCGCGACGATCGCCGCGCGGTTGGTGTCCGACCCGAAGCCCGTCCCCTCGCGGCCCACCTCGTTGGCGACCAGAAGCTGGAGCCCTTTGCGCCGCAACTTCTCGCGGCCGGCCTCCTCGACGTCGTCGGTCTCGGCGGCGAACCCGACCAGCACGGCCTCGCCCGCGCCGGCGAGCTCGGCCAGGATGTCGGGCGTCGGGACCAAGCGGATCTCGGGCGGGCCCTGTTCCTTCTTGAGCTTGGCCCCCGCGGTCGACTCCGGCCGGAAGTCGGCGACGGCGGCCGCCATCACCAACGCGTCGGCGTCGCGCATCGCGTCGAGCACGGCGTCCCGCATCTCCTCAGCCGTGGTCACGCGGACCACGTCGGGGCCGGGCGGCGGCTCGAGCGTTCCGGGGCCCACGACCAGCCTGACGTCAGCCCCGCGCGCGAAGGCCTCCGCCGCCACCGCGAACCCCATCTTTCCGGTCGACCGGTTCCCCACGAACCGGACCGGGTCGATCGGCTCCCAGGTGGGTCCGGCCGTCACGACGACGCGCCGGCCCGCGAGGTCGCCCACGGCGGCAAGGACGTCCTCGATCGCGCTCAGGATGTCCTCGGGCTCGCTCATGCGACCGATCCCCTCGTCGCCGGCGGCGAGCGACCCGGTCGCGGGCCCGACGATGCGCGCGCCGCGTTCGGCGAGCGCCGAGACGTTGGCCTGCGTCGCCGGGTGCTCCCACATGCCCGAGTGCATCGCCGGCGCGACGACCAACGGGTTGGTCGTCTCGAGCAGCGTCGAGGTCAGCAGGTCGTCGGCGATCCCCTGCGCGAGCTTCGCGACCACGTTGGCCGTGGCCGGGGCGACCACCGCGACGTCGGCCTCGTGGGCGAGGCGCACGTGCAGGACGACGCCGGGCTCCTCGAACAGGTCCGTGTAGACGCGGTGATCGGATAGAGCTGCGAACGTGGCGGGGCCGACGAACCGCTCGGCCGAACGGGTCATCACGACCCGGACCGAGGCGCCGCGCAGGCGCAGCAGGCGCACGAGGATGCAGGACTTGTAGGCGGCGATCCCGCCGGTGACGCCGAGCAGGATCCGGCGTCCCCGAAGGACCGAGCGCTCGCTCGTCACGCCCTCACCCTCCTCGGCCGCTCGAGGAGAGCGGCCGGTTACTTGATGCCCAGGCCCTCGGGGCGCTCGGCGCTGATCTTGCCCTCGGAGATCTCCTCGAGCGCGATCGACAGCGGCTTGTTCCGCAGCCCGGTCTCGACCAGGGGCGGGACGAACTCGGCGCGGCCCTCGCCCAGCTGGCCGTAGTAGGAGTTGATCTCTCGGGCGCGCTTGGCCGCGAGCGTCACCAGCGTGTACTTGGAGTCGACCTGCGCGAGCAGATCGTCGATCTTGGGTTCGATCATGTCGGGGTCCTTCCGATGTTGTCCTGGCCGGTGCCGTTGACCTGGGGAGACGCACCGATGATAGCAGCGACCTCGTCGGCGGCCCGCTCGGCGCGGTCGTTCACGACCACGTGGTCGAACGCGTCGGCCTGCGAGAGCTCCCAGTCGGCCTTCGCCAGCCTCGTGGCCAGCCCCTCCTCGGTCTCGGTGCCCCGGGACCGGAGCCGGCGCTCGAGCTCCTGCCGGGTGGGGGGCTCGAGCAGGATCAGGACCGCCTCGGCCATCTTCGCCCGCACCTGACGGGCGCCCTGGACGTCGAGCTCGAGCAGGACGTCGGCGCCGGCCTTCAGCGCCTGCCGGACCGGCCCCGCCGGCGTGCCCGAACGGTGACCGAAGATCTCCGCCCACTCGAGCAGGTCCCCGGCGGCGTCCATCCGGTCGAAGTCGGGTTCGGAGACGAAGAGGTAGTCGACACCCTCGCGCTCGGCCGGCCGCGGGGCGCGCGTCGTCACCGACACCGAGACCCGAAGGGCCGGGAGGCGTTCGCGAACCAGGTGGACGATCGTCCCCTTGCCGACCCCCGAGGGGCCGGCGAGGACGAACAGCCTGCCCCGGCCGGCTGCCAGCGCCGCTACTTCTTCGCGAACTCGCCGAGCAGCGCCTCGCGCTGCTTCGCGCCGAGACCCCGGACCCGACGGCTGGCCGAGATGTCCAGTCGCTCCATGATCTTGCGCGCCCGGACCTTCCCCACACCCGGGAGCGACTCGAGGACCGTGGAGACCTTCATCTTGCCCACCGTGTCGTCGTCCTGTCGCGACAGCACGTCCTTGAGCGTGAGCTTGCCGGACTTCAGCTGGCCCTTGAGCTCCGCGCGCTTCTTCCTCGCCTCGGCGGCCTTCTCCAGGGCCTGCTTTCGCTGTTCATCCGTCAGGACGGGTAGGGGCATGAGAACACTCCTTCGCTCGCCGGAAGCGGCGAGTATAGTCACGCGCCCGCGAGGCCAGCAACGCGACTCATGCGCGCTACCTGCGGGTTTTCGACGGACCCGGCGTCAGCGAACGCTCGCGAGGATGGCGCGCGCGACGCCCGCCGGGTCGGCCGACTCGGTGATCGGACGACCGACGACGAGGTAATCGGCGCCGCGTTCGATCGCCTCCTCCGGCGTCAGGATGCGGGCCTGATCGTGTCCGTTCGAACCCGCGGGACGGATGCCGGGGACGACGAGACACGCCTGTTCGCCCAACACCTCGCGGACGTTGGCGACGTCCTCGCCCGACACGACGACGCCGTTCGCGCCGGCCGCGACCGCTTCGAACGCGAGCGACGACGGCGACGCGAGTCCCTCGCCGGCCAGGCTCGACAGGACGGTGATCGCGAGCACCATCGGCGGCAAGACGCCGGCGTCCGCGGCGCCGTCGGCGGCGCCACGGACGGCGGCCGCGACCATCGCCTCGCCCCCGAGCGCGTGCACGGTGAGCATCGCGACGCCGAGCCGGCCCGCGTTTCGCGCGGCGCCCTCGACGGTGTTGGGGATGTCATGCAGCTTCAGGTCGAGGAAGACGGGCGCGAGCGCGCGGATGCGGGGCACCACGGCCGGCCCGGCCGCGGTGAACAGCTCCAGCCCCACCTTGAGGGTGCCCGCCCGGCCCTCGAGCCGCCGCGCCAGCGCCTCGGCCTCGTCCGGGTCCGAGACGTCGAGGGCCACGACCAGCGGGTTCTCGGGGCGCGGGATCATCCGGAGCCGTTCCCGCCGGCGCCTACCCGCAGCCGGCCGCGGAGGTCGTTCGGCGACGCGAACCCCTTCTCGCCCAGGTAGTCCATGATCCCGCGGGCGATCTCGACGTGGGCGGTCGGATCGATCAGCAGGGCCGTGCCGACCTGGACGGCCCACGCGCCGGCCAGCAGGAACTCGACCGCGTCCTCACCCGTGGTGATGCCGCCCACCCCCATGACGGGAACGTCCGGGAGCGCCCGTGCGACCTGGTACACCGCCGCGAGCGCGATCGGCTTGACGGCCGGTCCGGACAGGCCGCCGACCGGTGTCGCGGTGCGCGTTCGAAGGCGCGACGCGTCGACCGCGAGCGCGGGCACGGCGTCCACGAGCGTCAGCCCGAACGCGCCGGCGCGCACGCACTGGTGCGCCACCTCGACCAGACCCGGGATCAGCGGTGGCAGCTTCGCGAACACGGGCACGCGCGACATGCGCGCGACCGCGCCGACCACCTCGACGAGCCGTTCGGGGCGCGCGTAGAACGGCTCCCCCTCCCGTTCGTCGTCCGCGGAGGAGACACAGACCTCCATCGCGACCACGCCGGGCTTGAGGTGCATCGCGCTCGTGACGTCCACGTACTCGGACAGGCTCGAACCGGCGACCGAGGCCACGATCGGGACGTTCGCCTTCGCGAGCCGCGGCAGGTCGCGCTCGATGAAGTCCAGGACGCCGGGGTTCTGCAGGCCGACCGCCGACAGCAGTCCCGCAGACGTCTCGGCCGTCCGCGGTGTCGGCCATCCCCTCGACGGACCGAACGTGAGGCTCCGGGTCACCACCCCGCCCAGCCGGTGCACCTCGACGAGCGCGGGGACGTCGTGACCGGTTGCCAGGCAGCCCGATGCCGAGAGCACGGGGTGCGGGAACCGCAGGCCGTTCAGGTCGACGGACGGGTCGGGCTTCACGGGACCCGCCGCGCAGGCGCCCGCGTCATCCGGGCCAGGCCTTGACCACGGGGAACCCCTCGGGCGGCGTGACCGTCACGAGCGGCTCCTCCCCCAGCCACCGGTCCCACAGGATGCGGGCCGGGTTGAACACGGGTCCGTCGACGCACGCGCGCAGGTTGTCGTAGCCCGATCCGTCCTTGCGGATCACCGGCACCGTGCACGAGAAGCACAGCCCGATCCCGCACGCCATCTCCTCCTCCACGGCGATCTGCGAAGGGATGTTGCGTTCGGCGCAGAACTCCGAGATCCGCCGGAGCATCGGCCGCCGCCCCGCGGCGTAGATCACCTGCGCGCCGGTGGCCTCGACGACCTGCGGCAGGTGGTCCAGCACGCTGCCGGCCTCGCCGAGGCTCCCGTCGGCGGTGGCGATGACGATCGTCTGCGACAGTCGCTTGCCCTCGATCGGCTTGAACACGAGCTCCTCGGTCTCGGCGCCGACGAGCAGGTCCACGCGCTTGCCCCGGGTCCGGAGCTCCTGGCCCAGGAAGTAGATCGGCGCGCAGCCGTGCTCCTCGGCCACCAGGAGACAGTTCGAGAGCTTGGCCGGGTACGCGAACGCCTTGCCGAGCGGCCCGATCACGTCGAGGAACTGATGCGCCCGGACCTCGGCGAGCCAGGTCGTCCCGGGCCCGCGCGGGTCGAAGACGAACTCCAGCGTGCCCGCCCACCCGCCCCGGCGCGAGGCCTGATGGATCGAGAACTGGCGGCGCAGCAGGAACGTGCGCCCCGACGGCATCGCGACCGAGACGAACTGCCCCGGGCGCACCTTCTCCGCCACCTCGGGCGCGACGATCGTGATCGAGCGGTAGGCGCCGATCTGTCTGGCGTTCAGCACCTCGGCCCGAACGCGTCTCACGACGCCGCCACCTCCGCCGTTTGCTCGCCGAACGCGAGCCGCTGCTGGACCGCCGAGGCCTCGCGCGCGCTCCGGTGCCATTCCTGGATCGACCGCGGCTCGCCGGCGGTCCCGAGCAGCGCCTCGATCCCGCGCAGCGCCGCGAGCAAACCGGGGAGCGTCGTGATGCACGGGATGCCGGCCTGGGCGGCCGCCGTTCGGATCAGCGAGCCGTCGGTCCGTGGTCCCCGCCCGAACGGCGTGTTCACCACCATGTCGACCTCGCCGTCGTGGAGCAGGTCGACGACCGAGCGCCCGCCCTCGGAGACCTTCGCGACGCGGGTCACGGCGACGCCCGCGCGCTCGAGCACGCCGGCGGTGCCGCGGGTCGCGAGGAGGCGGAACCCCAGATCGGCCAGGCGCTTGGCCGGGTAGACGATCGAGCGCTTGTCGCGGTTGGCGACCGAGACGAACACCGTCCCCTCGACCGGCAGCGACGTCCCGCCGGCGACGAACGCCTTCGCGAGCGCCCAGCCCGGATCCGCGTCGACGCCCATGACCTCGCCCGTCGAACGCATCTCGGGACCGAGCAGCGTGTCCACGCCGGGGAACCGCCCGAACGGGAGCACCGCCGCCTTCACGGCCGTGTAGGGCAGCCGCAGGTAGTGGCGCGGGTCCGACGGGATCAGGCCCTCGGCGCGCAGCTGCTCCAGCGTCCGGCCCAGCATCACCGAGGTCGCGACCTTCGCGAGCGGGACGCCCGTGACCTTGGACACGAACGGCACCGTGCGCGAGGCGCGCGGATTGGCCTCGAGCACCCAGATGCGCTCGTCCTTGACGGCCAGCTGCAGGTTCACCAGGCCGCGGACGTTCATCCGCAGGGCGAGGGTCCGTGTGATGCGCTCGATCTCGCCGAGCTCGTCGTCGGACAGCGTGGCCGGCGGGATCTGGCACGACGAGTCGCCCGAGTGGATCCCGGCCTCCTCGATGTGCTCCATCACCGCGCCGACGAACACCTCACTCCCGTCGCACACGGCGTCGACGTCGATCTCGACCGCGCCCTCGAGGAACCGGTCGATCAGCACGGGGTGGTCCGGACCCGCCGCCGCGGCGCTCCTCACGAACCGCGCCAGCTCGTCCTCCGCGTACACGATCTCCATCGCTCGGCCGCCGAGCACGTACGAGGGCCGGACGACCACCGGATAGCCGATCCGCGCGGCGATCGCGCGAGCCTCCCCGACGTCGCGCGCCTCACCGTGTTCGGGGGCGGCGATGCCCAGCTCGCGCAGCAGCTGGGCGAACGCGCCGCGGTTCTCGGCCAGGTCGATCGCGTCCGCCCCGGTGCCGAGCACCCCGAACCCGGCCGCCTCGAGCTCGCGGGCGAGCCGCAGCGG
>Ga0081455_10007412_pt1 | contig 11557 bp, 11 predicted proteins | sample TabmetS3T2R1_FD_70207 | JGI IMG/M metagenome (GOLD analysis project Ga0081455, IMG submission 70207) | Tabebuia heterophylla rhizosphere microbial communities from the University of Puerto Rico - S3T2R1 | ecosystem: Host-associated > Plants > Roots > Rhizosphere ...
AGCCGTCTGATCGGGGATGCGGTCGAGTCCGTTGGTGGGAGGAGGAGGATTCGAACCTCCGTAGGCTTAGCCGGCGATTTTACAGACCGCTCCCTTTGGCCGCTCGGGCATCCTCCCGTATCGACGCAGGATAGCAATCGGCGGTTCGACACCTCCACGATAGGATGCCTGCATGGCCAAGCAGGACTTCTCGTTCGACATCGTCTCCGAGGTCTCGATGCCCGAGGTGGCCAATGCGGTCGACCAGACCCGGCGCGAGATCTCCCAGCGGTTCGACTTCAAGGACACCGGGACCAGCATCAGCCAGGACGACAAGCTGATCGAGGTCCGCTCCTCCACCGAGGACCGCATCAAGGCGGCCGTCGAGGTCCTGAAGGAGAAGGCCGTTCGGCGTGAGGTCTCGCTCAAGGCCCTGCACCTGGGACCGCTCCAGCCGGCCGCCAAGGGGACGAGCAAGCAGGTCATCAACGTGAACGTGGGCATCTCGGACGAGAAGGCCAAGGAGATCGTGAAGTTCGTCAAGGGCCTCAAGGTCAAGGTCCAGAGCCACATCCAGGGCGACCAGGTCCGTGTCAGCAGCAAGGCCAAGGACGACCTGCAGGTCGTGATCCGGGCCGTGAAGGAGCACGACTTCGAGGTCCCGCTGCAGTTCGTGAACTTCCGCCCGTAGCGGTCCCGCGTTTCCCGGCGAACCCTCCCGTCAGGTAGATTGGCGCACCCCCGAGGAGGTGTTGGAGTGACCGACGTCGAGCGTCTGAAGGCGAAGGCGGCCGAGATCGCCGAGCGCGAGGGCCGAAGGCTCATCGACCGCACGCCCGGATCCGAGGCCCTGCACCAGCGGGCCCTGAAGAGCCTGCCGAACGGCGTCGCGTCGAACTTCCAGGCGGGCGACCCCTACCCCACCTACCTCCACCACGGGAAGGGCTCGAGGGTCTGGGACGTCGACGGCAACGAGTACGTCGACTTCCACGGCGGGTTCGGCGTCAACGTGGTCGGGCACGCGCACCCGAAGATCGTCGAGGCGATCCGCGCGGTGGCCGACCAGGGCGTCCACTTCGCCGTCACCACCGAGACCACGGTCGCGCTGGCCGAGGCGATCTGCGAGCGGTTCCAGCTGGAGCAGATGCGCTTCGTGAACTCGGGGACCGAGGCCACGATGGACGCGATCCGCGTGGCCCGGGCGGCCACCGAACGCGACCTCATCGTCAAGATGGAGGGCTCCTACCACGGCCACCACGACTCGGTCCTGTTCAGCGTCGTGCCCGAGGCGGACGTGCTCGACCTGCGGTTCGAGGTCGGCGAGGCCGAAACGCCGTGGTACACGACCAAGCCGACGTCCATGGGGATCCCCAGGGCGCTGTGGGACACGGTGCTCGTGGTCCCCTTCAACGACGCGGGCGCGGTGGAGCGCGCCTTCGCCGACAACCCGGACCGGATCGCGGCCGTGATCCTGGAGCCGGTGATGATGAACATCGGACTCGTCGTGCCGCAGCCCGGCTACCTCCAGGCGCTGCGCGACCTCTGCGACCGGAACGGCGCCGCCCTGATCTTCGACGAGGTCAAGTGCGGCGGGACGATCGCCTACGGCGGGACGGTCGAACGCTACGGCGTCCGGCCCCACCTGGCCGCCTACGCGAAGGCCGTCGGCGGGGGCGTCACGATCGGGGCGTTCGGCGGCGAGGGCCGGTTCATGGAATGGGTCACCAAGGGCACCGCCCAGCAGGGCACGTTCAACGGGAACCCGCTTTCGGCGGCCGCGGGCCTCGCGGCGCTCACCGAGGTCCTGACCAAGGACGCGTACGACGACCTCGGCAAGCTCGGGACGATGCTCGCCGAGGGCTGCCAGCGCGCGATCGACGAGTTCGGCATCCCGGCGCACACGATGGATCTCGGCGCCAAGGGCTGCGTCTCCTACCGCAAGGAACCGCTCGTGAACTACCGCGACTTCCTCCAGACGATCCCCGAGCTGTTCTATGCGTCGTTCACGTGGATGATCAACCGCGGCCTGTTCATGACCCCCGGCGACGAGGAGCAGTGGACGATCTCCGTGCAGCACACGGAGGACGACATCCGCAAGTACGTCGACGCGTTCGCCGGCTTCTGCGCCGAGCTGGCCGCGTAGCCCGAACGCGTCCGTGAGCCCGGTCAAGGCGGTCCTGCTCGACCTGTACGACACGCTGGTCTGGACCGATTGGCCCGTGCTGCGCGAGCGGATCGAGGAACGGGCCGCGGTCTCGGGCCGGGATCTGTTGGACGGCTTCGAGAAGACGAGGGTGGCCCGGAGCATCGGGACCTACGGGAGCATGCAGGGCGACCTCGTCGAGGTGCTGAACGCCGCCGGGCTCGAACGCGACGACGCCCTCGTGAAGGAGCTGGCCGGCACGATCGCCACGTTCCTGCAGACGGGCGTGCACCTGTGGGACGACTCGCTCCCGGCGCTCCGCGACCTGCGGGCTCGCGGCATCCGAACCGCGGTCGTCAGCAACTGCGACCACGGGACGCGACCGGTGGTCGAACGCCTGGGCCTGACCGAGGAGGCCGACGCCGTCGTGCTCTCGTTCGAGGCGGGGGTGGCCAAGCCCGACGCCGGGATCTACCGGCGCGCGCTCGAGGAGCTGGGCGCCTCGCCCGAGGAGGCGGTGTTCGTCGACGACCAGCTCGCCTACTGCGAGGGCGCCGAGGCCGTGGGCATCCGGCCCTTCCTGATCGCACGCGACGACGCCCGGCCGCTCGAAGGCGCCTCCGGGTCCGACGACGTCGAGGTCATCCGGGACCTCGGCTCGCTGCTCGAGCGGCTCGAGACCGGCCCCTAGCGGACCTCGCCCAGCTCCTTCTTGACCTGGTCCAGGCGCGCGATGCGCTCGGCCGTGGGCGGGTGCGTCGAGAACAGGTTCGCGAACCCCATCGCGGACTTCCGGCCGCGGAACGGGTTCACGATGAACATGTGCGCCTCGGCCGGGCTCACGGTCGCCGGCGCCGGGACCTGCGCCGAGGCGCTCTCGAGCTTCCGGAGCGCGCTCGACAACGCGTCGGGATCCTTCGACAGGATCGCGCCCGACTCGTCGGCCTGGTACTCGCGCGAGCGGCTCACGGCCATCTGGATGATCGCGGCCGCGATCGGCGCCAGGACCCAGGCCATCAGGATGCCGATGATGCCGACCCCGTTGCGGTCGTTGCCGCCGCCGAACCACAGGGCGAACCGGGCCAGGAACGTGATGCTCATGCCGATCGCCGCGGCGACCGAGCCGATCAGGATGTCGCGGTTGGCCACGTGCGAGAGCTCGTGGGCGAGGACCGCGCGGAGCTCGCGCTCGTCCAGGATCTGCAGGATGCCCTTGGTCACGGCGACCACGGCGTGGTCCGGGTTGCGCCCGGTGGCGAACGCGTTCGGCTGCATCATGTCCGAGACGTAGATCCTCGGCATCGGCATCTTGTTGATCTGGGTGAGCTCGCGGACGATCTCGTAGAGCTCGGGCGCCTCCTGCTCGGAGACGGGCTTGGATCGCGTGGTCGAGATCGCGATCTTGTCGCTGAACCAGTACATCGAGAAGTTGAAGACCAGGGCGATGGCCAGGGCGATGATCGCCCCGTTGGTACCGCCGAAGAACGCCCCGATCAGGACGAACAGGCCGCCCAGGGCGGCGATCAGGATCCAGGTCTTGGCCCTGTTGAGACCGATCAACGGAACATCCCTCCTTCGTCGGGACATTCGCCGGGCCGCCCGGAGAGGTTCTCGGACCTCCTGCCGGGCATCGCCGCGCCGAACTACCCGCCTACAAGAGTAGACAGCGGCGGGAAATGCGCCAGCAGCTCGGGCCAGACCCCGACCGCCACGACCGCCACGGTGGCAAGGACGGCCACGGCCGTCACCAGGGCCGGGGCGACCAGGGGGCGCTCCTGTTCGGCCTCCACGAACAGCATCTGGCGCGGCACGGCCAGGTAGTAGTAGAGGCTGATCACCGAGTTCACGACCATGATCACGGCCAGGGCCGTCCCGATGCCCCCGCGCTCGATCGCGACCTGGAAGACCAGGAACTTGGCCCAGAAGCCGGCCGTCGGCGGGATCCCCGCCAGCGAGACCATGAACACCGTCATGGCCACGGCGATCACCGGCGCCCGTCGCGACAGGCCGGCGAAGTCCGTGATCAGCAGGCCCCGGGACTCCTTGGCCATCGCGATCACGACGGCGAAGGCCCCCAGCGTCATCACCGCGTAGATCAGGATGTACGTGACGGCGGCCGAGAACGCGTGCTCGTTGATCGTCGGGTTGGCCGAGACCAGGGCGAACGGCAGCAGCATGTAGCCGGCCTGGGCGATGCTCGAGTACGCCAGCAGGCGGACGACCTGACGCTGCTGCAGCGCGATGAAGTTGCCGATCGTCATCGTCAGGATCGACAGCGCCGCGAAGATCGGAGTCCAGAACTCGTACTGCGCCGGGAACGCGACGAACATCAGCTGCAGCAGGCCGGCGAACCCGGCCGCCTTCGACGCCGTGGCGAGGAACGCGGCCACCGGCACCGGCGCGCCCTCGTACGTGTCGGGCGCCCAGAACTGGAACGGGACCGCGCTCACCTTGAACGCGAACCCGGCCACGATGAACAGGATCGAGGCGAAGACCAGCGTCTCGGTGCCCTGCTCGAGCGGCGCCGAGAGCGCCCGGCCGATCTCGGACAGGTTCAGGCTGCCGGTGACGCCGTAGATCAGGCTCATGCCGTAGAGCATCACCGCGGTGGACAGCACGCCGATCAGGAAGAACTTGATGCCGGCCTCGTTGGAGCGGGGATCGGATTTTCGGAACGCGGCGATCAGGAAGCCGGGCGCCGACACCAGCTCGAGCGCGATGAACAGCATCAGCAGGTCGCGCGAGGACGGCATCACCAGGCATCCCAGGAACGAGGTCAGCAGCAGGAAGTAGTACTCGCCCTGATAGAAGCGTCCCTCGCGGAAGTAGCGGAACGAGACCGCCAGCACGATCAGCGCCACCGACAGGAAGAACACCTTGAACAGGAGCGCGAACGAGTCCACGACGAACGCGCCGCCGAACGTCGACCGCTGCTCCCCGATCAGCCACAGCGTCGCGATCAGCGAGGCCACGACGCCGGCGAACGCGAGCGGCATCGTGAGCCACTTGCGCTTGGGCGACAGGAACGCGTCGGCCACCAGGACGAGCACGATCGTCCCGCCGAGGATCAGCTCGGGGAGGATCGCGGTGTAGTCGATCGCCGGGTTCATCGGCTCGCCGCTATCCGAACAGCCCCAGGAGCGAGTTCACCGGCGGGTTGGTCACGTCCGTGAGTAGCGCCGGGAACAGCCCGAGCGCCACGATGCCCAGCAGCAGCGGCACCCACGAGACCCACTCGATCACCGCGACGTCGGCGAAGACCGACGTCTTCCACTTCTCCGGCAGCGTCCCCATGTTCACGCGCTGCAGCATCCACAGGAAGTAGCCGGCGGTCAGGATCGTCCCGATGCCGCCGGCGATCATGAACGCGCGGAACAGCGGGACGGACAGCTCCTGGTGGGGATTGAAGCTGGACAGCAGCGCCATCACCTCGCCCCAGAACCCGGCCAGGCCAGGCAGGCCGAGCGACGCGATCGCGACGAACGCGAACACCCCGCCGAGGTACGGCAGCTTCTGCATCACCCCGCCGCCGATCTCGGCGATCTCGCGCGTGTGGTAGCGGTCGTAGAGCGACCCGACGCAGAAGAAGAGCATCCCCGTGATCAGGCCGTGCGCGACCATGCCGAAGATCGCCGCGTTGATCCCGATGGACGTCAGCGTCGCGATCCCGAGCATCACGAAGCCCATGTGGCCGACGGAGCTGAACGCGATCAGGCGTTTCAGATCCCGCTGCGCCAGACACGCGAGCGCCGCGTACACGATCGCGATCGCGGCCAGCAGGCCGATCCACGGCGCGTACTTCTGCGCCCCGTAGGGCAGGATCGGCAGCGCGATCCGGACGAACCCGTAGGTGCCCATCTTCAGCATGACGCCGGCCAGCAGCACCGAGCCGATCGTCGGCGCCTCGGTGTGCGCGTCGGGCAACCACGTGTGGAACGGCCACATCGGCACCTTCACGGCGAAGCCCAGGCCCACCGCGGCGAACACGATCAGCTGGAACGTGTTCGAGAAGCCGCCGGACGCCGCGAACCGCTGCAGCTGCACGATGTCGAACGTGTGCACGCCGCTGCCGATGTCCGAGCTGAAGTACATCCCCAGGAAGCCCAGCAGCATGAAGACCGACCCGAACAGCGTGTACAGGAAGAACTTGATCGCCGCGTACTCGCGGTTGGCGCTCCCCCAGATGCCGATCAGGAAGTACATCGGGACCAGCACCAGCTCCCAGAAGACGAAGAACAGGATCAGGTCGAAGGCGATGAACGTCCCGGCCATCCCGGTCTCGAGCAACAGCATGAGGGCGATGAAGGCCTTCGTCTTGCCGGGGTTCGGCACCACGCGCCAGGTGTAGATCGCGCACAGGAACGACAGCACGAAGGTCAGGACGTACAGGGGCAGGCTGATCCCGTCGATCCCCACGTGGTACCGCGCGTTGATCGCCGGGATCCAGCGCGTGTCGAGCTGGAACTGCAGACCCGAGGCGCCGTAGTCGAACGTGAACGCGATCGCGACGGCGAAGGCGAGCGCGGCGCCGGTGATCACGATGCCCAGCGCGCGCACGCCCTTGTCGTACTGGCGCGGCACCAGCGCGATCACCAGCGCCCCCACCAGCGGCAGGAGCGTCGCGATCGTGATCGCCGAGTTCTCCCACGTCATGCCCGTACCCCTCTCAGATCCTCGTGAAGATGATGGCCAGCACCACGACGCCGGTGAACAGGAACGCGGCGTAGCGCTGGACGTTGCCCGACTGGATGTATCGAAGGAGCCCGCCGGTGAACCCGGCGATGTTCGCCATGCCGTTCACGATGCCGTCGATCACGTGGTCGTCGAACCAACGCACCCCGCGGCCGAACACGACCGCCAGCTTCGCCGCGCCGTTGACCTCGGCGTCCAGGATGTGCTGGTTCGTCCAGTACACGCCCGCGGACAGGGTGTCCCGGGTGGGTTGGATGATGCCCTTCCAGTAGATGTCGTCGAGGTAGAACTTGTTCGAGACGAGGCCGTAGGCGCCGCCGAGCCGCGTGAGCGGGTCGGGCGCGCGGTACTCCTTGTACAGGGTGTACCCGATCAGGATCCCGAGGACGGCCGCGAGCGTGGAGACGACGGCGATCCACGGCACGAACAGGGCCTCCTCCAGCTCCTCGAAGAACACCCACTTACCGAACACCGCCCCGAGCTGCGGCGAGCCGACCAGCCCGGCGACCACCGTCACCGAGGCGAGCGCGATCAGCACGCCCGTCATCGTTCGGGGCGCCTCGTGCGGTTCGCCGTGGCCGCGGTAGTCGCCGAAGAACGTCATCAGCACGGCGCGCGTCATGTAGAAGGCCGTGAGCAGCGCGGTCAGGAGGAGCACGACGAACAGCACGGGGTGGCCCTCGTGGTTGGCCACGACCAGCAGCTCGTCCTTGGACCAGAACCCGGCGAGCGGCGGCACGCCCGAGAGCGCGAGCGATCCGATCAGGAAGGTCCAGAACGTGATGGGTAGGTACTTCCGCAGGCCGCCCATCTCGCTCATGTTGTTCGAGTGCACCGCGTGGATCACCGCGCCGGAGCCAAGGAACAGCAGCGCCTTGAAGAACGCGTGGGTGAACAGGTGGAAGAAGGCCCCGGTTCGGCCGGCCGGGCCCATCGACATCCCGGCGACCATGTACGCGAGCTGGCTGATCGTGGAGTACGCAAGCACCCGCTTGATGTCGTCCTGCGTGAACGCCATCAGCGCGGCGCCCAGCATCGTGATGCCGGCCACGATCGCGACGATCTGCAGCACCACCGGGTCGGCGTCCAGGAACACGATGAACAGCCGCCCCACCAGGTAGACGCCGGCGGCGACCATCGTGGCGGCGTGGATCAGCGCCGAGACCGGCGTGGGGCCGGCCATCGCGTCGGGGAGCCACACGTGCAGCGGGAACTGCGCCGACTTGCCGATCGTGCCGCCGAACAGCAGGAGTGCCGCCGCCGAGACCAGCGCGACGGACGCGCCGCCGCCCGAGATGATCTCGCCGATCGCCGGGATGTTCGACGTGGTGAACCCGGTGATGAAGACCAGCACGAAGATCCCGAACATGAACGGCACGTCGCCGATCCGGGTCGTGATGAACGCCTTGATCGCCGAGCCCGAGTTGACGGGGTCCTCCCACCAGTGCCCGATCAGCAGGTACGAGCAGACGCCCATGACCTCCCAGCCGACGAGGAGCTGGAACAGGTTGTTCGCCAGGACCACGACGAGCATCGCGCTGGTGAACAGCGACAGCACGACGTAGAACCAGGTGAAGCGGACGTCGCCCTTCATGTAGCCGAGCGAGTAGACGTGGACGCACAGCGAGATCGAGGTCACGACGACGAACATGACCGCGGTCAGGCCGTCGATGTAGACGCCGACCTCCATGTGGAGCTGGCCGATCTGGAACCAGGGGATCGAGGCCTCGTAGAACCCGCGCTCTCCGCCCACGAACGTCCACAGGACGCCGAGCGAAAGGACGAAGGCGGCACCGACCGCCGCGATCCCGTACACCGAGCCCTTGCCCGGCGTGCGCCTGCCCAGGAACAGCGTCAGGGCGGCCGAGATCGCGGGCAGGAGCGCGATCAGCCACGAGTACTGGACGAACCAGCTCGGGTCCTGGATCGCCTTGACGAGGGTTTCGGCGGACTCCTGGCCTACCACTTGAGGAGGTTCACCTCGTCCACGTTGATCGTCTCGCGGTTGCGGTAGATCAAGATCACGATCGCGAGCCCGATCCCGACCTCGGCGGCCGCGACGGTGATCACGAACAGCGCGAACACCTGTCCGGTGATGTCCTGCAGGTGCTGGGAGAAGGCGATCAGGTTGATGTTGACCGCGTTCAGCATGAGCTCGATCGACATGAGCACCAGGACCGCGTTGCGGCGGGCCAGCACGCCGTAGACGCCGGTCGCGAACAGCGTCGCGGACAGGAAGAGCACCAGCGGCAGCCGGATCACGGGCGGTCGTCCTTGCGCGAGAGCACGATCGCGCCGATCAGCGCGGCGAGCAGGAGGAACGAGATCGCCTCGAACGGCAGGATGAACCGGCTGAAGATCGACTCGCCCACGGCCGCCGTCGTGCCCTCGACCGGGTCGATGCGCGGCGCGTTCCACTCGAACGCGCCCGTGATCAGGTAGACCAGGCCGGCCAGGATCGCCGCCGACACGAGCAGCGCGACGCCGCGGTTCTGGTTGTCCAGGGCCTCGCGACCGATCGGGGCCTTCGTGAGCATCAGGCCGAACAGGAACAGGATCACGATCGCGCCGACGTAGATCAGGATCTGCACCCACGCGACGAACTCGGCCGCGAGCAGCAGGTAGACGCCGGCCACCGCCGAGAGCGTGACGACGAGGTAGAGCGCGGCCCGCACGACGTTGCGGGACGTGACCACGCGGAACGCGCCGATCACGGCCACGGCGCCGATGACGACGAAGGCGACCTCGGCCCCGGTCACGAGCCGCCCTCGGCCTGTTGGCGGGCGGCGATCATCGCGGTGCGCTTGGCACGACCCTCCGCGACCCGGCGGTCCATCCCCTGCTCGAGCAGCTCCGCCAGCACGCGGTCGTACGTCTCCTGGTCCAGCGACACGTCCGCATGCTCCGCCGCCGCGGCGGGAGCGGGAGCCTCGGCAGCGGGGACGGCCGGGGCAGCAGCTGCGGCCGGTGCGGGTGCCGGTGCGGCCGCTGCCGGAGCCGGCGGCCCGGCCCCACCGGCGGTTGCCGAGGAGGCCGGAGTGGCGACCGGCGGCGCCGCGGCAACCGGGGCCGATCCGCCGGCGGAGGCGGCGGCCGCCCCGACTTCCTGTGGCTCAGGCTGGGCGCCGAGCTCCAGCTCGGGCGGGGGAAGGACCGTGTAGGTCCACTCCTCGAGCTTCTCCTTCTCGTGCGTGAGCTCGACGATGTCGTACTCCGAGTACTCGAACTCCGGGCTCCAGAACAGCGCGTCGAACGGGCACACCTCGACGCAGATCCCGCAGTACATGCACAGCGCGTAGTCGATCGCGAACCGGTCGAGCACCTTCATCGAGCGGCCCTTGCCGCCCGAGGCCGGCTCGTGCGTCTCCTTGTGGGCGTCGATGTAGATGCACCAGTCGGGGCACTCGCGCGAGCACTTGTAGCAGACCGTGCAGTTGGCCTCCTTGAGCGCGATCACCCCGCGCGTGCGCGGCGGCAGGTCCGGCTTCTCTTGCGGGTATTGCTGCGTGATCGATGGACGGAGCGCGTGCTTCAGCGTGACCGCGAGGCCCTTGACCAGGCCGAGGCCCGTACGCTTGGGTTCACCCTCGGGCTGCCTCACGTCTCGTTCGCGGGACGTTACCGCTCGCGCGTCAGCGCTCGCTTCTTGGATCCCCCGAACCCCCTGCTCGTCGACCGCCATGCCCCTCCTAGATCGCGACCTTCAGGATGCCGACGACGACGATCTGCAGTAGCGCCAGCGGGATCAGCGCCAGCCACGAGGCCCGCTGCAGCTGATCCTCGCGCAGGCGCGGATACGTTGCCCGCAGCCAGATGATGACGAATGACAGGGCGAAGATCTTGCCCAGCATCCACAGCGGCTCGGGGATGAACTGGAGGTACGGCAGCGCAAGGTAGCCGCCCAGGTACAGGACGCTCGCAACGGCGGACAGGGCGACGATGCCCCCGTACTCGGCCAGCAGGAAGAACGCGAACTTCAGGCCGGTGTACTCGGTGTAGGCGCCGAAGATGATCTCGGAGTCGGCGACCGGCATGTCGAACGGGGGGCGCGTGAGCTCGGCCAGCGAGGCGAAGACGAAGATGAAGAAGCCGATCGGCTGCGAGATCACGAACCAGTACTGCTGCTGCGCCTCGACGATGCCGAGCATCGACAGCGTCCCGGCCTGCATCACGACCGCCGCGGCACCGAGCACCAGCGGCAACTCGTAGGCGATGAGCTGCGCGGCCGCCCGCAGCGCGCCTATCAGGGAGAACTTGTTGGCCGAGGCCCAGCCGGCCATCAGCACGCCGATCACGGTGACCGACGTGATCGCCATGACGAAGAAGATGCCGACGTCGAGGTTCAGGATGAAGATCTGGTCGGAGAACGGGATCACCACGAACAGCACGATGTAGGGGATCAGCGCAACCGCGGGGGCGAGCGAGAAGACCCACCGGTCGGCGGCCTCGGGGATCACGTCCTCCTTCTGCACGAACTTCACGCCGTCGGCCATGAGCTGGGCCCAGCCGTGGAACCGTCCGGCGTACATCGGCCCGAGCCGCCCCTGCATGTGGGCGAGCACCTTGTGCTCGGCGTACCCGACCGCGAGCGGGGCGACCAGGAAGAACACCAGGACGATGGCGGCCTTGGTGACCAGCACCAGCCAGTACTCGGAGAACCACTGGTTCACGAAGCTCTCGCCGGCCTGTGCGATCACTCCTCTTCTTCCTCCTCCCCCTCGGCGGCGCCCGGCCAGGGCTTGG
>Ga0081455_10007413_pt1 | contig 11557 bp, 10 predicted proteins | sample TabmetS3T2R1_FD_70207 | JGI IMG/M metagenome (GOLD analysis project Ga0081455, IMG submission 70207) | Tabebuia heterophylla rhizosphere microbial communities from the University of Puerto Rico - S3T2R1 | ecosystem: Host-associated > Plants > Roots > Rhizosphere ...
AACGTCAGCTCCCGGGTTTGTTCAAAATCGCGATCGTAAATCTTAAGGCCTTGCACCGACGTAAACTTCCCCGGCAGGACGTTGAAAATTTCAGTATCAAGCCTGAGTGAGCTAATAAGAATTACGATGCAAACACCGGTGAGCAGAGTAACGCCGCACCACACCAGCGCGCGTCGCTGCGTTATGGTTCGGGCGATGAAATCACTAATACGCATGAAGAGCCATCATTGAACACGAATCCGCGTTAACACGCCAATGTTGCAGCGGCATATTTTGCCAACGCGTTCCAACTTTGTGCGTTGTAGATCGGCTTCTCCTGAAAATGCCAGTCCGGCTCGGACCGATGGCAAAACCTTCGCCAAAGGCGCCAGCACTGCGTCCACCACTTCCGCTTTTCAAAACCGAAACACGAAAGTCTCGTTATCGGCTGTGTAGCGCAGAGTCTTTCGGTCAGGCTCGCGAAGGAATTGTTCGCGCAACCCAAGCCAACCACGCAACTGGGATGGGGCCTGGGCGACAGGACCCGACCATCCCTGGGCGGCCAAACCTCCCTTTACTTCAGCGAAGCTCGCATCTTGCCGCAATGAAAGCAGCGTGATTCCCGGACCTTTGGAGACTGTTAACTCGAAGTCGCCACCTTTAGAAAAACGAACGAGCGCTTCGCCAATGAGCGTTGTGTTTGGGGCGCGATACATGAGCTGACCCGCCTTACTTTTCCAATCTGATGTCGGGTTTGAAAACTGGTGAGATGAACTAGTTGCGCAACTTGTTATGCAAAACAAGGAACTCGCTAAAACAGACAAAAATCCTGCGGCCATGGCCCTCTGGTGGGTAGTCAGTCGGAGGCTATTGCTTCGGATAATTCTGGAGGCGCGGACGCTTTCTCTTTCTTCGTTCATGCGGTGCACATGGTCTGATTGATGGTAGCAAATAGTCCAGATTTTGGTAGCAGGCCTCACAGTTGTCTACGGTTAGCGGCTTACCACCCCTGCCACGGCACGGCGTCGCTATCCGAATTGTGCTAACTTCTGCGTCGGAAGATGAAGTTGATCGATCGATTTATTAGTCGCGAACTTGTTGTGAACGTCTTGTTCGCCATCGCCGTGCTGAGCCTTGTGCTCGTGGTAGGGAATATTTTCCGCAGGCTTCTTCCATTGCTGGTAAACCACGACGTGCCGATGGAATACCTGATCACTTTCATCGCCTACGTGTTGCCGTTCTCACTCATCTTCACAATTCCATGGGGCTTGTTGACGGCGATCCTGCTCGTGTTCGGAAGGCTTTCAGCGGACAACGAACTGATCGCGCTGCGGGCAAATGGTGTGAGCGTTTCGCGGGTATGCGTTTCGCTCTGGGGCGTCGCAATGATTTGCACCGCCATCTGTCTCTGGCTCAATGTGCAGGTTGCGCCGGCAGCGCAGGAAAAATTGCGTAGCACGATTTTCGATCTTGCCACTCGCAATCCGATGGCGCTTTTCGGCAGCGACCAGGTGATCGATCAGTTTCCCGGTCGCAAGATCTACGTTGGAAAAAAAGAGGGCAACAAACTGGAGAACATCACTGTGTTCGAACTGAACCAAAACTCGCTGCCGGTGAAAGTCACATACGCGCGAACCGGCATGCTCGAGGCAGATTTGGCGAACAAACAAATTCTCATGCACCTTTACCAGGCGCGTTATCAGGAGCGCGACGCCAAGGACCCTGTCAATCTCCGAAAGATACGCGACGGAATCAATATGGTGGAGGGGACTCTTCCTATCAGTCTCGAGGATCTTTACGAGAAAGAGAAAAAACGGCCAAGCAGGTCTGCATTGTCGATCGAACAATTGCTGGAACAATTGAAGAGCGAAGACAAACGCGAGCGCAGCGCCAGCCGCACCGAAATCAATAAACGGTTTTCATTTCCGTTTGCCTGCATTGCGTTCGCGATCATTGGCGTGCCGCTTGGCGTTACCGCGCATCGTCGGGAGACCTCAATTGGGTTCGCCATGGGTTTGATCGTGGCAACAACCTATTTTCTCTTTGTCATCATCGGCGATACGCTGCGGGGAAATCCCCGTGCGCATCCGGAACTGCTCGTCTGGTTTCCGAATGTTCTGTTTATCGTGCTTGGTTGGCTCATGTTCCGACGACTCGCACGACAATAAGTTGCCGTCCGTTATCATAATAGTTTCGCCGTAGTCCTTGCGGGCCGAGGGCGGCCCGGCTCCATCAGTCTGAATCGATGAGCAATGTTGGAGACGGCCTGCCCTCAGGCCGTTCTCTTCTCGGATTGACTGGCCCGGTAGGATTGACGCTCGAAACTCGTTCCATGGTCGAGCGCCTATTCAAATTATCGGAGAATAAGACCACTGTTCGTACAGAAGTGCTAGCTGGCGTGACCACGTTTCTCACGATGGCTTACATCCTTTTCGTTCAGCCTGCGGTGCTCTCCGGAAAAATGTTCGCCATAGATACGGGCATCGATTTCGGAGCGGTTACGACTGCGACATGCCTTTCCGCCGCGCTAGCCACAGCGATCATGGCGATCTACGCCCGTTATCCGATCGCTCAAGCACCGGGAATGGGTGAAAATTTCTTTTTTGTTTTTTCAGCGCTTCCGGCCGCGACAGCAGCCGGGTTCACCAATGGATGGCAGGTCGCCCTGGGGATTGTATTTGTTTCGGGCGTTTTGTTTTTGGTTCTGTCGGTCGTTGGGTTGCGAGAGCTGATTTTTAATGCCGTTAGCCCAAGCATGAAAAATGGAATCGCAGCGGGGATCGGGCTGTTCATCGCGTTTATCGGACTGCAGCAGGCGGGGATCATTATCAAGGACCCGGCTTCGGCGGTGAAGTTGAACACGCACTTTGGATCTCCGGATTCAATCGTGTTTTTTATTGGTTTGCTTACCACAGCGGTTTTGCACGCGCGGCGAGTGCGTGGCTCGATCCTCTGGGGCATTGTCGTTGCAACGCTTCTGGCGTGTCTGTTGAAGATGGTTTTGCCATACATTCCCGCCGTCTCTGCTATGCATGAGGTAACGACATCAATGCTCAATACGCGTTTCGAATTTGCAAAAACGTTGATGGCCTTGCCGCCGTCGCTTGGTCCGACTTTTATGAAAATGGACGTCGGTCACGCACTAACCGCAAAGATGTTGCCGTTTGTTTTTGTCTTTCTGTTCATGCTGACGTTCGACACCGTTGGCACTTTGATCGGCGTGTGCGAGCAAGCCGGATTTATGCGCGACAATAAATTGCCGCGCGCAAAACAGGCAATGATCTCGGATGCCATCGGCACCGTCGCGGGAGCTGCGCTGGGCACAAGCACGGTTACCAGTTTTATCGAAAGCGCTGCCGGAGTGGAAGCAGGGGGACGGACCGGGCTGACCGGCCTGATCGTCGCAGCACTCTTCTTGCTCGCGCTGTTTTTTAGTCCGCTGATTGCGATGATTGGTGGATATCCGCCAATTACTGCGCCTGCGCTTGCGATTGTTGGCGCAATGATGATGCAGAACGTCAACAAGATTGAGTGGAAGGATTACACCGAATCGATTCCTGCGTTCCTGACACTCATTGGCATCCCATTATCGTATTCAATTGCCGATGGCCTGGCACTTGGCTTCATCAGCTACGCAATCATTAAGGGCTTCAGCGGTCGCGCTCGCGAAACCACCTGGCTCACTTACATGCTCGCGATTGTGCTGGTTCTCTATTTCGTCTTTGTGCGCAGTCGTATGTAGGCACGGCGCCGGGTCGCCGTGCCGGTCCGTCCGACAATTCGTTGCGCCCCGGCACAGCGGGGCGCCTACAGCATTTGCGAAACAGATTCTACGCTTCCTCAGGCTCCGGTCTCAGCGAGAGTGAAGGCGCCCTGGCCGGCCGAGCCACTCGCCGTCGGAAAACCGGTGCCGGCAGCGTGTTCCACAGATAAACGGCCACGCAGGCGAGCACCAAAACGGATGCATAGCCTCGGACGTGCTTGAGCAAGTCAATCGCCCAAAGCGTTGTTTCGAGCTTTTTATCGATCAGCATTACGTGCACGATCATTGCCGTGCTCGCGGCCGAGATTACGAAATGAATAATGCTCAATCTGAGGCTTACTCCCATTGCGACGGCGCTAACTACTGCACCCCACATGAGATAGCGCTCATGCATCTGACCTAGCAGCGCGAACATCAACAGCCATGGGGCGGTGATCGCAATCAAGATCCGGGCGTCGCGATTGCGTACCTGTCGCGCGGCGCCGTATGCGCATATTGCGAGTGCAGCAACGTAGACCAGCCGCAGAGTCCATTGCAACGTGACGCGGAGATCGAAAGATCCAAAATGAACTGACCAGAATGGATCCTTTAACGACCAGCCAAGCTTGGAAAGAAGGGACGGAAGGTTGTAGCAGGAACTGATGACAAGGTAAGGATAATGCTCGCTACCATACAGAAAACCGACCCGTAGCCAGGCGAAGCTTCCACCTGCGAAAGCCCCGATTACAAACGCGGCACATCCGGTGATGCCGCTGACCCAGGCTGCCCGATGCGGCGACCTGACTTTCAAAAGCAATAATGAGCTGGCGGCGGTGACAGCAAAAACTGCGATCCATGAAACAGGCGTACGTAGAAGCCAGGGCGAAGTGATCAGTGCCGCCGTCAACATAAAACCTGCAAGCACACGCAGAGCGCGTTTCCATCTTTTTTGCCACAACGGCCAAAGCACAAAAAACGGAGCAACAAACAACAGTTGCCCCTTAAACATGGCGCCCGTAGCCAGCAGACAACCACACAAGAACCAGCGATTTTTCAGTGCCGCGAGGGCCGCGAACAGATAAAACGGCAGGATCCAGACATCCCATTGCGGCCATCCATGCGCATCAAGAATCATGGACGGCTCAAGCCATGCCACGCTCGCCGCGGCAAGGCCGCAGACTAAAGCGCGATGTTCTACCGGTACACTGGAAAGGAGAAACGACGATGTTGCGCGCGACTGTCGCTGTAGACAAAGGCGAACCAGAAAGAAGATAGCCGCGGCGGAGAGCAGTTCGCATACGAGATTGATCTTCAACAATGGGTTTACCAGCTTGGGATGCCCGTCGTCCACGCCGGGAAATTGGTTCCGCACTTCTCTCGCCCAAATCGCCATGACCAGAAGTCTCAGTGGCGGATAATCGAGACCATAATCCTTGTTGTACGCTTTATGTTTTACCCGGTCGTAGAGGGCCAGATAACCGCGAAAAAATCCCGTCAACGAATTAGCAGGAGCTTCGTCGGGTGATAACCGGCGCGCTTCCTTCATAACCTCGCTGCCCCAATAAAAGGCATTGACGATGTCGTGCTGATAGCGCACGTGCCTGGTGCTCTCCCCGATCCACCGGCGTAGCTGAACGCCGCCGAGGAAAAGCGCGATAACGAAAAGTAAAACCAGTGCGCGCCGGATAAATGTGTTGGCGTCGATATGTCTAAGCAGCGTGCGAATGCCCATCAGGTACCCTTAATAACGACAGCCCTTAAATTGGATCGGTTACAGTGCGTGATTCCAAATCGTTCTCCTCATTCGCACGTGACTCTATCAATAGCCGTATGAAGTCAGTAATGCATCCTCAAAAATTGGCTCCAGCGGTAGGATTCGAACCTACGACCAATCGGTTAACAGCCGATCGCTCTACCACTGAGCTACGCTGGATTTGGTTTCTCCGTGGTTACGGAGCGTGAATTTTGCCCTGTGCAATCTTCGGTGCAAGTCCTTCCTTGTGCACAAAAATTGCCGCTGAAACCAGCGGCCTCCACAGGGTGAAAAATTGGTTGCGGGGGCGGGATTTGAACCCGCGGCCTTCAGGTTATGAGCCTGACGAGCTACCAGGCTGCTCCACCCCGCGTTTCGAGAATAATTCGAACCCGACGTTGTGCAAATCGAAAAAACTTGTTCGGCGCCTGCAGGGTGAAATTGCGATGCCATTTGCGTTTGCGTTAGCGCCGCGTGCGACTTGGTTGATGCGTGGCCAAAAAATCGTCTGGCAAAATCGAAACCGGGAAGATCCTCGTCGGCACTGCGAGTTGGTCGGATCCCGGTTTTGTAGAGCGCTGGTATCCGAAAAAGATGCCGGCGGGCGAGCGGCTCAACTGGTATGCGCAGCATTTCGACCTGGTTGAGGTGAACTCAACCTTTTATTCCGTACCGGAACCGAAAATGGTGGAACGTTGGTGCGCGGCCACGCCGGATGGTTTCAAATTCGATGTAAAATTACCTCAACTGTTCTCTTTTCATTCGACACCAGCGAAGCTTTTGCCTCCGGAGTTACAGCGACGCGCAGACACAGACGCAAAAGGACGCGTGAAATCGACCCCGCACTTACAAGAGGAGCTCCTCAAGATTTTTCTGCGTGCGACGTCCATTTTTCGCGACGCCGGGAAACTTGGCGTTTTCCTTTTGCAACTCTCTCCGGCGTTTTCTCCACGGAAACACAAGCTGGTCGAGATCGATCCATTGATCGAGACGTTGAGCGACTACAAGCTCGCCATTGAACTTCGGAATCGCAACTGGGTAGTCGGCGACCAGTTGCAAGCGACAATCGAATTTTTGCAAAAGCATCATACAATTTTCGTAAACGTGGATGCGCCTGAATCGGATCATTTCATGGTCATGCGGTCAGACGTCGATGAGGTGACGGATTCGAATGTCGCATATTTGCGACTGCATGGACGCAACGCGAAAGGTTATATCAGCGGTAAAACAGTGGCCGCGCGTTTCGATTACGATTACAACGAGAACGAAATCGCGGAAGTTGCACAACGCAGCAGGGAGCTGGCGCGAGAAGCAAAGGAATTGCACGTGATCTTTAACAATAACAATCTCGATTATGCACCGCGCGCAGCGCTTCGTTTGCGCAAGGCGCTCGGCCAAATCGTAAAGACTCCACCGGAGACAGCAGAATTGTTTTAGTTTACCACGCGGCGGACCAGGACGTCATTTCTTCATCAATCTTAATCAATACTGAAAGTGCAGGACTCAAACCAAGTAGTCGAACACGCCTACGAGTCGCGATTGCCGAGGCCGCTTGCACGAATGAAACGGTGGCTGGTGGAACATCACATGACGCTGATGACAATTGCCGACACGCCGCACTCCATCGCTCTTGGGTCTGCAATCGGAATTTTTTTCGGGTTCACGCCGCTTTATCCACTAAAGACCCTGTTATCAATCGGTACGGCGTGGGTTTGTCGTTGCAACAAGATTGCAGCTGCAATTGCCGTGACCCTGCACGACGTCGTTATCTGGGCAATGCCTGCGATCTATCTTGCGGAATATCAATTAGGGTGCTGGAGTTTGCAGCGGTCGCCGGCGCAGCGTGTCCATTTTCGGCAGTTTGGGTTACACGATTACATGCATTGGCATGTATTTTCGCGCGTAGTCTGGCCTACATTCTGGCCGGCGTTTGTTGGCTCGATGTTTCTCGCCGTGCCTTCGGCAATCATCATCTATTTTGTGATGCGGTTACTGGTGAGTCGCGCGCGACGGCCTGAGAAAGCCGGCTAGGATGTCATGTTGAGCGGAGCGAAACATCTTCGGAATTTTTCAGGAGGCACTCCTCCAGAAGTTTCCAGAGATTCTTCGCGTTGCTCAGAATGACATTACCGGGAGCCAGGTGAAGCCGATCCACCTTGACGTTAGAACGCGTCCCAAAGCCGTTTGCCAATCAGGATGCGCCGATTAAGGTGCTCCGGTTCGAGGGTATTTATGCGTTTATCACGTCGGTTTCTCATCAGTTGTTCCGCGCTTTTTGCCAGTGCGGCACTTCTTCGCTCGGCCGCTGCCGCAGAGGCATATCTCATTGCCGACGCGCAAACGGGCTACATCCTGGAAGAACAGGAAGGCCGGAAGAAACTTCAAGTCGGTAGCCTGACGAAAATCGCGACTGCAAGTGTGGTTCTCGATTGGGCGGAACGCAGATCGGGCGACCTTAACCAGACAGTCACCATCCCACAGGAAGCCTTTGTCGGCACGCTGGAAAACAATATTGGTTTTCAGCCGGGCGATAACATCACTTTGCGAGATCTGCTCTATGCTGCCCTCGTACAGTCCGATAACATTGCGGCATACACCCTCGCATACTACGTCGGTTCAAAAGTAGAATCACTCGCGCCCGGTCAAACGAGCTCGAAATACACACCGGTCGACGCGTTTGTCGCTCAGATGAATGCGCTGGCCAAACAGTTGAAGATGGACCGCACCCGTTTTGCTAATCCGCACGGCATCGATTACAAGGTCAAGCCGCTGCCTTATTCGACAGCAGAAGACATGGGGCGTCTCACTCGCTACGCGATGAACAAAGCCAGCTTCCGATTTTATGTGTCGCAAAAGGAACGCCAAATTTCATTCGATCGAGCCGGGCATCGATTGAACTACATGCTTAGGAACACAAACGAACTCCTGGGGAAGATGGGCATCGACGGCGTCAAAACAGGTCGCACCACCCGGTCTGGTGATTGTTTGATACTTTATGCAAATCGTCAGGCAGAAGTTGTTCGACAGGGTCAAATGGAAACGGTTTACCCGCGTCATTTGATGGTCGTGCTATTGGGAAGCACGAATCGATTCGGCGAAGGTACAGCCCTCTTGCAACGCGGGTGGCAGCTGTACGACCAATGGGCTGCTGGCGGACGCATGTCTGATACGAAGAAAATGCTTTGATACTCCTAGACTCGTGAATTGTCCGTCTTGGGGCAGTCGCTGAAATGAAAGGCTCAATCGAAAGAGCGGCTGGTTCGTTTAGATTTATAGAACGTGGCGCTTGCCATTCTCATCGTGAGTTCGGCGCTGGCGTACTGCAAAACAGAGTCCTTGCGCGCTCTCTCGCCTCTCTCCTTGAGCAAGGGGAGAGGATTCAGGTGCGGGGTTTTGAAGCCCACGGAGTCGAGTTGTCCAGACATAACCCTCACCCGCCCCTTCTCCCTTTTGAAGGGCGAGGCGAGCCATGCACGTCGAGGGCATTTTGTTTGGTCGTACCCAAGTTGCGATCGAGCAATCGCACTTTCTTGTTGTTGTAAAAATGAAGCCACGGATTGGTGTTTTAACCAGCGGCGGCGATTGCCCGGGCCTGAACGCGGTCTTGCGCGGCGTGGTGCTGGCGGCGGAGAAGCTTGGCTGGGAAGTAATTGGTTTTCGGGATGGATTCGAAGGACTCCTTCCACCCGGCAATCAGGTCATTCTTGATCGTCAAAGCATCAACGGGATCATGGCGCTGGGAGGCACGATCATCGGCACGACCAATCGAGGTCATTTTGTTGCGAAGGTTGGCGCCGGCAATCGGAGCGTTGTGCCTGCGGACATCATCGCGGGAGCCAAGAAGATATTGGATGACCTTCACGTAAAAGCGTTAATCATTATCGGCGGCGATGGGTCGATGGTGACTGCGCAGCAATTGCAGGAAGCGGGCATTAACTGTATTGGCGTTCCTAAAACGATCGACAATGACCTCGAAGCCACGGCGACGACGTTCGGATTCGATTCCGCAGTGGCGGTTGTAATGGACGGGCTCGATCGGGTGCACACCACAGCGACCAGTCACCGACGAGTCATGGTGGTCGAAGTAATGGGGCGCCATGCCGGCTGGATCGCATTGCACGGAGGCATCGCCGGCGGGGCCGATATTATTTTGATTCCCGAAATTCCGTTCGATTTCGACAAAATCGCAAGCGTTGTTCGGGCGCGCGAGGCGGCTGGTTACCTGGGAAGTGTCGTAGTGGTGGCTGAAGGGGCGCGACCAAAGCATGGCGAGCAAGTAAAGCGCGATGTGGAAAGCGGCGAATTTCGCCTTGGCGGAATCGGCGAAATCGTGGCACACGAGATCGCCAGGCGCACCGGGAAAGAGACACGCTGCGTCGTTCTTGGCCATCTCCAGAGGGGAGGGGCTCCAACGACTTTAGACCGAATTCTGGGTACGCGCTTTGGCGTGAAAGCCGTGCAGCTAGCCAATGAAGGACATTTTGGATCGATGGTCAGCTACCAAAATTATCAGGTACGCCAGGTGCCCATCGCGGAAGCTGTCAATCGGCTCAAGCTGGTTCCACCCAACGGCGAAATGGTGCAGACCGCACGTGATGTGGACATTTCCTTTGGCGATTGACTACTTCCGAATTGACTCCTCACTTTAGTCCTCGCCTCGTCCGCTGAGGAGAGGGAAAAGGACGCGCGCCATGCACACATTTTGTCGCGTTCGGTTATCCGCCTCTCCCTTTGGCAAAGGGAGAGGATCGAGGTGAGGGATGACGATTTACATCAGACATCCGACGTCAAACTGCGTAGCGATCATCCTGTCTTACTCACTATTCGAAACCCGATGATTTTTTCGCCAACCCGTGCAGCATCCAGGCAAGTAAGGTAAGATCTGTCTGCAATGACAGAGAGGGCTGTAGTCACGCAAAGTACTAACTCGGTGCTAATGATCCGGCCCTGCCGGTTTTATCCGAACCCGGAGACGGCAGCCGACAACGCGTTTCAAGCTCGACTCGATTGCGCTGTTGACGCACTCAGCGCCCTCGCGCAAAACGAATTCGACGCAGCTGTTCACAAACTCCGTGCTGCCGGTGTGACCGTGCATGTATTTGAGGACATGGCCGAGCCGGAAAAACCGGACGCGGTTTTCCCAAACAACTGGATCTCAACGCATCACGACGGGCGAATCGCCCTGTTTCCAATGTATTCAGCGCTGCGGCGGCGAGAACGTCGCCAGGACATCGTTGGTGAATTGCGCAAAGAGTATTGTGTTAATGAAGTAATCGATTACTCCGCATTTGAGGAGCAAGGCTATTGCCTTGAAGGCACCGGCAGTCTGGTTCTCGATCAGGTGAACAGGCTTGCCTACGTTTCACTTTCCAATCGTTCCAGCCCGAAAGTGATCCAACGCTTTGCCAATGATTTCGCTTACAAGCCGGTCATCTTCACAAGCATCGGTTCTGATGGCCAGCCGATCTACCACACCAACGTGATGATGTGCATCGGAACAGCCTTCGCGATGGTTGGTTTGGACACGATACGGAACAAAGCCGAGCGGCACGAGGTACGAGCGCATTTGGAAAAAGGCGGAAAAGAAATCGTAGAGTTATCGGCGGAACAGGTCGCGAACTTCGCAGGCAACGCGATCGAATTACATGACGCGGACGGCGAGAAATTGCTGGTGCTGTCTGACCGCGCCTTGCGAGCTTTAACTGACGAACAACGCGCGAGACTAAGCCGCCATGCGCGTCTGTTCCCACTTGAACTTCCTACCATTGAACTGGGTGGCGGCAGTGCGCGCTGCATGATCGTGACGATTCACCTGGAGTCACGGTTGCAACACGCAGCGTAAATGCAAGACCAAGCGTCAGATTACGCGGACGCAAAAGCCAGATTGTTATTCACTGTTTTTTCGATCTCCTTGCGGAAGCGTCCAGAGATTTGACTCGTTCGCCGCCGAATCTCTCTCGCAGCTGCCTCACCGCGCGACTGTCCATGTAACTCGAGCCGCCTCGTTCCATTCCTCGACGGAATCTGTCCTGAGCGAAGACGAAGGGCTCGGAATAACAAATGCGCGGTCATAGTTGCTTTGA
>Ga0081455_10007414_pt1 | contig 11556 bp, 11 predicted proteins | sample TabmetS3T2R1_FD_70207 | JGI IMG/M metagenome (GOLD analysis project Ga0081455, IMG submission 70207) | Tabebuia heterophylla rhizosphere microbial communities from the University of Puerto Rico - S3T2R1 | ecosystem: Host-associated > Plants > Roots > Rhizosphere ...
GAGGGTGGTTGGGCCGACCGCCAGTGGACCCGCGGGTGCTACAACGCCAACACCGGACCGTGTGGCCTGATCCACTTCGGGGAGGCGCTCAGCAAGCCGATTGGTCCGATCAAGTGGGCCGCGACCGAGACGGCGAATGCCTGGAGCGGCTACATGGAGGGCGCCGTCGAGGCCGGTCGCCGCGCCGCCCGCGAGGCCCTGGCCGATCTCTGAGCTGCGAGCGTCGGGAATCGCGCGCCGCCGCACGGAGGAGGAGGAGGAGGAACGAGCAGAGGCGTTCTTCCCTCTGCGAGCAACGACGACGGCGGCGGACTCAGAGCGCGATGCGCGAGCAGCTCACAAACTAAGGGGCACCCTCTCGATGGGTGTAAGTCGCGGGCTCGGGAGATTGTGGCTGCCGTACCAGATCGGTGAGACGGTGCCAGGCAGCGCCGAGACCAGGGCGCCATCGAACGGCGTTCTGCAGATCCATCCGTAGTCGTGGGGTGATCGGATGGGGACGTACCACCTGGAAGCCAACCGCCTCCAGCCAGCCAATCGGCAACATGCATGACGGGCCGTCATGGTAGGTACCAACCGCCTCGAGCGCCCGGATGTCACGACGCGCCACCAGGCCGGCGGCCGAGTGCACCAATTGCTTGCCGAGCCCCTTGCCTCGCAGCTCGGGTGCCACATGTGCTGACATCACTACCGCGGCGTCTGGACCGACCGGGGTTGTTGCGAAGGCACCCAGTCGCGGCACGTACATGGCGGGGGCCAGAGTCAGGTGACCAACCGGCTCGTCATCGGCAAACGCCATGACGCCGCAATAGCCCCAGTGCCGGGTGACGATCTCTGCCCAGTCCGCCTTCATTTCCGTTCGATCAGCGTGATCAGCTGGCGACGCTAGGTCGGTGAGGCCCGACTCCCAGAATGTGCACCGCGCGCAGGCGGCTGGCAGCGAGGGCAGATCTGCAGCTGTCATCGGGCGCAGGCGGCGGGATCCCATGAGGATTAATTCCTGACGCGTGGCCTGGCTAATCCGAATGCGAAGCCCAGCACGAGACCGAATACCATGCCGGCCGCAAGCCAGAGCGGCCACCGCACTGGGTTATTGGGCTTTGCCATGGATTTATCGTAGGCGGCTCCGCCCGACCGCAGGAAATTGCCGTCTGATGCGCCCGGCGCGGCTTAGCTGCGAGCGTCGGAAATCGCGCACCCGCCGTGCTGAGAAGGAGCGAGCAGACACGCTTTTTTCGTCTGCGAGCGACGACGAAGTTGGCGGATCCAATGCGCGCGATGCGCGAGCAGCTCGAAAAATAGGGCAGGCTAGTTCTGTGAGTGAGACTTCCCCACCTGAGCCTGACGAACTGGGACTGGAGCGGCTGCGGCGTCAAGACACCCGCCTCGATCACTACATCGACCGGTACGCCGCCCGCGCGCACGGCATGACAGCGTCGGCCATCCGGGCACTCTTCGCCGTGGCCAATCGTCCCGAGGTCGTCTCACTCGCTGGAGGCATGCCCAACATCACCGATCTTCCGCTGGATGTTGTCGGTTCCGTCCTCAACGACCTGGTGCTCACCGACGGGCGGCGGGCCATGCAGTACGGCTCCGGCCAGGGCGAGCCGGCCATTCGCGAAGCGATCTGTGACGTGATGAAGCTGGAGAACATCTCGGCCCATCCAGACGATGTGATGGTCTCGGTCGGATCGCAGCAAGGCCTTGACCTGCTGACCCGGATCTTTTGCAATCCAGGCGATGTGGTGGTGTGCGAGGCACCGAGCTACGTTGGCGCACTCGGAGTATTCCGCTCCTATCAATGTGAAGTCGTTCATGTTGCCATGGACGAACACGGCCTCAATCCCACTGCGCTCGCCGATGCGCTCAGGGCGCTGCGCCGCGCGGGGCGTACGGTCAAGTTCCTCTACACCATTCCGAACCATCAGAATCCGGCGGGGATCACGCAGACCCTCGATCGACGGCAGGAGCTCTTGCACCTCGCCGAGCGGGCGGACCTGCTGGTAGTCGAGGACAACCCATACGGGCTGCTGGGCTTCGACGGCGAACCCATCCCGGCCCTCCGATCGCTAAACGAAGATCAGGTGATCTATCTCGGCTCGTTCTCGAAGACTTTCGCACCCGGCTTCCGAGTCGGCTGGGTGCTGGCGCCTCACGCGGTACGCGAAAAGCTGGTGCTCGCTCAGGAGGCGGCAACCCTGTGCCCGCCGGTCTTCTCGCAGTTCGCGGTTGCGGCCTATCTGGCCAACCACGACTGGCGTGGACAGATCAAGGTCTTCCGGGAGATGTACCGTGAACGCCGCGACGCGATGATCACGGGATTGACCAGTCACATGCCGGCTGGCACTACCTGGACCTACCCAGAAGGTGGCTTCTTTGTCTGGGTGACTCTGCCGCCGGGCATCGATTCGCACGCTATGCTGCCGCGGGCAGTCACCGCCCGGGTCGCCTATGTGCCCGGGACCGCGTTCTATGCCGATGGGTTTGGCAGCCGACATATGCGCTTGTCGTACTGTTTCCCAACGCCAGAACGCATCATCGAAGGCACCCGCCGGCTCGGTGAGGTGCTGGAGTACGAGGCGAGAGTGCTCGAGATCTTCGGCACTGCCGTTGAGCCTGAGAGCGGTCGCCTGACATTCGGACCCCGTGAAGCACCAGGCCCGAACCAGGCCTGATGATCATGGAGCCCATCGTAAGTTGATCTTGATCGATGTTGATCATGATCTGATGATCATGGCAGAAGGAGTTGGGGTGGCCGACAACGGATACCCGCAGACGGTAATCGTGCTCTCGGGAGGTCTGTCACATGAGCGTGATGTCTCGTTGCGCTCTGGGCGCCGGGTGAGTCAGGCGCTGCGCTCTCGGGGTCTCGAGGTGGTGGAGTCCGATGTTGACTCCAACTTACTGTCACGGCTCGCAGAGCTCACTGGCTCAGTGGTCTTTCCTGTCTTGCATGGCGAGGCGGGCGAAGACGGCGCACTCCGCGAGGTTTTCGACCTGATGGGTGTGCCCTTCGTCGGCTCAGTCGGATCGGCCTGCCGGGTGGCGTTCGACAAGTCCGTAGCGACCACCGTCATCGGTGCCGCGGGAATCCGCACTCCTACCCAAGTCGCGTTGCCGTATGAGACATTCCGTGAGCTGGGCGCTCAAGTCCTGGTCAAGGCACTCGGCGACCAGCTGGGCTTCCCGATGATGGTCAAGCCGTCCCGCTGCGGCTCGGCGCTGGGTTGCAGTAAGGTCACGCGGCCAGCGGAGCTGCCGGCCGCCATGGTGGGGGCGTACGCGTACGGCTCGGTCGCGGTGATCGAGGAGTTCGCCGAGGGCACCGAGGTGACGGTGGCCGTGGTGGACCGTGGGCGTGGCCCCATCGCCCTGCCTGCTGTGGAGATCCGGCCGGACTCTGGCGTGTACGACTACACCGCCCGATACACCGCCGGGGCCACCCGGTTCTTGTGCCCGGCTGAGCTGGAGCCCGATGTAGCTAGCCGGTGTGCGGATGTGGCATTGCGGGTACATGCGGCGCTCGGCTTGCGGGATCTATCGCGAACCGACCTCATTGTCAGATCCGATGGGGAGCCGGTCTTCCTGGAGGTCAACGTGTCACCGGGCATGACCGAGACCTCGGCGGTTCCTTTGGCAATCGAGACCGCCGGCTGGAGCCTCGGAAAGATGTGCGCCGACTTGGTGCACGCGGCTGCTGCCCGCGGAGGGCGCGCCAATCCTCTGCGAGCGTCGATAGGCGCCCGCTGGTGATCGGAGGAGCGATGAGTGAGACACGCTTTTGGTCTCGCGAAGAGCGACGACGGCACCAGCTTCCCGGGGCGCCGCGCGAGCAGAGAACTATTGCGATCTCACTGGCGGCAAACTGAAGGAATCCCTTCGATGACCCGGTTCAAACAGGCCCTGGTCATCGCCCTCGGCATCGGCCTGGCGGCGATCATGGTGGTGCTTGGCTTCTGGCAGCTGGAGGTCTACCACCGTCAGGGGGCTGCGGCGGCAGCGCGCCAAGCGTCTGCGCCGCCGGTCCCGCTGAGCTCCGTAGCTCGGGCCGGCGCGCCGGCGACTGAGGGATATGGCAGGCCAGTGGTTTTTGAGGGTACCTACGACCCGGCCTTGCAGTTGTTGGTGCCGGGGGAGGACGGAACCAGTCAGTTCCGGGTACTCAGCGGGCTGCGGCAGGCGGATGGAAGTGTGGTAGCGGTCGTCCGTGGCGTTGTCTCCGAGCCCACCCCACCGCCACCGCCCACCGGTCCGGTTCAGCAAGTCGGTGTACTGATGCCTACCGAAGAGCATGTGCCGAAGACCGATCTGCCAAGCGGCCAGATTGCATCAGTTCGGCTACCGGCCCTGGCGCAACAGTGGCCGGGCCCGATGATCGACGGATTCGTCACGCTGTCAAGCGCGGACGCGGCGAGCCAGGGCTTGACGGCGGCTCTGTTGCGGCTGCCCGAGGCGCCCGGCGGGTTCCGAAATGTGGCGTACGTCGGGCAGTGGTGGCTGTTCGCAGCATTCGTGCTGTTCATGGCCTTCCGAATGACACGAGACATTGGGCTACGCGAGGCAGAGGTGGCTGAGATCACATCGGACGGGCCAGTTGAGCCGACATAGGCTTCAGCCCATGCGTAACGCCTGGATCCGGTATCGGATCATGGCCTGGGTGGTCGGCACGCTGCTTATCGTTCTGGTCTGCGTCGGACTACCGCTGAAGTACTTGGGCGACAATCCCACGGTGGTCACTTGGACCGCCATCCCTCACGGCTATCTGTACATGATCTTGCTGATCACCGCCGTCGACCTCGGCCTGCGCGCCAAGTGGAGCTGGAAGCGGTTGATCCTGATCGCGCTGGCCGGCACCATCCCCTTCCTGTCCTTCGTTGCCGAACGCTCCGCAACTAAGAACATCAGAGCCAAGCTCGCTCAGGCCCAAGCAGTCGAGCCGGCGACTACTCCGTATGCTTCCTCCTGAATGTCGCTTTGTCGATATTCCTCGCCAGCGTCCGGTCGCCTCTCGATCAGACCAACAATGCGCTCCAAGTCATCGACCGTGGCGAACTCGATGACAATCTTGCCTTTGGTCTGGCCCAGATCGACTCGAACACGCGTCTCGAAGTAATCGGAGAGCCGATCGGCGAGGTCCTTGACTTTCGGTGCTACTAACTTGGGCTGGCGCGCTCGCCGGGGGGTGTGCTCCACTGGTCCTCCGACGGTGACCAGTTCCTCCACGGCCCGCACGGATAGTCCCTCTGCCACAATCCGATGGGCGAGACGCTCTTGGGTGGCCGGATCCTCGATGGCCAACAGAGCCCTCGCGTGGCCTGCGCTGATCACGCCAGCGGCAACCCGGCGCTGAACAGTCGGCGGAAGTCGCAGAAGGCGAATGGTGTTGGAAATCTGCGGCCGAGAGCGTTTGATCCGGCTGGCGAGCTCTTCCTGAGTACAGCCGAAGTCTTCCAACATTTGCTGGTACGCGGCAGCCTCTTCGAGAGGGTTCAGCTGAGCGCGATGCAGGTTTTCCAGGAGGGCGTCGCGGAGCAGTTCATGGTCCGCCGTTTCGCGCACGATGGCCGGGATCGTTTCGACTCCCGCTTGTTGCGCAGCTCGCCACCGCCGTTCTCCCATGACAAGCTCGAACTTCGCGCGACCCATCGGACGAACCACGATCGGTTGCAGCATGCCAACTTCGCGAATGGACTCCACCAGCTCGTTCATGGCCTCTTCGTCGAAGACACTTCTGGGCTGGCGCGGGTTGGGCGAGATCGAGTCCAGCGGTAGTTCGGCGAAGTAGGAACCGTCGGGGACCGGTGTCAGCGTCGCAGCCTGAGTCTCGCCGTTCGGTGAGGCAGGAATAGGCTGTGGCTCCGTTCGCTGAAACAGCTCACCCAGGCCCCGGCCGAGGCCGCGGCGTTCCGTACGAATGTTCATGCGCTCTCCTCCACGCCTCGACGGGCGATCTCTTGTGCGGCTTCAAGGTAGGACATGGCTCCTGCCGAGCTGGGTTGATAGGTCAGCACGGTCTGCCCGTAACTAGGCGCCTCTGAGATGCGTACGGAACGCGGGATGACCGATGGCAGGGTCTCGGCAGGGAAGTGCCGCCGAACCTCATCGGCGACCTGGGCAGCAAGCTTCGTCCGCGCGTCGAACATCGTGAGCAGCACGGTGCTGAGGCGGAGGTCGTTGTTGAGCTCGCCCTTGACCAGATCAATGGTGCGCAACAGTTGGGTGACACCCTCGAGTGCGTAGTACTCGCACTGGATCGGAACCAGGATCTCGTTCGCGGCCACCAGGGCATTGAGCGTCAAGAGCCCGAGCGATGGCGGGCAGTCGAGAAAAACGTAATCGACCCGGTGGTCCTGGAGATAGGCGCGCACGGCTCGCTTGAGCCGGTTCTCGCGGGCGACGATGGACACTAGCTCGATTTCGGCGCCAGCGAGGTCGATCGTGGCGGGGAGAACCTTGAGGTTGGGCGCCTCGGGGGAGTCGACCACATGATCGGCGAGCGCCGCGCCGGCCATCAGCACCTCGTACGTTCCAGGCGTGCCAGGAGGATGGTCGACACCGAGCGCAGTGGTCGCGTTTCCTTGGGGATCGAGGTCGACAACAAGCGCCGAAAGGCCGCCAAGTGCTAGGGCAGCGGCCAGGTTCACACTAGTCGTGGTTTTCCCGACGCCGCCCTTCTGGTTTGCCACAACGAAAACACGGGGGAGTGCCGGCGCCGGCAATGAGACGGCCGCCGGACTGCCGGCGGTGGAGACGGCCGGCGAATCGATCTCGGCCGCAGGTGCGCCAAACTCGTCCTCGTCAAAGCGCGCCCGTCGCGGACCCGGCGGTATCTCGATTACCGGCGAGGTTGTGGCTTGGGCAACGGGGCCGGGCGGGGTCGATGCGGCGGATGCTTCCGTAGTCCAATCCAGCGTTTCACGTGGAACATTGGGCCAGCCGATGCGCGGGTCGACCTCAACGCAAAGCGGCCAACCGATCTTCGGTGTAACGCGATATTCCACCTCAGGCGGTGCGAGCATGGAACCCCTTCCTACCCTCCGCCACAAGCTAGCAATCAGCCAGCCCGCCCGCTGGGTGCCGCGCTAGAAAGGGCGCCAGTTCTGTGCGATCCCTGTGTTCTGAGCCCGTCGACGCAAGCGCCCCCGGGCCTGTCCATGCGCCCCGGGCCTGTCCATCCGTGCGCCCTGTCCATCCGTGCGCCCTGTCCATCCGTGCGCCCTGTGCCTGTCGAAGGGCGAAATCTGGACTTCGAAAAGCTCAGCCACACCTCAGGACTGGGCGCTGAGGCGCACCACCGTTGCCGGCTCCGCAGCTGGATAAGCCCGCACCGACAGCACGTCGGCATGCAGCCGTGCGGCCGCCAGTTGGCGCCGTGCTGCCGCCACTTCCTCGCTTGCCGACTTGCCTTTGAGCGCCAAGATCACGCCTTCAGCGGTGCGTAGCGGATTGCACCAGCCGATCAGCCGGTCGAGAGGAGCAAGTGCCCGCGCAGTCACGACATCGTAGGACTGCTGGTGATCTTCGGCACGTGATCGAACGACCTCTACCCGATCCGTAATGCCAAGCGCCTCGATGGTCTGGGTGAGAAAGGTGCAGCGCCGGAGCAGTGGCTCGATCAGCGTCAACTGAAGATCGGACCGTAGCACTGCCAAAGGAATCCCGGGTAGACCCGCACCACTACCCACATCTGCCACCGAGCTATCGAAGGGGATCAGCCCGCTCAGAGCCGCGCTGTTGAGAATATGACGATCCCACAGTCTTTCGGTCTCGCGCGGCCCGATCAGCCCCCACTCCACTCCAGTAGAGGCCAGAATGTCGACATATCTATTTATGAGCGGGAATTCAGCACCGTAGAGCTCACGTAGCTGCGAAAGCATCGGCCATTACGTCGAGGCCATCGTTGAGCAGCTCGTCGCTCATGCTCAGTGGCGGCAAGAAGCGCAGCACGTTCCCGTACGTGCCACACGTCAGCACAATGACTCCGTTCTCGCGCGCGGCGGCTGCGACTGCATTGGTAAAGGCCGGATCGGGATCGGAGGTGTCTCGCTGCACCAGCTCAACAGCGATCATCGCCCCACGGCCTCGGACATCGCCGATGCGGTTGTCTTCAGACTGCATCCGGTGCAGCCGGTGCAGCATAATCCGCTCAATCTCACTCGCGCGGGCGACGAGATTCTCTGCCTTGATCGTCTCGATCGCCGCAAGCGATGCAGCACAAGCGACCGGGTTGCCGCCGTAGGTTCCGCCGAGACCCCCCACGTGAGCAGCGTCCATGATGTCCGTCCGGCCGGTGACCGCGGCCAGCGGCAATCCGCCGGCAATGCCCTTGGCAGTGACGATCAAGTCCGGAACGACGTCGAACAATTCGGAGGCAAACATGGCGCCTGTGCGCGCGAAGCCGGTTTGTATCTCGTCGGCGATGAAGACCACGTCGTTGGATCGGCACCAGCCAGCCAGTGCTGCCAGGAAGCCGTCGGCAGGAACGATGAATCCACCCTCGCCCTGAATCGGTTCGATGATCACCGCGGCCAGATTCGCTGGGCCGACATGCTTGTCGATCAGATCCGTGGCGCGCCGGGCGGCAAGTTCTCCGTCCATCAGCTTGTCATCGCGATAGGGGTAGGACAGGGGAGCGCGGTAGACCTCCGGAGCGAATGGGCCGAAACCGTGCTTATACGGCATGCTCTTCGCGGTTAGCGCCATGGCCAGATTGGTCCGACCGTGGTAGGCGTGATCGAAGGCGACGACTGCTTGCTTCTTGGTGTAATAGCGGGCGATCTTCACCGAGTTTTCCACGGCTTCCGCACCCGAATTGAACAGGGCACTGCGTTTCTCATGGTCGCCCGGGGTCAGCTCATTGAGCTTTTCGCACACCGCGACGTAGCCCTCGTATGGCGTGATCATGAAGCAGGTGTGGGTGAACAGTTCCACCTGATCTTGAACGGCAGCAACCACCCGAGGTGCGCTGTTTCCGATTGTGGTGACGGCGATTCCGGACCCGAAGTCGATCAAGCTATTGCCGTCGACATCGACGACGACGCCACCGCCCGCTTCGACAGCGAAAACCGGCATCGTCGTTCCGACGCCCCGCGCAACGGCGCCTGTCTTTCGCGCCATCAGTTCGAGTGAGCGCGGCCCAGGGATCGCGGTCTTCAGAATGCGTTGCTGCTCCAGTTCAGCCATGGACAAAGTGTGCACCCCGCCGGTCCTCGGGCTTCATGTGCCCTGAGCTTCGCGATGTGCCCTGAGCTTGTCGAAGGGCACACCCGCCTTCGGCTCCCACCCGGCTCGGCCCCGGCCTAGACTGCGGCTGATGCCTTGTGCTCTGAGCCTGTCGAAGTGCCAGGCGGTCGCCCTTCGACAAGCTCATGGCGCACGATGGTGACCACGCAACACAGCTCCACCGACTCGTGGATCATGCGGCACGCCCTGGCCGCCTATCTGTTGCTCGTGTTCGTCATCGGATGGGTGTTCTGGGTGCCGCTCGCTGTGCTGCACAACGGAGGCTTCCACCGTCAGGCGCTGCTGAGCCCACCACTCGTTTTAGGGCTGCAAACCGTCGGTGCGGCGGCGCCGGTGATCTCCGCGATTGTCGTAACGGGCATCACTCGCGGTAGGCGTGGCATCGGTCAACTGCTCGGCGGCCTGAAGCGCTGGCGTGTCGGGTTGTGGTGGTATGCCGCAGCCTGCCTGCTCGTCCCGGCCCTCGCAGTGATCGGTATCGGTGTTCGCACCGGACTCGGCGTCCATCCGGCGATCCCGGAAGGATCGGCGCTCGACGTGATGCTTGACGACATCGGCTGGATTCTTCTGGTCCTGACCTTTCCGCTCCAACTCTTGGCGCAGTGCTTTGGCAGCCCGCTGCTGGAGGAACCTGGCTGGCGCGGGTTCGCGTTGCCTCGGATCCAGAACCGGGTTCCAGCCGCTTGGGCCGCACTGCTGGTCGGGGCAATCTGGGGACTTTGGCGGCTGCCGCTGCTGCTGGCCTTTCAGGAGAACCTCGCCGTCTCACTCAGCTTGATCACCCTGCAGGGGTTCTTGCTCGGGTGGCTCTACATCAATACCCGCAGCCTGCTTATTGCCGTGTTAGGCCATGCATCGCTCAACGTCGCAAACACCACCCTCTCGTCGAGCGAGCAAGGAATTGTCCAGGTCGCCATCACCTTGGCGTGCTGCGGGATGATTCTGGCTTTCTTCCGAGCCAGCGACCTACGGCCGCGCAGAAATTAGACGGGTATGACCACCACGTGACGGTCAGGTTCCTCGCCTTCAGATTCACTGGTCAGACCGGCCGCCGCCACAGCATCGTGGATGACTTTGCGCTCGAAAGGATTCATGGGAGCCAACGGCACCGGTTCTTGAGATTCCTTGGCCTCGCCGACGGCATTTGCGGCGAGCGCTTCCAACTCCTTACGGCGCCGCTCGCGATAGCCAGCGACGTCCAACATCAGCCGGCTACGCTCACCGGTCTCAGTCATCACGGCCAGCCGCGTCAGCTCCTGCAGAGCATCGAGCACCTCACCCTCAGGACCGACCAGCACAGTTGACTGGCTGATAATCGACACGTGAGCCCGGTCGCCCTCAATGTAGGTGTCGATGTCGCCATCCAGATCGGCAATGTCGAGCAACTCTTCGAGGTAATCAGCAGCGATCTCAGCCTCGAAGTCGAGCGGATTCTCCGCCGCATCGCCTGACTCGGGCTCTGCCGGATCCGACTCGACAGCTCCCTCGGCTTCAGCTTGCGGCTCGTCGGCCACCTGATCCCCCTCCGTACTTTCGATGCAATCTCAGCGTTTGCGCTGGGACCTCGTCTGCTTGCGTGGCTGTTGTCGCGGCTGCTGCCGAGCAACCTTCGATGTGTTAGGCCCTGCCGCTTCGGGTGCCGGTTCGGGGTCCGGGACAGCGGCCAAGGCCACATCAGCTTTGCCCTTGGCTTTGCGCCGCGCCTCCCACGCCTCGTACGCCGGCGTCCCGGGTGCTGGATTGCGGCGGATCACGTAGAACTGCTGCCCCATGGTCCACAGATTCGAGGTGAACCAGTAGATCAAGACACCGACCGGGAAGTTGACGCCACCAATCGCGAAAACCAGCGGGAAGACATAGAGCATGATCTTCTGCTGCTGGGCGAACGGTCCGGTCATCGCCTCCGGCGGCATGTTCTTGCGCATCAGCTGCAGCTGCGTAATGAACAAGGTCACTGTCATCGCGATGATCAGCACAAAGGTGACGACGTGCACGCTGGTGATGCCGTTCTCGAAGCCGACCTTCAAGAACGTGTCAGAAATGCCAGCGCCAAAGATCGTGGCCTGGTTGAGCGAGGCCAGGAGGTCAGGGTTGACCTCTAGCCAATGGCCGCGGGGAATGCCACGGGCGGCACCATCGAGCACCCGGAACAGGGCCAGGAAGATCGGAATCTGTAACAGCAGCGGCAGGCAAGAGGACAGCGGGTTGGCGTTGTTCTCCCGGTACAGCTTCATGGTCTCCTGACCGAGCTTCTCCCGGTCATGGCCATGTTTCTTCTGAAGCTCGCGCACCTTGGGTTGCAGCAACTGCATG
>Ga0081455_10007415_pt1 | contig 11556 bp, 7 predicted proteins | sample TabmetS3T2R1_FD_70207 | JGI IMG/M metagenome (GOLD analysis project Ga0081455, IMG submission 70207) | Tabebuia heterophylla rhizosphere microbial communities from the University of Puerto Rico - S3T2R1 | ecosystem: Host-associated > Plants > Roots > Rhizosphere ...
CCCCCGCCGGTGGCGGGGCTTGGGCTCGACGCCGTTTGGATACGCCCCCCGCCCGCCGGTACGCATGAAGTCGAGGCATCGCTCCAGTTCAGGTCCACCTGCAAGCGCAAAGGCAGCCTCGATTCCATCCGGCGCGAGCACTGGAAGCTGTTCGATAGCGCCATCACTCCGAGGATCAATGACGTCGGCGGCACCGAGCCCACGAATGAGCCCCGTCGCCTCACGGCCTGATCCCGTTGCCAGGACGCGCGCCTGCCTGCGCTTTGCAAATTGTACTGCGAGTGTCCCCACGGCGCCGGAAGCTCCGAAGATCAGGATCGTCTCCTTGCCACGGAGGCGCAACTGGTCGTCGATCCCCTGGAGCGCTGTTAATCCCGTCACAGCAGCGGCGCCCGCCTGCAGGAGATTCAAACGTTGCGGTAGACGTCCCACATGATCAGCATCCACCGCCACATATTCAGCATAAAAACCTCCTTTCTTATTGACAAACTCGTATGCCCAGGCCTGCTCTCCCACACGGAAGCGCCTTACACTCGCACCTCTCGCAACGACAATCCCCGCGCCATCGGTTCCCAGGACGAGCGGAAATTTCGGGCGACCGCTGGGCCACCAGCCCTCACGAATGTCTGCGTCCCACACACCGACTCCCGCGGCGTGTAGCATAATGAGCACTTCGTGCGGTCCAGGCTCTGGCACCGGAACCTTATTGAGCGTGAGGACGTCCGGCGGCCCGAACCGGTCGATCGTGATGGCCTTCATCGTTGCTGGAATAGCAAATTCTCGCACTGCTGCTGCTTTTGGGGCTACCATAAATGTTTCTCCTATTCGGTTTTCATGCTTCTTTGCGTTTGAGTCATATCTTGCCATATCCTCCCTAAGTATCTGGCCTAAGTATCTGGCCTAAGTATCTGGCCTAAGTATCTGGCAAGGAGAGTTCCAGAGATGGAAGAAGAGGGATCTTTTTGATTTGGCATCCAATTTAACATCGGCCACAGCCTGCATCTGAGGCATCTTTGCAGACACGCAAGATCAAGCTTGCCCCACTTCTCCGGTCCACTCTGCTGCCTCATTGCTGGACGACAAACAACTGATAGCCATTTTCTCGATCAGATGGTGTTCGACCTGGACCCATCCGGAGACAACTTCGAGCAGGTCAAAGCAGCTGCTCTGCCGCTCAAAAAATTGCTGGATCAGCTCGAATTACCTGCTTACATGAAGACGACCGGATCAGGCGGCCTTCCGTCCCGCCACCTTATCACACTGCGCTCAGTGCTCTGGCATACCGATTGAAATAACAAAAGAGAGTCTGACGTGTCTGCCCTCTATGGGCTAATTATCCTGGTCGAAGGAGTCGTCTCAGGGCGACTTCCTGAAACATTGCCAACTACCGGGAGCGGTACTGCCCCAGTAGTTGGTTGTAATGACGCCTGGAATTCCAGCACCCCGCAGAGAGCATCATTTTATTAATGGGAGAGGTAGTTTATGGCAAAAGCAGTAGGAATAGATCTAGGTACTACCAATTCTGTGGTTGCGGTCATGGAAGGCGGCAAGCCCACTGTCGTTGTCAACAATGAAGGGAGCCGTATTACTCCGTCAGTCGTGGCTTACACCAAGACGGGCGAGCGCCTGGTCGGGCAACTGGCCAAGCGCCAGGCGGTCCTCAATCCGGAAAATACCATCTACTCGGCCAAACGCTTCATTGGCCGCCGTTACGCCGAGGTTCAATCAGAGATCAAGAATGTCCCGTATAAAGTTCTCGCGGGTCCGAACGATGCCGTGCGCTTCGAAGTCCAGGGCAAACTGATCGCTCCGGAAGAGGTCTCGGCCCAGATTCTGCGCAAGCTGGTTGATGACGCAGCAAAATACCTGGGTGAGAAGGTGACAGATGTAGTGATCACCACCCCGGCTTACTTTAACGATGCACAACGACAGGCGACCAAAGATGCGGGGAAGATCGCGGGCCTCAATGTCCTGCGAATCATTAACGAACCGACAGCCGCGGCACTCGCTTACGGTCTGGATAAGAAGGCAAACGAAACGATTCTGGTTTTCGATCTGGGCGGCGGCACATTCGACGTTTCCATCCTGGAAGTCGGTGACGGGGTCTTCGAGGTTAAAGCGACCTCGGGCGACACGCATCTGGGCGGCGATGATTTCGACAAGCGGATCGTCGATTGGCTGGCCGAACAGTTCTTGCGCGACCAGGGCATTGATTTGAGAAAAGACCGGCAAGCATTGCAGCGGCTGACAGAAGCCGCAGAGAAAGCCAAGATCGAGTTGTCGAGCGTGGTCGAGACCAATCTCAGCCTGCCCTTCATCACGGCTGACGCGAGCGGGCCGAAGCACCTCGAATACAAGTTGACGCGGGCAAAGTTCGATCAGCTGACCGCAGACCTGGTCGAGCGCTGTGTCGGGCCGGTGAAACAGGCGCTCTCGGATGCGAAGCTGACAGAACGCGATATCGATGAGGTGGTGCTGGTCGGCGGCGCAACCCGCACCCCCTCGGTCCAGGCGCTCGTCCGGAGATTGACGGGGGGCAAAGAGCCGAACCAGTCGGTCAACCCTGATGAAGTGGTCGCGATCGGTGCGGCCATTCAAGCCGGCGTGTTGGCCGGCGAGGTCAAGGATGTAGTGCTGCTCGACGTGACCCCGCTTTCATTGGGCGTCGAGACGCTGGGTGGCGTGATGACCAGGCTGATCGAGCGCAACACAACCATCCCGGTGCGCAAAACCGAGGTCTTCTCGACGGCGGAAGACAACCAGACAGCGGTCGACATTCACGCGCTGCAGGGCGAGCGTGAGTTGGCGCGTGACAACCGCACGCTCGGCCACTTCCGGCTCGAAGGCATCCGGCCCGCGTCGCGCGGTTTGCCGCAGGTCGAAGTCACTTTCGACATAGATGCGAACGGCATCCTGACGGTGACCGCGCGAGACAAGGAGACTGCCAGGGAGCAGAAGATCACCATCAGCGGCTCGACGCAGCTTGCCAAAGAAGAGATCGACCGGATGGTCGTCGATGCGCAGCAGCATGCGGACGAAGACCGGCGACGGCGAGAAGAGGTCGAAGCGCGTAATAACGCCGATTCGATTGCTTACCAGGTGGAACGCCGGCTCGAGGAGTTGGGCGACCGTATGCCGGTAAACGAGAAGGCGCGGGCCGAGCAATTGATCTCGGAGATTCGCCAACTGGTCAAGCAGGAATCATCCGAGATTGACCGGGTGCGCCGCCTCTCGAGCGATCTGCAACAATTGTCTTATGGGCTCGCCTCGACTGCTGCCAGCCAGGCTGCCGCTGGCGGCACCGGTGGATCGAGCGCGGCGGGAGGCGACGATGTGATCGATGCCGAATTCCGGCAAAACAAGTGACAAAAAGGGAATTTGAGAATTTGGGGTCTGACTTATGGAAGATGACTCGATCGAGAAGCTGAAAGCCGAGAACGCGCGCCTCAAGGAAGAATTGCGCCGCGAGCATGAAAGCTTCCTCCGTAGTCTCGCTGACTTCGATAACTACCGCAAGCGCATCGAACGTGAGCGCGCCATTACCGCCCTTGAAGGTAAACGCGAGATGGTTCTTTCACTGCTCAATGTCCTGGATGACTTCGAGCATGCGCTCAAACATATCGACGATTCACCGGCATCCGTTGCAGCCGGATTGCATGCGATTCAGAGGCGGATGATGAGGCTGGTTGAGGAGCAGGGTGTGACACCTTTCGAGAGCGTTGGGCACCCCTTCGATCCGGCACTGCACGAGGCGGTTGTCTCGGAAGAGAGTGATGAAGAGGAGCCGGGAACTGTGCTCGACGAATTGAGCAGAGGATATCTTTGGGGGGATTCCTTACTTCGTCCGGCACGTGTTCGAGTAGCCCGGTAATCAGTTTTCAGTTCTCAGTTTTCAGTTTCCATTTACTGGTAGCACGCTTGTCTCGGAACATTAGCTCGAGACGAACTAGTGTCCCAGAAACTGGAAACTGAAAACTGAGAACTGAGAACTGAAAACTGGAAACTGGTATGGCCGTGAAATTCAGAGACTACTACGAGGTCCTCGGTGTTGCCCGCGCGGCAAGCGCGGACGAAATCAAGAAGGCATATCGGACGCTCGCGCGGAAACACCATCCCGATGTCAACCCGGGGGATAAGACAGCGGAAGAGAAATTCAAAGAGATCAATGAGGCCTATGAGGTTCTCTCCGATCCGGATAAGCGTCGGCGTTACGATCAGCTGGGAGAGAACTGGAAGGCCGGCGCTGATTTCACTCCCCCGCCTGAGTGGAGGTGGGAGGGGGCGCCCCCATCAGGTGGGGGAGTCGATTACAGCGAGATATTCGGAGAGGGCCGCAGTCCCGGTGGTTTCAGCGATTTCTTCGAGGCTATCTTCGGTGGCCGCCGGGGCGCACGCGCTGGCGCAGGATTTGCCATGCGTGGCTCAGATGTCGAGGCTGAGATTCAACTCTCGCTTGAAGAAGCCCATCGCGGCGTGACCCGAACGATTACTTTCGAAGCGGCAGAACGCTGCCCGGATTGCAGTGGTACCGGGACCAGGGACAATCAGGCTTGCCCCACTTGCCGGGGCAGGGGATCGATACGCCGGCAGAAATCGCTGGATGTCGTTATCCCCGCCGGCGTGCGCGATGGTTCGGTTATTCGCCTCGCGGGTCAGGGCGAACCGGGCACAGGCAATGCTCCTGCGGGTGATCTCTATCTGCGGGTGCGCGTCAAACCGCATCGTCAATTCAGTGTCACCGGCGAGGATGACATTCAAATAGAGCTGCCGGTCGCGCCGTGGGAAGCGGCGCTCGGAGCGAAGGTCAGCGTGCCAACGCTCGATGAGCCGGTGGAGATGACCATTCCGGCGGGAGCGCAAGGCGGACAACGATTGAGGCTGCGTGGGCAAGGACTCAATCGACGGCGAGGCGGGCGCGGAGATCAGTATGTCAAACTCAAGATCATTAACCCGCCGAAACTTTCTCCGAAAGAGAAAGAATTGTTCGAGAGCCTGGCGGCAGAATCGCGTTTTGACGCACGGGAGTTGATCGGAGCTAAACGATGAGCATTAGACACTATGAAATAGTACTCTCTCGCAGGGAGCGTGAGGAATTGACTCTGGAGGCGCTCGCTTCATCCGCCGGCCTCCATCCGGCCCACGTGGAGCGATTCGTAGAATTAGGCTTACTCGATCCGGTTGAAGTGGCGGGGAAGGAAATGATCTTCGACACTGCTGCAATCCTGCGCCTGCGGATGATCGAACGGATGCGGCGCGAAATCGGGATAAATTTGAATGGGATCGCCGTAATCCTGGACTTGCTGGACCGGCTGCGTGCTTTGCAGCGTGAAAGCGAGTGGCTGCGCGGCCGGCGAGAGAGTGGAGGGGAAAGTGGACCTCAATCGATTTACTGAGAAGGCAAACCAATCGCTCAGCGCGGCGCAAGCCCAGGCCGCCCGCTACGGCCATCAACAGGTCGATGTCGAGCATCTGCTGCTCGCTCTGCTCGAGCAGGATCGAGGATTGGCGACTTCGATATTGAATAAGATCGATGTCAATGTAGACAGCCTTAAACGAAAAATCGGGGAGGAACTCGAGCGCTTGCCCAAAGTCTCCGGCCCGGCCGGAGCACCCGATCAAATCTACATTTCGGGCCGTTTGAATCGCCTGCTTGTGGAGGCTGAAGACGAGGCCAAAAAGCTCAAAGACGATTATCTCTCCGTCGAGCATCTATTGCTTGCAATGACAGATGATTCCGGGGCGGCAGGCCGGACCCTCAAAGAGTCCGGCGTCACGCGCGAACGTCTGATGCGCGCACTCCAGGAGGTGCGCGGCAGCCAGCGCGTCACTTCGCCCAACCCGGAGGCTACTTATGAAGCACTCGAACGGTACGCGCGCGACCTTACAAAACTGGCGGCACAGGGGAAGCTCGATCCCGTGATCGGGCGCGACGATGAAATCCGTCGCGTCATCCAGGTGCTCTCGCGTCGAACGAAAAATAATCCGGTCCTGATCGGCGATCCGGGCGTGGGCAAGACGGCGATCGTCGAGGGCCTCGCGCAGCGCATCGTCCGCGGCGATATACCCGAGGGCCTGAAAAATAAACGTGTCGTTGCCCTCGATATGGGCGCCCTGATCGCCGGGGCAAAGTATCGCGGCGAGTTCGAGGAACGCCTCAAGGCAGTTCTGAAAGAAGTGCAGGAATCTCAGGGCGCGATCATTCTATTTATCGACGAACTGCATACCGTGGTCGGAGCGGGCAAGGCCGAGGGCGCGATGGATGCGGGCAATCTCTTGAAGCCGATGCTCGCACGCGGCGAACTGCACTGCATCGGCGCGACGACACTTGATGAGTATCGAAAACACATCGAAAAAGATGCAGCGCTCGAACGCCGCTTTCAGCCGGTCCTCGTCGATCAACCGTCGGTCGAGGACACAATCTCGATTTTGCGGGGCCTGAAAGACCGCTACGAAATCCATCACGGTGTGCGGATCAAAGACTCGGCTCTGGTCGCCGCAGCCGTACTTTCGAATCGTTATATCAGCGATCGCTTCCTGCCCGATAAGGCGATCGATCTGGTCGACGAGGCGGCAGCCAAACTCCGCACCGAAATCGATTCGATGCCGGCCGAACTTGATGAAACCTCGCGCCGCGTGATGCAACTGGAGATCGAGCGCCAGGCCTTGAAGAAGGAGACCGACACCGCCTCGAAAGAACGCCTCGCGAAACTCGAAAAAGAACTGGCCGAACTGAAGTCGCAAGCCGGTGCGTTACGGGCACAATGGCATTCCGAGAAACAGGCGGTGCAGCGCCTGCGCTCTCTGCGCGAGCAAATCGAGCAGACGAAGCTCGAGATCGAACAGGCCGAACGTCAGTATGACTTGAATCGCGCCGCGGAATTGAAGTATGGCCGCCTGACTGAGCTCGAACGCAAGCTGCAAGCCGAAGAAGAACTGCTCAGCAGGAAGCAGGGCGGGGCACGGCTCATCAAGGAAGAGGTTGATGAGGAAGACATCGCCCAGGTCGTCAGCCGCTGGACCGGAATCCCGGTCTCCAAGTTGCTCGAAGGTGAATTAAAAAAATTACTGCAACTCGAAGAGGAGTTGCACCGCCGCGTCATCGGCCAGGACGAAGCGGTGACCGCTGTCGCCGAAGCCGTGATCCGCGCGCGCTCGGGACTCAAAGACCCAAATCGGCCCATTGGCAGTTTTATCTTCCTCGGCCCGACCGGTGTCGGAAAGACCGAACTGGCCAGGGCGCTCGCAGAATTTCTCTTCGATGACGAACACGCAATGATCCGGATCGATATGTCCGAATACCAGGAGAAGCACACGGTTGCCCGTCTGATCGGAGCTCCACCCGGCTATGTCGGTTTTGAGGAGGGCGGGCAGTTGACCGAAGCCGTACGAAGACGTCCCTACTCGGTGATCCTCTTTGATGAGATCGAGAAGGCTCACCACGATGTCTTCAACGTATTGCTTCAAATCCTCGACGACGGGCGGCTGACCGATGGGCAGGGCCGGGTGGTCAATTTCAAGAACACGATTGTCATCATGACCTCGAATATCGGGAGCTATCGCATCCTCGAATACCAGGGGGAATATCGCGGGACGTTCGCGGGTGAAGGCTACGAACGAATGAAAGAAGCGGTTCTCGGAGAGATGCGGAATTACTTCCGACCGGAGTTTCTCAACCGCGTGGATGAAATCATTGTCTTCCACGCGCTCTCGGAGGAACACCTGGAGCAGATTGTGGAGATTCAGCTCAATTCTCTTCGCCATCGACTCGCCGAGCGACACATCGAGATCCAGCTGACCGGCGCCGCCAAAAAGCACCTGGTGCGCGCGGGTTATGACCCGAATTACGGCGCACGGCCGCTCAAACGCGCGATTCAGCGAGAGATCGAGACGCCGCTCGGCCGGCGAATCCTGAAGGGCGAGGTGCGTGATGGGCAAAATATAATCGTAGATTTTAACAATCAAAGTGGTGAATTGATCTTCACCACTGAAGCGGTCGGTACCCGGGAACGGGTGGCGACAGGAGGAGAATAAATATGTTGCATGAACTTTCGCAAAATTGGTGGGCGTTGGCGTTGCGTGGCCTGGCTGCCGTACTCTTCGGTTTGCTGGCGTTTGCCTGGCCTGGGCTCACAGGACTGGTTCTGATCGCATTGTTCAGCGCTTTTGCTTTCGTCAATGGGGTCTATGCCGTGATTGCAGCCCTGCGGGACACCGGTGTATATCAACATCGTTGGTTGCTTCTGCTGGAAGGGATCGTGAGCATTGGAATCGGCATCATCACCTTTTTCTGGCCAGGCCTGACGGCTCTTGGCCTGGTTTACCTGATTGCAACCTGGGCAATCATCACTGGTGTGCTTGAGCTCATTACAGCCATCAGGCTGGGCCGAGAGATTAAAGGAGAGTGGATCCTGGGATTGGTAGGGGTGCTCTCGATTATCTTCGGTCTTTACATCGCGTTCTTCCCTCTGGCAGGCGCGCTCTCAATCATGTGGATAATCGCATCTTACGCTATTGTCGCTGGCATTTTGCTGCTCGTTTTAGCGTTCAAGCTTCGTGCCTGGCATGACCGTGCCCACGAATTAGGAGGAATACCAAGACCACTATGATAACTGAAGTGGAAGCATGAGGCTGGATGCTGTCAAGATGAACTCATCTCGTTTCCAGCATCCAGCCTCATTGCAATGTAGCCAGTAATCCAATATTTACCAGACAAGAAAATGTAGGACAGTAAAATAAGAGCCTGAATGCCGTTATAAGGATAATTGAATTTCTTATTTTACTGTCCTACATTTTCTTGTCTGGTAAATATTGGATTATCCGGGTCGAACTTTTGCCTGGAGAGGTTCAAATTTGGGGCAAAGGGCTTTGATCTTTACAGATTGATCGATATTAGAACTATCCAGAGAGACTACGAAACAAACGAAATAAAACGAAATAAACGAAAAACTCAGAATTTTCGTTTATTTCGTTTTATTTCGTTTGTTTCGTAGTCTCCTTCAATAATTCTTCGATGTCCTTATGAGATATGTAATATATTCCGGACTGCTAATCATATGCTCAATTACGAATTTGAAATGCCTGGCAGATACGCCAGTTCTGAGAGTTAACTCGCCGAGCGGACAGGTCCGCATTGAATTCCTCCTGAAAAAGTCAAAGGATGCCGGGTCAATTCCGCATTGGCGTGTCTTCTTCAAGAACAAGCCAATCATTCTAGACTCTCGTCTTTCTATCGAATTACAGAATGGGCCGTCCCTTGGAGGCTCGTGTTTGATCGAGTCCGTGGCTGCAAACTCCGGTCGCGAAGAATACCTTATTACTCCAGGAAAACGTCGCCTCGTGCTCAACAGCTATAATGAATCGATTATCACCTTGCGCGAAAGCACAGCCGGTGGCCGCCGTTGGGAACTCGCATTTCGCGCTTACGATGACGGTGCGGCATTCCGCTATCGCTTCCTGCCTCAAGACAGTTGGTCACGACTGATTATTACAGCTGAGAAAACGGAGTTCGCTCTCCCGCACGATACCAGAGCTTACGCACTGCCGTTAAACAGTTTCACCACCTCATATGAGGCTTTTTATCAAAAGAAAAATATGACTGATATCCCTGGGGAATGGCTGATCGGCCTGCCGCTTCTCCTGGAATACCCCGGTGTCGGCTGGGCGGCGATCACCGAAGCGAATCTCACTGACTACGCGGGAATGTATCTGGCGAAAGCTGAAAATAATCGGACCGTGCTGACAACCCGCCTATCGCCTTTGCCCGGTGAGCCGAAGGTTGCCGTCCGAGCCTCCCTCCCGCACGTCTCTCCGTGGCGAGTTGTCCTGTTGGGGGAAGAAGTCGGCCGGCTGATCGAATCCGACCTGATTCTAAATCTCAACGAACCTTCTGCCTTAGCTGACAGATCATGGATTCGTACCGGAAAGACGACTTTCCCATGGTGGAACGGATACCATCTGGAAAACGTAAACTTCCGGGCAGGACTCAATACGGCCACAATTAAGCATTACATCGACTTCTGCGCCGAGAGCGGCATACCCTATCACTCTCTCGATGGGTACGAGGATACTGCATGGTATGGTGGACCGATCGTTCCATACCAAGGCGCCGATATCACGAAAGCTCATCCCGATATCGATCTGCCTGAAGTCCTACGCTATGCTCGAGACAAAGATGTCCGCCTCCGTCTCTGGATGCACTGGGAAGCTGCGAAGGCGCACATGGACCGCGCGTTTCCGCTCTACCGTTCCTGGGGAATCGAAGGAGTCATGGTCGATTTTATGGATCGAGATGACCAGGAAATGGTCAATTTTTTACGCGACCTCCTGCGCAAGGCGGCGGAAAATCAGCTCACTGTAACGCTCCACGGTTCGCCCAAGCCAACAGGGTTGGAGCGGACCTACCCGAATCTGTTAACCAGCGAGGGAGTGCTCAATCTCGAGTACAACAAGTGGGATGAGACCGGTTGCACCCCCGAACACGAACTAACGATCCCTTTTACCCGGATGCTCGCCGGGCCACTCGACTTTCATCAGGGATCGTTCCGTGGTGTGCGCGTCGAAGAGTTCAAGCCGCGGAACATCCAACCACAAGTAATGGGCACACCGAGCAGGACCCTTGCAAGTTACGTGGTCTTCCAGAACCATCTTCCAATGGTTGCCGATTACCCCTCATCGTACCGTGGCCACCCGGGCCTCCAGATGTTGTCAAAGATTCCGACAACATGGGACGATACCAAAGTATTAAATGGTATTGTTGGCGAGCAGATCATAATTGTCCGGCGGCATGGCCAGGAATGGTATGTCGGAGCCATGAACGACCGCCGCCCGCGTGATCTCGATCTCCCTCTGCGGTTCCTTGGATCGGGTCGCTATCAGGCAGAAATCTACTCAAGCAACAACCGGCAGCTCTCCCGGCGAAGGGAGGAAGTGACCTCAGTTGACGTGCTAAAATTGCGGTTGGAGTCGGCTGATGGGTGTTTGATCCATCTGACTCGCTCTCAGTGAAAGCGCCGGAATGACACTTCATATTTGGAGACCCACCAGAAAAGAGATTCTCGCCGCGGCTGATAAAACCGTTCCTGATGTGATTGGTTATAATTTGCGAGTGCTTTTTTGTGGAATCAATCCGAGCTTATACTCGGCAGCGGTTGGTCATCACTTTGCCAGACCGGGTAACAGGTTCTGGCCTGCTCTTTTTGCATCGGGCTTCACTGATCGATTGTTTTCGCCATTCGAGGATCAAGAGTTAGTCAAAGTCGGATGTGGAATAACCAATATAGTTGAACGAGCGACTGCCACGGCAGCGGAATTATCTGAAGAAGAACTTATTAAAGGGGGAAAACAACTGGTGCGAAAAGTCCGGCGGTATACTCCGAAATTTATTGCTCTGGTGGGAATCAGCGCCTACAGGGTAACATTTGATCAACCGCGAGCGGTGATCGGCCGGCAGGAATTGAAAATTGGAGATGCCCAGGTCTGGGTTCTGCCGAATCCGAGTGGATTGAACGCACACTACCAGTTGAATGAACTGGAAAGATTATTTAGAGAATTGTACCG
>Ga0081455_10007416_pt1 | contig 11554 bp, 14 predicted proteins | sample TabmetS3T2R1_FD_70207 | JGI IMG/M metagenome (GOLD analysis project Ga0081455, IMG submission 70207) | Tabebuia heterophylla rhizosphere microbial communities from the University of Puerto Rico - S3T2R1 | ecosystem: Host-associated > Plants > Roots > Rhizosphere ...
GCCAAGTCCACGCCCGAGGGCAACATCTTCGACATGAGCCGCCTCCCGGTCGAGGTCAAGCTCCTGTGCGAGGAGTGGGAGATCGGCACGGAGATCGTCCTCACATGAGTGCATCGTTGAAGGGAGCCAAGGGCCTCCACTCCCGCTTCCGGGCGGTGGAGCGGTCGACCGGGACGATGATGCGGGACCTCGCCCTCCATGCCGTCCGCGAGCAGAAGAACCTAGCACCGGTGCGGACCGGCAACCTCCGTCGGACGATCCACCTGGGATCCGTGTCGAGCCGGTCAGCGACGACGGTGGCGGGGGCGAACTACGCCGCCCACGTCGAGTTCGGGACAAGGCCGCACGTCATCACCCCGGTCCGGCGCAAGGTGCTCCGCTTCTCGGCCGGCGGGCGGGTGGTGTTCACGAGAAGGGTCCGTCATCCGGGCACCAAGCCCCGGCCGTTCATGCTCCCGGGTGCCAATCGGGCGCTGGAGATCCTCGGCGTCAACGTGATCGTCGATGCGTGGAACCGGGCTGACTGATGGCGTGGTCGTTCCGCTCCGACCTCGTGGCCGGCATCTACCAGATGCTCGCGGACTTCAACGCCGCCAACCCGACCATGCTCAACGCGGTCTACCGCTCGAGGCCCAAGAACTTCGCCAACCGGCCGATCGCCTACATCGGCAGCCGCAATGAGGCCCTCCAGCACTCGGTCGGGATCCACCGTCGAACCACGACCCCGACCGTGGTCATCGTCTACGCCGGTCGCGACTATGCCGATGAGATGGCAGACATTCGCGATGACGTCGTCGATGCCTTCCTGCAGTACACGTCCGACCGACCCCACGCCACGACCACGGCCCTCGAGCGGGACCTGGTCGAGCCGCGGGCGACCGAGGACGTGGAACTGGAGATGGATGGCACCTATTACCCGGCGACCGTCGTGACGTTCGCGGCGGTCATCCAAGTGGGCGCTGATACGGGCGCATAGGAGGAGGCAGTGTCAGTACAGGGCCTGCAGAGGCTTCGCAAGCACCAGCTGGGTTTCCAGACCTCGTTCTCGTCGAACACGGCGGCAACCAAGATCCTGCCGTACCGCGGCCCGATCGAGATCAACCCGAACCTCGAGGACCCCGACGTCGACGTCGGGTCGCTCGATCCCATCCTCGCCCCGTTCGCGGGGGCGGCCGAGTACACCGGAACATGGACCGGCAACCTCGCGTTCAACGACGAGCCGGACCTGTGGGCGGGCCTCATCAAGGGCGGCGTCACCCCGACCGGGGCGACGGCCAAGACGCACATCTTCCAGGCGGCGTCCCTGACGCAGGACACGTTCCCCTACTTCACCGACCAGTGGGGCGACGACTACTCGACCGACTGGATCATCGGCGGGTCGGGCATCATCGACGAGCTCACCATCGGCTTCGACGAGGATCTCGGCGCGTGGGACGTGGACGCCACCACGATGTACGCACGGGCATCGTTCGGCGGCCCGACCGGCGGCCTCACGGTCGACGCCAACCCGACATGGGTGTACGGCGCCGACACCGAGGTCTACGTCGACTCGGTGGCGGGCTCCATCGGCACGACCAAGTGGACCGACGCGGTCCACACCGCGTCCATCCGGGTGGTCGCCAACAACGACCCCAAGCGGTTCGCGAACGGGTCGAACACGCGCTTCCAGATCGCCAACTTCGGCCGTGGCCAGCGCGAGCTCGAGATCGTGCTCGGCGTCGCCAAGACGGCGGCCACGGTTGCCGAGCGGCAGACCATCGACGACGCGCCGCCGGCCCAGAAGTACATCGCCATCAAGACCACCAGCCCGACCATCATCACGGGCGTCACGCCGTACCAGTCGACGCGCCTGTTCGCGGCTCGCCTGTTCACGGCGGAGGACACCGAGTTCGGCGAGAACAACACGGGCTACACGCTCACCTACCGGGGCAGGTACGACCAGACGCTCGGCTACATGCTCAGGGTCACCACGGTCACCACGAACGCGACGACCTACCCATGAGAGTCCGCGACTGCGCGTGCCCGGGCACGCCACACCCCGATGGGGACGAGGTCTACCTTCGTCCCCACCTCGATCTCGCGGGCGGGCTGGCGGCGGAAGGCGCACTCCTGGAGTCCGTCCGCCGCTACCCCCTGTCCGACAACGCCCCGAAGGCGGTCGAGGCCAAGGTCGTCGCCGAGCGGACCGCGTACCTGCGGCCTGCGTGGTTCGAGATCTTCCTCCGCCACGGGGCCATCGGCTGGAACCTGCTGGACTCCGACGGGCACGCGGTCCCGTTCGACGTCGATGACCTCATCGGCGACTACTCGCTGGCCCGCCTCGCGGCGGAGCAGGCGAACGAGCAGTACTCGGGGAGCGTGCTCGCCCCTTTCCAGACTCCACCGGCAAGGCACTCGCAGAATGGGCAGACGGCCGGTGGGACCCCTCTGCCCTCAGCGCGGACCCGCTCGCAGCCCAGACGGTCGTCGCGTCGCGCTTCGGCGGATGGTCAGAGCTTGATCGCATGACCTTCCCGCGCTTCGCCCTCGCCCGCCAGTTGATCGCGGAGGAGCGCGTCGGCGTGCCCGTCCGCGAGCAGGGGCGGGCCGAGGACGCGGCGTTCAAGCGATCGTCGGCCGCGCTGCAGCGCATGAAGTGACGTGGCAGACCAGGCCGAACTGGCGGTCAGGCTCTCCCTAGACAACCAGTTCAGTAAGGGCATCTCCAACGCGTCCCGCTCGCTCGGCAAGTTCGAGGGCGACGTCAAGCGGGTAGGCAAGGGCACGGGCCAGTTGGCCCGGGGTGCCGTACGTTCGGGCGCCATCATCGGCGCCGCGGTCGGCGGGGCGTTCATCTACGCCGCCAAGCAGGCCATCGACTTCGAGGACGCGTTCGCCGGGGTCCGCAAGACGATCAACGAGGCCGACCTCCAGAAGGCCGGCCTGTCGTTCGACGAACTCGCCAAGTCGTTCCGCAACATGGCGACCGAGATCCCGATCGCCGCCACCGAGCTCGCCCGCATCGGCGAGACGGCCGGTGCGTTGGGCATCCCGGCCCGCGAGATCGAGACGTTCACCAAGACCGTCGCGCTGCTCGGGGAGACGACCAACCTGACCTCGGACGAGGCGGCCGAGTCGCTGGGCAAGGTGACGACCATCCTCGGGCTGACCGGGCACGAGATCACCGACTTCGCCGATACGCTCGTGAACCTCGGCAATCAGGGCGCCTCGACCGAGTCCGAGATCATCGAGGTGGTCAAGCGGTTCGCCGCGATGGGCAAGCAGGCGGGCCTGACCACCAACCAGATCACTGCGCTTGCCTCGGCTGCCACTTCGCTCGGCGCGGAGCCTGAGGCGGCTGGCTCGGCGCTGTCGCGCATCTTCTCGAACATGAGCACCGAGATCGCCAAGGGCTCGGACAAGGCCAAGGCGTTCGCGTCCATCACCGGGCTCACCATCAAGCAGATGCGCCAGCGGGTGAACAAGGGCCAGGCGCTGCCCCTGCTGATGGACTTCCTGAAGGGGTTGAAGGGCCTCAACCGGACGCAGGCCGCCAAGGCCCTGTCGGCGGCCGGCATCACCAATGTCCGCGACCGCGACGCCATCCTGAAGATGGCCCAGAACCTCGGCTTCGTGAACGACCAGCTGCAGATCGCCGAGGAGTCGACCGGCGCCTTGGGCAAGGAAGCCCAGAAGCGGTTCGACACGGTAGCGTCGAAGCTCAAGCTCCTCCGCAACGGCTTCATCGAGGCCGCCATCACCGTCGGCGAGGGCTTCACCCCCGCGGTCGGCAGGGCGGCCCAGAAGCTCACCGCGTTCCTCAAGGAGGACGAGAACAAGAAGGCCCTGCGGAGCCTCGGCGAGGACATCGGCAAGTTCATCGACGACATCGACTGGGGCCAGGTGGTCGAGGGCGGCAAGACCATCGTGTCGGTCCTGCGGACGGCGGGCGACATGGGCCTGCGCCTGCTCGACATCATCAGCAAGCTGCCCAAGGAGATCCTCGCGGTCGGCGGCGGGGCGCTAGTCCTCAACAAGCTCTCGGGTGGGCTGCTCGGGGCGGGCGTCGGCAACATCTTCGCTGGCCTCGCGGGGCCGTTGGTCAAGAACCTCGCGGCGTCCATCCCGATCTTCGGGCGGGCGTTCGTGCAGCCCGTGTTCGTCACCAACATGCCCCTCGGCGGCGGAGTGCCGACCGGCGGCGGCGGCGTGGCGGGGGCTGCCGGCAAGGGGATCGGGGCGCTGGGCAAGGTCTTCCTCGTGGGCGAGGCGATCGGGCTGACGGTGGCGGTCAACGAAGTCCGCCAGCAGATCAGCGACCAGAGCACGGCACAGGCGACGGCCATCCAGCAGCAGACCAACGACTTCATCGCCAGCCAGCCCTCGACACCGGCCCTCGAACGGGCGCTGGCGGGGGTGGAGACGGGCATCCACGACCTTGAGTTCAACCCGCTCCACGTCCTCGTCCAGGGCGAGGCCCTCGAGAAGTTGCGCCAGATGCGCGAGTCACTCAAGCACGAGATCGCCGACCGGACGACGACCACCGAGGTCGAGGGCAAGAAGGGCAACGTGTTCGGCCCGGAGGGTCTCGGCCAGTCGATCCCGGACGCGCAGAGGGCCGCCGCCGATAAGATCACCACGCAGGTCGAGACGATGAAGGGCAAGCTCGCGGGCGACCTGTCCAACGTGAAGTCCGCCATCGACCAGGCCAAGGCCCGGGCGAATGAGGCCGCCGCCCGTCTCGCCGCTGCCGACGCGCGGACCAGGGCGCAAGTGGCCTCGTCCGGGGCCGCGATCGTGGGCGCCATCCATGCCATCCCGCCGCCGCGGCTGTCAGTCACGGTGCCGGTCAACGTCTCGGCGACGACCGTGAACCGCCAGTACACCGTGGTCAGGCGCTACGGGCCGACCGGTGGCTCGCGCTACAACGAGCACGGGCCGACCGAGTTCGACCCGTAATGGCACCCCACTACTTCAACATCCTGTCCGACGGCAGCCAGGTCGACATCACCGACTACTTCCAGTTGTACGAACTGGAGGTCACGACGCAGGCCGAGGAGGGTTCGGTCGGGACATCGACCATCACTGCCTATGACCCCGACGGGACGTTCCAGATCAACGGCCACACGAAGGTCTACATCAGCGAACCCGAGGCGGCATCGGGCGAGCAGGTCATCTACGTCGGCTACGCGGCCGAGCGGGTGTACAAGCGCGGCGATTCGGAACTGACCGAGGACGCCCGCATCATCGAGATCACCGTCACCGACATCAACACCCTGCTCAACCGGCGGGTCATGGTCGGGGCCGACGGCAAGCGACCCGAGGAGACCGACGTCGACCGGGTGGAGTGGGCGCTGTCGACCAACGAGGCAGGCCTCATCAACGACTCGACCTACCTCGACCAGAACAACACGTACGACATGGATGCGGTCGACTACAGGTCGCAGTACCTCGCGTCCATCTTCGACGATGCCGCCCAGCAATCCGGCAAGAACTGGTTCGTCTGGTACAAGGAAGACACCAACGACACGTCGATGTGGTACGACTACGCGTCCTCGTCGAACTTCAGTTCGTCGCTGCGGCTGTCGAACGTGCTGGCCGACATCGACCTCTCGACGACGTACCCGATCGCCGACGGCAACGGCACTCAGCTGTCGCGGGACCCGTCGCGGGTGTACTCGGGCGTCGATGTCGCCTACGACGGCGGCTACACCTACGTGCAGGACCAGGCGACCGCGTCCAACTTCGCGCGGCGCGATGTAGTCACGTCGGCGCCCAACGTCAAGACCGCAGCCAAGGCCAAGATCCGCGGCAACCGCTACCTCCACACCCTCGACACCGAGGACGACCGGATAACCACGAGGGTGCTGCTGCCCAACGCCAAGGTCAACCAGATCCTCGCGGGACATCGCATCCAGTTCAAGGCGTCGCACCTCCCGGGCTACGAGGACTTCGAGTGGGTCCGCGTGGTCCGGCGCACGGTCAGGCAGCGGTCCGAGCAGTTCTACGAGCTCGAGCTCGAACTGACCGCGCCGGCTCCACAGCCCACCCCGACCGCGGTGTATGGCGTGCTGTATGGCTCGGACGGGCCGCACTCGGATGTCGTCTACTTCGCGCGAACCGGCGACAACCCTGGACCTGGCTGGAACCTCGCGCCCAAGTCTGGCCTCATCGACTACCTTGAAGACCCCTCGCCGCCCCATGGCCGACCGTTCTACGGCTTTGAGGTGACTGGCACGGGCACGATCAACGTGACCGGGTTCATCACGACGTACGGCATCAAGCTCAACAACATCGCCTACACCTGGACGGTGTCCATCTGCAAGAACGGCACCCCCGTCGAGACCATCACCCACAACCCGACCCCGGGGAACCTCTCGCCCGAGGGATGGGACCCAGTCATCATCAAGAACGGCATCCCGGTCGTCCCGGGTGACCTCATCACGTTGGAGCTCACCACGTCTCCGTCATTCCCGGCCTTCTGGCGTACGCCACGCGGTAGCGGGCAGAACGGCGAACGACTCGAGATCACCGGAGGGTCGCTGGTATGACGCGCCCGACCCGGATCGGCGGCTCCGTCCCGTTCCTCCAGCACCAACTGGGCGGCGATCCCGACCTCGGCGATGGAGAGGAGCAGGTCGACTGCTGCGACGAGCCCGAGGAAGGGCTGCCCGACCGCGCCCTCGACTCGAGCGTATTCACGGTCAACGCCCCGTCGTCGGGTGGCATCGTCCAGATGCTCAACGGCGCGTGGCACCCTCCGGGCAACTTCTCCGAGAGTTTCGCCGCCACGCCGACCAACGGCAGCACCATGTATGCGGTCCTGTTCCAGCCGTCTGGGGCCACGATCTCGACGTCTGGCTGGACGCTGCTGGAACAGGGTTCGACGACGTCACCCGACGCTGTCGGGGTCGACCTGTGGTCCAAGGTCGCGGGTGCCTCGGAGCCGACAACCGTCAGCGTGTCGACGAGCGGTGGGGCGGGCGTCAACACCAGACGTCTGGTGCTGTACGAGGTCGCGGGTTCGACCGACGTGCATGACGACCTCGACAATCAATCTGGATCGTCGCCGCTCGTTGGGCCCACGCTGGACCCGACTGGTTCGACCGGCATCCTCATCGCGGCCTTCACCGGGCAGGTCGCGACCTATGCCGGCGATCCGACGTGGACGCCGCTGGGCGACCTCGAGACCGATACGTTCTCCCGCCAGCCAGGCACACGTCCGGTCACATGGACGGGCCACCAGGATCTAGCCTCCGGTGACCCGGTCACGCCTAGCCTGACAACCACCCCGCTGTACGCAGGGCGCCAGACGTGCAGTGTGGACGTGGTCGTATCCGCTACCCCGACCGCGGTCGAGTGGAACGTACCCGCCCCCAACACGGTCGATGGGGACGACTCGACCTACCAGGAGATCGACGGTCCCGACATCCTCCGCCTCGACCTCGGTGGCGTGTTCAACATCGTCAAGGCGGTCATCCTGTCGGGTGACGCGACCGCTGGATCGTGGACGTACACCCTGCGCGGCGCCAATGAGGCCGACTTCTCCGACGCGGTGACACTCTCCACCGAGACCTACGCTGCGTCCGGGTCGTTCAGTACCGACACGACGACGCTGCTGTGGACGACCGACGAGGCATACCAGTACTTCGAGCTCACGGGGTCCGACACCAACCGACGCATCTTCTCGTTCGAGCTCTACGAGCCAGACCGGTCGCTGGGCCAAGACCACACCCACGACGACATCGAAGATGAGCTCATCGACCTCGCCACGGCCATCGAGGAACTGTCGCGCGACGTGGTCCACCACATCACCGCGAATAGCTCGAACACGCTCCTCAACCCGATCGTCAACTTCGCCGCCGGGTCGAATGTCCTGCTGACCCTCGACGCCGGAGCAGGTGGGGCCATCCCGTCGAACACCATCCGCATCCACTCCACGGGTGGTTCGGGCAGCATCTCGGCTGGATCCAATTCGACCCGCGTCTCCAAGACATCGGCCGCTGGGAACATGACCACGCTGTGGTCACCGGCCGACCACGTCCACGATGGCATCGGGACCATCACCGCGTCATCGTCGAACACGATGCAGCGCGGGACGTTCAATCTCCGTGCCGGATCGGGCATCGCAATAGGGCTGACGGACTCCGATGGTGACGGGGAGTTCGACACCGCGACCATCTCGACCACGTCAGGTGGCGGAGGCGGCGGGAGCAGTTCCGAGACCGATCCCATCGCGCTCCTGTTCGGCACACCAGACACGACGTTCGAGTTCAGCACCTCGAGCCTGACCGGACTGACAGCGATGGCGACGGCAGCCGATGCCGAAGACGCGAATACGACCATGCCCGGGATGCTCTACATCAAGCGCAACGGCAGCGCGACCTATCGCTGGGTGGGCCGTTATGCCCCCCCCCCGTCCGAGCCGTTCACGGCCATCACCAAGGTCCACGCACTGCCAGTCGCGAACTTCAACAAGGCTGCCCTATTCGTCGGCGTAGCGACTCCTGGGAACATGGACTTGCTCTGCGTCATCCAAGACGGCACCGCACGGCGGTTCACGGTTGAGCGTGACTCCCAAACTGCGTTCAGTTCAACGGTCGGATCCGCGTTCTTCTACCCAGATAGTCCGGTCTGGCTCGCGATCAAGGCCAGCAGCTCGAGCAGCTACGACTACCTGTACAGCACGGATGGTTATGCGTGGCGCACGGTCGTGGCTGCCCGCAACCCATCGCTCACGATCGCATCTCTCGGCCTTGCGGTGAACCCCGACTCGTCGGGTACGGCCATGTGGGCCTTCTTCGACTACCTTCGGATCTGGAACAGCGCCAAGACCTTCCCCGGCGTCTAACCCCTGACCGCCCGTCCTGTCTTACCCCGAGCAGGACGGGCGGTCTCTTTGTGTCCCGGTACGAAAATACCGGTTGACAGCGGTGCGTAGCAGTGCGTAGCATGTCCCTATGACACAGCAACTGCCGCCTTGGAAGGCACTCCGAGAAGCAACCGGCAAGACCCAGCGCGAGATCGGCCGGCTGGCCGGCATCGAGTCGGGACGCATGTCGGTCATCGAACGCGGCCTCATCCCAACCGAGGATGAACGACAACGGCTACTCGCGGCCCTCTTGGCGGCGATGCCGACAATCGAGAAGGGGGATCCAGAATGACCACGCTACCGTCCGTGCTCCAGGAGTTCGCCGACCAGATGACGGCACTGCCGTCCACGATCATCACGGCGGGCATCCTCGTCATCTTCATCGTGCTCGCCGTCGAGGCGTTCTATCGGGCACTCCGATGACCGCGCCGGAGCCGCTAACGGCTGAGGAGTTGGCGAACGTACGCGTCCAGATCACCAGATTTCCGGATCAGATGACCACCTCAGCCCGTCTCCTCGCCACCCTCGACGCCATCCGCGCCGAGTCCGACGCGAGGGTGGAGCGGCTGCGAGAGGCGGCGACTGCGCTCTGCCAACTCTGGTTCACCGACAACGCGCCAGACGGCAGCCAGCATTTGCGGAAGGCGATGCTGGACCTCCGCGCCGCCCTCCGAGACGACCGATGACCGCGCCGACGACAGCGACGCAGGAGCGAGCCGAATACGCTGCCGCAGCGATACGGCAGCACGACAGCGAGGATGACCCGCGTCACCAGTGCCGTGATCGTCGCGAGCACGCGGTCATCGACGCCGCCCGCGCAGGGGTGGACGTGGAGCTGCGGGAGGCGGCAGCTACGTTGATAACGACGTGGGACGTCGTCGCGCTCAGGGCTATTCGTGAGGGCTGGCCTGCGATGCCACAGGACTTCGGCTATGTTGCCGATGCGGTGAAGGTGGTCCGCGCCGCCCTCGGGAAGGATGATCCGGTGGCGCTGGAGAAGGACCGGTGACCGCGCCGACGACAGCGGCGGACGCATGGGCGGCGCTACTTGACTGCGGCGACGATGACCACGGCGACTCTGTAGCAGCGGACATCGCCTATCACCGGCCACTCATCCACGCCGCCATCGAAGCCGAAGCCGTGGCCGCGTACCAGGCGGCGCTGCGGGAGAGGGTGGAGACGATCCCCGGCAAAGCGGGTCATGCGACTTGTTACGACTGCGTCGCCGTCCTCGCCGCCATTGACGAACTGCCGTGAGCGCATGCATCGAGACGATCTGGAAGCGCGACCCGAAGGGCTATGGCCTCGGCTACGTCAAGGGCGTCGGCAACCGTCGGGCTCACCGCTGGGCATGGGAGCAGGCCAATGGACCGATCCCGGCCGACATGTTCGTCTGCCATCACTGCGACAACCCGCCATGCATCAATGTCGAGCATCTATTCCTCGGCACCCCGCAGGACAACATGCGCGACCGCGACGCGAAGGGGCGGGTGGCTTCGGGTGATCGCAGCGGATCCCGAACGCGGCGTGATCGACGACCGCGCGGCGAGGCCAACGGGCGGGCGAAGCTGACCGCTGGACAGATCGCGCACATCCATGTCCGACGAACGGCGGGCCAGAGTCATAGATGCATCGGCGTTGCACTCGGGGTCAGCGCATCGCACATCGGGCGAATACTCGCGGGTCAGCGGTGGCGCCCATTCATTGACGAGACGGCGCCGTGAGCTCCTGGTCCGGCGGCTCCTACCACGGCCTCGAGCTCGCCGATCTCGTCATCTTCCTCGGGATCGTCATCTTCATCCTGTTCTTCGGGACGGTCTGGGCGGTGCCGGCATGAAGAACGCGGCGGACCCCGGACCGCACATCGCGCTCGCGGCCTTCGAGCCCTGCGGCTGTACCGGGTGGATCTCCGTGCTCGGATACGGCCATGACGCGGACGCATACAAGACGGCCGCGAAGGAAGCCAAGGCCGGCCTGACCATCAAGCAGGTCCTCGTGGAGGAATGGAAGGCGCGACCCTCCATGTTCTGCGCCGATCATCCGAAAGGGCCACCGTGGTGGAAAGTCGCGCGGCGGGAACGGCAAGCGTCCCGCGGAATGGACGGTCCAACTGAGTCTCGACCTGTGACCCGGATGTCCCGGGAGGCGGCGGAGTTATTGCAGGAGCTTCCCCCCGGCTCCGACCCTGCTCCGCCGTCTCCCGAGGCACCCGAAAATAGGTATTGACTATCTACGCAGCGTAGATAGAATGGTGTCAATGAACCTCACCGAAGCGGCCGAACGACTGAACCTCAACCCCGCCACCCTGCGTCAGCAGATCGGCAAGGGACGGCTCCGCGCTCGGCGGCTTGGCCGGGACTGGTACGTCACGGAGGAAGAGGTAGAACGGTATCGGCGGGAGAACCGCCGGAAGGGGGCACAATGACCACGACATGCTCGGCCACAATCGGCCAGACACCAGGCCCGTACGGGTTCGTCCCGATCCGGTGCGGCCAGACCGTGGGCATCCGGCTGTACACCACGACCGGGGACATCCGGGTCGGCTACTGCCCGCGCGAGGGCCACGAGGCGTCCGTCCGACGCCGCTTCCCCGAGAAGCCCGAACTGCCGGAGCCGGACTGGTTCCCTGAGGACCAGCCGCACGAGAACCACGAGACGTTCATCCGCTTCTGTGCCGAGTGCGCGCGGGAGATGGAGCTCTCG
>Ga0081455_10007417_pt1 | contig 11553 bp, 11 predicted proteins | sample TabmetS3T2R1_FD_70207 | JGI IMG/M metagenome (GOLD analysis project Ga0081455, IMG submission 70207) | Tabebuia heterophylla rhizosphere microbial communities from the University of Puerto Rico - S3T2R1 | ecosystem: Host-associated > Plants > Roots > Rhizosphere ...
CAACCCGGCCTCGGCCGTGGTCACCATCCCCTCATAGTCTGCTCATAGTCTGCTCATCGTCTCGCGCGGCATCCTCATTCCGCGCTCATGACTTCCCGCGTGATCCTTTTGATACTGGGTGTGTTCTCGCACTCACACCAAAAGGAGCACACGATGATCGACAACCAACGATTGCACGAGCTCGTGGGTAAGGCAATCAATGATTTTGGCGCGACCTATCACTCGGCGCTGGTCGTCCTGGGCGACCGTCTTGGCCTCTACCGGGCCCTCGCCAATAGTGGCGCTCTGACACCCGCCGAGCTGGCCGCCGCGACGGCGCGCGGGCTCGAGCGGGTGGAGGAGCTGCTGCACCGCGAGGTGCACAGCGACTACCACTTCGTCAGCGAGACGTCCCTGCACCTGATCGACGCGGGCGGCAAACGGTTCCGACCACTGTTCACGCTGCTCGCGGGCCAGATCGGGCCGGAGGGCACGTCCGCGGCGGTGGTCCGGGCGGCGGCGGTGGTCGAGCTGGTGCACCTCGCCACGCTCTACCACGACGACGTCATGGACTCGGCCACGATGCGCCGTGGCGCGGAGAGCGCGAACCACCGCTGGGACAACACGGTCGCCATCCTGACCGGGGACTTCCTGTTCGCGCACGCGTCGCGGCTGGTGGCGGACCTGGGCCCCGACGCCGTGCGGATCATCGCCGAGACCTTCGCCGAGCTGGTCACCGGGCAGATGCGCGAGACCAGGGGTCCGCGCGAGGGCGACGACCCGGTGCACCACTACCTGCAGGTCGTCGCGGAGAAGACGGGGTCGCTGATCGCCACCTCGGGCCGCTACGGCGGGATGTTCTCCGGCTGCACGGAGGAACAGATCGAGTCGCTGCACCGCTTCGGCGCCACCATCGGCACGGCCTTCCAGATCTCCGACGACATCATCGACATCGCCTCGCCGTCGCTCGACTCGGGCAAGACACCGGGCACGGACCTGCGCGAGGGCGTGCACACGCTGCCGATGTTGCACGCGCTGGCCGACCCGGCGTGCCCGGCGCGGCTGCGCGCGCTGCTCGCCGCCCCGCTCACCGACGACGCCGAGGTCGAGGAGGCCCTGGAGCTGCTGCGCAGCGGCCCGGGGATCGTGCGGGCCAAGGAGACCCTGGCGGCCTACGCGGAGCAGGCGCGGGCCGAGCTGGGCAAGCTGCCCGCCTGCCCCGCGGTGGAGGCGCTGGCCACCCTCACCGCCTACACCATCGACCGGGTCGCCTGACACACGCGATCGGGACCCACTGGTGCGCTCCACCGCACCTCTGGGTCCCGATCGGGGTGTGTCCTAGCCGGCGATCGTCCAGGTGTCCCGGCCGTTGAGCAGGGTCTGGAGGTCCGTGGCGCCGGGCTTGTCGGCGGCGGCGTCGCGGGCCTGCTGGAGCTGGGCCCGGGCGGCGTCGTCGTAGGTGGTGCGGTCGACGTTGCGGAAGATGCCGGTGACGGTGTGGTCGAGGTCCTGGTCCGACAGCCGGGAGAGCGCGAAGGCGAGCTCGTGGCTGGTGGGGTCGTGGACCACGATCTGGGCGGCGTCCACCGAGGCGGTCTGGACGACCTGCAGCCGGAAGCCGTTCTGCACCACCGCGTACTGGCCCTCGGCGCCGAAGGTGATGGGCTCACCGGGCACCAGGTGGATCAGCCGCTGCTCCTTGGTCTCCGGCTTGCGCAGGAGGTCGAAGGAGCCGTCGTTGAAGATCGGGCAGTCCTGGAAGATCTCCACCAGCGCGGACCCGCGGTGCGCGGCGGCCGCGCCGAGCACCGCGGTCAGGGATTTGCGGTCGGAGTCCAGTGCCCGGCCGACGAAGCTCGCCTCGGCTCCGAGCGCCAGCGAGATGGGGTTGAAGGGGTGGTCCAGTGACCCCATCGGGGTGGACTTGGTGACCTTCCCGACCTCCGAGGTCGGGGAGTACTGGCCCTTGGTGAGCCCGTAGATCCGGTTGTTGAACAGCAGGATCTTCAGGTTCACGTTGCGGCGCAACGCATGGATCAAGTGGTTGCCACCGATGGACAGTGCGTCGCCGTCGCCGGTCACCACCCACACCGACAGGTCCGGGCGCGTCACCGCGAGCCCGGTGGCGATCGCCGGCGCCCGGCCGTGGATCGAGTGCATGCCGTAGGTGTTCATGTAGTACGGGAACCGCGACGAGCAGCCGATGCCCGACACGAACACGATGTTCTCGCGCGGGATGCCCAGTTCGGGCATGAAGCCCTGCACGGCGGCGAGGATGGCGTAGTCGCCGCAGCCCGGGCACCAGCGCACTTCCTGGTCGGTCTTGAAGTCCTTCGGCTTCAGTCCGAGGTCAGTCATGCGTGATCACTCCTTGCAGCATGTCGGCGAGTTCAGCGGCGCGGAAGGGCATGCCGCGCACCTGGGTGTAGCTGATCGCGTCGACGAGGAACCGGGCCCGGATCAGCGTCGCGAGCTGTCCGAGGTTCATCTCGGGGATGACGACCTTGTCGTAGCGTTCGAGCACCGAACCCAGGTTCGACGGGAACGGGTTGAGGTGGCGCAGGTGGACCTGGGCCACGGAGTAGCCGGCCCGGCGCACCCGGCGGACCGCGGCGCCGATCGGGCCGTACGTCGAGCCCCACCCGAGCGCGAGTACCCGGGCGTCGCCGTCCGGATCGTCGACCTCCAGCGGCGGGATGGAGCGGGCGATGCCGTCGACCTTGGCCTGACGGGTACGCACCATGAAGTCGTGGTTGTCGGGGTCGTAGCTGATGTTGCCGGTCTTGTCGGCCTTCTCGATGCCGCCGACCCGGTGCTGCAGCCCCGGCGTACCGGGCACGGCCCACGGGCGGGCCAGCGTCTCGGGATCGCGCAGGTACGGCAGGAATTCACCCTCGGGCCCGTTCGGCTCGGTGGCGAACGCGACCCGCAGATCCGGCAGCTCGGACAGCGACGGGATCTTCCACGGCTCGGAGCCGTTGGCCAGGTACCCGTCGGACAGGAAGAACACCGGAGTGCGGTAGGTCAGCGCGATGCGCACCGCATCGAGGATGGCGTCGAAGCAGTCACCCGGTGAGCGCGGCGCGACGATCGGCACCGGCGCCTCGCCGTTGCGGCCGTACATCGCCTGCAACAGGTCGGACTGCTCGGTCTTGGTCGGCAGGCCGGTGGACGGGCCGCCGCGCTGGATGTCGCAGATGACCAGCGGGATCTCCAGCGACACGGCCAGGCCGATCGCCTCGCCCTTGAGGGCTACGCCCGGGCCGGACGACGTGGTGACCGCCAGCGATCCGCCGAACGAGGCGCCGATGGCCGAGCCGATGCCGGCGATCTCGTCCTCGGCCTGGAACGTCCGCACGTTGAAGCGCTTGTGCTTGGACAGCTCGTGCAGGATGTCCGAGGCCGGCGTGATCGGGTAGGCGCCGAGGAACAGCGGCAGCTCGGCCCGCTGCGATGCGGTGACCAGCCCGTAGGCCAGCGCCATGTTGCCGGTGATGTTGCGGTAGGTGCCGGTCGGCAGGGCGGCCGGCTTGACCTCGTAGTGGACCGCGAAGGCCTCAGTGGTCTCGCCGTAGTTCCAGCCGGCCTTGAACGCGGTGATGTTCGCGTCGGCGATGGCCGGCTTGTTGGCGAACTTCTGCCGCAGGAACGACAGCGTGCCCTCGACCGGACGCGAGTACATCCACGACAGCAGGCCCAGCGCGAACATGTTCTTCGACCGGCCGGCGTCCTTGCGGGACAGCTCCGTGCCCTCGAGCGCGTCCAGGGTGAGCTGGGTCAGGTCGACCGCGTGCACGGTGAACCCGTCCAGCGTGCCGTCCTCGATGGGGTTGCTCTTCCAGCCCACCCGGGCCAGTGCCCGGTCGGTGAAGTCGTGCGTGTCGACGATGATCGTGCCGCCGCCGGGCAGATCGGCCAGGTTGGCCTTCAGCGCGGCCGGGTTCATCGCCACCAGGACGTCCGGGCGATCACCCGGGGTCAGGATGTCGTGGTCGGCGAAGTGGAGCTGGAACGACGAGACGCCGGGCAGCGTGCCGGCGGGCGCGCGGATCTCCGCCGGGAAGTTAGGCAGCGTCGACAGGTCGTTGCCGAAGCTGGCCGTCTCCTGGGTGAAGCGGTCGCCGGTCAGCTGCATGCCGTCGCCCGAATCGCCCGCGATCCGGATGACGACGCGTTCGAGCTGCTTGACGTTCTTGGACATCTGGGTGTCCGCCTCCAAGGCGTTCACGAGCTGCTGATTCAGCGAGCTCCGTAACCGGCGCCAGCGTCAACCTGCCGGCGCGGGCGTTGCGACTACTGGCCCCGTAGACCCCTGAGCGCCGAGTCAGCCGCACCCACCAATCTTACGGACGACCTGTGGGTTAGCGCTGGTGGTATGCCTCACCACGTCCCGTCCGCTGGCTTGTGGATAACTTCCAACCCGGGTCGCCCGAATTGCCTACGGTCGTCGGCATGGCGGCAACGATCACCGTGGACATTCCCACCCTGCGGGCCCTGGCGGCACAGCTGGCCGACCTGGCTCAGCTGCTCGACGCCGACAACGACGACGCCACCTGCATCGGCATGTGGGTCAGCGATCCGAAGATCCGCACCGCCCTCAAGAACATCCAGCACGACTGGTCGCACAAGCGCCGCGAGATCGTCGGTTACCTCAGTGCGGTGGGTCGGGCGGCCGGCGCCGCGGCCGACGCGTACGGGCAGACCGAGCAGCGCATCGCGAAGGCGGCGGGTGGCTGATGGGGCACGGCAACGGCATCAAGTGGTACGCCCACCTCGAGTTGCCCGGCGACGGGCCGGCGGCGGCGCAGGCCTGCCTGGCGGTCGAACCGCCCTGCCTGCCCGGATCGTCGGCCGAGTTCTACGACGCGGCGGCTCAGCTCGGCCGGCGAGCGCAGGCGCTGCGCGACGCCCTGGGCCAGCTCGCCTCCATCGCCGCGACCGAGGGTGTGTGGACCGGTGCGGCCGCCGAGGGTTTCCGCGACGTCCTGCGCGACGCCCACCGCTCGCACTACGACCAGGTGCCGCAGCGCTACGACGGGTACGCCGCTGCGTTGCGGGCGTACGCCGGCGCGTTGCCGACCCATCAGGCGCGCATCGACTCGGCGCGCGCCGATGTGCAGGCGGTGCTGTCCGCCTATTGCCGGGTGCAGGTCGCGGCCGACCACACCTACGCGCCGGTGGAGGCGCTGGCCGTAGCGAGCGGGCGCGACCGAGCCGTCCAGGACTGCCAGGCGGCCGCGTTGCGCTTCCGGGCCGTCTACAACGACTGGGTCGACGCCGTCGCGCAGTGTGAGCGGGCCATCGAGAAGGTCGACGACGATCGGCTGCACAACGCGCACGGCGCCCAGGTCGCGGTCGACGACATCGCTGCAGTCGCCGGGGAGATCTCCGGCCTCACGGCGGTGCTCGCCATCGCGGCGTTGCCGCTCCCGCTGCTGAGCGAGGTGTTCCTGGTGCTCTCGACGGCGTCGTCCCTGGTCGAGCTGGCGGCCGACTCCACGCGGCGGTTCCAGTATGGAGAGCACGTCGACTGGCGCCAGCTGAGCCTGGACGCGCTGGGGTCCGTGCCGATGATCAAGCCGGTCGAGATGGGCGCCCGGGCCGCCCGCGGGGCGAAGGAGGCGCGGGTCTTCGGCCGGCTCGGCGCCGGGGCCAAGTCGTTCGGCCGAACGTTCGGGCACGAGCTGGCCGACGCGTACGCCCACGGTCCGGCGCGGGCGCTGTCCAACCTCAAGAAGGCCGGCTTTCGGGGCGTGGTCCATCCGTCGAGCGCGAGCCGGGCCTGGAAGTCGCTGCGGGCCTGGGAGAAACAGGACCTTCTGCAATACCCGGCGGCCTGGGGCGACGACGCGTGGGATCACCGCAACGAGGGCGTCGCCACGGCGGTCCGATCGTCGGCGTTCCGGGTCACCTGGCAACCGTTCGAGCCGGTAGTGCCGGCGGCCGTGCAGCACGGCGCCGAACGCGTCGCGCGGCCGCTCGGCCGGCTCGGCACGGCTCCGCTACCCGACGGGCGACCGTGACCGCCCTCGGCCGTTCCCCGGCGATCGCCGGCATCGACTTCGAGCTGCCGGACGGCTGGTGGTGCCTCGACCTGCACGACCCGCAGCTGGCCGAGCGGTTCGATTCGCTGCGGGTCGGCGGAGGAGTGATCACTGCGGAGTCCGAGCAGCGGGCCCTGTCCCAGTTGCGCGAGCTCGCCGAGCGCGGGGCCAGCATCGCCTTGCTGCGCCCGGCCGACGACAGCCGTCCCGTCGCAGTGTGCGGCGGCGTCTTCATCCGCGGCGGCATCGACGTGGACGGTGTCGAGCTGTACGAGGCGCTCGAGCTGGACGGCGAGCCGGTGGCGCTCGGCGACCTTGGCGGCATCCCGATCGTCTCGCACATTCGGCGCGAGCCTGTCGATCACCGGCGGTCGTTGCCGATCCTGCACATCACCTATTTCATCTGCGCACCGCGCATGTGCATTGTCGTCAAATTCGTTGCGCCGGAAATCGTTTCTAGAAATTGCATCGTGAACGATGTCGCGAACGTGATCTCGGCGGTGCGAGTTGTCCATTCCGACGACGGATGCCCGGTATAACTGTGGACACCACAGGTCAGTCCTGTTGTTGCCGTGCGGATGCCGTTCCCGGCGCGGACGCAGCGCCGATAGCCTGACCAGGCTCAGCGAGATGACAGCGTCAGTCATTAGGCTGTAGCGCGGCCGATCCGAGATTGCTGGCGACCAAAACAGGTGTCGCCGGGATTGACTTGGACATGCCGACGTGTCGGGATCGTGCCGAATTGATCGACGAATTTCGGCGGAGCTGTGATTAGCGCAAGGTGTTTGGGTATAGGACGGGCGCCGACGGGTCCTGGGCGTTCAAAGATCACGGTCAAGTTACGGGGCAGACCGAAGTGGAGGAGCTGATGATGCAAGGCGATTTGGTCTTGCCCGCGTTTGAAATGGATTGCCGTGACTGGCTCGTCGTCACTCCGGACGGCGCCGGGATCCCTGAGGAGATCGCCGGCGCGCCGTTGCTGGCCGTGCTGAGCACCGCGGTGATCGGGGCCGATGACTTCACCTCAGCCAGTGCCGTCCTGACGGTCGGCCTGCTCGACGACGACGCACCGCCTGCGGTTCCCCCCCTCCGCGGGTGCGTCGCCGCCGAGGTGATCGACCCGGACGCCGACGAGCGGTCGGTGCGCTACCTCGTCCCGTCGCCCGACGGCCAGCTGGCTCTGCTCGCCGAGTTCAGCTTCGATGATGACGGCTCCGAGGTACGCGAGCGCATCGAGGCACTGATGGCGTCCTTCCGCTGGACGTCCTAGGCTCGGCTATTTCTACAGGTCTTATAGGGATAGCGCAGAAGCCGAGCACCGGGCATACTGTCTGGGTGGTTCCGACCGAGCACGGCTCACCCGCGGCAGGCGGGCTGCTTGACGTGTTCTGGTCCGATCGGCGGGCCGACGAGTTCGACGAGGGGTGTCGCTGCGCCTAGCGCGTAAGCGCTGTGTCGCACGATCTCTTCCCTTCGAGCCATTCGCCCTTCGAACCCTTTGCGAGTCCCGTCATGACTGCCGTTAGTACAGTCGCGCCCTCGGCCGACCCGGCCGCCCCGCTCACCCCCCTGCAGCTCGTGGAGTTCACCCGTTTCGTCGCCGACGAGGTCCGCCGCGGCCAGTACCCGTTCGTCCGCTTCGACGAGCGAGCCCGCTGGCACCAGCGCATCTACCGCGACCCCCGCGTCGACGCCTGGCTGATCAGCTGGCTGCCCGATCAGGGCACCCAGTTGCACGACCACGGCGGGTCGAACGGGGCCTTCACTGTCCTGTCCGGACAGTTGTCCGAGGCGGCGTGCGCCCATACCGGGTGGCGCGCCGGCGGCGTGCACGAGCGCGTCCACCAGGTCGGGCACAGTGTCGGCTTCGGCGGCGCGTACGTACACGACGTGCGCAACCAGTCCACCGCGCCGGCCGTCAGCGTGCACGCCTACTCGCCGGCGCTGACGTCGATGACCTACTACGACATCGAGAGCAGCCGGCTGGTCGAGATCGCCACGGTGCTGACCGACGATCCCGAGCCGACGGCCGGGCCGCGGCTATGACCCGACGGTTCGACTCGGTCGACGACCTGCTCGCCGACGCCCGCTCCCGGCTGAGCCGGCTGCGACCCGACGCGGCGTCCGGCGAGATACGGGCCGGCGCCCGCCTCGTCGACATCCGGCCGTCGTGGCAGCGTCGGCACGAGGGTGAGATACCCGGCTCGCTCGTCGTCGAACGCAACCACCTGGAGTGGCGGCTGCATCCGCGCTCCGCCGACCGGGTGCCACTGGCCGTCGAGGGGCAGCGCTGGATCGTCTTCTGCTCGGCCGGCTATACCTCGTCGCTGGCCGCCGACTCCCTGCTGTCGTTGGGCATTCCGGCCACCGACATCGTCGGTGGATTCACGGCCTGGCGGGCGCTTGGGCTGCCGACGGTCGAGGGCGGCACCCCGATCGAGCACATCGTCCCGGAATAGATCGGCAGGTCGCCGGCGCCGGGAACGCGGGTGGCCCGCTCGTTCGTTGGGTCAGATGTGCACAGCGCTACCAATGGACTGAAGACCGCCGTACTGCTCGGTGCGCTCTCGGCGTTGCTCGTGGTCGCCGGCGGGGCGATCGGCGGTTCGCGCGGTCTGGTGATCGGCGTCATCCTCGCCGTCGCCATGAACGGCTTCAGCTACTTCTTCTCCGACCGCATCGCCCTGCGCTCCATGGCCGCCCGGCCGGTGAGTGAGGCCGAGCAGCCGGCGATGTACTCGATCGTTCGCGAGCTGGCCACCGCGGCCCGCCAGCCGATGCCGCGCCTGTACGTCTCGCCGACGATGCAGCCCAACGCGTTCGCGACCGGGCGCAACCCGCGCAACGCGGCGGTGTGCTGCACCGAGGGCATCCTGCAGATCCTCGACCGGCGCGAGCTGCGCGCCGTTCTCGGCCACGAGCTGAGCCACGTGTACAACCGCGACATCCTGATCTCGTCGGTGGCCGGCACCGTCGCGGCCGCGATCACCTACGTGGCGCACCTCGCGTTCTTCTTCGGCGGTGGCGACCGCGACCGCAACCCGTTTGCCGAGCTGGCGATGATGATCCTCGGGCCGCTCGCCGCCGGACTGATCCAGCTGGCGATCAGTCGCTCGCGCGAGTACCAGGCCGACGCGTCCGGCGCCAAGCTGTCGAACGACCCGCTGGCGCTGGCCAGCGCGCTGCGCAAGCTGCAGGCCGGAACGCAAGCCCGGCCGCTGCCTCAGCAGCCGGCGCTGGTCACCACCAGCCACCTCATGATCGCCAACCCGTTCCGGGGTCAGGGCCTGTCGCACCTGTTCGCGACGCACCCGCCGATGGAGCAGCGCATCGCCCGCCTCGAGGCCATGGCCAAGGACGACCCGCGGTTCTGGTCCTGATCAGTCGCCGTCGAAGCCGCGCGCCACTTCCATGACGTATTGGCCGTAGCCCGACTTGGCCAGCGCCTCGCCCAACCGGTAGGCCTGGCGCGCATCGATGAGACCCTGGCGCAACGCGATCTCCTCGACACACGCGATGCGCACGCCCTGCCGGTGCTCGAGGACCTGCACGAACTGTCCGGCCTCGAGCATCGAGTCGTGGGTGCCGGTGTCGAGCCAGGCGGTTCCGCGACCGAGGTCGATCAGTCGGGCGGTGCCGTTCTTGACGTAGACGTTGTTCAGGTCGGTGATCTCCAGCTCGCCCCGCGCCGACGGCTGCAGCGACTTGGCGATCTCGACAACCTCGTTGTCGTAGAAGTAGAGGCCGGTGATGGCGAGGTTCGACTTGGGGTGGGTCGGCTTCTCCTCGATCGAGATCAGGGTGCCGTCGTCGGCCGCTTCGGCCACGCCGTACCGCTCGGGGTCGCGGACGCGGTAGCCGAACAGTACACAGCCGTCCTGTAGGTATGCGGCTTTGGTGAGGCGGGCGCCGAGGCCGTGCCCGTAGAAGATGTTGTCGCCCAGGACGAGCGCGGCAGTGTCGTTGCCCACGTGGTCGGCGCCGATGATGAACGCCTCGGCCAGACCGTTCGGCTCGGGTTGCACCGCGTAGCTGATGTCCAGGCCCAGCTCGCCACCGTCGCCGAGCAGCCGTACGAACTGGTCCTGCTCGTGCGGGGTGGTGATGACCAGGATCTCGCGGATTCCCGCCAACATGAGGGTCGACAGCGGGTAGTAGATCATCGGCTTGTCGTAGACCGGCAGCAACTGCTTGCTAACGGCACGGGTGATCGGATGCAGCCGGGTGCCTGCACCGCCGGCCAGGATGATGCCCTTCACTGTTTTCCTATCGGTAGTTGACGAACTGGAGCGCGATACCGAGGCTCCGTACTCCTCAGCCAGCAATCGCGTACTGCTTGCCCGACGCCTTCGGCTTGCCCGCGTCCGGCCCGTGCGTCGGCCACGGTGCTGATCCTCCCGGGTCGGTTTGGCCCTCGACGGTAGCGGAGGCGGGATACCCTGACCGAATCGACGCCCCCATCCGGTATGGTTGCCAGCCGTTGCCGGTGCGTTCGGTGACGAGCAAGAAGCCCACGGCGGGTTGCCCGAGTGGTCAAAGGGAGCGGTCTGTAAAACCGCCGGCTCAGCCTACGTTGGTTCGAACCCAACACCCGCCACACGAATCTAAGCCCCGGGAAACCGGGGCTTACGTATATGGATCCGGACATACCAACCCCTCTGTTGATCACGGCTGATGCAGCCGAATGCCACCGCGAGCAGGGCGCCGCGGGATGAGCGCGGGATGGATCATGAAACATCGTCGCCTCGCAATGCCCCGTCGATCCGCCGGTTCGCGCGGGCCTGGTCGCCATCGATGACCTTGGCGTAAACCCGCAGGAGCACGTCCACCCCGTGTCCAGCCCGCTCGGCCACGTCGGTGGCCGGGACGCCGGCGTTCAGCCACAGCGACACGGCCGCATGCCGCAACGCGTACGGGCGATCGGCCAGCGGCGACAAGACCTGTGTCTCCGTGAGCGCCAGGGCTCGGGCGGTCGCCCAGACATCTGTGTAGGACGAGCCCAAGATCCCGCCTCGCCGGGTACGGAACAGCCGGCCATCGGGCGCGGTGCCGAACTCGGCCATGTGCCGCTGGGCCATGAGGGCGAAGGTCTGGCCCGGTGTCAGCAGACCGTATGGTGCGAAGAACTCGTCGTACGTGCCCGCCCCGCCGACTTGGGCGTCGGTGACGGCCGACTGGCCGTAGCGGCGGCCCGACCGGCCGTTCAACTCACGGAAGGCGAGCACGGCGGTCGCCTGGCCCGACAAGATGGCGCCGACGGCGTGGCCGATCATCGCGGCCGGAGCCACGCCGCCCGGACCCACCGCTGACCAGAACGTGAGGTCAGGGATGCCCAACGAGTCGGCCAACGCATTGTGCAGGACAGTGTCGCTCTCACACCGGACGATGCCGTCGATGTCCTGGGGCGCGAGCCCGGCGTCTTCGATCGCGGCCAGCGCGGCCTGTGTCGCCAAGGTCAAGTCGCTCCGCTCGGAGTTTCGGGAGAAGTCGGTCGCGCCGATCCCGACGATCGCGCACTTGTCCCGGTGGG
>Ga0081455_10007418_pt1 | contig 11551 bp, 8 predicted proteins | sample TabmetS3T2R1_FD_70207 | JGI IMG/M metagenome (GOLD analysis project Ga0081455, IMG submission 70207) | Tabebuia heterophylla rhizosphere microbial communities from the University of Puerto Rico - S3T2R1 | ecosystem: Host-associated > Plants > Roots > Rhizosphere ...
GGCGAGCGCGTCGGGGAGGACGGCGACGTTCGAGTAGCAGAGGTTGGCGACGCCGATCATCGGGATCGCCCGTTCCTCGTCGCCCTGGTATGAGGCGACGCCGTCGGCCAGCACGATGTCCGACTCCTCGCACTGCAGGGCGAACGCCGCGAGCGCGACGATCTCGCCGCGCAGCTTCTCGGCGGCGCCGATCGCGGCGCCGATCCCGGTCACCGCGAACTGCGAGGCGTAGGTGCCGGAGAAGCCGACGTAGGTCGACTGTTCCTTGTTGAAGCCGGCGTAGACCCGCACCGCATCGGGGTCGCAGCCGAGGATGTCGGCGACGACCTGCGCGGTGGTCGTCTCGTGGCTCTGCCCCTGCGGCGTCGTCCCCAGGTAGACGGCGAGCTCGCCGTAGACGTCGAGTTTGGCGATCGCCGCCTCGCCGTTGCCGGAGAAAGGCAGCTCCGGGTTGACGATCTGCGCCTGGCCGAAGTTGTTGGTGCCGGAGTCGAGGGTCGAGCCGATCCCGATCCCGATCCGCTTGCCGTTGCCGGCAGCGTTGACCTCGGCCTGTTTGCGGCGCCACTCCTGGTAGCCGAGCTTCTCCAGCGCCAGGTCGAGCTCCTGCGGCAGATCGCCCGAGTCATAGACGCATTTGTTGGGAGTCTCGTACGGATAGTCCTCGGGTTGGACGTAATTGATCCTGCGCAGCTCGACCGGGTCGAAGTCGAGCTGCTGGGCGACCGTGTCGACCAGGCGCTCGATCATCCACATGTGCTGCAGCCGCGAGTAGCCGCGGTTCGGGCAGGTCGGGCACTTGTTGGTCAGCGTCTCGCTGTAGTCGACCTTGATGTGCTTGAAGCGGTAGCAGGAGGTCAGCACCTGGGCCCAGATCACCGCGCCGAGCGGCTCGTAGTGGAGGTAGGCGCCGGCGTCGTCGAAGGCGCGGACGCGGAAGCCGAGGATCGTGCCGTCGGCCTGGACCGCCGCCTCGAGGTCGAGGAAGGTGCGCTCGGAGCCGTGGCCGGAAGAGAGCATGTGCTCGGAGCGGGTCTCCGACCACTTCACCGGGCGGCCGGCCTTGCGGGAGAGCAGGGCGAGGGCACCGATCTGCGGGTAGGAGGCGATCTTGATCCCGAAGCCGCCGCCGATGTCCTGCGAGTACCAGGACATCTGGTCGGCGCCGGCCCGCAGCGTCGGCGAGAGCATCATCGTGCCGAAGATCGGCATCTGGTTGTTGGAGCGGATCTCGATCATGTCGGTGCCGGGGTCCCAGTTGATGACGGCGCCGAAGGTCTCGAGCGGGGTCGAGGAGAAGCGGTGGAAGTGGAGGCGGTCGATCTTCACCACGTGGTCGGCGTTCTCCAGCGCCCAGTCGACGTCGCCGTAGGAGTACTCGCCCTTCCAGGCGAGGTTGTGGCCGATCTCCTCGTGCAGGACAGGCGAGGCTTGGTCGGCGGCCGCGACCGCGTCGACTACGACGCCGAGCGGCTCGTACTCGACGACCACTCGTTCGGCGGCATCGCGAGCCAGCTCGCGGGTCTCGGCGAGGACCAGCGCCACCGCGTCGCCCTGGTAGCGGACCTTGTCGACGGCGAGCGGGAACTCCTCGATCTTGCCGCCGGGCTCGGGGGCGATCTGGAAGAACGGGTCGCACATCTCCTTCACCTCGGCGCCGGTCAGTGCGGTGTAGACGCCGGCCATCGCCAGCGCCGGCCCGACGTCGACCGAGACGACCCGGGCATGGCCGTAGGGGCTGCGGACGAAGTGGGCGTAGCCCTGGCGGTGCATCCAGACGTCGTCGACGAACTGGCCCTGGCCGGCGAGCAGCCGTTTGTCCTCCTTGCGCGGCAGGTCCTGCCCGGTCCAGGGCGTGGTGGTGGTCTTGGGCGCGCCGGTCTCGGTCGAGCTCATGATGCCTCCACCGGTCGATGGGCCGATTTCGGGCCCATATCTCCCGAATTCGGCCCACCGGCAGCCACCCGTTCGACCGCGCGGACGATGTTCTCGTAGCCGGTGCAGCGGCAGATGTTGCCCTTCAGCGCGCGGCGGATCTCGTCCGAGCTCGGGTCCGGGTTGCGCTCGAGCAGGAAGGCGGCGGAGGCGAGCATCCCCGGCGTGCAGTAGCCGCACTGGACGGCGTGCTCGGCGTTGAAGGCCTCGCGCAGCTCTGCCGCCGGGCCGGCCTCGATCGTCTCGACCGAGCAGCCGTCGAGCTGGGCAGCGAGCATCATGCAGCTCTTCACCAGCTGGCCGTCGACGCGGACCGTGCAGGCGCCGCAGTTGCCGGTGTCGCAGCCGATGTGGGTGCCCTTCAGGCCGAGGTCGTCACGGATGAAGTGGACCAGCAGCTCGCGCCCCGGCACCACGGTCGCCTTCGGCTCGCCGTTCAGCTCGAACTCGATCGAATGGGTCGACTCGACGTCAGCCATCGTCCCCCCTCGCCCTCTCGGTTGCCTCGGTGAGTGCTCTCTCCACCATCACCGTCGCCATCTTGCGGCGGTAGGCGCCGCTGGCGTGGGCGTCGCCGCCGGGTTCGATCCCCTCGTCGACCCGCGCGGCCGCGGCTGTGATCGCCTCGGCGCTCGGCTCCGCTCCGTCGACCGCCTGCTCGACGGCGGCGGCGCGCGGCTGCGCGCCGGAGACGCAGCCGATCACGACCCGCGGCTCGGCGATCGTGCCGTTGCAGCGGATCCGGGCAACGGCGCGGGCAACCGCCCAGCTGTCGGAGGCCATCTGCAGCGAGCTGTAGCCGACGGTGGCATCGCCGGCAGGGGCGAGGACGATCGAGCGCAGCAGCTCGCCGGGGCCGAGGTCGACCCGGTAGGTGTCCTGGAAGAAATCACCAGCGGCGACCTTACGGTCGCCGCCCGGTCCGGTGACCCGCATGGTCGCTTCCATGGCGACCAGCAGCGGCGGGTAGTTCGAGCCGGGGTCGTTGAAGCAGGCGTTGCCGCCGATCGTGCCGCGGCAGCGGACCTGCTGGTCGACCAGGCCATCGGCAACCTCGGCGACCTTGGGATGGGCGGCGGCGACCGCGCCTGAGCCCGCGATCTGGTCGTAGCTGCAGGCGGCACCGATCTCGATACCCCCGCTGCCGTCGCCCTCGATCCCCCGCAGCTCCTCGAGTCGCGAGATGTCGATCACCGCCTCGACCTCGGCGGCGCGGTGCTTGAGCACGTTGAGCAGGCTCTGGCCGCCGGCCAGGGGGCGGGAGCCAGGGTTCGCCGCCAGCATCTCGACCGCCTCATCGAGGCTCTCCGGACGACCGTAACGGAGTGGTCTCAGAAGCATCCCGCTGGCGATTCTATGGCGGGCTGATCAAATGTCAACCGGGCCTCCAGCTACCTAGGCGGCGCCTAGGGAGGACCGGAATCGGTCGAGATCGGCGGGGTCCGAAGGGTCATAGAAGTCGACCGGAACCGCGCTGAAGGGTGTCGCCCCGTCGGCGCCGACGTGCCAGGTGTCCTGGAAGTAGAGGCAGGTCCGCTCGTCGGCGGCGATCACGTGCGGGTGCATCGAGCAAACCATGTCCTGCTTCAGCTCGACGTCGAACCCCTCGCCGATCCGCGGGTGTTCGATCATCGTCATCCCGATCGAGTGGCCGGTGACATGGCCCAGCTTCCAGCCCTGCTCGGTGAACGGCGCCGAGACCGCGCGGTGCACCTCGCGGGCGGTGGCGCCGGCGTGCATCGCCTCGCGGCAGATCTCGTGGTAGCGCTGGTAGGCCTCCATCATCCGCTTCGACTCGTCGCTCGGCTCGCCGCCGCAGAGTGGCCGCGAGAACTCGACCCAGTGCCCCTTCGGGCCGGCGATCTCGAGCCCGTAGACGAGCATGTCGTCGGCGGCGATCGTCCGCTTCTCGTCGGGCAGCCGCATCTCGGGGAGGGCGGCGCCGGCAGGGCCGGTGAGGACCATGTCCATCGTCAGGCGGCGGGTGCCGCGGCTGACGAAGGCCTCCTCGGCGGCGGCCATCAGCTCGCCCTCGTTGCGCCCCGGCTCCCAGGCCTCGGCGACGGCGAGGACCCCGGCCTCGTTGATCCGCATCGACTCGCGCACCGAGTCCAGCTCCTCTTTCGACTTGACCGCGCGGGCGAGGTCGAAGCCCTCGTCCCAGCGGACGATCTTGTCCTCCGGCAGCGCCTCGAAGTCGCGGACGGTCATCACCAGGTCCATGCCGTAGACGCCGACCTTCGACCAGCCGCGCTCGGCGATCCGCTCGGCTACCCACTTGCCGGGGGTGTCGGCGAAGACCCGATCCTCGACCCAGCCCTCGCCGTGCTCGCCGACCCAGCGGCCCTCGCCGGGGAAGATGTTGGTCGGCGGCTCCTCCACGGGCAGCAGCACGTAGGCGTAGCGGTGGAGGATGCGGAAGCCGGAGACGTAGAACATCGCCCCCTCGAAGCCGGTGTACTCGGTGGCGCAGACGAGGATCGCGTCGAGCCCGTCGGCCTCGGCGGCGGCGCGCAGCCGGTCGAGCCGCGCCTGGATCTCGGGGGTGACCTTCGGACCGTCGCTCACTTGTCCGCGCCCGCGGTTGCGCCGACCAGCGCCGGCTCGCGCGTTTGGTCGCGGTCGGCCCAGGCGATCACCGGGTTGGTCAAGGTGCCGAGCCGCTCGATCCGCGCTTCGATCACGTCGCCGGGTTTCAGGTACCAGGCCTCGGGGTTGGCGCTGAAGGCGGCGACGCCGGAGACAGTGCCGAGCGAGACGACGTCGCCGGCACTGTAGCCGGCGGGCGAGTAGTGGGCGAGGACCTCGCCGACGCTCGGGGTCATCCGCTCGGAGTGACCGTCCTGGCGCAGCTCGCCGTTGACGTAGAGGTCCATCTTCAGGTCGTGCGGGTCCGGCACCTCGTCGGCGGTGGTGATCCACGGCCCCAGCGGGCAGAAGGTATCGATCGCCTTGCAGAAGGAGAAGACGCCCGACTCCATCTCTTTGCGCTGGATGTCGCGGGCGGTGATGTCGTTGAAGATCACGTAGCCGCCGATGTAGGAGTCGGCTTCCTCGGGGGTGAAGAATTTGCCGGACTTGGAGACGACCACCGCGAGCTCGAGCTCGTAGTCGAGCTCGCTGGTCAGTTCCTCCGGGTAGATGATCGGGTCGCCGTTGCCGATCAACGCGTCGACGTTCTGGAAGAACTGGATCCAGGGCGCGATGTCGTGCGACCAGCCCGCCTCCTGCCCCTCCTCGTGGTGCTCGCGGAAGTTGCCGGCGGTGTGGAAGAACTTTTTCGGGATGATCGGCGGGCACAGGTGAACGCCCTCCAGCGGCACCCCCTCGCCGCTTGCCTCAGCCGTGTCGAGGCCGCGCTCGAACAGCGTCCTCATGTCCGCGACGTCGACCACCTTCACCAGGTCGTCCTCGATCAGGCCGACACGCGCCCCGTCAGTTCCCGGAACTTCGAAAGTGCATAGCTTCACGGTGAGAGCCTTCCCTGGTGGTACGCCAAGGGCGCCGCGCTCCATCCAGCGCTCGCCCCAGCCTGTGGTGTCTCGGAAGAGATCAAGTTAGGTTGGTACTTGATCAAATTTCACAATGTTCGTCAAGGGCCGGGCAGGCCGACTCTTGGCGATGCCACCCGATCCCCGCTCCCCGCGCGCGCTTCCGCCGCAGCCACGACGCACAAGGTCCGCTGATCATTCGAGCCCTTCGACCGTTTCGCTCGCCCCCATTCGCCCTTTGGTGCCCATACGACAACAAGCGGCGAACGGCAGCGGGCGCGTTCGCCCTTTGTCAACCTGTGGGCGACAAGCGGCGAACGGGTCCGGTCGTATACTTGATCAAGTGCGCCGGGTCACCTTCTCCCGCAACTTCACCCTCTCGCTCTCGCGCACCTGCCAGTGCTACTGCAAGTACTGCGCCTTTGCGACCCACCAGGCGCATATCCATGCGCCCGCTGACGTCGAGCGGATCCTCGACGAAGCGCTGAAACGCAACACCAAGGAGCTCCTGGTCCTGACCGGGGAGCGGCCGGAGGTAAACCCGGTGGTCTCCGAACGCCTTTCGGCCTGGGGCCACGAGGACTTCACGAGCTATGTGGTCTGGGCCTGTGAGCGGGCGTTGGAGCGCGGCATGCTGCCGCATACGAACCTCGGGGTCTTGAGCAAGGCGGACCTGGCGAGGCTGCGGGAGGTGACCGCCTCGCAGGGGCTGATGCTCGAGTCGATCTCCGAGCGGCTGATGGAGACGGTCCACGCCGGCAGCCCGACCAAGCATCCAAAGGAACGGCTGCGGACGATCGAAGCCGCCGGCGAGCTCAAGATCCCCTTCACCTCGGGGATCCTGGTCGGGATCGGCGAGTCAGAGGAGGAGCGGGTTCAGTCCCTCGAAGCGCTCGCCGAGGTGCACGGAAGGTTCGGCCACATCCAGGAGGTGATCCTGCAGAACTTCGTCCCCCACCCGCGCTACTACGGGGCCGAGGTGGCGGCGATCGCCGACCAGGCCTCACGTGAGCGCTGGGCGGGCGGGGAATCCCCGCGCCAGGATGGGGCGGTCGCGGTCCCCGAGTGGGCCAACCCGGTCGGGATCGAGGAGATCAAGCGGCTGATTCGAGAGACCAAGCGCTTGATGCCCGGCGTCGGCGTCCAGGTGCCGCCGAACCTCTCGGAGTTCTGGCCCGAGCTGGTCTGCGCCGGGGCGACCGACCTCGGCGGCCTCTCGGCCAACGGCGACCACATCTCCCCCGAGGAGCCCTTCCCCTCGCCCCACCAGGTTCGCAAGGAGCTCGCTCCGCGCGGCTACGCCCTTACCGAGCGCCTATGCGTCTACCCCCAATACATGGACCCCGAATGGATCGAGCAGGGGGTGCTCGACGTGATCAAGCTTCGGTACTGGTCGTTCATCCCCCGCAAGGGCTCGGGGAGGACCTCCGAAGAGCGCTTCCCCTCGGGGGTGGCCGAGCGGGCGATCGCCAAGGGAAGGGAGGGCCAGTGGCTATCGGAGGACGAGACGACGGCGCTCTTCGCCGAGACCCGGCCACAGGTGATCGAGGAGATGCGAATCGCCGCCGACGAGCTGCGTCAGGAGCTCTGCGGCGAGACCGTCACCTTCGTCGTCAACCGCAATATCAACTTCACCAACGTCTGCACCGTCGGCTGCGCCTTCTGCGGCTTCGGCCAGGGCCGTCGCTCACCCGACGCCTACGAAGTATCGGAGGAGGATTTCGCTCTCCGTATCGAGGAGGCCATCGCCTTCGGCGCCACCGAGCTCTGCATGCAGGGCGGCATCCATCCCGACCTGACCCTCTCCGAGTACGGCCGCTGGCTGGCGCTGGCAAAGCAGGTCGCCCCCGAGATCCACCTCCACGCCTACAGCCCGATGGAGATCGACTGGGCCTGCGAGCGCTCTGAAAAGAGCCCCTCAGAGGTCTTCGCCTACCTGATCTCCCAGGGCCTCGGCTCGACCCCCGGCACCGCCGCCGAGGTGCTCGACGACGGGGTGCGGCAGCGGATCTCCCCCAACAAGCTGCCGGTCGCCCGCTGGGTCGAGATCATCGAGGCCTCCCACCGCGCCGGGCTCAGATCGACCTCGACGGTGATGTTCGGCCACATCGAGGAGCCCAGGGAGCTGGCCCGCCACATGGCGGTGGTCCGAGCTCTGCAGGAGCGGACCGGCGGGATCACCGAGTTCGTCCCCTTGAGCTTCATCCCCTTCAACACCCTCTTGGGGAGGACCCACGGGATCGAGGAGATCTCGATCGCCGAGAACCTGAAGCACACCGCCGCCTTCCGCCTCGCCTTGGGCAAGTCGATCACCAACCTCCAGGCCTCGTGGGTGAAGATGGGGCTCGAGGGGGCGACCGAGGCGCTGCGCTGGGGCGTCAACGACCTCGGCGGCACGCTGATGGAGGAGAACATCAGCCGCATGGCCGGGGCCGACCACGGGGTCAGGCTCGAGCCGGAGCAGCTGACCCGGGCGGCGCATGCGGCCGGTAGGCCGGCGGCGCAGCGGACGACGCTCTACGGGGTGGTGGAGCGGTACCCCGAGGCACCGGCACCGGCACCGGCGCCGGCCTAGCCGGGAGCCGAGGGCTCAGGGCGGTCCACCTCTTCCGGATCTTCGTAGCACTGCTTGCGCACGCCGATGCGGCCGCCCAGCTCCCACCGACGTGACTTCGGCGCGCGCTCGATCTCCTCCGCCAGCCGCTCGATCCGTGCCGCGACCTGCTCGCGCAGCGCCGGATCCAGGCCGAACTCTTCGATGCCCGACCGCAGCCGCTCGAGGTTCAGCTCGAAGGTCCGCTGCAAGCCCGAGCCCTCGAACCAGCGTTAGCGGTCGCCCTTGGCGAAAGCCACCACCGGTCGGCCTCGCTACGGGTCACAAAGTGCGGGTACATCCCGTTGGCCCGAACCTTGTCCTGCAGGCCGACGATTCCTTCCTCGCCGTGCACCTCGATCCGCTGGCCGAAGAGGGTGGCGACCGGGACCCCGGCGGCTCCTCTGCCAGCGGACGACCCGCCTTACCGGTCCGGTTTCCGCGCATGACCAGAACCTAGGCCTCGGCAAATCTCGGGGTGCGCTGAGGAACTGCGCCAGAGACCTCGGCCACATGGATGTCGGACGCAGGATAGAGGCGGAACTGGGAGCCGCCCTCCCCCATTCTTCCTCCCGAGCAAGGCTCCGCTCACTCCGCGGAAGTTCAGTTCGGGCGAGTTCGATCTCGATGCCCTGCGAGCGCCGGACCGCGCTGGACACGAAGTAGACGACGAGGCGACGACGACGGCCGACTCGGGCTTGCCCGAGTTCGCCGAGAGGCTCGCGCCCGACCCCGGGTCACAGAGGAGGATCGCGATCGCCCCGGAGAAGCACGAGGAAGGCGAGGGCACCTGCCAGCGAGATCAAGAGATGACGGCGATCCGCGCGTTCTGGGGGAGTTCTCGACCATTGCCCCGCTGGGTGAACGGCAGCACAACCCCCGAGGCGAACAGCAGCGTGATCGAGAGCCCGAGCAGCAGGACCTCGCTCTTCGGCCTTCGGGAGGCTCAGCTCTATTGTCGTCTGCAGCACCCCGCCCTGCGACAGGTCCCTAAAGGACGTATTGGACGATTTCGCTCATCTCGCCGGCACCCGCTGTCTATGCGCTTGGCCGGCCAGGCGCGCCGCTGCCTCGCTGAAGACGCCCGCATTGCCGTCCTGCCAGGTGCAGTGCAGCGTCCGGTGTTCGATCCGCCACCCGTACGAGGTCCGGCGCAGCCGGTCCTCGTAGTGCCCGCCGACCAGGTATGTGTTGCCGCCGCCGGGGCTGGCGAGGAAATGCTGGGCCTGGAAATAGCAAACCGCTCGGGCCCGATCCCCTTCCAGCGTCACCCGCGGATTTCCAATTAGATGCTGGCTCGAGTCGAGGCCGGAGAGCACCCCGCTGCAGAGCTCGACGATCGCCTCCTGTCCTTCGTTCACGCCGCCGAACTCGAGAAAGTCGGCGATCCCGTCCTCGGTGAAGCATTCCCGCAGCGCGTCCCAGTCTCGCTGGTCGAGTCCGGTCGCGTACTGATAGAGGACGTCGGTAATGGCGAGCCGGTCTTCGAGCTCACCGAGCCTGGTTTCGATGCTGGCGTCGCTAATCCCGTTCATACCCTCTCCCAGGAACCCCGGAAGCACTCGCTCGGGGGAGCCGAAGCGGCCCGGGCGACGATCCGGTCGTGTGTTCTCTTTTTCGGCGTTCGGCCCGATCGGGTTTACGCCTTCTTTGCTTTCGCCCGGTGCGAGCAAGTGTTCGCCGATTCGGGTCCTTGCCATCCACCTGGTAGGCGAGCAGACCTTCGGCGTGGAATTCGGCGAGTCGGGCGGCTGGCGAAACAGGCATCTGAAGAAACGACTATCAGAATCGACGTACGCGATTCCGTCCGGAAGGAGGACAAGATGATACAGCGCTCGATCACGCGTGCGGGGAAACATCTTCGCTCGGCAATTGCCGAGGCTGTCCCTCGGTAGTCCTCTAAGTTGGTTCAATGACCGCGCCGCCGCCGCGGACCGAATCGGGGGCCACCAGCGTCGGTAGTCGACAGGCGACCTCGCGAGATTGAGTACGAGCCGATAGCCACGAACGATCGAAAGTGGCCACCGACCCGCCGGGCGCGGTCCCGAGCACCACGCCGGCTTTGCCGCCGCCCAAACCGCGACCCTTTAGCCGTCGCCCTCATGACCCAGCCCCGGGTCACGAGTACCGAGCCGCAAGCACGCCGCCACCGGTTGGCGACCCTTGACCGCTGGGGGCAGCGGTGAGATGGTCGGCGGCGATGGCGGGCGTGGGTCGGGGAGGAGCGAGCGCGCGCGGGCCGCTGCCCGCATGGGTAGTGCTGCGCTGCCGAGAGGCGCTCCCTCCATATACTGGCGCCCCTCCGATGGGCGCGCGCGAGTTAGCGAAGGCAAGCCGGTGAGCGGCCGAGGCGGCAAAGGACGCCCGTTCGAGGTTTCCGCTCCCCGCTCAAAGGAAGCGGCACGGTGACCGATATGAGGGACCTCGCGATGTCACTGGATCCACGCCAACACCGCGCCCCGAGCACCCGCCGCGCCCCCGAGGCGCCGCATCTCACAGACGAGCGCCCGCCGTCGGGGACCCGTGTACCCTCCTCACCGCGCCTGTACTGGCCGACCTCGGGTGCCCGCCGCCCTGAGGACGAGCCCGGCGAGGGCCACTCGCAGCCTCAGCGCTTCTGAACCCAGGTCTCCCCCCGCGCGAAGACGCGCGAGGAGACGGCGCCGTCGGCGCTCCGGAGGACGGTTACGGTCAGGTCTTCCTCGAGGCAGTCGGCGCGGGCCGCCGACTCGATCCAGACCAGCTGCTCGGGCTCGAGGTCGACCTCGCGGATCGTCGGCGGCGGATCGAGCTTCTCGAGGCTCTCGCGCTTGGACACCTCGGGAGCCTTGCCGCCGCTTGAGCGATCGCCGCCGCGGCCGGCGAGAACGGCTCGCGCAGCTTCATTTCGGTCTCATAGGCAACGTAGAACTCCCACATCACCTCCTCCTCCTCGGGGCTTGCGTTCACCACCCAGTCGAGCTTCAGCGATTTGCGCGCCTCCTCGCGGTTTATCGGGTGGCCATGGAAGAAGAGCTTGCCGAGCGTCGCGACTATCTCGAGGGCGTCTTGCTTTTGCACCTCCTCGGAGCGGATCCCGAGCAGCTGCTCGCCCATCATCTCCGACTGTAGAAGCGAGCGTTTGACGAGCCCGAGCGCCAACGGGTTCACCCGGTCAGCGAGGAAGCCGAGCGCTCCGAGGAGCTCCTCCTCGTGGTTTATCCCAACGTCCTCCGTTACCCACTCGAGGTCGCAGTCGATGCACTCGTCCGGATCGATGTAGAGCTGGTCGGCCTCCTCGTACCCCGGCTCGTCGGAGGTGGGATGAATGCAGTCGACGGGGCAGACTTCGGTGCAGGAATTGTCCTTCGTCCCAATGCAAGGCTCGGCGATGACGTATGCCACTTCGGTCTCCTCGGGATGTGTTTCAGAGGTTCTGGATCTCCGCCGCGATTTCGGACGCCGCGGCTTTGGCGTCGGCGAAGACCATCGAGGTGTTCGGTTCGTAGAAGAGATCGTTGTCGATGCCGGCGAAGCCGGGGGAAAGCGAGCG
>Ga0081455_10007419_pt1 | contig 11551 bp, 10 predicted proteins | sample TabmetS3T2R1_FD_70207 | JGI IMG/M metagenome (GOLD analysis project Ga0081455, IMG submission 70207) | Tabebuia heterophylla rhizosphere microbial communities from the University of Puerto Rico - S3T2R1 | ecosystem: Host-associated > Plants > Roots > Rhizosphere ...
TAGTTCCGTCACGAGTGAAAAAGCCGTGTGATTCGTGAGCAACCGCGTTCCGTGTTTTTCCCGTATCAGAAACGAGAACGCGACGGCGCGACCGTCCTAACTGCAGCGCGGCACTCAACCCGGCAGAACCACCGCCAACAATTACAACATCATAAGTTTTCATCTGTCTCATCCTTTCATTTCAAACAACAGCCAGAACTTTGTTAGTAATGCGAAGCGGCATAACGACTCCAAGCTCAGCGACAGCGGAGTGCGGCGCGGCACCTGCATGTTGGGCGGAAAGGCGGCGGTGGAAGCAGGTGCCGTGACGCACGGAGCGGTTCGCCGCAGCGCATGGTTAGATCCAACGGCGAACGCGAGAATAATATTGTTCATAAGAATCACCGAATTTCTCCCGGAGATAACGCTCCTCTTGTTTCACGACGCCAAAATGCAGAACGAGCAACAGCACGCAGGCAGAGATCACAAACCAGAGACTGTTGGCGAGGAGGGCGAAGGCCAGCACAAAGAGCAGAAACGCTACATAAATCGGATTGCGGCTCACGCTAAAAACGCCAGTCATGACAAGGGCCTTAGTCGGACGATAAGGATTTGAATGGGTGCCCTGTGCAATAAAAGTGCGCCTAGCTAAGACAACGACCGCAATAGAGATCGCGATCATGACGACACCGACGAGAATGGGAAGGGTGTTTGCTGGCGCGAACCATCGCAGCGGGAAGAAATGCCTGGCTACAAACCCAAGCAGAATACAGCCTAAAGCAAGCAAAGGCGGTGGCGCAATAATTCGGGCGCGATCAGGTGTAGCGTTCATGACACGAGAGAGGACAGCTTGGTGCAACCAACGCGGTGTTGCCCACATAAAGATCGCGGTGGCCTTGTTGGCCCCAGCCCGGCACGACGCTGATGCGTCCGGCCTGTAGCGCGCGGATCCCGGCGCGCACCACGGGTGCCGGCTTCATTATCAATAGCTTCAACGCTGGCGTGATCTTCATTTGCGCCGCCGTGGAGAATCCGGTGTCCGATATGCCCGGGCACAGCGCCGTGACCGTGATGCCATCGCGCTTGAGTTCGCGATGAAGAGCTTCACCCAGGCGCAATACGTAGGACTTGGCGGCTGAATAGACGGCGAAGTTCTCCACGCCTTGATAGGCCAGCAGACTAGCGACTAGCAGAATCTTCCCGCGTTTCCGTGCCCGCATGTCTTGCGCAAAAACGTGAGTGACGGCGGTCAGGCTCGCCACATCCAATTGCACCATCGCCAACGCCGCATCCAAATCGGCGTCCAGGAACGGACCTTGCAATCCGTGCCCGGCGTTGTTGATCAGAATGTCAATTGCAATACCGCGCTCCCGGAGTCGCTCTTGAAGTTGGACGATGGCCGTGACATCGGAAAGATCAACCTGCTCTACGACGACCTCAACGCGATGCTGTTGGCGAATTGCCTCGGCAATTGCCTGAAGCCGATCCAAGCGACGCGCCACCAAGACTAAGGCATGGCCTTGCTCGGCATATTGGCGGGCGAACTCCTCGCCGAAGCCACTCGAGGCGCCTGTGATAAGAACCCAGGTTTTGTTTTTTAATGCTATGTGCATATACACAATTTAACTTTCAGTTTGCCGCCTTAAGTGCGTTCAGGGTTATTTGTTTATTTGTTCAGGGTCAGCGCTGCGGTTTCGAGATCGGAGAGGATGGCGGCCCAACGTTTCTCACCAAGAGTTTTGACCACGGCTCTTTGGGCGGACTTCCAAGCCGGTGTGATTTTCTCAATCTGTTTCCGACCTTTGGCCGTAATCGCCACTTCCACAAGCCTGCCCCTTCCACCGCCGTTTATCTTTACCAAACCGTCTCGCTGCAATGGCCCGAGATTCCGCACGAGTGTGGTGCGCTCCATTCCAAGCCAATCACTCAATTCCGCCATGTTCCAACTGTCCTTGGCCATCAGTGACGATAAGATCGTTCCCTGTGTGGGTCGGATTCCATGCCGCCGCATCTCCGCGTCATAAAACTGCGTCACAGCCCGCGTCACCCAACGCAAGTTGAAGCACACGCAGTTTTCCGCCGCCGACATATCGAGTTCTTTTGCCACGATGGTGTGCATATACACTACTCGCCTGGCCCTGTCAATCTTTTTTTTCGGTAGTTAGTGCCGCGTCGCCGGATCAGTCCCGAAGCTCAGGTCTGCGGCGGCCACTGCACGCCGCCGAGTTCCTTGGGCAATTGCTTCGGGTCGACGGGATAGATTAGCGAGAGGTCCACGCCCTTGGATTTCGAGCCCTGCAGAAATTCCAGTTCCTCCGGCGCACCCACGATTAACCAGAGCACTTCAGAATCGGTGTCATTGAACACCTGGCGCAACTGCTCAGGTCCGACCAGCACGCCGCCGTACCTCGGGACGGTCAGCGTTTTGTCGCCTACGCGAATGCGGCCCACGCCTTCGAGTACGAAATAGAACTCCTCCTGCCGAATGTGCTTGTGCAGCGTGCTTGCGCTCTTTGGAGGTAACCGCCAGAGTCGCGCGCTAAGATTCTCACTACCTGTGCGCTCAAGAAAATCCGCGTTAGGAATTTTCATTAGATTAGAGAGACGCCAGTGGAGATCGTCCGGCGTTATCAAAAAGTAACCTTCCACCGCTTTCATCGTACTTTTTTTAGAACATGACGACCTTTAGCGCGAAGAACCGAGAAAGTCTCGAACCAAGCCAGCGATCTTATCTGCCGCTGTGTCCAAGGCAAAATGACCGGCATCGAGAACATGAACCTCGGCTTTCGGCACATCCTTGCGGTAACGTTCCGGTTCGCCGGGATCAAACGAGAGATCGTACTTACCCCAGATCACCAGCAAGCGCGGTTGCTTCTCGCGCATCCATGCCTGCCACTTAGGATAGGCCTCGACATTAGTGCGATAGTCGTAGAACAAATCGCTTTGAATCTGTGCCTGCCCAGGTTGATTCAGGAACGCGAACTCGTCTGTCCACAAATCAGGATCGTAGCGATCAACGTTCGGATCGTTCCCGACATGACGCGTCCGCGTCGTCTGCAACGACAGGAGATTTGTGCGAAGCGCGCTTTCGTTCGCCGCGCGATCTTTCCAAAACTCACGCCGCGTCTTCCAATTCGCGCCCAGTCCTTCGTTATGCGCCACGGCATCTTGAACAATGAGAGCTTCCACTCTCTCGGGGTGCGCAAGCGCCATGCGAAAACCGACAGGGCCGCCGTAATCCTGCATGTAAAGCGTATAGCGCGAGAGTCTCAGCGCTTCGGTGAATTGATTCATGATCGCGGCGATGTGATCGAACGCATATGCGAATTTTTTCGGGTCCGGCCAGTCGCTGTGTCCGAAGCCCGGATAATCGGGCGCAACAAGATGAAATCGATCCGACAGTCGGGAGAAGAGAGGTTCGAACATCCGCGATGAAGAAGGCAATCCGTGGAGCAAGAGAATCGTCGGCGCATTTTTCGGTCCCGCTTCCCGATAAAAAATTGAAAGTCCGTCAACTTTGACTGGGCGATAAAACACCTGGTGGGAGCCTTCCGCAGCGTCAGCTACTCCTGACCTATTAGCAGCAAGCATTATTGAAATAGTCGTAGTAAGGCCAATGAGCGATACCAATTTCGTTCCTTGTTTAGGTTTCACATTTGTATTGCTCTAATATTTATCGCCAAACACGCAACGAAAGGACTGCTTTAGCTTCAAAAAAAAGCGCCCCGGACGAATGCTCGTCCGGGGCGCGAGACCGCTTTGCCTAACCAATCGTTGGCCGCTCAGTCGCGAGGAGCAACTTCGAAGAGGTTGTTTTCGCCGTGTTGCTGCGTGAAGAAGAGCCGCGCACTTCCTTTCTTGAAGACCTTCGTCCCGATCAGTCCGCCAATCGTGCTGTCCCCCTCGGACATATGCAGTCCGGTCGGTTCGTTATCCTCTTCCCCCGGGACACCAGCCAAGCTGTCCTGCCCGAGCGCGACGAATCGGGTCACTAGATTCCGATCAGGGTGCTGTCTATTCAGCTTGTAAGCCCAGATCGAATCCAGCTTGTTCAACTGATCGTGAAGCGTGTCGCCGCGATCTTCTGCCACCAGAATCGTATCTTTGTCGTCCACGAACGTTATGTTATCAAACGACGCATGGTCGGCGTCGCCCAGGACAACCAGCGAGATGTGTCCAGTCTCGCGGCTTCTGTCGAGATCGACGCGAAAGATTCCGCCCCAGGCGCCGCGCGCAGCGAGCACAGGGTCCGTCCCTGCGATGTTATTGGTGTCGCCGGTGACGTCGAAAACGAAAGTCTGAAAGTGTGAACCAGGTTGGAATTGGCCGTTCTCAGGACGCTTGAATGGAGTTGCGCCGAGTTCTTTGGCCAGAGCGTTTGCATCAAACGCGTCTGTGCCGTCTACCTCAGTGTCATGAAGCGTGATCCATTGGACTGGCCACGACGCGCCCACCGTGTGGAGCAACAGTTGGTTCTCCGATCGCGTGTCGCCGTTCGGGTTCTGGTCATCGACCGGCACAAACACGAGCGGGTTACCATTGATGGAGACCTGAAGCGCCTGCAATTTGCCGTGAGTGAGGTCGTCTGGAGAGACGGGAACGAACCGGTAAACAAAAGAGTTTGGATTTCTTCCATTATTTAGAACCGTTGCGCCGCCGACATCTTCGATAATCAGGATGTTGCCCCAGTCATCTGGGTGAATGCCTTCATATCCGCCGCGGCCAAGGCTGCCGTAAAGCGTGCGCAAGCCAGCGCCCGCTCCGGTGTTTGGATCAAAATCGGCGCCCATCTCAATGACGCCGCCATTCGCGCCAGCTTCCTGGGCAAAGAGCAGGGTGCGACTAAACGGATTCCACGTTGAACCATCAATGCTGTTAAAATTGGTCAAGCCACTGTCATCGACTGGTGTCAGGAGCGTGACACGATGGTCGGGATCCGCCACATCCAGGTTGATGCGCGTGACATGAGCAAGATTGCCGCTGTTCTCATGTCCCTGGAAGATGAAATGGCGGCCATAGTCGTATCCATCCGTGGGACCGCCCGGGTTGTGATCGAGTATGAGATAAGTGTTTTCATCCGGCTCAGTACGACTGCCATCATCCAGGTTGCCGAATGTCGTGATCACGCCCGATGGGTTCTCGAGTGGATCGACTCCGTGGGCGACGAGACCGGCGGTAAATTCCGGTGACAAGATGTTGGGCGAGATCACCACGGGGTTGGCCGCAGGGACGCCGCTAACCTTTTCGTTGAATACCCGCACGTGGTCCGCCGCTGCATTTGAGGCAGCGATACCGACGAGCGCGATAGAAATGACTACAAACGAACCGGCTTTAGCCGGCAGTATATTTTTAGGACTTAACTTCATGATTTGTGTGTGTTGGATTGGTTTCGTTGTTTTTGCGGCATTAGCCGCGCATCGAACACTTACAGCCCAAATGTGACGAACCGGTTTAAAGTGTGTAAAAACTGTGTGACTTCGATGCTCGCGCGCTCCTCAGCGTGGTGGCAGGGCATCTGCCAGGGCGAACTTTTCGGCGTCGGCGCCTAAAAAAGACGATCTCTGCTTGTTAATCTTCCACCGAAGATCTTTTGGAGGCTCTCACACCCTCAACTTCGGAAAAGTTTGCGAAATCGTTACCACTTCGTCGCTCGGGTGTCGCTTGCCGCCAGTAGTCTTGATCGAAAGCGAGGAATGACTCCTCGCTCACAAGCCTCAAACCACTCATATCTATGTATAAAAAAAAACGAACCGTAGTTTCATGTCTGCTTATCTTCACCCTCAGCACGCTCGCCGCGCGCGCTGCTGACAAGCTGGAAGGTCGCGCCGTTCTGCCGGCCGCGACTTTTGCGCAAGGCCCAACTTCCGGTCAGCAATTGGGAACGAATCCAATCAACGGCCAGCCGGTACCCTTCTTGAACAAACAACCGGTGCAGGGCTTTTCTGCCATTCTGGATAACGGGGATGGAACGTTCAACGCGATGCCCGATAATGGCTTCGGTTCGCTTGAGAATTCCGCCGATTTCCATCTGCGCGTCTATCATATTCGCCCGGACTTCAAAACAGAAAGCGGCGGCTCGGGTACGATCGCCGTGCTCGGTTTTTTCGAGCTGCATGATCCGGATCAGCACATTCCGTTCACGATCACGGAGCAATTTTCGAATGAGCGCATCTTGACCGGCGCAGACTTCGATATCGAATCGATGGAGCGCGCCGCTGATGGCACGCTTTGGTTCGGCGACGAGTTTGGACCCTTTCTCCTTCACACTGACGCGAGCGGCAAAGTACTGGAAGCGCCGTTTCCGCTTCCGGATTTCGATAACCCAGGCAAAGAAGTGCGTGCGCCGCAGAATCCATTCAACGAAGAAGCAACCACCGTACGGATAATGAACGCGGCCAGGCATCACGCTCGCTTGCATGGCAACAATAAGGCGCCGGTTTGCTCGCCTTGGGAGGTGATGCTGGACGATGGAAACCCCAATACGTTCGTGGATAATCGCAACGCACCGCCAGCCGGTTCCGGTCTCGATCCAGCCTCGAGCGAAATCCACAATATCGCGTCGATTCAGGCCGCCGGTTATCCGGTAGTGACCTACACAGTCGATAACTCGCAGCGGATGACGCAACTGCTCACCCTCAAGATCAACGGCATCATCTCCGACCGATCCGATCTACTCTACGCGGCAATCGCCGCCTACGATGCGAATGGAGACGGCACGCCCGGCGATTATCTCGATGCCGACGGCTTAATCGACATCACGAAGGTCGATGCGCAAGGTCATCGCGGCAGTCGCGATCTTCGCCCCGAAAATACACTACCAGCGATGGAAGCCGGTCTGGACAATCTCATGACCACGATGGAAACAGATTGTGGCATCACAGCCGACGGGATCCCGATCCTGAGCCATGATCCGCACATCCAAGCGCAGAAATGCAGCCGTACCGATGGCGTGCCGTACGAGGATGTCGCGGCAGAAGTCCTGATTAAAGATTTGACCGTCGCGGAAATTCAGGAGCAGTTCCGATGTGACAAACTCTTCCGCGGACCGACTCAGCAGAACGATCCCGCGCTCTCACCGGTCAGCGTGGCTTTCTTCGGTGGCGATGCTTCGAAGATTTACATGCTGCCAACCCTGCAGCAGCTCTTCGACTTTGTGGCATTCTACGTCGATTACTACAGGACAGGACCTGGCTCCGGGGATCCAATGGCGACGAAGCGCTGGAAAAATGCCGAGCGCGTTCGCTTCAACGTCGAGACGAAAGTAAATCCGCGCACGGATGAGGATCCTCTTCATCCGGGCCAGATCTTTGCCTTGCGCACGATTGAGCCGGAGCCGTTCGCGCAAAAAGTGGCGAACGTCATTGTCAGCAACGGCATGCAGGAGCGTGCGGACATTCAGAGTTTCGACTTCCGCACTCTGCTCGTCGTGCAGGAACAGTTCCCGCAAATCCGCACCGTGTATCTGTTCGGCGATTTCCCGAAGTTTGACGACCCGGCGATCGCTGGATCAGACGACGGCACAAATATGCAGCCGCAAGCTGACGCCGGTCCAAATACGCCATGGATGGCGGGCATGTTCTGGCCCTACCGCGCCACCAAGCTCGCGCAACCGTTCCGCGCGCAAACGAGCGGTGGCTTTGAAGGCATGGCCATCACGCCCGACAAACACCAGCTGCTGCCACTACTCGAAAAGGCACTCGTGGGCGACGACCAGAAAACGCTTTTGATGCACGAGTTCGATCTCGCAAGCAGGAGCTACACAGGCAACCGCTTCAAGTATCAGCTCGACGCGCGGGGCGTATCGATCGGCGATTTCATCCTCACCGATCAAGAGCACGGCCTCGTCATCGAACGCGATAATTCGCAAGGCGATCTGAACGGGTTCAAGGCGGTCTACGAGATTACGCTTGGCGCGCCAGGCGCGTTTGTCACCAAGGAACTGGCTGTCGATTTGCTGCGCATCTCCGACCCGCACCGAATCTCCGAGCCGGGACAAGCGGGTGACGTAGGCATCGGCAGGGACTTTGCGTTTCCGTTCGTAACGATCGAGGACATCCTCTTCTTCGACCGGAAACACATCGGAGTGCTGAACGATAACAACTTCCCGTTCAGTCTCGGGCGTCACGTCGGCAGCGGGCAGCCGGATGACGAAGAGTTCATTCTTATCAAGCTCGACCAGCCGTTACACGGAGGGAATTCACCATAGTCCTCAAATAGAATTCTTACCTCAGATTGCTTTGGAGCGTGCCGGCGTTCTTCAGCGGCAAGCTCAGACCGCGCCGAGATTCTCGCCGCTGGCGCGCTCCAGACGATCTGAGCTCGCTCTCACTTGATCTCGGCGCCCCAAACCGTTCCAGTGTACGTTCCTACATGATAACTAATCTTGACCCGATCGTTCTCGCGCAATTTCTGCCATTGCGCCTGATCGGCTTGAATTTGAAATGTGCGGCCGTTATCCAGCATTCGGACTTTCACGAGCCACTGTTCATTGCTTAATGCACGGGGATCGCGACTCGTGCCGCGCACCTCTGGCTTCATCACGTACCCATCAACTGCGATCTCATCATTCGCCATCGGGCGAAGCTGCCCGTCCGGACTAGCTGCGGATTGTGCATTCGGCGTTTCTGCAGCCGGCAGCGCAGCAGCGATATGCTCCTTGGCAAGCACGACGGCTTCGCCGCTTTTCTTGTCGCAGCTGACCAGACCCACCAGCAACAACGCAGGGATGCAGCCGAATCGGATCGATGTCTTCATAAACCTGTCTTGTAAATCAAAACGTCTTCGTTTTGTAACCCGATTGCCGCTTGTTAGCCACCAGTCGGAGTGTAGCATGACAACACCTCTTCAGGCCAAAAGGAACGCCGCTTATGGGTGTCATGTTGCAAGCCTTTTATTGGGATTGTCCCAAGGCTGAAAATCGCGAGCATCAATGGTGGACGTTTATCAACTCAAAACTGTCTGAGATCGTAGAAGCAGGTTTCACGGCATTGTGGCTTCCACCCGCAAACAAGGCGGCTGGCTGGAAGTCGATGGGCTACGATCCGTACGATTACTACGACCTCGGCGAGTTCGATCAGAAAGGCGGCGCGCCTACGTGGTTCGGTTCCAAAGCCGAATTGCTCGCCCTTATCCAATCTGCTCACGGGCTCGGACTACGGGTATACGCCGATCTCGTGTTTAATCATAACAGCGGCGGCGACGCACAGGAACTGAACCCGATCGACGGCCAGTCGAGCTGGACAAAGTTCACACCGCAGAGCGGCAAATTTCCGCGTGACTGGAAGTGTTTTCACCCCAGTCAGTATGAGACCTGGGACGGCGCGACTTTCGGTGACATGCCGGACCTTTGTCATCGAACTCCTTTCGTTTACACAGAACTCATCAACTACGCCCGATGGCTTCTGGAAGAGGTCGGTTTCGATGGATTCCGCTATGACATGGTTAAGGGATATGGGGGTTGGATGGTTCGCTCTATTCAGGAACTGCGCGCTCTGCGTGACAGCACCAGTTTCAAGCCATACGCCGTCGGCGAATGTTGGGATAGCGAACGCACAATTGATGATTGGCTCGACGAGGCAAATGCGTGGTCGGACAATCCGGTCGGGGCGTTTGATTTTCCATTGCGCTGGCGCTTGCGCGATTTGTGCGATAGCTACGGCTTCAGTCTCCGCACGCTAACGGATCGCGGAGTGTTGATGTGGGACCGCCCGGCGCAAGCTGTGACGTTTGTAGAGAACCACGATGTGGTCCGCGACAGTCCAATCGTTAACGACAAGCTACTCGCCTACGCCTTCATCCTGACGCACGAAGGTTATCCCTGTGTTTTCTGGCAGGATTACTTCAACTGGGGCCTCGCGCAGCCAAATAATCAAGGCGGCCTTAATGCGCTCATCAAGATTCACGAGCAAAACGCTGCCGGTCCGACGCAGATTCTTTTTGTGAACGACGACCTCTACGTCATGCAACGCTCGGGCGATGGCAATCGTACCGGACTGATCTTTGTGTTAAACAACCGTGGTGACTGGAACGGCACGTGGATTCAAACACGATGGAACAACACACGGCTCGTTCCGGTTGCCTGGCGTGGTCGCGACGATCTCAGCACGCCGCAGGACAAATGGACTAACGAGTCGGGCTGGGTCGATCTCTGGGCGCCTCCTCGGGGCTACGCGGTTCATGTACCCGGCTGAGTTCATTCGCCTGCCGCCTCGTTAGCGCGACGCAGTTTCACGATAAGGGCGGTGCTGCTTATACAACTCCAGGCGCTTTTCCATTCCGGCTAACGATTTTCTCACTCCCTCCGACAATCTATCGCTAATCCTTTTGTAGAGCTCTTTGTCATACTTTAGTTTTGCTAATGTCTTGGCTGCTTCTTGTGGCGAGGCCCTACGTGCCGCCATGGCCTGTTCCTGGTAATGTATCGCCGAAGTGAAGTCGCCTGTTTCCGCGTACGCGGCAGCCACCGTGTCGATGTAAGAGGCCGATAGCCAACCGTCGAGCTCACATGCTTTTTTTGCGTCAGTCACCGCTAATTGTCCGTTTCGAATCGAACCCTCTGGACAAGTGGCACGCAACCAAGCCCGACTATTTAGTACATCCGCTTGTTCGATGGTATTAGATACCTTGACTGTGAATGTAACGAGGTTGTCGAGATCAGCTAAGCTGGCCTTGTAGTTCCCCAACTCGTTGTTTATCCAGGCTCGCTTATAGCTTGCATCGAAGAAACTAGGCTTTAACCGAATGGTAGCATTTAAGTCCTGTAGGGCTGCCGACCATTTCTTCTGTTGCCAGAAGGTAACTGCGCGATTGTAATATGCCGTCCACATGCTTGGATCGGTTCGAATTGCCGCATCGAAGTACCGCCGGGCATGATCGTAATTCTGTTTGTTTAATAATTCGTAACCGCATTTGTCGTAATCGCTGGCCGACCAGCCTGCCGGAACGCCAAGATCGCGAACGTCAGCCGCAAATAGCACGCTTCCTGACAGGGTGATCACTACGATTCGAATCCAGATACACATACAGGGCGATTGTGCCCTTCAGCGGAAAAAAGAGAAGTTCGTTTTCGGCGGCACTCCCGCGAATCACACTAAGAAAGACCGAGACTAACGCGGCTACCAACCTTTCACAGCGTGTCCATTGGCTGCTAATAAAGTCGCGGGATCTTCCTTAAATACGAGCTGCTCGGGACTGAACAATGTGTTGCCTTGGGAGCTAATCTTGTCCACCAGCGACACCCGTTTCTTCGCGTCAAGGTGCTTGAAGTTTTTGAGGAAATAATCAAGTGGAAAGGCTGAGTCCGCCTTGCCCTTAATTCCTTGCTTTAACAGAGCAACAAAGTCCGCTCGTGTTAAAGGACCAGGAACTTCTGTCCAGAACTGTGCTTGCCGCCGAAAGATTTTCGGAATGTTGACCTTCCCGCCATCCGGCAACTTCGCATTGCCAACATTTCTACCTGAAACGAATGGCTGCAACGGTTCCCGAAGTGATTTTCCCGGACGCGCAGCGATTTTTTTACCAATCTTCCAGGCGTTTACAAGTGTCCGGACCTCTTTGTCGGTCATCGAGTCGT
>Ga0081455_10007420_pt1 | contig 11551 bp, 6 predicted proteins | sample TabmetS3T2R1_FD_70207 | JGI IMG/M metagenome (GOLD analysis project Ga0081455, IMG submission 70207) | Tabebuia heterophylla rhizosphere microbial communities from the University of Puerto Rico - S3T2R1 | ecosystem: Host-associated > Plants > Roots > Rhizosphere ...
CGAGGTTTAACGAGTGGTGAACGCTCCGCCGTTCACGTTCAGCTGCTGGCCGGTGATGTGCCGGGCGCCGGGCGAGGCGAGGAAATAGGCGGTCTCGGCGATGTCGTCGAGATCGTCGTGCAGCTCGTCGGGGCGGCGGCTGCGGTAGGCCATCAGCGCCTTGTTGCGCGCGATGCCGATCAGCCAGGTGCCAAATTGGGAATCGCCGCGGAATCGCGCCGGCGCTCTCCAGACTTCGTACATGGTGTCCACCAGAATCTCCTCGGCCCGACCGTGATCGTTGACCATGTTCAGCACGTAGGCGAAGACCTTTCGGCTGAACGCTTTGTACAACTCGCGGAAGGCGGCCTCGTCTTGCCGTCCGATCCGTTCGAGCAGTGTGCTGACCCGGTCGTTGTCCATGGCGGTGTCGGCTGCGGTGGCACGGATGAATATATACCCGGCCCTGCGGCTTGCCTCGCCTTCGATCAGGGGGCTGTCGACCTTGGGTTGCGGCACGGAGCCGAACGGTTCAATGTTTTTTCAGGAACCGGCCGGGCCGGTCACTGAAGCGTGCTCGGGACCACGACCGGCGACGAATACTCCCGGCCGATCAGCGTGCGCGCGAACAGCAGCACGCCCACATCCGGCGTGACGGCCGACAGAATCGCGCCGACGGCATAGATGCCCGCGTCTGCGATCAGCACGGTCTTGCGGCCGAAGCGGTCGGCGGTCGGGCCGGCCAGGATCGCTCCCGCTGCGGCGCCCAAGGACGCCCCGGAGACGAGGTACCCCTGGGCGAGTCCGTGCAGTCCGTACGGCACGAAGTTCAGCGCCGATCCGATGTTGGACGTGTCGAATCCGAACAGGAAGCCGCCCAGGGTCGCCAGCAGCGTCAGCTGCCAGTAGTAGGCCGACGGTGGCCGCTCGTCGAGGGTGGTGAGGACGCTGCGGGTCGGCTGAAGCTGTGTGGTCATCGCGTCTCACCGACCTTCCGGGCGGTCGCCTCCGAACTGCTCTGGCCCAGCCGAACCTGCCGCATGCTCATCTCCCTCTTCACGCGTGCGGTCGGGCAGCCCGCATCACTTCGCTGCGCGCCATCAGCAGCGCGACGCCAGCCGTCCGGTGATGACGGCCATGAACGCCACGGTTCGGTTCGCTCGAGTCGATGCCTGACGCCCGCCGAGATCGCCCGCCTCAGCCCCCGGTGATCAGCCGGCTGCCGCTTGCTCGCTCGGGATCGGCTCCACTGCTGCCTCTTCTGCGATGACGTCGTGGTCTACTCGACGATGCCGCTGCCGCACCCACGGCGGCATCGCCGCCAGCGCCCGATTCGCGAGCACCGTTAGCGCCATCCAGGGCGTCCGGTTAGCTGGAGGAGGGGTAGGGCTCGCCCTAGCCGTACGCGGCAGTACGGCGGCAAGCGGGCTTGTCGTCCGCGAGTCACGGTGTCCGCGGCCTGACACATACCAATTTGTCACGGCCCGGGATTCGCACCGTGATCGAGTCACTCCACGCAGCCTCGGAGACGCCTAACATTGTGGGAAGTACACACGCGCCGTTGGGGGGAGGCGATGATGAGCGGCCTCGGAATCGATCTCGGGACCGCTAACACTGTCGTCTGCCATGCCCGGCAGGGGATCCTGCTGGACGAGCCGTCGGTCATGCTGGTGCGGGCCGACGGCTCGCGCCGGGTGAAGGTCGCGGCGTTCGGACGCGAGGCGCGAGCGCTCCTGGGCCGGGTACCGGCCGGCTATACCGTGATCCGCCCGCTGCACGACGGCGTGATCACGGATCTGGAGACCGCGCGAGCGTTCCTCGGCGCGACCATGCGGCGAGCGGCCCGCCACTCCTGGAACCGCGCGCACGTCACGGCGGTCATCGGGGTGCCGCTCGGGGCCAGCCCCCTCGAGCGCCGCGCGCTGCTGGAGGCGGCCGACGAGGCCCGGATCGGGCGGGCGATCCTGCTCGCCGAGCCCATAGCCGGTGCCGTCGGGTGCGGGGTCGATCCCATGGATCGACACGTCCACATCGTGGTCGACGTCGGCGGCGGCACCGCGGAGGTGAGCGCGTTCTGCGCCGGCGGGGTCATCGACAACCGGTCGTGCCGGGTGGCCGGTGACGAGATGACGTTGGCCGTGCACCGCCACCTGCGCGAACATCACCACCTGCTGGTGGGCGAGCTGGTCGCCGAGGATCTCAAGATCAGGGTCGCCGCCGAACCCGGGCCGTCGGTGGTCGTCGAGGGTCGCGACGCGGCCACCGGTCGTCCTCGTCTCGTCACCGTTGCGGTCGCGGAGATCGTGGCGGCCGTCAAGCCGGTGAACGACGCCATCATCCAGACCCTGGCCGCCTGCCTCGACGACCTGCCTCCGCAGGGTGTCGGCGACGTGATGGCCGAGGGGATCCTGCTGGTCGGCGGCGGGTCGCTGGTTCTCGGATTCGACCAGGCGCTGGAGACCGCGTTCGGCTTCTCGGTGAAGCGGGCCGATCAGCCGTTGACCTGCGTGGCCAGCGGCGCGGCCCGCTGCCTGGTGAACCGCTCGGTCCTGGACGCCTACGGCGACCGGTAGGCGCCCGACGCCGTCACGGGTGCTCGGCGGCGGCCGTCGCCGTGATCGCCGCCTGGTGGGCGAGGTAGTACCGCAGCGCCTTCTCGACCACGGGTCCGGCCCTCGTCGCCCCCTCGCCGGAGTTCTGCACGAGCGCGGTGACGACGATCCGGGGATTGGACATCGGAGCCGCGGCTGTCATCCAGTCGTCGTTCGTCCCGGGCGGTGCCGCCGAGTCCTCCGCGGTGCCCGTCTTCGCCCCGACCGGCACCGGAAGGCCGGACAGGACGGTGGCCGTCCCGCCGGTGACCGCCGCCCGCATGCCGTCACGCACCGGCCCCAGTTGCCCGGCGAACGGCAGCCGGACCGAGGGCGCGCTCGGCAGCGCGACGTACGGACCGGCCGCCGATCCGGTGGCGAGCCCGAGTCGGGGCGTGACGAGCCGGCCGGTCGCGACCGCCGCGGTCCACCGCGCGTCCTGCAACGGCGTGACGTCGAGGTAGCCCTGGCCGATGCCGAGCAGCACCGTCGAGCCCGCGTACCAGGTGCTGCGGATCCGGTACACCGAGTCGGGGGTACCCAGGTAGCCCGGGTTCTCGCCCGGCAGGTCTATGCCGGTGGGCTGGCCGACGCCGAGCGCGCGCGCCGTCTCGATCATGTTGTTCGGGCCGAGCGCCCAGGCCAGCTTGTAGAAGTAGACGTCGTTGGACCACGCGATGGCCTGGACGAGGTTCTGCGGCCCCAGGGTCGTCCAGTTGTGGAAGGTGTGGCCGAACAGCGTGTACGAGCCGCCGGTGGGGATCACCTCGTCGACCGGTATGGCCTGGTGCCGCATGTTGGCGGATGCGACGACGAGCTTGAAGGTCGACCCGGGCGGGGCGACGGCCTGCGTGGCGTGTTCGAGCATCGGTGCGCCCGGTGCCTGCGAGGCACGAAGCAGCGCGGCCTGGTTGATCGGCGGACCGTAGAGGTTGTTGTCGTAGGACGGCAGGCTCGCCATCGCCAGCACCTGGCCGGTGCGCGGATCCATCGCGGTGGCGGCCGCGATCGCCTCGCGGCGGTTGCGCTCCGCGGCGAGGGCGGACGCGAGTTCGGACGTGAGCGCGCGCTGCAGGCCGACGTCGATGGACAGCCGCAGGCTCGCGCCCGGGATCGGCGCGGTGTAGGCGCCGAGTGCTGCCGGCACCCCGGCGGGATCGACGTACACGCACTGCCGGCCGTCGACACCGCGCAGGATCGCGTCGTACTCCTGCTCGATGCCGGCTCGGCCGACGAAGCCGGCCGCGGACAGGTCCGGCCACTTCGACAGGTCCGCCGGCGTCGCCACGCCGACGAAGCCGAGCACCGGTGCGAGCAGCGGGCCGGTGGGGTAGACGCGCCGGGGCAGCGGTGTCACGTACACGCCCGGAATCGCCGCCGCATTGACCCGTCGAGCCGTCGCCGCAGGCACCGTGGCCACCAGCGCCGTGAGGGCGGTCGCCGGCGCGTGAGCGAGCGCCGCCCGTACCCGGGCCACGGGCCGGCCGGTCAACGCCGCGAGCCGCGCCTGGCTGTGCGCGTTCTGCCCGACCAGAGCGGGAATGCCCACCACCTGCTCGGTCGCGATGTCGCCGGCCAGCACGGCGCCGTGCCGGTCGGTGATGGTGCCGCGCGCCGCCGGGAGCGCGAAGCAGCGGGTCATTTGGCTCTGCCCGGTAGCACGCAGCTCGGGACCCTGGCCGCGCTCCAGGCGCCAGGCGTAGGTGCTGAACACCACGAGCAGAGCGGTCAGCCCGACGACGACGAGGCGGGCCATCCGGGGTGCGCGAGCGCGTTGTGGCGCCGGTGCCCACAACCGGCGGCGCGCTCCGTCACGACGAGCACCCAGGGCGATCCCGAGGGCGGCCAGGTGCACGACCCCGGCGGTCCCGCCGTAGCTGAGCACCGGGAAGGGCACGCCGGCCACCGGCAGCAACCCGAGGTTGCCGCCGAGCGACACGACGGTCTCGATACCGATCAGCACGGCGAGTCCGGCGCAGAACAACCGCCCGGCCGGTGATCGCGGGACGCGGCTGGCCAGCGCGAGTCGCCAGACGAGAATCAGGGCAGCGAGGACTGCGACCGCGCCGGCGACGAAACCCCATTGCTGGATGAGGCTGGCCAGCGCGAAGTCCGTGTCGTGCGCGGGCAGGTACTCGGCGAGCAGGCCGTGCAGCGGTTCCCGCGATTGGCCGAACAGCCCTCCGGACGCGACCGCGATGTGCGCCTGGTGCACGGCATAGCCCGTTCCGGTCGTCGACTCGGCCCCGGCCGTGAAGCCGTGCAGACGTTCGAGCTGGTACGGGCGCAGGAGATGGACAGCCAACGGGACGAGGAGCGCGGCACCGCCGAACAGCGGAACCAGCAACCGAGCGGGAATGCGGCCGATGATCAGCAGTGCAACGGTCAGGGCGAGCAGCAGGGAAGCGGTGCTCAGGTCGGGCTCGAGGGCGACGAGCGCGATCGGGACGGCGGCCAGCCCGACGGCGATGACCAGCCGCTGCCAGGCCGGCCGGCTCCACGTGAGCACGGCCGCGAGCGCGAGCAACAACCCGAGCTTGGCCAGCTCCGACGGTTGGAAGGTGAGCGATCCGATCGCCAGCCACCGGCGGGCCCCGAAGACCAGAACACCCACGACGAGAACTGCCGCGAGCGCGAGGACGGCCGTTGCGTAGCAGATCCATCCGAGCACGTTCATCAGTCGTGGCCGGATCCGCCACAGCACGGTGAACACGACCAGTCCGGCGGCCACGGTGGCTAGCTGATGGAGGGCGAGCGACTCGCCGCCGATCGCGTACAGATTCAGCACGCCCAGCCCGGCGAGCACGAGCATGGCGAGCACGGCGAGCAGGTCGAGCGCTCCCGCACCCTTGCCGCGCAGTCGGCGCAGCCGGCGCCGGCGGGGGCGCCGCGGCAGCCGGGCCGCGCTGCCCTCGATGGTCAGCATGACCCACCGCCGGCCGGCACCAACACGGGCGGGCTCGCGACCCGGGCCGGTCGGCTCGTCACGGCTACCAGCGCGAGCGCCCGGCCGGCGGGCAGGCGGATCCGTCCGACGGCGTCGGCGGATGCGGCGCGCGGTGACACGACGACCGAGCCGCCGGGCGCCCGGCGCATCCTCCCCGTACACCGGTCGACGACCTCGTACGTCCAGGTCACGGTGACCGGGCGGGCGTGGGGCCGCAGCCGGACCAGGACCCGAACCGAGCAGGTGGAACGCGCCGCGCACGGCTCGAGGGCTCGTAGGCCGACGACGGATACCGCACCGGCGGAGGCCGGCGCGAGCGCGGGGACCGGCCGTGGTGGCTTGACGACCGGACGAGCCGGCGCGGTGGACCGTTGCGCCGGGTGGCGATCGCCGACCAACTTGTGCAGGTCGTCGGAGATCCGCCCGCGCAGGAAGAACAGCTCCACGCCGGCGGCGATGGCGAGAATGCCGAGCGCCACGACCCAGCGCGACAGCGACCGCGTGCCGGTTCGGAAGGCAGCGCGAATGCGGCCACCAGGCGGGGAGCCACCGACCGGGCGGGTCGGGGTCGGGGCCGGCCCGCCGATCGGTCGGGGCAACCCCTCGCCGCCCACGGCGGTGACGAGCGAGGCCAGCTCGGCCCGAGTCTCGAGGGCGCGTTGCTCGCTGATCCCGCTCGTCAGGGCGGCCTCGACGGCGGCGAGGTCGACGCCGGGCGTCCGCAGTTGCTCCGCCGCCGCATCGAGCGGGTCGACGCTGCGCGCCTGCGACTTGTTACCCGGCCAGGATCGTCGTACCGCACGGGCCAGATCGGTGAACAGCACCGCCAGCGACGGGGCGGCAGCGTGATCGAGCGGGACGGCGCCGTTGCCGTTGAGGGCAGCCGGCCCCCAGCCGGTGAGTCGTACCCCACCGTCCTGGTCGATGCGCACGTCGTCCGCGCGCAGCGGGGGATCGGAGCCCGCAGCGCGCAGGGTCCGCAGGGCCGACACAAGGTCGGCGGCGATGAGCTTGACCTGGTCCGCCGTGACGCCGGCGATCTGCAGGAGCCGGCGAAGACGCAGACCGTCGTCCCACTCCGACACGAGCCAGACCGCGTCGTACGTCGACGCCACACCAACGACCGGCACGATCCGCGGCGAGCGCACCGACGCGAGTGCCGTGGCCCGTTCGATCACCCGACCGGCGCTGTCGGTCGACGCACCGGCCATCGGGAACAGCCGCACGGCCGCGACGTGCGCCCCGTCGGCGGTGTGCCCGAACCAGGTCCGTTGCCCCGCGCGCCCGTCGAGGTGGAGATCTCCGATCTCGCGGGCAGGCCTGCGCCCGTTCGAGGCACTGTGTCCGATAATCGGCGACTGCCTCATCCCGCCCCCCCGACCACACAAAGGCATGGACTATTCGGGCAAGCGTTGGGCACGGGCCCAGAGCATCCGGCCAGATCCGCCCGTCATGCCCGAGCCGTCGACTCCCCGGTGGTACCAGTGTCATCCGTGTGCGATGAGCTGTACGTAACGGATCGGTCACGGCCGCCATCGGTCGGTCGGGAAGAAACGCCCAGCGCCGGACGGGTGCCGGGATTGCCGCTGACGCCCGGATCGTCGAGTCGATTGCTGGCGTGCGTGTCACCTGGCTCGGGTCGGCGTTCCCTGGCGTTCGGACCGAAATGATCGGCGTGCACTGGCTATGGGCGCGCTCGCCGGCGTCCACGGCCATTTGCCGCATCGCCCGCCGTACCGGACTGAGCCTCTGGCGCCGTCGGGCAACGTCTCGCAGAGTTCACCCAAGCGCCACTCGGCGGTCACGTCGGCGAAGGCAGCTCGTCACGGCCAGGGTGCGCCGTGGTCAGGCGAGCCGAAGCGGTGCGGGGGAAGAAGGTGCGCGATGGCCGGTGCGGAGCGGCAACGGTTGGACGAGGCGAATCGGCGCGGTGTCGCCTGGCGGCGATGGGGACCGTACCTGTCCGAACGGCAGTGGGGGACCGTTCGGGAGGACATGAGTGTCGGCGGCGACGCGTGGTCGTCGTTCACGCACGAGCAGGCGCGATCGCGTGCGTACCGGTGGGGAGAGGACGGCCTGGCCGGCGTGTGCGACGACAAGCAGTTGCTCTGTCTGGCGCTGGCGTTGTGGAACGGGCGCGATCCGTTGCTGAAGGAGCGGCTGTTCGGGTTGACGAACGCCGAGGGAAACCACGGCGAAGACGTGAAGGAGTGCTACTTCTATCTCGACGCGACGCCGACCTCGTCCTATCTGAAGATGCTCTACAAGTACCCGCAGGCCTCGTTTCCCTATGCCGACCTGGTTGCCGGGAATCGGGCGCGCGGGCGGTCGGATCCGGAGTACGAGCTGATCGACACCGGCGTATTCGACGACGATCGCTATTTCGATGTCGTCGTGGAGTACGCGAAGGCCACGGCCGAGGATCTGCTGATGCAGGTCACGGTGCACAACCGGGGTGCCGACGATGCCGAGCTGCACGTGCTGCCGACGTTGTGGTTCAGGCACACCTGGTCCTGGGCGGGCGGAAGGGAGCGCCCGGAGCTGCACGTCGTGCCGGACGCGTCCGGTGTGACCGGGGTGGTGGCCGAGCAGAGCGAGCTGGGGCGCCGGTGGTTCTGCGCCGAGGCGTCGGTGCCCGTTCTCGTAACGGGGAACGAAACCAACAACGAGCGGGTGTTCGGCTCGGCGAACGACGAGCCGTTCGTCAAGGACGGTATCGACCGCGCCGTGGTCCACGACGATGCGGCCGCGGTCAACCCGGCCGGCGAGGGCAGCAAGGCGGCGCTGCATCACGTGCTGCGCGTGCCGGCGAACGGAAGTGCCACGGTGCGGGTGCGATTGACCGACCGCGAGCCGACGCGGCGCAACGGCCCGTTCTCCGACTTCGACGCGGTGATGCAAGCCCGGCGCGGCGAGGCCGACGAGTTCTGGGCCGAGGTCCTGGCCGGCGGGCTCTCCGACGAGGAACGTCTCGTGACGCGGCAGGCACTGGCCGGCATGCTCTGGTCCAAGCAGTACTACGGGCTGGACGTGGAGCGCTGGCTGTCCGAGCACGGCGCGGATCCACTCGCCGCCGATCCGGCGCTGCGCAACCACGACTGGCGCCACCTGGTCGCGCAGGACGTCATCTCCATGCCGGACAAGTGGGAGTACCCGTGGTTCGCCGCCTGGGACCTCGCGTTTCACGCTGTCCCGCTCGCTGTTGTCGACATGGCGTTCGCCAAGGCGCAGCTCGAGCTTCTGCTGAGCCGACGCTATCTCCATCCCAACGGCCAGGTTCCGGCGTACGAGTGGAACTTCAGTGACGTCAACCCGCCGGTGCACGCGTGGGCGATCCTGTTCGTCTACGAGCTGGAGAAGGCCACAACCGGGGTCGGTGACCGTACGTTCCTGGAGAACGCCTTCCAGAAACTCGTGCGGAACTTCAGCTGGTGGCTCAACCGCAAGGACGCCGACGACCGCAACGTCTTCCAGGGCGGCTTCCTCGGTCTGGACAACATCGGCGTATTCGACCGCAGCGCGCCCCTTCCCACGGGTGGGCGGATCGATCAGGCCGACGGAACGGCGTGGATGGCGCTGTACTGCCAAACCCTCATCCAGATGGCGGTGGAGCTGGCCCGGTACGACCGCGTCTACCTGGAGCAGGCCCAGGTGCTGCTGGAGAATCTCGCGTGGATCGCCGCGGCCACCAACCACGTCGGGCCGGACGGGGCGAGCCTCTGGGACGAGGACGACGGCTTCTTCTACGACTTGCTGCGCCGCCCGGACGGGAGCTCGGTGCCGTTGAAGGTGCGCTCGCTCGTCGGGCTGATCCCGCTCGCCGCGGCAACCGTGATCGAGGGCGGCGCGCGGGAGAAGTTCCCGGAGCTGACCCGGGAGGCCGGCGAGTTCCTCGCCCGCCATCCGGCCGTCACCTCGGCCCTGTGGGGGCAGGGCCGTCAGGCGGAGGAGACCGGACCGGTGTTGTTCGCGCTCTTCGACGAGACGCGACTGCGCCGCATCCTCGCGCGAATGCTCGACGAGAACGAGTTCCTGGGCCCGCACGGCATCCGCTCGGTCTCCCGCTGGCACGCCGACCATCCGTACGAGACGAATGCCGACGGTCGCGAGTACCGCGTCGGCTACCTGCCGGCCGAGTCCGACACCGGCATGTTCGGGGGGAATTCGAACTGGCGCGGCCCGGTGTGGTTCCCGATCAACCTGATGCTCGTACGAGGGTTGCTCAACCTCTACGTCTACTACGGCGACGACTTCACGGTGGAGTGCCCGACCGGCTCGGGCCAGCAGATGAACCTGGCCCAGGTCGCCCGCGAGATCAGCGAGCGGCTCGTCGCCATCTTCCTCCGGGACGCCGACGGGCACCGTCCGGTGCACGGCGGGCAGCCGATCCTGCAGGGTGACCCGCACTGGCGCGACCTGCTGCTCTTCTACGAGTACTTCCACGGCGACAACGGCGCCGGCCTGGGCGCCAGCCACCAGACTGGCTGGACCGGCGTCGTGGCGCTGCTGCCGTTGCTGTTCCACGGCGACATCGGGGACTGGGTACGCAGTCGCGGGCACGCGGTCCGCGACGTCCGCCCGACGCCCGAGCCGGCGGGCGCGCCGTGACCGGGTGGCCGGCCCAGCCGGTGATCTACGAGGTCAACACGGCGGTGTGGTTGACCGAGCTGTCGCGCGCCGCCGGGCATCGCTTGACCCTCGCCGACGTCGGGCCGGCCGACTGGGATGCGGTGACCCCCACGGGCGTCGACGCCGTGTGGTTGATGGGCGTCTGGGAGCGCAGCCCGGCCGGGCTCGCGCTGGCGAACGCGAACGCTGACCTACAGGCCGCCTTCCGCGACGCCCTGCCCGATCTGCGACCCGAGGACGTCATCGGATCGCCCTACTGTGTGCGCCGCTACGTCGTCGACGAGTCCTTCGGCGGCGGGACGGCCCTGGCAGCGGCGCGCGCCGCGCTCGCCGCTCGCGGCGTGCGGTTGCTGCTCGACTACGTGCCCAACCACGTCGCGCCGGACCATCCCTGGGTGACGAGCCACCCGGAGCTGTTCGTGCAGGGCAACGACGATGATCTCGCGGCCGACCCGGGTAGTTGGCTGAAGGCAGCCGGCCGGGTTCTCGCCCACGGCCGCGACCCGTACTTCCCGCCCTGGCCGGACGTCGTCCAGCTCAACGCGTTCTCGCCGGCCCTGCGCGGCGCCACCGCCGACACCCTCGCCGACATTGCCGCGCAGTGCGACGGCATCCGTTGCGACATGGCCATGCTGATGACCAACAAGGTGTTCGGCGGCACCTGGGGAGACCGAGCCGGAGTCGAACCGAGCGAGGAGTTCTGGCCCGAGGTGATGGAGTCGCTCCGTGGCCGGCACCCCGATGTCGTGCTCGTCGCCGAGGCCTACTGGGACATGGAGTGGGAACTGCAGCAGCAGGGCTTCGACTTCTGCTACGACAAGCGCCTCTACGACCGGCTCACGTCGGTCGACGTCGCCGCGGTCCGGGAGCACGTCAACGCCGGCCTGAGCTATCAGTCAAGGCTGATGCGCTTCCTCGAGAACCACGACGAACCTCGTATCGCGGACCGCTTGCCCGACGACGCCGAGCGGGCCGCGGCCGTCGCCCTGGCGACCCTGCCCGGCGCGACGCTGTGGCACGAAGGTCAGTTCGAGGGCCGGCGGGTTCGGCCACCGGTGTTCCTCTCCCGACGGCCGGACGAGCCGATGCGCCCGGACCTGGCCGACTGGTACCGGCGACTGCTGGACGTCGTCGCCACGGACGGCGTCCGCCGCGGCGAATGGCGGTCGCTCACACCGTCCGGCTGGCCGGACAACCAGTCCTCGTGCAATCTGCTGGCGTGGTCGTGGAGCGGCGCGGGCGACGCCCGCCACCTCGTCGTGATCAACTTGTCCGGGCAGCCGGCCCAGGGACGGATCCCGCTCGACTGGCCGGAGCTGGCCGGCCGCGGCTGGCGGCTCACCGATCCGCTGCAGGACGTCCGGTTCGATCGCGACGGTGACGAGCTCGCGGACCCCGGGCTGTT
>Ga0081455_10007421_pt1 | contig 11550 bp, 11 predicted proteins | sample TabmetS3T2R1_FD_70207 | JGI IMG/M metagenome (GOLD analysis project Ga0081455, IMG submission 70207) | Tabebuia heterophylla rhizosphere microbial communities from the University of Puerto Rico - S3T2R1 | ecosystem: Host-associated > Plants > Roots > Rhizosphere ...
GATCACGACGGTCGTGCCTGCGAAGACGATGGCGCTGCCCGACGTCGCGACCGCCATTGCGATCGAGTCCTCCAGCTCCATCCCCTCCTGACGGTTCAGCCGGTGTCGGCTCACGAGGAAGAGCGCGTAGTCGATGCCGACGCCGAGGCCGATCATGGTCGCGAGGGTCGGCGCGATGCTCGGCACGGTCACGACGTGGCCGAGGAGCACGATCAGCGAGAGCCCCGCCGCGAGGCCGAACACGGCCGAGACGATCGGGAGCCCCATCGCGACGAGCGTTCCGAAGGTGAACGCGAGGATGATCATCGCCGCGACCAGGCCGACGACCTCGCTGCTCTCCGTGGCCGGCTCCGAGAGCTCGCTGCCGACCGAGCCGCCGACCGCGACCTGCATCCCCGCCTTGGTCGCGGGCCTGCCTGCGTCGAGGACGCTCTGGGCGATGTCGTCCGTGAGCTCGTCGCCGCCGACGTCGAGCAGAACCGGGATGAAGGCCGTCTGCTTGTCCTTGCTGATCTGCGCGGCGCCCCGCTGGCTGAACGGGCTGACCGCCGCCGCGACGTGCGGGAGCTTCTTCACGCGGGTGAAGGACGCCTCGATCGCCTGCTTCGCCTGGGCGTCCGTGACCTTGCCCGAGCGCACGTGGAAGACGAGCGGGTTGCTGCCGTTCTGCTGCGGCGGGAAGCGCGAGGCAAGGAGGTCGGACGCCGCCTGGCTGTCGGTCCCGGGGAGGGTGAGGTTGTTGCTGGTGTTGCTGCCGGCCGTCCGGGAGACGGCGATCAGCGCGGCGAGCAGGACGAGCCAGCAGCCGAGGACGACCCATTTCCTCTTTGCGGCCAGCTGGCCGAGCCGGTGAAGAGCCCGCGCCATCCTTCCAAGCTAGACCTCTCGAGGGGAGTCGTCTAGAGGATCAGCGTCTCCGGGAACTCGACGCCCTCGTCGAAGCGCGCCAAACGATACGGGCCGAGATCGAGGCTCGGGGTCTCTCCGAGGATCTCCTCGGCGAGCGCCTTGCCCACCGCAGGCGACTGCATGAAGCCGTGGCCGCTGAAGCCGCAAGCGGCGAAGACGCCGTCTGCGACCTCGCCCAGGATCGGGTGCGCGTCGGGTGTCATGTCGTAGAGGCCGGCCCACGCGTCCTCGATCGCCGCGTCGGCGGCGCCGGGATACCGGTGGTGCAGCCGCGCGAGGCGGTCCTCGAAGAGCGACTCGTCCACGACCGCGTCGAAGCCCCAGCGCGGCTCGGGGTCGACCATCGCCAGCACGAGCCGCTTGCCGCGGCGGCGGAAGTGGAAGCCGGTCTCCTCCTCGAGCACCATCGGCAGGCGCTCGGGCAGCTCGAGCTCACCGGTCGCCAGGAGCTGGCGGACGAGCGGCCGCACCGGGAGCTCGACGCCGAGCGTCTCCCCCACCTCCGCCGACCACGGGCCGCAGGCGATCACGAACGTGTCGGCCTCGAGCGTGGTGGCGTCGCAGCCCTCGCGCACCTCGACCCCGAGCTTGGTCGCGAGGCGGACGAGCTCGCGCGTCACGGCGGGAGGGTCGGCGGTGCCGTCCGTCTTGCAGACGACCGCACCCAGCACGTCGTCCGTTCGCAGGCCCGCGACATAGGACGGGTCGACCGTCTCGACCGGGACGCCCAGCTCCTCCTGGATCGCGCGCCGCTCCTGCAGCGCCGCCAGCCCCGCTTCGCTCGTCGCCACGAACAGGTAGCCGACCTGGTCGAAGAGCGGCGGGCCGAGCTCCTCGAAGAAGCGGATGCTTGCCTGCGCCAGCCGCACCTCCGCCGCGGTCGAGAACTGCTGGCGCACCCCGCCCATCGCCTTCGAGGTCGCGCCGCCCGCGACCCGGCCGCGATCCGCCAGGACGACCTCGCGCGCGCCCAGCTTCACGAGGTGGTACGCGACGGAGGCTCCGGTCGCGCCCGCACCGGCCACGACGATCCTCGGCATCAGGTCCACCCCCCGCGGCCGGTGCGTGGAGGGGGAAGGGGGGAACCGGGAGGTTCCCCCAAACGAGCTCCGAGCAGGGCGCGGCGACCGGCGCGCCGCGCTCTGCTCGGCGTGCTTGGAGAAGAAGGGGGCTCGTGAGGGAAACCTGGTTTCCCCCACGCGACCGAGCCGCAGGCGAGGGAGGCTCCGGCTACGACGATTCGAGCCACGCGTCCAGCTCCCGCTTCTCGTCGTCGCGAAGCCGGCGCAGCGGCGCGCGGACGTCCTCGCGCACGGGGACGCCGCGCCGACCGAGCACGTACTTCGCCGCAGCCTGGAACGGGTACCGGTCGAGCGTCGCGCGGATTGCCCCGACGTCGCTGTCCCAGTCGCCGTCGCGAACGAGCGCGACCACGCGCTCCGGGAACACCGAGCCGAGCCCGGAGACCGTGCCGACGGCGCCGCGCTCGACTCCCTGCAGCACGAGTTCCTCCGCGCCGACGAAGACGTCGAGCCCTTCGAGCAGGTACGGCTCGAGCGCGTCGAACGGCTTGTCGGAGACCTTCAGCCCGGCGAAGTTGGGAGCGCGCTCCCGCAGGCGCTCGATCACGGGAACGGGCACGGCGTACCCGCTGCGCGCCTTGAACTCGTACACGTAGAACGGCACCTCGCCCGCCGCGCGCGCGGCCGCTTCCAGGTGCTCGAGCAGCGCCTCGTCGTCGAGCGCGTAGTAGGGCGGCGAGATCACCGCGACGCCCGCGGCCCCCGCGCCGGCCGCGTGCTCGGCGAGGGCTGCCGTCTCCGCGGTGGTCTGTGCGCCGCAGTGGACGATCACCGGCAGCGGCCCCTCGAGGAAGAGCTCCGCCGCGCGACGGCGCTCCGCCGCCGAGAGCAGGATCCCCTCACCGGTCGTCCCGAGCGCGAGCGTCCCGTCCAGCCCGGCCGCGGCCAGGAACTCCGTGTACGGCCGAAACGCCTCCTCGTCCAGGGCGGCGCCTTCGTCGCGGAGAGGCGTGAGTGCGGCGGCGAGTGCTCCACGCAGCATGCGGCCAACTTTACGATCACCGTGATGCAAGCGCTGCGAGTCGAGCACGACGGCGATCTCCTTCGCGTCACCCTGGCGCGACCCGAGCGGCGCAATGCCTTCGACGCGCAGCTGATCGCCGAGCTGACGGAGGCGTTCTCGTCCGTCGGCGACGAGGTGCGCGCGGTGCTGCTCTCGGGCGACGGCCCGAGCTTCTGCGCCGGGGCCGACGTCGAATGGCAGCGCTCCTCCATCGACCTGACCTTCGAGGAGAACGTGGAGGACGCCCTGCGGCTGCACGCGATGATCGCCGCGGTCGACTCGTCGCCGGCTCCGCTCGTCGTGCGCGTGCAGGGCTACGCGCTGGGCGGGGGCTGCGGCCTGGTCGCGTGCGCCGACGTCGCCGTCGCGGCGCCCGACGCGACCTTCGGCTTCTCCGAGGTGCGGCTGGGGATTATCCCGGCCGTGATCTCTCCCTTCGTCTTCGCCCGAATCGGTGCCGGGAGCGCTCGGTCGCTGTTCGTTACCGGCGAGCGTTTCGGCGCCGAGACCGCAGTTCGGATCGGGCTCGTCGACGAGGTCTCCGCCGACCTCGATGCGGCAGTCGAGAGTCGGATCGAGGCGATCCTGCAATCGGGCCCGGAGGCGACACGAGCCGCCAAACGTCTGACCCGCGAGCGACCGGAGGAGCCTGCGGAGCTCGCGCGCATCGCGGCTGCCCTTCGGGCCGGAGCCGAAGGTCAAGAGGGACTGCGCGCGTTCCTCGAGAAGCGCGAGCCGTCATGGCGACGTGCGGGGCCGGGCGCGCGTGCACGCCCGGCCCCGGAGTAGGGCTACGCAGAGAGCAGGCGGTTGAAGAACGAGCGGTACCGCGTCAAGGCGACACGCAGGTCCTCCGTCGAGACGTCTTCGCCGCTGTCCCACTGCGACTCGAGGCTCGAGCGCTCGTCGCTGAAGCCGGCGGTCAACTGCTGCATCAGCTCCCTGACGAGCTCATCGGCCTCCTCGACCTTCTGACGGGGCTCATCGACGAACCCCGCCTGCAGGTCTTCCCAGCGGCGGCGAAACCCCTCTGCCTCGTCGCCGGGCAGCAACGGCGCTCGCTCGTGGTCGTCTGCTTGCGCCGTCGACATCTCCGGCTCGTCCATGGGTCGCTGCGCGTCGGCCGCTGCGCCTGCCGACCGGCCGTCCTCCTCCGAGGTCGGCTGCGCCTCGCTCTCGGGTTCGTTCGCCTCCTGCATCGTCCCGGGCTCACGCTCGCTCATGGCCTTGTCACCTCTTCCTTCGTCGTGTCCTCGGCGGGTTCGCGCCCGCCGTCCGCAGTCTCGGCGCGCTCGCGCTGCACCGGTTCGTCCGCGGGTGCATCGAGCAGCTCCTCGAACAACGCCCGGTAATGCTTGATCGCCTGGCGCAGGTCTTCCGTCGTCGCGTCTCCGTTCTCGTTCTTCTGTGCGATGCCGTGCGCCGAGCGGTAGCGCTCGACCACCTCAGGGTGATCAACCGAGATATCCGCGGCCCGACGCTCGAAGTCGTCCATCGGGTAGCCACGCTCGCTCATCACCGACGTGACGAGCCGATCGGCACCCCCCACGGCGTTCGGGGGATCGTCGACGAACTCTGCCTGTACCTGCCGCCAGGACTCGAGATAGCGATCACGAGCCGCGGTCGAGAGAGGCTTGATGTCGAGCCGCTCTCGCCGCTCGACGCGTGACTGCAACTCGCCCTCGGCCTCACGCCTGCTGCCGCGACGATCGATCGTCCTGTCGTACTCCGGCCCGAACTGCTGCCGGAGATTCGACGACCGTCGCCGTGACAGGGCAGCCACGACGACGATCGCCACCACAGCGACCGCCGCCACGGCGATCAGGATCCATCCCCAAACGGGCATCCGTTACCTCCTTCGCTCGTGTTGTCGGCGGAAGGACCGCCGTCGGCGGCTGCCCCCTCCGTCCGCTCTAGAACGTTGACTCCGCACCGCGAGATACGGACGCCGACTAGCCTCCTCGCGATGCCGATCGAGAAGCTCTTGGTGGCGAACCGCGGCGAGATCGCGCTGCGGGTCTTCCGCGCCTGTCGCGAGCTCGGCATCGCCACGGTCGCGGTGGCGCCCGAGGACGACGCCTCGTCGCTGCACGCCCGCTCGGCGGAGGAGTCGGTTCGCATCTCGTCGTACCTCGACGCCTCCGAGCACGTGCGCGCCGCGCGCGAGACCGGCGCCGACTCCGTGCATCCCGGGTACGGCTTCCTGGCGGAGAGCCCGGAGTTCGCCGAGGCAGTCGAGACGGCCGGGCTGACCTGGGTCGGGCCGCCTCCGGCCGCGCTGCGGGCCGGCGGCGACAAGCTCGAGGCGAAGCGGCTGGCGCGCGAGGCCGGCGTGCCGGTGGTGCCGGAGGGCGAGCCGGAGGAGATCGGGTTCCCGCTGATGATCAAGGCCGCGGCCGGCGGCGGCGGCCGCGGGATGCGAGTCGTGCGCGAGCCTGCCGAGCTCGAAGAGGGGCTCGCGGCGGCACGCCGCGAGGCGAAGGCCGCCTTCGGCGACGACCGCGTCTTCTGCGAGCGCTACGTCGAACGGCCGCGGCACGTCGAGATCCAGCTGCTCGGCGACTTCGACGGAACCGTGGTCGCGCTCGGCGAGCGCGAGTGCTCGGTGCAGCGGCGCCACCAGAAGTTGCTGGAGGAGTCGCCCTCCCCCGCTCTCGATCCCGAGCTGCGGGCCCGGATGGGCGAAGCGGCGGTCGCGTTCGCCCGCGCGATCGCCTACCGGAGCGCGGGCACCGCGGAGTTCATGCTCGACGGCCGCGACTTCTGGTTCCTCGAGCTGAATGGGCGCATCCAGGTCGAGCACCCGGTCACGGAGCTGGTCTCGGGCGCCGACCTCGTCGCCGAGCAGATCCGGATCGCCCAGGGCGAGCCGCTGCGCGCCGAACCGCGGCTGGTCGGGCACGCGGTCGAGGTACGCCTGTACGCCGAGGACTCGAAGACGTTCCTGCCGCAGACCGGCCGGCTAGAGCGCCTGCGTCTACCCTCGTCGGTCCGTGTCGACGCCGGGGTCGAGGAGGGCGACGAGGTCGGCACGTCCTACGACCCGCTGATCGCGAAGCTGATCGCGCACGGGTCGACGCGGGACGATGCGCTCGACCGGCTCGCCGCGGCACTCGACGAGACCGAGGTCGGCGGGGTCGTCACGAACCTCCCGTTCCTGCGCTGGCTGGTCGCGCACCCCGCCCTCCGCGCCGGCGAGACGACGACGGCCTTCCTCACCGAGCACCCGCCGCTCTCCGCGTCGCCGCTCCGGCTTCCCGACCGTCCCTGGCGGGGCGGCTTCCGCCTCAACCTGCCCGCGCCCCCGCCTGCCGCGCCACCGGATCTGGCAGCGTCGGCCGACCACGGCGGCCGGCACGAGCAGAGCTCCCTGAGCGCGCCGATGCCCGGGACGGTGATCCGAGTGCTCGTCGCGGAGGGCGAGCGCGTCGAGCCGCGCCAGCCGCTGGTGGTGCTCGAGGCGATGAAGATGGAGACGCCGGTCGTGTCTCCCTACGAGGCGGTTGTGCGCGCGGTGCACGTCGGCGAAGGCGACAGCGTCGCGGGCGGCGACGTGCTGGTCGAGCTCGAGGAGTAGCTACTGCGCGAAGACGAGCCTGCGGCTGTCCCGCGTCCACGCAGGCGGCGAGCTGCCGGTGTCGTAGCCGCAGCAGCCGAGGATCCCGCGGCCGACGCCATGCGGCCTCGCGGGGCGAACCGCACGAACGACGCGGATGCCGTTGCCGCCCTGGTACGCAAGGAACTTGCCGTTCGGCGACCAGACCGGCACGAGACCCTGGTCGGGCGCAGGGCGCACGAGCCTGCGGCGATGTCCACCCGTCGGATCGGACAGCCAGATTTCCCCGTTGCGAACGACGGCCAGCGTGCGGCCGTTCGGCGACCAGGCAGGGGCGGTTCCAGGCCCGATTCGACGGCGTGGCGAGCCGCTCGGGCCGACGACGTCGACACGGCGCGCTCTCGTGGAACCGCCGTATGCGAACGCGATCCGGCCACTACGCGCCCAGGCAGGCGGGGAAGCCATCGGACCGAGAAAGCTCGCCGAGAGGATCAATCCGCCCGTGCCGCCACTCTGGTCGACCTGGGCCAGCATCAACCCGCGTGACTCGATGTTCGGCGTGAACTCGTAGTACACGAGCCTGTGACCGTCCCGTGACCAGCGCGGGTGAATCCCGGAGCCGAGCACTCGGGGGGTCGAGCCGTCGGCGTTGATCACCCAGACGTCGGTGGCGGCGCACTTGGTGGAGCCCGGCCCGCACGCCGAGGAGTCCCAGCTCATGAAGGCGAGCCGGCGGCCGTCCGGCGACCACTGCGGGTCGAAGGAGTCCTCGGGCATGGTCGTGAGCTGCTTCATCGCCGTGCCGTCGAGCCGCATCGACCAGATCTGCGACGGCGTCCCTCGGGCCCAGGCGACCACCGGCCCGGTCGGCGAGGCCACCGGTTGGAAGTCCGGCACCGAGTCGTGTGTCAGCTGTGTGCGGTGCGAGCCGTCGGCGTTGACGATCCAGAGATCCGTGCCGGCGGGCGGTCCGTCGCCTGCCGCGCGCGGCGTCGCCCCGCTCCCCACCAGGAGAGCCGTGAGTGCCACAACCGCGGCGAGCCGCGTCACAGCGGAGCTACCCCACGAAGTAGATCCATCGCCCGTCCCGCGACCACACCGGCGGAGACGGCTCCGCCCAGCCGAACGAGTAGCAGTTGGCCGCGGTGCCGAGGACCCTTCGTCCACGCCCGTCGGGCCGGACGATCACCAACTTCGACTCGACCTCGTGGCGGTTCGTCAGGAACGCGATCCACTTGCCGCCGGGGGACCAGGTCGGACAGTCGCCGTACGTGCTGAGGCGCCGTGCGCGTTTCCCCGTCAGCGGGATGACCCACACGCCGTGGTCGCGCTCGAACGCGATCATCTTCCCGCTCGGCGACCAGGCCGGGTACGTCCCGTAATTCAGCTGGCGCCGATGAGAGCCGTCCGGCCTGATGACGAACAGGCGCTGGTAGCGCTCGTACATGTTGAAGGTGTTGAACGCGATCCACTTGCCGTTCGGCGACCACGCCGGTACCGAACGCACCCCGTCGATGGCCTCGGCCCGGGAGAGCGTGTGCACGTCCGAGCCGTCCCGCAACGCAAACTTCAGCGAGCTGACGACGTCCCCTCCCTCGCCGACGACGAAGTCCCGGAACGCCAGTCGCCGACCGGCCGAAGACCAGACCGGGTGCACCGCCCCGGCGAGAACCTCCCGCTCTCCGGTCCCGTCCGCGTTCACGGTCCAGACGTCGGTGAACACGCACCTCTGGGCCGGCGGGACGCAGAGGCTCGCGTTTCCAGCCGAGTACACCAGGCTGCGCCCGTCCGGAGACCACAGCGGGCGCTCTCCGCCCGCCGTCCCGAGCGGTCGCTGATTGCTTCCGTCCGGGCTCATCAGCTGGATTCCCCCGTACGACAGGTACGCAATCGACCGCCCATCCGGCGAGAGCGACGGCTGCACCTCGTACACCCCCGCGGTGCTGGTGAGCGGGTGCCTCGTTCCGCCCGCGGACAAGACGACGTAGATGTCGCCGGTGACAGGATCGCCGGCGCCGTCGGCGCGCGACGCGGCCCCGCCTCCGGCCAACACGGCGGCGATCACCAGCACCGCGGCGATCCGCGTCATCCAGCCGAGCCTACGCCGAGTTTGTAAGCGAAGCTAGAAGAGTTTCTGAAGCTTCATCGCCTGGCCCATGTCCCCCTTGACCTTCAGCTTTCCGGACATGTACGCGGCGGTGGGGTTCTGCTCGCCGTTGGCGATCTTCAGGAATGTCTCCGAAGAGGTCGAGATCGTGCAGTCGGCGTCGCCGCCGTCCTCGGTGACCGTGACCTTCCCGTCGTCGACGTCCACGAGCCACGAGCCGGAGCCGTCGATGTCGAACTTGTAGCTCGCGGTCATGCCCGCGGCCTTCGACGCGTCGACGCGCGACTCCAGGGTCTCGAAGAACTGTCTCGGGTCGTCCATCGGCCGCGGAGCCTACAGAACCGGCTCAGGCTCGAGACGCCGCTGCGGACGCGTCGCCGGGAGCAGCGCAGCCAGCGCGACGGCGACGAGCGGCGCAGCCGCGGCAGCGTACATCGCCGCTTGCAGGTCGACGGAGTCCGCCAGCGCGCCGAGCCCGACGGCGGCGATCCCGCCGAGACCGATGGAGAGGCCGATCGAGAGCCCGGAGGCCATCCCGATCCGGCTCGGGAGGTACTCCTGGCTCATCACCATGGTCACGCCGAAGGTGCTGATCACGCAGACACCGACGAGCGCCAGGGCGATCGCGCCTGGGATGCCGCCCACGGCCACGTACACGAAGGTCAGCGGCGCAGTGGCCCCGGTGGTCGCCAGCAGCACCGGCCTGCGGCCGAACCGGTCGGCGAGCGGCCCCGCTGCGAGCGTGCCGAGACCGCCCGTGAGCAGCATCAGCGAGAGCAGGTGCGAGCCGTGCGCCTTCGAGTTGCCGAGCGAGACCTCCCAGAGGGGCACGAAGGTGATCAGCCCGAACCAGGCGACACTCCGGAAGGCGATCACGCCGAGCAGCAGGATCAGCGCCCCCGGGCGGTCTTGCCCGCTGGTGGCCGCCCGCTCGCCCGGTTGCGGGGCGAAGCCGGAGAGAAACGGGAGCACCAGCAGCAGCGCACCCGCGATCGCCAGCACGGGCAGCGCGAGCAGCAGGCCGCCCGTCAGGCCCAGCGCGAGCACGATCGGCGTCGTCACCGTCGGCCCGAGCGCGTACCCGACGTTGCCGCCGACCGAGAAGAGGCTCATGCCACTCGCGCGCTTACTCCCGCTCGCGTAGGCGGCGAACTTCGATCCCTCGGGGTGGAACGCGGCGACGCCGAGGCCCGAGACGACCACGAGCAGGAGCACGAGCCAGTACGCCGGTGCAGCGGCCGCCACCCCGATTCCGATCCCCGCCAGCGCGACGCCGCCCGGGAGCAGCCAGATCGCGCCGCGGCGGTCCGACCACGCGCCGAAGAGGGGCTGCACCAGCGACGACGCCGCAGTCGAGGCGAGCATCACGGCTGCGGCGAGCGTGTACGAGAGGCCGAAGCGGTCGACGAAGAACGGCAGCAGCGCCGGGAGCGCGCCGTTCGCGAAGTCGGTGGCGAAGTGACCGGCCGAGAGGGCCGCCATCGCCCTTCTGTCCAGCTCCGCCCGCACGGCTTGACACTAGCTGCGGAAAACCCCGCAGCCCGGATCGGGGATCGTGCCGATGGAACCGGGCTACCGCGACCCCACACTCCCGGTAACGACGGGAGGTGGACGATGGCAGCCGGGCTCGACAAGGTCGTGATCGTGGGTGGCGGCGTCGCCGCGCTCGAGGCAACGCTGGCGCTGCAGGAGCTGGCGCGGGAGCTCGTCGACGTCGAGCTCGTCGCGCCCGATCAGACCTTCGTCTACCGACCGCTGCTCGTCGCCGAGCCGTTCGGCGCAGGGCAGGTTCGCACGTTCCCCCTGCGCCGACTGGCGGAGGCGGCCGGCGCCGGCTTAACCGAGGCGATCGTGACCGGCGTCGACTCAGACCGTCACATCGTCCGCACCGCGGCAGGCGACGAGCTCCCGTTCGATCTCCTGCTGCTCGCGCCCGGCGCCGTGCCGGTCACGGCCGTCTCGGGCGCAATCTGCTTCCGCGGCCCGACCGAGGCCGCAGCGCTCAGGCAGGTTCTCTCTGACGCGGGCTCCGGGATGATCGACCGCGTCACGTTCGCAATCCCCTCGGGTGCGAGCTGGCCGCTGCCGGTGTACGAGCTCGCGCTCCTGACACGGTCATACCTCGTCGACGAGGGCGCAGTCGACGTCTCGGTCGCGATTGTCACCCCCGAGGATGCGCCGCTCTCGCTCTTCGGCCATACCGCCAGCAACGCAATCCACGAGCTGTTGGAGGCGCGCGGAATCGAGCTCTCGCTCTCGACGACGCCGCTCGCGTTCGCAGACGGCGGGCTCTCGACCGCGCCCGGAGGCGTGATTCCGAGCGATCGCGTCGTCGCCCTGCCGCGGCTCGAAGGCCCCCGCCTCGCGGGAGTGCTCCACGACGCGGTCAGATTCATTCCCGTGAGCGACGACTGCCGGGTGCGCGACGAGATCGACGTCTGGGCGGCCGGGGACGCGACCACGTTCCCGCTCAAGCAGGGTGGGCTGGCCGCCCAGCAGGCCGACGCGGCGGCAGAGGCCATTGCGGCCCGAGCCGGCTCCTCGGTCGAACCGCGTCCCTTCCGGCCGGTGCTGCGCGGGCTGCTGCTGACCGGCATGGCGCCACGCTTCCTGCGCGCCAAGGCCGGCGCACGCGGTTCCGCGATCGACACCGAGCCGCTCTGGTGGCCTCCGGCGAAGATCGTCGGCCGCTACCTCGCACCCTTCCTGGCCCAGCGCCTCGGGCTATCGCAGGTGCTCCCGGATGCCGCGCGGGAGTCTGCGCTTTCGGTCGAAGTCGAGCTGACGCCGGTCGCGCGCGGAGCCTGGTCAGAGCTCTAGCTCTAGGCTGCCGTCGGTTGCGCAGGGAGGTTGCGCTCGATCAGCGCGTGCCCGAGCTCCCACTGCGCCCGGG
>Ga0081455_10007422_pt1 | contig 11549 bp, 13 predicted proteins | sample TabmetS3T2R1_FD_70207 | JGI IMG/M metagenome (GOLD analysis project Ga0081455, IMG submission 70207) | Tabebuia heterophylla rhizosphere microbial communities from the University of Puerto Rico - S3T2R1 | ecosystem: Host-associated > Plants > Roots > Rhizosphere ...
GCGCGGTTCCCGGTCACGAGCCACAGCCGCCGGAACAGGGTCCTACCCTCGGCCTGATAGAAGCCCTCGAAGGTTGCGGATGCCTCGAGCTGGTCGTGAGCGGCGTCCGGAACGGCGACCTGTTCGCTCATGTCGGGTGAATGAACCCCCGAAAACCCACAAACGTGCAAGGGGCATCCGGGAACTTCCGTCTGCGCCGCAACAGATCGACCTCGGTCGCGTTCATGACGTGATGAAATCCTCAGCCATGCGACCCTTGGGAGCGCTCGAGGAGGTTGCTTCGGCGACCACCCTCAGCTTCGAGGAGTTCTTCCAGGCGGAACACCTTCGCCTGGGTCGGGCCCTCTACCTCCTGACGGGCAGCGCCGCCGAAGCCGACGAACTCACCCAGGAGGCCATGGTGCGGGTGTACGAGCGGTGGGACCGGGTTCGGCGGATGGATTCCCCGCAGGGATACCTGTTCCGGACCGCGCTGAACCTGCATCGAAGCCGCCTCCGGTGGGTGGCCACCCGAGCGCGGCACATCCTGCACCCCACCCCATCACCGGACCCCGCGGAGGTGGTCCAGAGCCGCGACAGTCTCGACAGGGCGCTCGCTTCGCTTCCGACCGGACAACGCGAAGCCGTGGTGCTGGTCGAGTGGCTGGGGATGGACCAGGACGAGGCGGCCATGGCCCTCGGGATCAAGCCGGGGTCGGTCCGGGCCAGGCTGTCTCGCGCCAAGGCCGACCTGCGACGGATGCTGGAGGAAGACGATGCCTGAGCTCCACGACCTCCTCGAGCGGCAAGCCTCGACCTACGAGCCGTCTCCCGAGCTGTTCGAGCGGGTGCTCCAGCGGCGCGACCGCAGGCACCGCAACCAGCGCGTCGCGGCCGGCGTCCTCGGGATCGCGATCGCGTTCGTCGTGGGCTGGTGGGGCGTCCACGCGATCACGTCGTCGACGCCCAAACCGGCCGACGATCGTTCCGTCGAGGACAAGGTCACGACGCCGCCGCTTCCCGAACCCGACCCCGTCGTTTCGAACGCTCTCGCCTACGGCGCCGACGGTGACGTCTTCCTCGCCGACGCGCACGGCGCCAACGCGGTGAAGATCGCGGACGGCGCTCCGGTCGATCACGCCGAGTGCACCCCGGACGAGCACCAAGCCAGCTACGAGGTTTTCGGGACGGCCTGGTCCCCCGACGGTCGGTACCTCGCGTATTGGGACCGAGGTTGCCCGGTGTCCGAGGGCACCTATACGGTCCTGATCACCGATGCGAAGGGCAACGTCCTCGCGTCCTTCCCCGGCCAGGCGTGGCAGATCTCGTGGTCGCCCGATTCCAAGCGCGTCGCGGTCATGGATCACTGGGCGATCGAGGGTGCTGGGGACGACGCGACGATCGGCGTCTACGGACTCGACGGCACGCGCCAGGCAGCCCTCACCGTTCCGGCGGCGTTGGTGCCCTCCGGGGACTACTCCCCGGTGTGGTCTCGGGACGGTTCGTCGATCTTGCTTCCCGGCGTGCAGGTGCCCCTCGATGGCGGTACTCCCTCGCCGCTCCCCGATCTCAGCTGGTACGGCGTGTACTCACCCGATGGCTCACACCATGCCTACAAAGACCGCAGTTCGCTCGTCGTGGAGGAGGCAGACGGACCCGACGCCCAGAAGGTGAGCGGCTCGTGGGTCTTCTGGAACGTGGCATGGTCGCCGAACGGTGAGCTCGTCGCGTACGAGGGTGGCCGCAACGACGGGCTCCTCGTGCGGGAGATCGCGACCGGAACCGATACGTCGCTCCTCGACATGACGCGGGCAGAAAGCATCGGCGCCATCGAGTTCTCCCCCGGAGGCGACCGGATCCTCTTCAGCAAGTGGGATGGTCACGGCCACAACTCGATCTGGAGCATCGGCGTCGACGGCTCCGATCTCCGTCGCCTCGCCGGGATCGAATGGACGGATCTCCGGCCGTAGGCCGATAGGGAGAGAGCCTGATGAGGATCGGATCGGGGCGTACCGTCGCGCTGGCGATCATGCTCGCGCTGACTGCCTGCACATCGCGTCCACAGGGGATGGACGGTGGGACGAGCAGCGCGAACCCGACCCCTCCGCAAGCGCAGACCCCATCGGCCCTCCCTGAGCCGGAGCTGCCGGAGATCACGACCGTGAGGCAGGCGGGCGGTGAGGCGATGCACGCGCCGTCGAGCGCCGACTGGATCGTCGTCGACTTCGGACGTGCATGGGTCAGCCGCGCCAACGGCATCGGGTTCTACGACGCCGAGACCGGCCGCCTCCTGGGTTCGGTCGACGTGCCGCAGTCGCCCTGTGCCTCGATGGATCCGGGGTTCGGGGCCCTGTGGACGGCGACCTGCGGACAACGAGGGGTCGCGCGCATCGACCCCGAGGGGGGCAAGGTCACCGGGTGGGTCCGGGTCGACGTCCCGGCCGACGGCGAGTCGAGCATCGGTGCCGGCGAGGGGGGCATCTGGGCGATCGCCGACGGAGAGGATTGTTCCGGGTGCGTGCTCGTCCGGATCGACCCGAAGACCGTCGAGATCACCGACACGTGGGACGTCCCGGAAGGGGGTGCCGCCGTGCGTGCCGGCCTGGGTGGGATCTGGATCACCTACCCCTCGGAGGATCGCGTTCGGCACGTCGACCCTGACACGGGCGAAGTCGTCGCCGAGATCGATGTCGGTTCCGGCCCCCGTTTCCTGGACGTGGGTGAAGGTGGCGTGTGGGTCATGGATCAGAGCGATGGATCGGTATCCCACGTCGACCCGTCGTCCGACACGGTCGTCGCCACGATCCCGGTGGACAAAGGAAGCATCTTCGGCGGTGATGTGATCGTCGGGGCCGGGTCCGTCTGGCTCCGCGCCAGTTCCGAGTTGGTCGCACAGATCGACCCGGCCACCGATCGCGTCGTCGCGCGGATCGGGCCCGGGCAGTCCAGCGGCGGCGTGGACGCAAACGATGGGCAGCTCTGGATCGCGGACCATTTCGAGAAGCCCAAGGGGTGGCAGGCCGTGCTCTACCGGATCCCCCTGTCGGATAGGTAGACCACGCTCACCGCCGGGGTCGTCCCGGCGCCTTCGAGTTCCACACGCCTTACAACCTCCCGACACCTGATACCACGGGGTCCCTGCCCATGATGGGCAGGGACCCGAGCGATACCGCTTCGGTCGTCGGCGGACGACGCGGTCAGGCCGTGACGGCTTGGAATCCCCGCAGCAGTCTCGCCGACCGCGCCGCGATCCACAGTCCGGAGAGCCCCACGAGACCGTAGACGATCCGGATTAGAGCGTTCGTCTCCCCGAAGTCGAGACCGAAGACGGCGGCGACCAGATCGAACTCCGCCAGAGCGACCAGTCCCCAATTCAGGGCCCCGACAACCACCAACGCCAGCGCGACTCCATCGAGCACCTTCATGGCGGATCCTCCTCTCGTGATGCTCACGTCTTCGCCGTGATCACCTGGTGCCGACCCGCAGCCCCACGACCGCGAACTCGTAGCCGGCCTCGGCGCTTCCCCACGCGTAGATCTGGTAGGCCGTACCACGCGCGAGCTTCAGGACGGCGGGGCCGATCACCGGCGCGGACTCCCCGGGCAGCGACACCCAGGCCGCATAGACGCCGGTGGGCACCTTTCGCGTGGCTGTCGCCCCATTCGCGACGTCCTGCAGGATGGTGCCGCCGTTCGCCCACACGTCGACGGCCGGCGCCGCGGCGGTGTGCCGGATCGTCACGCGGGCCGAGCGCCTCGGGAGCGGCCTCACGTTGTTCCGGAACAGCCCGAGCGTGGGCGTCCCCTCCTCGGTCAGGTACGCGATCGCCGTATAGTCGCGCCCTCCCGCGAGCTCGACGTCCTCGGCCTCGAGGATCGGCGATGCCTCGCACGTCTCGCCGGCCGGCACGATCGCGATGTCGTACGCCCCCCCGGGGAGCGCGACGCCGGTCACGACCTCACCCGGGTTGAATCCGGGGATCGCCACGGTGCCGTTCACGCAGACCTCGACGTCGACACCGGGGATCCCGTGTACGACGTTCATGGTGGCGGCGGCGGCGGCCGCCGACCCCGTACCGAGCATCGACACCGCCACCGTCATCGCGATGCCGAGCCCCACCAGTCGCTTCATCATGTCGCCTCCCTGGGCGCGGGCACCTCCCGCGGCCCGACGACGACGCTACGTGGTCCACCCGGCCCAAACCATGCATAAACCTATGCATTCCGCATTGATTCTGGCGCACCGACCGGCTACCGTGCCGGTATGGGACGGATCCTGCCGGCAGAAGGGGTCTCGATCGCGGCCGTCTCGAGAGCGCTCGACATCCCGGTGCCAACGATCCGCTCGTGGGAGCGACGGTACGGCTTCCCCGCACCGTCCAGGACGGCCGGCCGGCACCGTCGCTACACCGTGCGGGAGATCGAGCAGCTCCGCGATCTCCGCGACCTCATCACCCGGGGCTACTCCGCCAGGGACGCGGTTGCCCGACTCTCCGAGGCAGGCCAGGCCCTCCCGGCGGACGACCCATCGGACGCGGTGATCCGGTCGGCGATGCGCCTCGACAGTGACGCCATCCGTTCGGTGCTCGACGAGGCGGCCGAACGCATGACCGTCGAGCTCGTCATCCGCGAAGTCGTGTTCCCGGCGATGCGCGAGATCGGGAAGCGATGGAAGACGGGCGCCTGCGACATCGAACAGGAGCACCTCGCCACCGAGTCGGTCCGGGCGTGGCTCGCGCGCCAGCGGGCGATGGTCCCGCCGTCGTTCCGAGCCGATCCGATCGTCCTGGCCTGCGGTCCGAAGGACCTGCACTCCATCGGCATCGAGGCATTCGCCGTCGTTTTGTCCCGCCGAGGATGGCCCTGTCGCGTGCTCGGCCCGATGACTCCGGTGGGCGCCCTGGTGGGCGCGGTCCGGGGTATCGGGGCGAGAGCCGCGGTCGTGACGGCTCAGCGGGGCGTGACCCGACGCGCGGCCGTCGAGGCGCTCGGAGCCGTCGAGGCACTCTCGCGGGTGGACGGGTTCTTCGCGGGGGCGGCGTTCGCGGCGGCGGCCGCCCGTCGCGACGTCCCCGGCACCCATCTCGGCGAGGACGTCGTCGCCGCGGCCGAGGTGTTGGAGTCGGTCGTTGCCGCGGACGAGCGCTGACGGGGTGAGTCCGACCCGTTACTCGAGGTACCCCAGGCCGCGCAGGTGCTCCTCCATCTCGTCGGCCTCGGTGTCGCTGACGCTCGAGCTCTCGTCACCGCTCGGCATGCCGGGGATCTGCACGGCCGGCTTGGTCTCGGCCTTCGTCACGGTCGCGTCCCCGACGACCTCGTGCAGGACCCGCCCCGTGTGCTCGATCGTGGCCGGTGCGCCGAGCGCAGCCAGGATGGTCGGCGCCAGGTCGATCAGCATCGGCGGCTGCTCGAACGGCTTCACCCCGGGGCCGGCCGCCACGATCACGCCCTCTGGGCGGTGGTCGCCGCTCACCCAGTCGGCGTCCTCGATGGCCGACTTCGCGTGCGTGAGGGAGTAGGTCTCGGCCGGCTCCATCAGGATGTCGGGCGCCGTGTCGGCGTGCTTGCCCTTGAAGATCTCCTCGCGCCGGTAGATCGACTTGACGGGCTTGCGGCCGGTCTTGGGGTCGACGAACGAGCTCAGCGCGTCCATCACCTGGTCCCGCACCTTCTCGAAATCGGCCGGGTCGACGATGCCGTCGGGCTCGCGCCCGGCCAGGTTGATCGAGACGCCCTCGCCCGTCGAGCGGATCGTCGTGAACGCTCTGGTCTTCGACCAGTTCACCGACTGCGGCAGCGAGACCTTCCCGTGCAGGCCGAGGAAGTCGTACGCCTTGCGCGCGACCTTGCGCACCGGCCCCCACTGCATCGGCCCGAAGACCACGTTCGACGCGCTGAACTCCAGGAAGCCGAACTTCTTCAGCAGGTGGTCCATGTGGATCGTGCGCGTGACCGACTGGAACCCGTGGTCCGAGATGAACAGGACCAGGTCGTCCTCACGCGTGCGCGAGACGAACGAGCCGATCGCGTCGTCGATCTGCGCGTAGACGTCCCGAACCTTCAGGCCGATCCGCGTCTTGTGGTTCTTCACGTAGTCGGGATGGTCGGGCGCGATGTAGTTCGACAGCGCGTGCTGGGTCCGGTCGACTGAGACCCACACGGACGCGGCGAGGTCCCAGTCCGTGTTGTCCATCAGCCACTCGGTTGCGCGGATCCGCTTGCCGGTGATCTCGAGCGCCTCGTCCAGGTACGGCTCGGCACGGTTCCGGTAGGTGGTCCAGGACATGCCGTTGATCTCCCACGGCACGCCGGCCTTCTCGAGCTGCTCGGGCAGGTCCGCCGGCTGCGAGTAGGTCCGGTTCTTCGGCAGCACGCCGCCGGACAGGACCTTGGCGTCGATGTCGGGCGGCGGGAACATCAGTGGAACGTCGGCGTAGATCCCGACCTTGCCGGCCGCCGAGAGGTCCTCGACGAACGTCCGCTCCTTGATCGAGCGGTAGGTGACCGGGTACTGCTTGTGCGTGCCCGGCACGGTCTCGAGGATGTCGTAGACCCCGTGATCGGCCGGGTCGACCCCGGTCAGGAACGACGGCCAGGCCGCCCAGGAGTGGGTCGGCACCGTCGAACGCAGGACGTCCTTCCGCCCCCGATCGATCAGGGCCTGCAGGTTCGGCAAGGCACCCTGCTCGAGCAGGGGTTCGAGGATGCGCCAGTCGGCACCATCCCATCCGATGAGCAGTACTCGCGACATAGCAGGTCCTTACGAGGGATCGCGCAGCAGTGTATCGAAGGGTCGAGTTGATTCCGGCAGCAGAAAGCCGATCGACCAGGCTAGCGATGGTTCGTGGGCGACCGACGAGGCTCGGTCAGAGCGCGCGACAACCGTTCGGCTGCTGCAACCCGCCCCAGCTCGAGCGCATCGGGATCTCGGAACAGTACGAAGTGATAGTTCGCCAGCTCGAGGTACGCGTACAGCTCGAACGTCAGCTGCTCGACGTCGTCGTCCTTCTTGATGTGCCCCAGCTCCCGCGCCTCGCGGACGAGCTGCTCCATGAAGTCGATCCACTCGCGCTCGAGGTGTACGGCTCTGTCGTGGACCGGCCCCGAACGCGCGTCCTCGTCCGCGAGAAGGCCGGCGAAGAAGCAGCCGCCCGGGAACACGCCTCGTTCGAGGTAGGAGAAGAACGCTTCGAAAAGCGCCTCCAGCCGCGGCAGGCCAGGCGGGGCCTCGAGCGCCGGCCGGACGACCTCGCGGTCGAAGATCTCCTTCGCGGCTTCGATCGTCTCGAGCTGCAGGGCCTCCTTCGAGCCGAAGTGGGCGAACAGGCCGCTCTTGCTCACGCCGAGTTCCTCGGCGAGGCGGCCGATCGTCAGGCCGTTGATCCCCTCGACCGACGCGAGCCGGGCCGAGGCCTCGAGGATCGCCTCGTGGGTTCGGGCGCCGTCGGAGCGGCGGGTTCCGGTCGGCGTGGACACCTTGACAAGATAGCACGGTCGTTCGTACTATCCGCGGACCTCGATGACACGAGCGTCCTGTCTGCTCGGTGACCGAGAAGGAGGAGCCCGATGTCGGACACCACCGAGACCTTCGGGATGCCGCTCACCGCGGTCGAGGCCTTCGAGGCGCGGTTCGTCCCCGCCCTCTTCACACCCTGGGCCGAGCGCATGGTCGACGCCACCGGCATCGGCGCGGGGGCGCGCGTCCTCGACGTCTGCTGCGGCACTGGCGCCGTCGCACGCCTGGCGGCCGAACGCGTCGGCGAGACCGGCAGCGTCACCGGCCTCGACCTGAACGAGGCGATGCTGACGGTCGCGCGGCGGATCCGGCCCGACGTCGAGTTCCGGCGGGGCAACGCGATGGAGCTCCCCTTCCCCGACGACGCGTTCGACGTCGTGACGTGCCAGGCCGGGCTCATGTTCGTCCCCGAACCCGATCGCGCGATCCGCGAGATGGCCCGCGTCGTCACGCCGGAGGGCACGGTCGGCCTGCAGGTGTGGGACCGCCGTTCGGAGCAGCCCGCGTACGGTCCGCTCATCGACATCGTCGAACGCCACGCCGGACCCGAGGCACTGAGCCTCGTGAACACGTACTTCGTCCTCGGCGACCGGCCACGGCTGGAGGCGATGGTCCGTTCGGCCGGGCTCGAGGTCGCCGAGACGCTGACCGAGTCGCGCTCGATGCGGTTCGCGAACGTCGACGAGCTGGTCTCGCTCGAGATCCAGGGCACGCCGCTCGGCGAGCGACTGAGCGAGGACGTCGTTCGCAAGATCGTCGAGGACACGCGGGTCGCCCTGGCAGGGTTCGCGAACGCCGACGGCTCGGTCGACATCCCATTCGCCGGCCACATCGTGATCGCGCACCCGGCCTGACGCCGCGCCGGGCACCCGTCCTGGGACCATGGGTACGTGCCCACCCGAGACGACATCCGCAATGTGGCGATCGTCGCCCACGTGGACCACGGCAAGACGACGCTCGTCGACGCGATGCTCTGGCAGTCCGGGGCCTTCCGAGCCAACCAGGACGTGGCCGAACGCGTCCTGGACTCGACCGATCTCGAGCGCGAGAAGGGCATCACGATCCTGGCGAAGAACACGGCCGTTCGGCACGGCGACCTGAAGATCAACATCGTCGACACGCCTGGGCACGCGGATTTCGGAGGCGAGGTCGAGCGCGGGCTCACGATGGTGGACGGCGTCCTGCTGCTGGTCGACGCCTCCGAGGGGCCGCTGCCGCAGACGCGGTTCGTGCTCCGCAAGTCGCTCGAGTCGCGCCTGCCGGTGATCCTGGTGGTGAACAAGATCGACCGCCCCGACGCGCGCACGATGGAGGTCGTCGACGAGGTCTATCAGCTCTTCCTCGACCTGGACGCCGACGAGCACCAGATCGAGTTCCCGATCCTGTACGCCGACGCGCGCGCCGGGCGCTGCGGTCCGAACCCGGCCGACCTGCCCAGGGATCTCGAGCCGCTCTTCGACGGGCTGCGGACACACATCCCGGCACCCTCGTACGAGGATGGTCACCCGCTGCAGGCGCTCGTGACGAACCTCGACGCCTCGCCCTACGTCGGCCGGCTCGCCCTGTGCCGGGTCCGGCAAGGAACGATCCGCCGGGGCCAGGAGGTCGCCTGGTGCCGGGCCGACGGCACGATCGAGCCCGCCAAGATCTCCGAGCTCTACGTGACCGAGGCGCTCGACCGCGTCGAGGCCGACGAGGCCGGGTCGGGCGAGATCGTCGCGGTCGCCGGCATCGACGAGATCACGATCGGGGAGACGCTCGCCGATCCCGACGACCCGCGGCCGCTGCCGGTCACGCGCGTCGACGAGCCGTCGCTCTCGATGACGATCGGCATCAACACCTCACCACTCTCGGGCAAGGACGGTTCGAAGCTCACCGCCTCGCAGGTGAAGGCGCGCCTCGACCAGGAGGTGGTCGGCAACGTCTCGATCCGGGTGCTCGACGCCGACCGCCCCGATCGGTGGGAAGTGCAGGGGCGCGGCGAGCTCCAGCTCGCGGTGCTCGTCGAGATGATGCGCCGCGAGGGGTTCGAGCTGACGGTCGGCAAGCCGCAGGTCGTCACCCGCGAGATCGACGGAGGGCTGCACGAGCCCGTGGAGCGCGTCGCGATCGACGCGCCCGAGGAGTACCTCGGCGTGATCACCCAGCTGCTCGCCCTCCGCAAGGGCCGGCTGGAGAACATGGTGAACCACGGGACCGGGTGGATCCGCATGGAGCACCTCGTCCCGGCGCGCGGGCTGATCGGCTTTCGCACCGAGTTCCTCACGGAGACCCGCGGGACGGGCCAGCTCCATCACGTGTTCGAGGGCTACGAGCCGTGGCACGGCGACCTCCGAACGCGACCGACCGGCTCTCTCGTGGCCGATCGGGAGGGCGTGAGCACGACGTTCACGCTGCTCACGCTCCAGGAGCGCGGGTCGATGTTCGTCGGACCGGGCGAGGACGTGTACGAGGGCATGGTCGTCGGCGAGAACGCCCGCGCCGAGGACATCGATGTGAACCCCACCAAGGAGAAGAAGCTGACGAACATGCGCGAGTCCACGTCCGAGCAGTTCACGCGCCTGATCCCCAAGCGGACGCTCGTACTCGAGCAGGCCCTAGAGTTCATCCGCGAGGACGAATGCGTCGAGGTCACGCCGTCGAACGTGCGACTGCGCAAGGTGGTGCTCCCTCAGCAGGAGCGCGCGAAGGCCGCACGCCGCGGCCGCTCGTCGGAGTGACCCGCCGGGGATAACCCCGTGCCTCGATCCCTCACCGAGCGATCGCTCCGCGTGGCCGTTCGGACGCTGTCGGCGGGCGATGCCGCGCTGGCGGCGTCGGTTCGTCGGTTCGGTCCGCCGCCGCTTTGGGCACGCGAGCCGTCGTTCGCGACGCTCGTGCATCTGATCCTCGAACAGCAGGTCTCGCTCGCATCGGCGCTCGCGGCGTTCGACCGGCTGCGAGCCGCGATCGGAGAGCTGACGCCCGCCGCGTTCCTCACGCTCGACGATCGAGCGCTGCGCGAGATCGGGTTCAGCCGACAGAAGGCGGGCTACGCACGGGACCTGGCGATCACGCTTTCCGAAGCGTTCGACCTGGCTGCCCTGGAGCCGTTGACGGACGACGAGGTGCGCAGCTCGCTGATGGAGCTCCGAGGCATCGGCCGGTGGACGGCGGACGTGTACCTCACGATGTGTCTGCTGCGGCCCGACGTATGGCCGCACGGAGACCAGGCGCTCGCGACCGGCGCGGTGGAGGTCCTCGGGTTACCTGAGCGCCCGACGTTCGACGATCTGGAGGCGTTGGCCGAGCCCTGGCATCCCTATCGCGCCGTGGCCGCCCGGATCCTCTGGCACCACTACCTCGGGGTGCGCGGCCGCGTCGACGGATGAGGATCAGTTCCCGTACTGGAGCGTCTCAGGGCGCTCGAGCAGCAGGACGACGGCTCGCCCCTCGGCGACCGGCCGGTGCTCGATGCCTCGGGGAACGACGTAGATGGCACCCGGGCCGAGCTCGACGGGCTCGCGGTCCTGGAGCTCGATCCGGAGTGCGCCATCCCAGCACAGGAACAGCTCGTCCTCCTCGTGGTGGTGCCAGGGGAACTCGCCCTCGACCGCTGCGATCCGGACGATCGCATCGTTCACGGTGACGAGATCCCTTGGCTCGAACGGCCGCACCAGCTCGCGCGCGATCTCGGAGATCGCGAGCGGCGCTTCGGCTCTCGGGTCTTTCATCTCACGCCCTCGACTCCGACAAACGGGTCTAGGTGGCCCGAGCCCGAGGGGGTTCGGCCGCGAGGTGACCGTAGGCCTCGGCCAGATGGAGGATCACTTTCGCGTGTTCGTCGCCCTCGACACCGCGCGTGAGCTTGGCGATGCGTTCGGCCAGCGCCTCGCGGGCCTTCGCGGCGGCGTCGGCCGCCCTCGTCTGCGCGTCGGCTTGCGTGGTCATCGATCATCACCCCCGGGACGGGATGCTACGTGAGGTCGGGACCGGCCGCGCCGAGTGGCGCGCCGGTGCCGCTGAGGCTAGCGGCCGCCCCGAAGCACCTCGCGCCGCTGCCGGTACTCCTC
>Ga0081455_10007423_pt1:0-7500 | contig 11548 bp, 8 predicted proteins | sample TabmetS3T2R1_FD_70207 | JGI IMG/M metagenome (GOLD analysis project Ga0081455, IMG submission 70207) | Tabebuia heterophylla rhizosphere microbial communities from the University of Puerto Rico - S3T2R1 | ecosystem: Host-associated > Plants > Roots > Rhizosphere ...
TGAGGCTAATGCCAAAGAAGAACAATCGACAGACTTATTAGCTTGAGTTCAGTCCACCTTTTAGAGCACGAGCCCAGTTTTCAACCCATTGCTTTCTTTTGGAGCAGGAGTCGGATAATAGGGAATTCCTCTCTTTCTAATGATAGTTTGTTGACTAATCGTTGCATCGTAGTTCCGTGTGTTCTTTGTTGTTTAGAAGGAAGGTACTCTTATTTTTAAATACTATATACCTTCCGTATCTAAGCGGCTATAACAATCTTCACGGTCACAAGTTAGTAAGGTGGAAGGGGTCAAAGGCAAAAGCAATCCACGGTTTTTGAGGGCTGAAGGGAGATTGACCAGAGGTGATAACCGTCCGCAAACGTCTGCATGCACCCAGCTAGATGAAAGATATATGTATGGTTGAAGGGAGCTGACAGGGAGTAAGTTTTATTGCACCCCCAATCTCGATCTACCACCGGTTTGATGTCGTGGTCTTTCCACTCATCTAAGTCAGCACCATAACCCAATTTATCTTATGGAAAAAGCTTTCCAAGTCAATAGGTTAAGCTATGATGGGTTCGTCGGGCTTTGATCCCATTCCGAAGCGTTCTGCTCATTGAGTTTTGTAATAAGGGCTTTAGCACTTTGTTCGGTGAATCTCGAGGTCTTTCTGATGGTTGCGCTTAGCCTAATGTTATCTACGTTGACCCTTGTCCCGCAGCTGTGGAATTCTCTCCCTGTGCCCTTGAAAGCACTAGAGGAAAGGAGAAGCTATGAGGTGCTCCACGGGACTGCTTGATGAAGTCTTCGTCCTACATCCCAAACAAGAGGGTCAAGCTATGGCCATGCTAGCCTCACAAGTCCCTGTTCCGATCATGCCACTGCTCTCTCACTCTTCTTCTTAGTCGGATGGCCTTTAAGATCCTTTCACGGATACCTCCCTTATCAAAGCCTTTAAGGAGATCTAGAAAAGGTATAGCTATCTCTCAAAGGAAGTATGTCCTTTGATCTTTGAAGGAAACTGGGATGTTAGGTTGCAAGGCCGCAATTAGCCCAATAGAAGAAAATCATAAGCTTGGAGAAAAGAGAAATGAACCCTTGGATGGCGCAGGCATCAGAGGCTTGTGGGAAAACAACTATATCTTACTATCACTAGACCTGACATTACCTATGCTGTGGTGGTGGTTTCTGCTAGGGTTTCGAACGTCCAAGTATTCACACCATTAACGATCTTCGCTGGATCAGGATGGATCTATGGGCGCTCACCGGTAGCAAAGGAAGAAGGGACTAAACTTCCTTACGAAGTAGGAGCGGAAGCCGAAAGACTAGAGAAAAGAAAGGCGATTCAGAGCTTGGCACGTTGTCGGAATAGGCTGTGATGCCAGATAGTGAAGCTCGAAGGGGAAGAAAGCCAATAACTCTTTCTTTATCACCGTAAGTAGCAATAGACTGATCTTAGTCCTAAGACTCTTCTTTGACTGGATTCCCCACTCTAAGGGAAGTGAGCCGAGGAAAGGCAGTGAAGGTTCGACTATTCCTCACTCGACTGAGATTCTCTTAGTGGCTAGCTCTTGGTCAACAGAATCAACAACTTCTGCTACTGAACAAAAATACTTAGTCCCTGCCTTCCCTGTCTTCAAACCGCTTTTCCGACTAGAACCTAAAGGGCGATCTACCTTGGTCCTCTCCACTCTACCAAGGAAACTCTCTACGATACGAACCTTACGGACCCGGAACTCATCAATTTCGAGACTTCCAACCTATACTTTCTATCTACTTTGAATAGCTCTTAACGTGACCTATAAGTCGATCTTACCCAGGGCGACTTTTCTGCTTGAAATTGAGATAGTTGCTTTTAGGTCTTTTCACGACTCTGCTGCTATTGACTCATCCGCTGGGATTGGAATGCTTGACTTGCTTTCAAAGCCTAGAAGGGCTAACTCTTTACTAGGCTAGCGAAGGAACAACCATTAGGGCAAGAACTCCGGGTGAGAATAGGATTCGATTGAAAACGGGATCAATCAACATAAAGGGAAGTCCCCTCTTCCGATGCAGTTAGCTCGACTCCTGGTATAGCTCTTAATAGGCATGTAGCCGTAGGTGGGAAAATACCATTGCCTTTTTCATGGGCGTAAGGTTAGGCTGGCATAGAATCATCTGAAGTGACAATCAGTGTCGTCAAGCCCGTTCATGAATGAATGGGAATCGTTGTAGTGGTGTTCGAGCAAGACTTAAAATAGTAGCTGTTCCGCGTTGTAGCTGTTCTTTTTGGAGTGTTATGATGTATGGCTGGTGAGTTTGTTCTGTAGTGGATAATCCTACTTCTCTGGAAGTTGATTGAGGAGCGACTGAGCTACCCGGAGCTGAGGGCTGGTAAGGCAAGAAGTTCTTCTCACCTTGATCTCTCTGTCCTGATGCTTGGCTTCATTTACTTGGTGGCCTGGTTCCAGCCTTTAGAATATATATTTCTGTTGGTGTTATCGCTGCTTCTTCTCTTTGTAGTTATTCTTATTCCTTTGCCCTCAGATCGGGCTTTATCGGCTGCCGATAGGTCAAACCATTAGGGTTAGAGTAGCTACAAGCATTGATACAACTTCCTTCTTACGGGAAGGAGGAGCACCCCCAAGCAAACAAAGTAAGATAACTCGGGAAAATAGTAGATGCGATCAGGCACACTTCCTACTTCTCCTAAGTGACATCGAAATGTGAGATTTGAGCATTTTTTCGGGTTCCTAGCCGCCCAAAGGAAGCTTTGAGTTTAAGACTGCCTTGATTTCTTCTTATAGTAGAGTGAGTGACCTTGCCAATGGCGCACACGCCACGTTTGAGAAGTAAGAAGTACTTTCTATCGGTGGTTTCGGACCTTCACTTTCGGTTGAGGAAGTCTCAATCGTTGGAGCGGGGATAATCCTTTTGAATGAGCCAATCAGGATCGGCCTACCTATCTAATGAAATCGGCCTAACTCAGATAGTATAACTCCCCTTCTCGCCTTGGTAGCTGCCTCCTTCTCCTCTATAGAGGCATCCATCCATTATGAGAACCACTTTACCATAAACCGGAAAAGCTGCCCGGTCCACCATCAAGCTCAGCTCTGTCGAAAAGGGTCTCATAAAAGATCACAATTACATCGCTCAGGATTCAATCCAGCCCTAAGGCAACTTTGTTAGGAATACAAGGAAATCGAAAATGCAGAGAATGCGCTGTTGTTGTTACAGAATTGCATATAGTTGAATAGGTTGTTTTGTTTTCGACGAATACGCTCTTTGACACATCTATTAGATAGATGCCCAGAGGAGGATGCTAGGGAGTTGTTAAGGAACTTCTTTCTCTAAGACTGACTATTGCTATTGGTAAAAGTCTTTAGGTCCTTACTCCGCTTATCTCTCTAGATGCGGCCGGTCTTAGGACTTTTTGACAAAAGCGCCAAAGCCTTGAAAGGTAACAGATGCAAAGAAGGAGCTGTTCTCTCGATTATGGAGATCGCTTTATGGTAAGGTGATCCTCATAATCTTTGGAGCAAAGGAATTGTGCATTGCTGCACACTTGTTAATCAAAGATCTACAGGTTCTTTCTAGGAAGTCCGGGTGTTTGTAAGTTTATATTGCAAACAGGCTTCGGCCTCACTTAGGACGGCCTATGGTGGGGTATCCCCTCACCGAGAGCTTTTAGGTCCAATGGTTTCTCTTAATAACGCGGGCTATCCCCGGATCATACCTTCTTTCCATCGGAAGGCGATGGTCCGAAAGGATAATCGTGCGGATATGCTTGTTAAGTTTTATCTTTCCCTCTTTTCGATCTACCGTACGGTAGTTTTAGCTAAAAAGAGTTCTAAAGGTATTCTTGACAGTATTGTCCAAACCCTGGATGCTCCAGCAGTTAGGAACATAAAGTCATTTACTGATGGATTTAAAGAAAGTGTTCCTCGCTTGCTTCGGATGTATCTGCCCGATCTCTCAACGATTCCTATGTTCTTGGGAATCACCTGGGAGCCTACATGGTCTTCTCTTCCTACTCTAAGAACTTTACGTTCGCGGTATAGGAAGAAGCCATGGGGGAAAGGCCTTGAGAGGCGGTTGCGTTCAAGTTTTCTCTGTCTGGCTCAAGAAATCAAGAGCTTTAGAGCTCAAGAGTGTATTGAGTTTGGATCGAGGTTCTTGGATGTACCAAGTCTCACTTCTTTTCTCCTCTTTCCGTCCTGGGTGCTTTATCCCTGGGATTCACGGAATGATTTTCACGCATCTCAGTTTGGATATATGGGCATCGGGGCTTCTTTCTTGTTGTCGTGGTGACAAAAGCCTACCGGGGGTCTTGCTCAAGGGTTCCTAATGTTTGTTGGGAGCTTTGGGGCAACTTCCCCAGATCTGGTTTCTTGGACCCATTACACAGGCTTGGAGCCTGGTCGGTTGGGTATGGTTATTGAGGGAGGTGGTAAGAAGAGGATTTTTGCCATCGGCTCTTACGTGAGGCAGAGGCTAGTCTACCCGTTTCACGCGTGGTTGATGAAAATCTTGAAGAAGATTCCCATGGATGGGACCTTTGATCAAGAGAAGCCTTTACTACGTTTGGTCGGCTCACTCACCTGCTTTTCCTATGACCTTAAGTCTGCCACTGATAGGTGGCCACTTCCAGTCATGGGGGAGGTAGTTGAGGCTGTGTGGGGATACGGTTTCGGATCTGCACTTCTTAGGGTGCTTGCTGGAAATGTTTTCATTGAGAACTTTTCTAGTGGGCGTCAAAAGTTGTGCACGTTCGCAATCGGTCAGCCACTTGGAATGTACTCTTCTTGGCCACTCTTTGCGTTGTCCCATCACGTTGTGGTGTGGTATTGGGCAGAACGAGTGTACCCTGGGCGAGTATTCCGTGAATACTGTTTGCTGGGAGATGATATCGTCATTTGTGACGAGAAAGTAGCCAAAGTGTACACGTCTGTTTTGGAGTGTCTACAGGTCAAGATATCTTATCAGAAATCTGTGATCTCTAGGACAGGTGCCGCTGAATTCGCTAAAAGGTTTAGGGTGAAGGGTCTCAGTGTGGACCTCTCCCCTATTTCGGTTAAAAGCCTCTTATATTGGTTCCATCCCATCGGTTTGATGGGTCTTGTTGATAAGTATTCTATACCATTCAACGTGGCCTGTCGGCTGAGCGGGGCCGGATATAAGACTCTTAGTCGTATTCGTTGGAAGCTTCCTTCGCGTTTGGCGAGGTTGAAGTTGATGTACTCTCTGAGGGTCCTCCCTCTGGATTTGTGGGTCGGTGACGGGATGCCGATCTCCCCGTACCATTATGGTGTCTTGGTCCAGTTTTTAAGATCAAGGTCTTACATAGATCTTACTCCCATTCCGGTGGAAGCTTTTCCATCTGAAGAAGAGTATGATTTGTGTGAGTACACGATGATTCGTGCGTGGGTAAAATCTTGGTTGCGTCATCTACAATGGTATTGCTTGGTTGCTTTGTCTAGTGAAGTCCGGATCGGAGACTTCTTTGATGCTCCTATTATTGAGCGGAAGTGGTGGGCTTCTGAAACTGACCAAGAATTGGTCCGTTTTGGGCTCATATGGAAAGCTCGAGAAAGGTGTTGTCGAATGAGGTAAAAAAAAAAAAAGAAGCAGCGAAGAAAAGTCGTTTCACCTCTATTCCCTCTAAAGCTTCTCTTAGGAGAATCCCTTCGCTACACTCGACTAAAGACACCTACGAACTCACTCATAAGGAAACTCGTCAAGTAGGTCTTTCGAGCCTTTTTACAAACTAAAGTCCTAAAGAAAAGCAACCCCAATCCCTCCCCAGCCCAGGTCAACCCACTCAATATCCGAGAGAGGGTAGGCTTTTGGCGGCCGCAGAGACGGCGGATAACGCAGCGGATGATACGTACTTGGAAATAACCGGATCATAGAAAAGTTTTTTCATGCCTTGACTCTACCTCGGTTCGTTCGGAAATCATGGTAGTCTTTTCAGGGAGATTATTGGGAACGGAAATGGGCCTGGGGTTAAGAACAACGACAAAACTGCCTTCTGTCTGTTGCCATGGAATGTATAGGTAGGGATTGTTTTATGCTTGGAAAGCCCGTTCCGCGCTCTCTATCCCCTATTTTTTGAGGTCCCCATGAATCTTTAGTATTCGTGTTCGCTGAATTCCATCCAGCCTTCTTTCATGGATAATCATTAGTATTCCTCTCGCTAGCTATCCTTAGTAAGAGGGGGAGGACTTGATGTGACTACTATTAGACCTCCAATCCGGAAAGACTCTACAATCATTATGAGCGGATAAACCTTTCCTTTCCCTTCCATAGAGAGGTTGCCCCTTTCTCCCCGGTAGTTCACTCACTCCCAGTGCCTACCATTTCTATATACTTTTGAAAATAGAGAGGGAGAGCTAGGAGCTCAATATTGGAAGAGCGCCCTCTCTTTTCTTCGGGAAATCGAGTTAGCTGGGCTGGTTCCCTGTCCCCGATATGTAACGAAAAGATTGATTGGTTTATCGCATTCATTCATGAAAGCACTTGCCTCTCTCTGGTGGGCCTTTACTTTTTATTTAAAATAGAAGAGAGGTAGTCGCAGCAGGTTTGGAACCCTAAACCCCTGAGGTGTTGATCACTCGACCCCGACCGGTCAATCTCCTGTCATTGCTATTTCGTGCGCGAAGGGTTGCCCATGCTTCCCAAACGTCACGCATTTTTTAGGTCATTAGTCAACAGCTCCCTGGACAGCGAAATAGGGGTGACTTCATATTGTTTCCTGACACGCCTATCTTTCTTTGAGGGAAATCCTCTCCGCGTTCAGGCGGATGCCGCACCTTGCGCGTGTGAATGGGTGATATATCTATATCTTTGCTCAGCACGTGACTGTGTACCCCGAAAATGGAAGCTGCATGTCTTCGGCCGCTCCCGGCTCATGGTGGAATCCATTGACTGCGTTGGTCAAGCACGGGATTACGGTTTGTTTTCGAAGGTGATCAAAAAGATTCGATGAAAACCGGGCATACATTCGAGAGAGAGAAGGATTAGTTCGTGTCTGGGTCAAGGGGACGGGTGACCTGAAACCTCTTCCTCCGGTAAGAGCTATCTAACCTCTGTTGTCTTGCTATAACCTAGTCTTACTCGCTCTTACCTCCCTGCCTGTTTTCCTTTCTTTCTTTTATGAGAATACCTGCCTTGCAGCCTCTGCTCTCGTTCGGGCCCCGGGAATCCCTTGCTTTTGGCTACGGTCTTTATTTACCTTTTTGCATTCCCCCCTCAAAACTACTAATTCACAAACACTACTGGAACGGCACGACAGCAATATCACAACAGATATACTTACCGACAAGAGAGAGCGAGACTGACCTACCCAAGAGAGAACGCAAGAGTGACTCCCCCCTATCACAACAAGGCCGGAAGAATTCCATTTCCCACGGCCTTATTTAACAAGCTCGGGACTAGAGGAGCATTTTAGGAATTTGAGGTATCGCTTGGTTTAAGGATGAAGTCTCATTCATATAGTAATGTCCCTAGCTTGCGCCCTATTTGAGACTAAGGCAGGTT
>Ga0081455_10007424_pt1 | contig 11548 bp, 14 predicted proteins | sample TabmetS3T2R1_FD_70207 | JGI IMG/M metagenome (GOLD analysis project Ga0081455, IMG submission 70207) | Tabebuia heterophylla rhizosphere microbial communities from the University of Puerto Rico - S3T2R1 | ecosystem: Host-associated > Plants > Roots > Rhizosphere ...
CGCCTCCGGCCCGCAGCAAGCCATAGAGCTTGTCGACAGCCGCCGGGGACAAGCCCGAAGTGCTTCTCATAAATTTCGGGAAGTTTTTCGCCAGCGAGCCACTCTACCGCACTAATCCGACCGATCCCTAAATCATCGCAGAGGCGCTTTCCGAGCTGGCGATCGAGTTCAGAAGGCACTACGGGTGCTAGTTCCATTTCCGCCCAAGAGATAATGGTTTGAAGGTAACTGTCTGGACTCTCCAACTGCAGTGGCAGACCTTGATTGTGGTCGCCGGCAAGGTGCAGTCTCAGAGCCTTCGCGTGATTAACGATTGAGCCAAGACGTTTACGCTGCTTACGGCGGTGCGTACCAGATCGATGTTGTTGATGGGTCAGTGACCATCTCTTTGCCCAGTCCAAATCGTCAGCCAGCTCCTTTTGATCCGGCAGTGGGTGCATGAGCGCATCTCGCGGTAAGTGGCCAATTATCGCTTTGCCAACTACTGCCCCTTCCTGAATGGCACAAGCTTATTGGCGTGCCTTCCACAAGGTTTGACGCGAAGGCCACAAACTTCGAGGCCAGTCATAGCGAGCGAAAGGAGGGTCTGAAAATTTGCAGACTAATCGGTACGGGTTGGCAGTTGCGTTACTTTCTCGTTGGCAAATGATTGTGTACCTTGGCTCGTCGGCCCAGTCTCGCGTCATCAGCGGTAATAGCCCTGCAGGTACGCGATGTTCTCCTGGTGGAATAAGGCAAGTTCTAGATCTTCGACCGAGTTTCGATCCAAAGCCTCGGGCGGAACGCTGAATTTCACACTTCCACTAACGTCTTCAGTCGAAATTCACCCGTCTTCGGCCGAATTCGCCCATCTTCAGCTGAAGAACCAACCGAAGAGAAATCAACGCTCTGCCGTCTTAGGCACTACTGAAGTCGCTACAGAACACACTGCAGCACCCGCTACCGATTGCGCTTCAGCGAAAGAGTCAATGGAAGAGGTAATAAGCAGGCTCCTCGAGCTGAACTGGAATTGGGTCTTGCCCAAGCCGTTACCGACAACGCAGAACTTCGATCAGGACGTCATTCGGATCTGGTCTGCGCATGCCCCCCCAGCTCGTCGTCAACCAACTGCTCGAGAACATGCGTTTGAGCTGTTGCAACTTCTCCGAAGGCAACCGCGCCTCGTCGGGAAATGGATCCTGGCAACCGATCTTGAGCACGAGGTCTACCCGAACCTGCTGGAGTGCGTTGGTTGGGCACCTCGTCCCTGGGCCGGACGCAACGGCGTGGCAAAGCATTTAGGAGAGCTCACGTTACGCCGCTACAAACGGGTAGAAGTCGCAGGGTCAACACGCAACCGGGGCGGCTTACTTCGTTCCTGGCAAGACGCAATTGAGGGCTCGGTGTCGCGAGCTCGCAGAAGCTCCGCCAGCTGACCGAAAGTCTGCAGTCGGCCCGCCTACCGTCGGGGTAAGCTATTGATCGCGGAGAGGGCACGCTGCAACGATCTCAGCGAGAGTATGCTATGCCTTGCGTGCGGACATGAAGCTTGCCCCGGAGGGGGCGACGCCGAACTGCACGTGAATGTCTAAGAACCCAGCCGCTGTCAGCCAGTCGCGATACTCGGACTCGGTGAACGCCTGCCCTTCGTCGTAGATAGTAAGCATCACGAGGCTTTGGCCGACGGTATGTGGCGGCGACAGGCGACTGTTTTCCAGAATGTGCCCGACGATGATGAGCTGTCCACCTGAGCGAAGGGCCCTTCCGATGTTTTCCAGCGCCTGTTGGGCAGCGCGCCTTCCGAGCACTTGGATGAAAAAACGCAGAACCGCCACGTCGAAGATGCCGTCCGGTGGAGTGGTCGTGACATCCACAGCCGCAGTGCGGATGCGCCCGGAAAGATTGGCTTCCGCGACGCTGGCCGCCGCGAACGGAACAACCCGTGGCAGCTCGACAATCGTGGCCGAAAGTCTTGGGCAGGCCTGGCATGCGGCGATGGCAACCCCGCCCGAGCCGCCACCGACGTCAAGCAAAGCCGCCTCCCGCTCGAAGCCATACTGCTTAGCGAGCAGTGCGCCCGTGGCAAGGGCGCCAGCATGGAGGCCCCGCAGGAAGGCACCGAGTTCTGCGTCGGACATCTTTTCGAAGTCGTGCTTGCCGAGGGGCCCATTGGCGCGAATGGAACCGGCAAGTTTAAGCAGGTTGGCCCATAGGTCGGCATAGAGCTCGTGACTGCTACCGAGATAGCCAGCGCGTCCCCGCACCAGGAACGCATCGGCCTCAAGGGTATTCGCAAAGCGCCCCGCGTCGACTGTGAGCAAATCAGCGCGGACCAGTGAGTAGAGAAGAACTTCCAGCTTCTCTACTGGGAGCCCGAGTGCGCGAGCGAGCTCCGCGGCTGTCATTGCGCCGTCCTTGAGCGGCGGCAAACACGTCAAGCTGCATGCCGGCCAGCATCGCCATCGGCGAGTAGATGGAGAGCACATTGCGAAAAAGCGCCTCAGGCTTGAGCTGGGACGGCTCTGTCGACACTACGATCCTCCGCCTTCGACTGTACTTCCGTCGGATCGTACCCGCGCATGCCAGCTCCAGCAACAAGCGCAAATGCTGGTCAGTCGCCGCTCTATCCGCCGACCCTTGGGCGGAGCTCGGCTGAGAACGGGAAGGCAAGGATCGAAGTAGCTGGGACGCAGGGTGGGCACGCCGGCGATTTAGCCCAAGCCGGCGGGTGCTGCAATCCTAACCAAAAGCTAAGAAATGCTAGCCGTTCACGGCCTCCCGACGGCGTGTTCTCGCCCTATATTCGAAGGGCATGCCAGGTAGCCTTAAACCCACCGATTACGAGTGCCCAATTTGCCAGGGCCGCGGCCGCGTTCCCGGCCGGCTCCCGGGGCGCACACCGCTTTGCCCCGAGTGTAACGGCACCGGCAGGGTAACGCTGATCCGGCGCGAGCAATTGCTCGCGAACCTCAGCGACGGTCCTGAAGGGGCCATTCTATTTGCACCGCCTAACTCGTCTGGCCAGGCCAAGCGGCCGTGTTGTGCGCTTAGCTTGGGATGGATAGCGTTTGCAGTGGTGCGGTGCGGGGTTCGATCTAGGACCAGTAGTTCGCAGCTCCTGGCGCGGTGCGGATCCTTCGCCGTTCCTCTGAGCCGATTTCTTCCCGTTTGATCTGCAAAGGTGCGGGGCGCTTGGCGACAAGCGTCCCATTTTTCTAGTCCAAAGGTGCCCGGCGGCGCGGTCGCTGTATTCTCAAGAAGGCGAAGAAGCGGGGTGTAGCTGCAGCAAATGTCGCGGCTGTGGCACATTTCTGGTGCACACCGCGCGCGATGGCGACGAAAAGCCGCCACGCTAGCCGACTGCCCGACATGCCGAGCAACCGGTAAAGTCGAGTCCCGTTTGCCGTTCCGGCAGAAGACTTGCGACGATTGCGGCGGCCGGGCTCGCGTCACGCTCGCCAAGCGCGATCAGATCCTCAAGCGCTCGAAGGCGCGAGGCTCCGCCTAGACCTTGAATCCGCCCTATCGATGCGCCAATATAGGCGCATCAGGGCGACGGTCGATGCCAGCCCCGGAGACTAATACCCGCAAGATCGTCGCCCGCCTCAAACGTGAGGGCTGGACAAGCTGGGTGGCGCCAAGCACGACAGTTTGTCCACCCTGACAAGCAGGGCCAGGTGATCTTGGTGCCACACCATACAACGGTGACCCCTGGCGTTGCGCGCAGCATCGCGAAGGCCGCCGGTTGGAAGTGAAGGTGTTCGAAATGCGATATGTGGCCCTTGTTGACGGCAAGTCCGGCGCCTATGGCGTCGTCTTTCCAGACTGCCCGGGCTGCACGGCAATGGGCGAGACCGTCGAGGAAGCGTTGATCAGCGCTATCGAAGCCCTAGCCGATTGGGCCGAGGACGCTGACCCCATGCCGGCGCCGCGCTCAATCGCGAAGTTGCGCAAGGATCCGGAAGTAAAGGCGGCACTCGCCGCCGGCGATGCTCTTGCGCTCGTGCCCTTGGTCCGGGATGCGGGGCGTGCGGTTAAGGCCAATCTCTCGCTTGATGCGGGGCTGCTCGAGGCCATCGACGAGGCCGCGGAGGCCCGCGGCCTGACCCGATCCGCTTTCATCACCAGCGCGGCGCGGGATAAGATTCGGGCGGAGGGCTGAACGCCATGGCAATAAAGGGGCATCCTCAAGCTGCAGGCCTCCGGCCGCTGGGCCATCACCCGGCCGGGGCATCCGCCCATCGAGATCACCAGCGGCGAGCTCTTCCAGGTCGAGGTCGACGGCGTCCTCAAGGCAACCCGCATGGAATTTGCGCACGGTGAGCGCCGCCGGCCGGGTAAGTATTACAGCGTGGATGGATTCGAACTGCGCAGTGGCCTGCGCGCAGCGGTCGGCGAGTAAGACATGACCTGTATCCCACTCGCCTAGGGAGCAAAGCCCGCGCGCAATCGGAGGGACGAGAGATGTCTATACTGCGCATGGCAGCTGGAATCTGCTACGCGGCAAACGCTTTCATCTTCATTGTCTTCGGCGTCCGCTATCTGAGCAGCAAGGAGTTCCAGCCTTATCATGCTGCAGCAATAGGGCGCGATTGGAATAGCCTCGATCCGGCACTCCAAGTGCTGCTGCTTTCATTCATTCGCGGCGTCGGCGCGGCCCTGTTGGCCGTCGCGATCAGCACCGTCGCACTACTCATATTCCCGTTCCGCGACGGCGCTGCTTGGGCAAATTTTGTCCTCCCTCTACCTCTCCTCGTTACCGCCATAGCAGGGTGGTGGGGTACAAGAAGTGTTGCCAAAGCCACCGGCGCGCCTGTGCCTGAGCGTCCGCCTTTGATTGGCATCGGCCTCACTATAATTGGTTTCGTTCTATCCTTATTCTGACGCTCGGCGCATCGGAACACCCCAGGATTGAACTTAAGGCCGCTGGAGCCTTCGAGGCTCACCTATTCGGAGGCCTTCGGCGGCCGAGAAGACTTGCGACGATTGCGGTGGCCGAGCCCGCGTCACGCCCGCCAAACGCGATCAGATCCTCAAGCGCTCGAAGCAAGAAAGAGCCTAGCCGGCCTGACGGGGGCATCCCGCTCCGCCTGATCAGGGCCGCTCAGCGTCCGGATGATCGGCCTTGAGTTCTTGGCGACTCCCTGTTGCCTTCGCAACACATCGCTCTCGAGCAATATCGCTTAGCATCCAAGCTGTAGAGCGTGCGGTGTGGGGAGAAAGATGCATAAGACGCTGACTATCGCTGTCGCGATAGCGCTATGCGGGTGCGCGCGCTCGGCAACAATGCAGCTGTCGGCGGATACGTTTCAGCTCGTTACCTCAGCAGCCCCGGTCTGCGGCAGCACAGGTGCTCAGAATGTGGCTTCACGTCGGGCCGCTATCGAGACCGTCAATCGCGGCTACGACAAGTTTCTGATCCTTGGCGCAGCTGCCGAAAACAATGTGCGCGTGGTGGGACATACGCCGGTTCAAGCACACACGCTCGGCACGGCGACAGCGACAGGCTACGGGAACGTGGTGACGGCGTCCGGGTCTTCGACGACGACCTATACGGGGGGAAGTCCCATCATTGCTGGGTCTCACGATCAGGGCCTCATAGTGAAAATGTTTAAGGACGGCGATCCCAAAGGCGCCAACGCGATTTCAGCCCGCACTACGCTCGGCCCCAAATGGCAGGAAGCGATCAAAGAGAGCGCCGCGACGACCTGCTGAGGCCCTCAGCTCATCGCGTGCCTGCTGGCGGGCCGCCGCACGGCCGACGCAGTGATATGAATGATTGGCTTTGGCAGGCTTTCCCATGACGGGAGCGGTGTAGTCGCTGGCTGAAGGCGGCCGGCTTCATAGGCCGTTCTGATCGGGGGTTTTGCTCGCTTCGCTCATGGCCGCCCCTCGCTATTCAAGCATCGCCAGGATGCTTTTGGGGTTGTAGGGCTGCCCGCGCTCGTTGAGGTGGCCCTGATTGGCAAGTTCCTCGCTGATCTTGCGTAGGCTCATCCGCTTGTGCGTGACGGGATTGGCGCGGCGCAGCCGCTTGGCGAGCGCCACCGCCTCGCTAAGGCGCTGGATTTCGGCCGCGGCATCTGATGTCTTCAGCTGCTTGAGCCGCTCCACGCGCGTTTTTCTGCCCTCCACGCGGCCACCTGCCTTCCGCTTGCGATCGCGGGCTGCCTTGAGCTTCTTCACCAGGCGGGTCTTTTCGAGCTGCGAGAAGACGCCGGCGATCTGGCGCATGGCGACCCGCATTTCGTCGTCACTGTCGGTCAGATCGTCGCCTCGAGATGTCACCACGCGGACGCCAAGGCCGGCCAGGGTCGCGATGCCGGCCTCCTGGGTCATCAGCGTGCGAGCGAACCGGCTGGCGTCCTCAACGATGACCGTGCGAACGCCATTGCCGACGATGCGCTCGAGCAGCTCCCGGAAACCCGGTCGTGTGTCGATGGGATCCGCGCCTGAGACGGCCGCGTCGTAGAACTCTTCGACGAGCTCGTAACCGCCGTGCTTGGCATAGGACTGGATCGCGTCGCGTTGGCGCTTGTCGGAGTCTTTGCCGTCCCCGACGTTGGCCGCCGAGCTCGTCCGCAGATAAGCCAGAGCTGGTACCCGGCTTTTGTCAGTTCTCGCCGCGTCTTAACCCCATCAAATATGGGCCTGGGAATAGGTAACAGATTTGGACAAGGAAACAACCCAAAATGGCCCTTTGGGGCCAGTCAGAGGCATCCGGCGCCCCGCCACAAAGGACGGTTACTGACTCCAGCCATGGAGCGGGGTGCTTGGTTGGTCTTAGCAGCGCTGAACTGGGGCCAGCTTTACGTAATGGCTTGGCCGGCGCCGGTGTCCTTATCAATCGAAGCAGCACACAGCGCACATGGAAGACGCTAAGGAGAACCGACGCGGGACATTGGCCGCGCTAAGTCGATTGTGGCAAGGCCCGCCAGCGTATAGCGCGGCAACGCCGTGGGGTCCTGGGGACGCCCTGCTTGCTACGGGTTGCATCGTTCTGGTAGCGGACGCAGCTGCAGGACTGATCTTTGGCAAGTCCCACTCGACCTTCTTCTCCTGGCTCCTCCCGTCCAGCTTCTCATTGTTGCACTTTGATGGTCAGCGTGGCCTACAGGCCGCCGCTCTGACCGGGCAAGGTATCGTCGTCGTCCTGATCCTCGCCGTGAACCGTCAGTTTGGCGGCCTTGTGACAAATAAGTTGGCGTTGAGGGCGCCGGAAGGTGGATGGCGTGCCTATGTCGCGAGCGTCCTTCTGACGTTTCTGATCGTGCTCAACGTGTACACGTTGCTCGACCCCGCATTTAAGAGTGTAAATCAGATTACCCGCCACACCGACCGAATCGCGTGGCTTTTGGATGGTCTTGCTTCGATTTTCGGTGCATCAGTGAGTGAAGAATTGCTATTCCGCGCCTTTCTGACAGGTGCTTTGGCGAGGTCCGCGCTTGGCTACAGTGGCGCGACAATCCTTACAAGCGCATTGTGGGCGGCATTGCACTTAAGGTTTTCCTTAATGGATATGGTCAGCTTGTTTTCGATGGGACTGTTCTTCTCCTGGCTGCTCTGGCGTACGGGCAGCGTGCGTGTGCCAATCATTTGTCATGCATGTGTCGGCGCGTTCGGATTTCTGACAAGCACCACAGTTGGCTTTTGAGGAATTCAGCGGACGTGGGATCATTGGGATCCTGTCCTTGCGCAGACCTGGCGCTGATTTCGACCATCACGCATGAGAGCAGATAGGCGGTGACCTCGACGGCGACGGCGAGATGCTTCTTCTGCGCGTTGGCGCGCTCGCCATACAAAGCATCAAGCGCAATCAGCCAGGTGTGCTGACGTTTCGACATCGTCTAATCTCATTTCGACGCTTCCGCAGCGGTTCGCTTGCGCTCGCCTCTCTCGACCGTGCCTGCCGGGATCATGTCCCGACTTCTCCGCGACGCTCACCACCACGGCTTTTGACTGCAGCAGCTCGCGGTGGTTTGGGATCAGCGACCTGATCGCCGAACCCGAAGGGCCCTTCTTCATCTCCAGTACAGTTACGCAGCACCGTGTGGACCGGCGCTACTCGTGACACAAGACCCAAAGTGAACCTGAGCATTTTGCTCGTATGCGGCCCAGGTCACAGGCGCGGCGGATGCCCGCTTGGTGCAAATAGGACTTTCCCGCGACTACCCCTCACAGATTCGGAGCAACGCGCTAGGCTGCCACTCGTTAGTCTGTCGTCTGGAGGATGCTGGTGCGACGATGACTGGCGATTATCTGAGCATCGCATGGCCGCCCACCCCGACTGACCTCGCCGGGCTCACCGTGCCATCACTGATTGAATTGCGGGCAGACACCGCACCGCATCGCGCTGTCTGCGCAGTCGGCCGCGGGTTTCCGCGACCGACTCAGCTATGCACAACTGGCTCTTTACGGGCGGCACGTTGGGGCGGGCCTCGCTGCGCTCGGAGTACGCCGAGGCGATCGTGTCGGCGTATATCTCTCCAACGATGCCGGGCGCGAGGCGGTGCTCACCGCTCTCGGCTGTTTTTCCCTCGGCGCAGCAGTGGTCCCTCTTAACACGCGCTCTTCGCGGACGAATTGTCCGATGCTTTGGAACTTGTTCGTCCGACACTCGTCATCTCGAACTCAGCTTTGCTGGATTGGATGCGCAGCGTCCATGCCGGTCCCATAGCACTGATCGATGCTCCGCAGGCCTCCGCTGTATCAGCCGACGTGCATCGTTGGCCGGAGCCGACGGTCGTCGTTGACATACCGTTGCCGCAGACCGGTGGTTCTGCCGCTCACGGTTTTAATGAAGCCGCGTATGCAACAAGCGAAAGCAAGTCTTCTTCGTTCATCCTACTGACAACGCCAGCCATCAGTGGGCTCCACGGCCCGGTGCGTAGACCGTGCTGGAAGTCGTAAAGCTGTCGAAATAAATAGCTTGGCGAACGACCGGCAATGCCAGGTATCGGGCCAAGCCCGGTTAGATCAGGTCCGTGACAAATTCCACATGGGGCGGTTTTGCCGTTGCCACCGGTTGTCGCTAGCGACTTACCTTTAGCGACGCTGCCGATTGGAACGTAAGCTATGAAGCGCGATCGGGGGTCTCGACTTTCAAATTGCTCCAGATTTTCGGGCACTTCAATTATCCGCTGCCCGATTGACTCCTTCTCCCCTGTGTTCACAGCAGCCAAATGCCAGCCGAAGACATATGTCTTTGGTACAGTGTCAGTTTCGATGACCCTAATCAGCGATCTTGGTTTAAGTGCCGAAAAATATGCGGCGGCGACTGCCACCTCGGCGTCGGTCGCGGCCTTCGCCAGCCCAATCATCAACTTCGGTGGAACCCTGACCGGCACCGAAGTCCCCCTGGCGCCATTTTTGAAGTCGGCCATCTGTTGCACGATATAGCTCGCGGGCAGACCCGCGAGACTCGAATTCTCCGGACCACCCGGCCCGTCCGCGCGGTGGCAGACGCCACAAGCCTGCACATCGGGCTTCCTACCATTAGCAACAATCTCAGGCATCGGAGGATGATCGCCAGGATGCCAATCGGGTGCCGAGAACAGATCGCGGATCTGGGTAAGCGTGTAGGTAGCCGTGCTATCAGGAACCCGTCGTGGTATGCCCGTGTCAGGCGCAGGCTTGAAATCCGGAGGGTTTACAGGATAGGCCCACGCGGGCGGAATATCTTGGCCCATGACTGGCGACGAGATCGTCCACGCCGACACCCCGAGAATTACCACTGACGTGACCGCGCGGGTGCAATCGAATAGTTTCGCCGACCACTTCATGAAAAGAATCCCGTCGCTACCGCGGCGCTAGGTAGCCTCTGAAGTGCTGCGCTGACGTTACAAGACTATCCGTGTTGCTATTTGGCAGCAAGGAATGCCGATCAGCAATTCCTTCGGCACCGGCAGAGTGGTCACCACCTTCACAGTACTGCATCGCAAGTCCCCCAGAAGCGCCTGAACGCCGATAGGAACGCTCGGGTACTGCCTCCAGGTCGGCGATTTCGTTAAGCGAGATCACGACGACGGGAGTCGAGAGCAATTCTCTGCAAGGCAGCATCTCTTAGCACGTGCACGCTGCTGCTGTCTTTCGAAGCGACTGCGAGCAGCGCGATTGCGAGCTTCAGACGGGCCGCCTCGATCTCCATAGGAGCATTGCTGAAGTGTGTGGCGATCGTTGCCCAGGCAGCGTCGAAGGCATCGCCCATTGCTTTCAAGGCCTCCGGCCCAAACGAGACTCCTTCGATCTGCTTCGCCATTACCCGCTTCGACTCGGGATCGGTCATTGTGAGCGCCACGACTCGAGCTTCTGCTGCAAGCCGGCGCCAATGTTGAGGATCAGCGTAAGCTGAATTTGCCATTGAATACCCCCAGGTTTACCGCGACGCCCCAGGCGACCCGGACTGAACAGGGGTTCGCCGCCAGCCCAGGGTTAAACGTTAACGATCGCGCAGTAATTCCGGAAAAGCACGTAGAAGCTCCTCAAGGTGTCCCCCGATCTAAAAGGGGGCGCTCGAGCGAGCCTCGCCCCACGCATCGGCCGCGAGGGGAGCCCCTTCGCGGCCTTCTGCTTTGCTGCCGGGGCGTTTAATTCGCTCCGCCACCGCGCACCGAGACCACAAGCTGGCCGCCGTCCGCCGGCCAAACGCCGATGTCGTCGATGCTGACGCCAGGGAACATGTCTTGGCGACTTCCACTAGCAATGCTAACGGCACGCCGTCCTTGAGCTGCAACCTGAAAAAGCCGTCGACGTGCGTTGTTAGGACCTGATTTTTTTGAAATCTTCACTGATACCCATTGCTTCAACTCCATATATGAACAGCTACCATTGTGATTCTGAAATCGGCGACATTGGGAGTGCCGTCTTCACACTCGCCTCTAAAAACGACACTGGTGACTTTGTGCACCGGTCATGCCAAGCTTGGACTTGGCTGCTGCTTACGCGAGCACACACCGCGTCAATGCAGCCCTGGAGGCCGAGCGGTCCTGGCTAGCTTACTCCGCTGTGCCGGTACAGCTTCCGATTCGGCTAGCTGCTTTGTCACGTTAGGAGACGTCGTCGGCCGCGCGCCCGGCTATCAGCTCGGCGATCTCGCGTTCCAAAATCGCGACGTGCTTGCTCAGCTCGCGCACAGTGCCTTGGCTCAGCTCGGTGTCCCGCAGTCGTTCACGGACGCGGCCGAGTTCCTCGCGCTTCCTGACCAAGGCGCGATCGCGTTCGGTCAACTCGGTGGGCTTCTTGCGCCCCTCGAACATCTTATGGCGGAACTGGTTCTCGACCCTCCAGCCCTCGCACTTTATTTTCACCCAGCTGCGAGACAATCCGCTCGTATAGGGCGCGCTCAGTCGCTTGCTGACGATGCCCTCGAGCTGGTAGTGCCCGCACCATTCCAGAAGCGGTGGTCCTTCAGGGAAGCTTTCGACGAGGCGCAGGCACGGCGCGGCCTTGCGGCTCTTGTTGCACAGCCGGTCCAGGTCGCGCTGGCGTTCTGATGCGAGCGGACCAGAACCAAAAATTCCCCAGCCAACTCACGACAAGACCTATTGCACGGTTGAGAAACCCAAGGCGG
>Ga0081455_10007425_pt1 | contig 11548 bp, 10 predicted proteins | sample TabmetS3T2R1_FD_70207 | JGI IMG/M metagenome (GOLD analysis project Ga0081455, IMG submission 70207) | Tabebuia heterophylla rhizosphere microbial communities from the University of Puerto Rico - S3T2R1 | ecosystem: Host-associated > Plants > Roots > Rhizosphere ...
GGTCACGCGGACCCTCCGTCCAGGCGCCCCGAATGAAGCTCGATCACGCGATGGGCGTGCGCCGCGACGGCCGGGTCGTGTGTAACGAGAACGACGGTGGTCCCCCTTTCTTGCGCCGCGGCTACCAGCAGCCTGGTGACCTCCTGCGCCGTGACGGAGTCGAGGCTCCCGGTGGGCTCGTCCGCCAAGACCACGGCCGGCTCCCCTACGAGCGCCCGGGCGATCGCAACCCGCTGCTGCTCGCCTCCGGAGAGCTGATCAGGCAGCTTCGCCTGGTCGCCGGCGAGCCCCACCCGCTCGAGAGCGCCGGCCACACGGCGGCGTCCAGCCACGCGTGGCGCGGGCCGCACAGCAGCCAGCGCGCGCCCGGCGCGGCGCGCACGATCGCCGGCCAGGCGCGCGCGAGGACGTGCAGGCCCTTGCCCTTGTGGTTCATGCTGAGCGTGACGACGAGCGGCGACGTTCAGGGCTACGCGGTGCAGCAGACGGACAAGTGGTCGCTCAGCGCCGACAAGAAATCGTTGGATCTAGAGACTACGATGAACATGGCGGGACAGAAACAGGTCACGAAGCTGTCGTTCATCAAGCAATAAGGTGTCATCCCGAGCGACACCTGAAAATGCGTTAGTCGTTCAGCTTGTGGGTCTGAATCGCCTCTTTGACCGCGCTGAACAGTGACTCAGCGTGGAAAGGCTTTTTGATGAACGGCACCTCGGCGCGGCCGATGATGCTGCGTTCCAGATCGCTCACGTCGCCCGACACGATCGCGACCGGAATCGACGGATACCGTTCGCGGATGTGATAGGACAGGTCGATGCCGCTCATTCCGGGCATCGTGACGTCCGACAGCACCATGTCGATCGACTCGCTGTTGCGCTCGAGCTGCTCGAGGGCCTCCGAGCCGCTCGACGCTTGCTCGACCGTAAAACCGCCCGCCTCGAGCATACGCGCGATCGTCTGCCGCGTCGTGGCGTGATCGTCCACGACGAGCACGGTTCGTCCGCTTCCCACCTGCGTCGTATCAGCCATACTGTAGAATGACACCGGGATGCTCGAATGCAAGACATCGGCGCTCGGGGAATTCCATGCTCCTCTGACTAAACAACCCTGCCAACCTCGCGTCCGTCAACGCGCGCCGGATATCTTCGTCCTAAATGAGAAAACGTCTTCTGGCCGCAGCGGGCCTCCTCTTTCTTTGTGCGTGGTCGGTTGTACGCATGGCCGTCCCGCCGCGTCCGGTTCCCACCTCCGCACCCGATACGGTCTTCTCCGCCGAACGCGCCATGCGCCACGTGGCGCAGATCGCTGTCCGGCCGCATGCCATCGGGACGCCCGATCACGACCGCGTCCGCGACTACATCGTCGGGCAGCTCATGGCGATTGGGCTGCACCCACAGATCCAGGAAACCACCGCCATCAGCACGCGGTACCGGGAAGCGGGGCGGGTGCAAAACATCCTCGCCTGGATGCCCGGGCGCCTTCCGACGGGGAAGGCGGTGCTGGTCATGGCGCACTACGACGGCGTCGAAGCTGGTCCGTCCGCGGGCGACGATGGCGCCGGCGCGGCCGCCGTCCTCGAGACCGCGCGCGCGATTCGCGGGATGCCGCGCTTCGAGGCGCTGCCGATCATCTCGCTCACCGCGAAGGCCATGAAGGGCGACCGCGACAAGTGCATCGCCGCGGGCGCATCGGACTACATCACCAAGCCGGTCGACGTCGACCAGCTGCTGTCCCTGATGAGAGTGTGGCTACACGCTTAGACGACACCCCGAGCGTTCTGCTCGTCGACGACCGGCGCGAGAACCTACTCGCGCTGGCGGCGGTGCTCGAGCCGCTCGAGGTGCGGCTGCGCACCGCAGAGTCGGGTGAGCAGGCGCTCAAGGCGCTGCTCGAGGAGGACTTCGCGGTCGTCCTGCTCGACGTGCAGATGCCGGGGATGGACGGCTTCGAGACGGCTCGCTACATCCGCGGGCGCGAGCGCAGCCGCACGACCCCGATCATCTTCCTCACCGCGGTGAGCACGGACGTCGCGCAGGTCGCCAAGGGCTACGAGGCCGGCGCGGTCGACTACGTGCTCAAGCCGTTCGAGCCGAACATCCTGCGCTCGAAGGTCAGCGTGTTCTGCGACCTCGAGCGCCAGCGCCGCGCCCGCGCGCGGTCGGACGAGATGCTGCTGCTGGCATGGCGCTCGCTGCCGACCGGCGCCGCGCTCATCGACGCCGAGGGCCGCGTGCTGCGCGCCAACCCGATGCTCCAGCGGCTGGCCACGGGGCGCGCCACCGCCGGCGTGTCCGTGAGCACGCTCGTGGCGCCGGAGGACCAGCTTGCCCTCGATGCGCTGCTCAGCGCGGCCCTCGCGGGCGCGACCGTGCCGCCGGCCGCCGAGCTGCGGTTGGCGGGCGAGGAGCCGATCCCGGTCTCGATCCTCGCATGGGGCGTGCGCGAGGCCGACGGCGAGATCCACTCCGTGCTCATCCAGGTCGACGACCTGCGCGAGCGCCGGCGCGCCGAGGCTGCCCGCGAGCGCCTCGCCACCGAGCGGGCGGCGCGCGCCGAGGCCGAGGCCGCCTATGAGCGCGAGCGCGAGATCGCCTCCACGCTGCAGCGCGACCTTCTGCCGCGGCGCCTGCCCGAGGCGCCGGGGATCTCGCTCGCCGAGCACTTCTCGGCCGGCGGCGAGGGCACGCAGGTCGGCGGCGACTGGTTCGACGCCTTCCCCCTGCCCGGCGGGCGCCTCGGCCTCGTGATCGGCGACGTCGCCGGCCGCGGCGTGGCAGCGGCGGCGCGCATGGGCCAGCTGCGCAGCGTCGCGCGCGCTTATGCGGTCGAGGGCCACTCGCCCGTGGAGGTCATCGCGCGGCTGAACCTCTACCACCAGGCACTGCGCGCGGATGACATGACGACCCTCGTCTACGCGGTCGTCGAGCCTGACCTCGGCCGGTTGCGGCTGGTCAACGCCGGCCACCCGCCCCCCGCGCTCGTCGTGCCGGGCTCCTCGGCGCGGCTGCTCGAGGGCTCGTGCCCCGCGCTCGGGATCGCGGAGATCAGCCGCCCGCCCGAGATCGTCGTGGACTTCCCCGCGGGGGCGACGCTCATCCTCTACACCGACGGGCTCGTCGAGCGCCGCGGCGTGGGCATCGACGCCTCGCTCTCGAACCTCATGCGCGCGCTCGAGAGCGCGCCCGGCGACGTCGAGGCGGTGCGCGACGACATCATCGAGGCCTGCCTGGGGCCCGAGCGGGTCGACGACGACGTCACCGCGCTCTTCGTGCGCGCCGAGCCCGTCCTGGGCGACGTCGTGCGCATCTCCCTGACCCCGGATCCCGACGCGCTCGCGGCAACTCGGCGCATGCTGCGCCGCTGGCTGGGCGAGATCGGCGCGGTGCCGGACGAAGCCGCGAGCATCGTCATGGCGGCCAACGAGGCGTGGCAGAACGCGATCGAGCACGGCCACGACTTCGCCCACGTGCCGGTGAAGGTGCGCTTCGAGCGTCAGGACGACGAGGTCGTCGTGACCGTCCGCGACGCGGGTGGCCGCGGCCGCCCGCCGGGCGACCCCGACCGCGGCCGCGGGATCGCCCTCATGAGGGTGCTGATGGACGACACCCGTCTTGACCTCGGCACGCATCGCGGCGGCGTCGCGGAGCTGCGCCGCCGGATCGGCGTGCTCGCTGCGCCGGGGTCGCGTGCCGGCGGCGCTGCCGCCTGACAGCCGGCCGCGCCGCGACCCACCCGTGCGTCCCGGTCCCCGCGTAAGCTCGCGGACGGGGCGCCAGCCCCGCCGGGCCCGTAGCTCAATGGTCAGAGCAGCGGACTCATAATCCGTCAGATCCAGGTTCGAGTCCTGGCGGGCCCATCGGATCAGCAGAGATTGCTCAGGTTCCTGTCCATCGTACGGGCAGCGGACCCAAAGCGCCGAAAGCTCCGAGCCACCCTCGCGAGCGCGCCTGTGCCAAGCCCTCACGATCTGTCGCCTTCTGGTGTGTTAGCGTCCTGACAGCTCCCGTTGACGCGGGGCTCGCGCAGGAAGTACGCCTGCGCCGGGTGATTCACCTGTACGAGGAGGTGTGTACAGGTGATTCCGTCAACCTCCAAATTGGCGGTTCAGTTTGCTGTGGGTCGAACCTTCCTCCGCGCTTCGCAGTGGTGACCGCCGCCCGCGAATTACTAGTCAGGGAGGCCGATGATGAGTGCAGAGGATTCGCATGACGTTTCACGCCGAGGCTTCATCGGAGGTGCCGCCCTCGGTTTTCTCGGCGCCACTGCCGGTAGCAGCCTAGCGAGCAGTTCTGCGGCTGAGGCCCATGGGAAGGACGGTCCTCCGCCGCGAGGACGGCCTCACGACCGCATGCTGCTGAAAGGCGGCATCGTCGTCTCCATGGACCCTGCCGTTGGCAACTTCGCCAAGGGCGATGTTCTGATCCAAGGCAAGAAGATCGTCGCCGTCGGTCCGAACCTCCACGCTGCCGGCCACGTCATCGATTGCACCGACATGATCGTCATCCCCGGCTTGGTGGATGCACACCGGCACGCGTGGGAAGGTCAGTTGCGAGGCCTCAACCCGAACGCCGTCACCATTAACGACTACAACGCATACACACATCAAGGCTTCGGTCCCTTCTATCGGCCCGACGACATGTACGTCGGCAACCTTGCGACAGCGCTCGGGTGCATCGATGCCGGCGTGACGTGCATCATCGACAACTCGCACAACTCGCGCACGGCAGCCCACTCGGACTCGGCGATCAAGGCGCTCTTCGATTCCGGGATCCGAGCAGTCCACGCGTCGGGCGCCCCGCAGTCTGGGACCTGGGACATGCAATGGCCCCAAGACCTCGTCCGACTGCAGAACACGTATTTCACCTCCGACGATCAACTCGTCACGTTACGGATGTTCTCGGGCGCGGTTCAGGCCAACTGGGAGTTCGCCAGAAGGCTCGGGCTGTGGGTCACCACAGAGGGAGGCGGCGGCGCAGCGTTGCCCACACTGGCGAGTCTGGGGCTCTTGGACGAGCGTCACACCTTCAACCACATGGGAGGAACGTCGGATCTCAACTGGCAGCTGATCCGCGATGCCGGCGCCACCGTCGATGTGTGTCCGCGTTCCGATCCGCAATATGGATTGAGTGAGGGCATCCCGGCGCTACAGGGTGCCCTTGATCACGGCATGCGGCCCGGATTGAGCGTCGACAACGAGACGAGCTACAGCGGTGACATGTTCATGGAGATGCGCGTTGCCTTCTTCTTCCAGCGCGGCGTGCGTCAGAACATGATTTTCCGAGGTCTGCCGAACCCGCCGGCCCCCGTAACCGTTCAGGACATGCTCGAGTTCGCGACGGTCCGCGGCGCGGCATGCGCCGGGCTGCTGGACAAGATCGGCACGCTGACGCCCGGCAAGGAGGCGGACATCGTCCTGATCCGCGCGGAAGACATCAATACGATGCTCGTCGGCAACGCGTTCGACACCGTCGTACAACTGGCCAGCACTGCGAACGTCAACACTGTCATTATCGGCGGGCAGGTCAGGAAGTGGCGCGGACAGCTGGTCGGCGTTGACTTGCGGCGTCATCGGCAGATGGTGTCGGATTCACGCCAGTATCTCTTCGACAAGAAGGGCTTCACGCTCGACATCTTTGCGCCAGGTCCACAGCTGCCGTAGGCGTTGCGGCGCTTCCAGCCCGGGCGGCAGGAAGGATCGCGGCCCCGCCGGCGTCCTGCACAGCAGGGGTCGTTCCGATCTACATGAAGGAGCGCCTGTGCGCAGAGCATTTGCGGTTATCGGAACGGCGGTCGCATTCGCGGCCGTTAGCACGCCGGTCGCGATCGCCGGTGGGGGGAACCCCAGCGGAACGGGGCCGCCGAACCAGAGCTGCCAGGATCAGTTGACCAGCGGCGGCACGACGCCCGGGAATTCGGCGTCATCGCCGGGGTCGCCGTTCAACGAGCCAGGTTTCGGCAGCACAAACGGAGGCACGGGCGGGGCGAACTACAGCCCGAGCTCGCAGTACGACGTGGCCTGTTACCACGTCTCGAACAACCCGTAGTCGCCGAGACGCGGAACCGACTGGGCGAGGAGAGGTCCTCGACGAAACTGGCGCGCCTCGCCCCGGGGCGAGGCGCGCGAACTACGCGGCCAAGACCCGCGCGCTAGATGAGTTGCCCACGTTCTTGGTGAACGCCTGAGGAGGCGTCCGAGCCCTTCCTGAGGCTGTGGGTCTTCCACAACTCGCAGCTCTCAGGAGGACTCGAACATGGAGGACGGTAGATGCCGGCTCGGACTGGCGGCGCGCTGGGAATTGGTGCAGCGCGTTGAGCAGGGTGCGTCGTTGAGGGCGGCCGCGGCCGCCCTCAACGTGGCGCCGGCGACGGCGCATCGGTGGTGGCATCGTTGGCAGCAGGCGACAGCGCAGGAGCGCGCCTCACGATCCTGTCTGCGCGCTCGCCCGCCGGTGCCCAAGTCGTGTCCGTGGCGGCTCAGTGCCGAGGCCGAGCAGCGGATCCTCGATGCCCGGTCGCGCACTAATTACGGGCCGGCGCGGTTGGCCGGGCTGGTCGGCTATCGCCGCTCGACGGTGTGGAAGGTCCTTGCCCGCCACGGCCAGTCGCGGCGTCGCCGGACCCCGAAGGAGCGCTCGTCGCGCCGTTATGAGTGGGCCGAGCCCGGCGCGCTGTTGCACATGGACACCAAGCGTCTGCAGCGTTTCTCGGTGCCCGGTCATTGGGCTACCGGCGATCGCAGCGAGATCTCGCGCAACCGCGATCTGGGCTACGTCTACGCCCACTGCGTCGTCGATGACCACAGCCGCCTGGCCTACGTCGAGCTGCACGCCACCGACACCGCTGTGGCTGCCGCGGTCACCTTGCGCCGCGCCGCAGCCTGGATGACCGAGCAAGGCGCCGACCCGACCGAGGCGGTCATGACCGACAACGCCAAGGTCTACAGCGCCCACATCTTCCAGCACGCCCTCGCCGAAATCGGCGCCCGCCACATTCGCACACCGCCCTACACACCACGCTGGAACGGCAAGGTCGAACGCTTCATCCAGACCCTCGACGACGAATGGGCCCACGGCCACGTCTGGCCCTCTTCGACCACGCGCGACCGCGGCCTGGCATCCTGGCTGCGCTTCTACGGATGAAAGTCAAGTTGCCTGGACGCTGGTTCTCCTCGCTGCGAGACTGGGGTCGGGTGCGGGTGACTGACGAAGCGAAGCGCAGGCCTTGGGGCTATGGAGCCTGCCGCGCGGCTTTGTCCGTTGAGGACCTCTGAGATGCGCGCCCGGGTGTCGCGCCCGCACCCGCCTTGGGCGGGCCGGTGGCCTGCCAGTCGCTGACCAGCCGCTGATAGGCGGTCTCGGATTGCGCCGCGAGCTGTCTCTCGAGGCGGCGTTGATCGATGGTGGCGAAGGTGCGACCCGCGGTGCTCAGGCGCTTGCCCTGCTGTCGCTGGGCGCCGAGCATGAGCTCGAAGCGACGCAGCTTCTCGCGCTGCAGGGACGGCCTGGCGAACGCATAGTCCTCGCCGCGGCGAAGCATGTTCCAGGCGATCACCACAAGCTTGCGCGCGACCGCCACGGTGGCGATGTTCGTGCCGCGCTTGGCGGCAAGGCGTTGGTGGAAGGCGCGCAGCGGGCCGGTGGTGCGGGCGGCGTGCCACGCGGCCTCGACGAGCAGCCCGCGGACCGGCCCGGGGCCCTGCTTGCTGATCCGCCCGTGCTTGGCCGGCTCGTTGCCGGACTGGTGCACCCGCGGACTCAGGCCCAGATAGCCGACGAGGTGGTCGGCGGTCGGGAACCGGCGCACGTCGCCGATGGCAGCCAGCAGCGCCGTCGCCGTCACGCCGCTGACGCCGGGCAGGGTCATCAGCCGTCGGATGTCATCGCTGGCGAGGACCTGCTTGGCGATCTCCACATCGATCAGCTCGATCTCGCGCTCCAGGAAATCGATCTGGCGCAAGCAGGCGTCGACGGTGTGCTGCTCGTCCAGCGGCAGCCTGGTGCGCTGGCGCTTTAGCCACGCACGGCCCTTGACACCGAACACGTCGGTCATCGGCGCACGCTCGTGCAGCTGGCGCTGCAGCGCTGCGTGGACCTGGTTCTTCTCGCGCACCCGCTGGCGCACGAGATGACAGCGTCGCGAGATCAGCCGACGACGAACGCGCGTGGGCTCATCGGGCGTCCACACCTCGGCCAAGAACCCGACGGCCAGCAACCGCGCCAGCAGCCGCGCATCGATCTTGTCGGTCTTCGCGCGCAGACCGGTCGCACCCTTGACCGCCTTGGGATTGGCCAACACCACGCGCGCCACATGCGGCTCAACGATCCGCGCGATCGCCAACGCGTTGGCCGTCGCCTCCATCGCCACCACATCGCTCGGCGCCAAGCTCCGCGCGAACAACTCAAGCGCGGCCGGCGTCGTCAGCACCCGGCCGGCCGATCGGACACCTCCGCCCTCGGCGATCGCGACCTCACAGAAGTCGCGATGCACGTCGACCCCGATCGCTCTCACACCACCACCTCCCGGCTCGAAGAACACAAGCAGAGACGCGGCGGGCAAAGCGACAACTACGGATCCGTGCTCACAGCACACCCGGGCAAATCGCGGGGGCGGCCACCTACAAACTGCGGGCTCTCAGCCCATAGAAACCAACGGCCTGCCCAACCTGCGCTCTCTCAGAGCCCCCGTCCCGGACCACCAGCCGAAGCTACGACCGCGCCCGGACGACACGCTCCACACGCCATCTTCATGCCCCTACAACCGCCGCAGACCCCACACCTCACTCGCAGACCGGCCACCCATCAGCCGCGTTCACCAAGACCGAGGGCAGGACAACTAGACCACCGGCGACGCGAGTTCTTGCGACGCGCGCTCGGTGATCGCCTGCAGCGTGCGCACGGTCGTCTCGACGTCGGCGAGGGGAAACTGGCCCAGCAGTGTGGCCGTCGGGCCGGAGATGTACTCGCGCAGGTCGCGGTGGAGCTCCACCCCCTCCGGGGTCAGGTCGACGTTGGCATCGCCGCGGAGCAGGCCCTCGTCTTCGAGCCGCGCGAGCAGCTCGCGGGTGGACTGCGCGTCGAGGTTCGGCGAGCCCTCGAGGACGTGGCCGAGCTCCGTGCGGGCGAGCCCCGGGCCGCGGGTGGCGACGAGCTGGAGGGCGTACCAGGTCTCCGGCTCGGTGCCGCGCTTGGCGAGGTGCTCGCGGAGGGTGGCGGTCAGCGTCCGCTCGGCGAAAGCGAGGGCCCGGCCGAACTGGCCGTAGACGGCGGGTGGCGTGGTCATGACGTGCTCCGTTCCAATAGGATTGACAGGTACCTGACCACTGTAGCAATGTGGTCAGGTACCTGTCTATCTCAATGGATGAGCGCTTCCCCGAACGCCCGCTGATCGGCTTCCTGCTGCGGCAGGTCTCCCAGCACTACTCGCAGGCCATCGACGCCGCCCTGCGCAAGGCGGGCTTCGGCGACATCCGCCCTTCGGCCGGAAACGTGTTCCCGTTCATGCGGCCCGAGGGGATCACGGTCTCCGAGCTCGCCGAGTTGGCCCACGTGCGCAAGCAGACGATGGCCCAGGCGGTCGACCAGCTCGAGCGCACCGGCTACGTCGAGCGCCGCCCGAACCCCCGGGACCGTCGCTCGCGCCTCGTCTTCCTCACCGAACGCGGCGCATCGGTCCCCCCGGTCACGCACGCGGCAGCCAACCGCGTGGAGGAGCACTGGGCCCAGCTGCTGGGCCAGGAGGGCTTTGACGCCCTGAAGGTCTCGCTCCTGAACCTGCTGGAGAAGCTCGGCTAATCCGCGCCTCGGCGGCAACGAGTCGCAGCCCGACATCCAGTTCGGGCTCGTGGCGCAGCGACCCGTAGCGCCGATCCCACGCACCGCTCGCCAGGTCGCCCCGAAGGCGGCTGAGCGCGCGATCGACCGTCTCGGGCGCCAGCTGGTGCCAGGGCGAGCTCGCGGCCCGGACCGCCGGGTCCAGGTACGCCTCGGGCCGCCCCCAGAAGGCGGCCATGAATCCATCGGTGCAGTCGCGCGGCACCGGGATCACCGACGCGGTGGCGCGCGGGAGCAGCTCGAGGAGCCGCGAGATCGAGGGGAACGTGGCTGCGTGGGCGGCGAGCGTCTGGGGCAGGTAGTCGCGGACGATCCACAGCCTGGCGAGCACCCTGACGTCCATCGTCACCAGCACGACCCGCCGGCGGGCCACGCGCACGAGCTCGTGCAGACCCCGTTCGACGTCGTCCCAGTGCTGCACGGTGAGCACGGCCATCGCGCAGCTCGGCAGTGGCGACGCCGGGGCGAGCCTGATTCCGGCTTCGGAGCACGACATCGTGAGCCGCAAGCTGAACACGACCAAGCACGAGCTCGAACGTCGCGCCACACGGCTGCTCGCACGCAACGCCGAGATGCGTTTGGTGCTCGATAACGTCAAAGAGGGTTTGATGACGGTGGCCGTCGACGGCACCGTGTACCCCGAATGCTCGGCGGCGCTGTTGCGCTGGTTTGGCGTGCCGCGCGAGAACGTGAAACTGTGGGAGTACCTGGCTCCTACCGACACGGCGTTTCGCGAATGGTTTGCCGCCAGCTGGGAGTCGCTCGGCGACGGATTCCTGCCGCTGCCGCTGCTCATGGATCAATTACCCAAACGCTTCGCGACGCGCGGCATCGACTTCACGTTCGAGTATCAACCGATCGTCGCCGCGAGCGAGGAGTTGCTGCGCGTACTCGTGGTCGTATCCGATGTCAGCCGGCTGATCGCCGCGCAACGCGCCGAAGCCGAACAGCGCGAGGCCCTGGGCTTGGTCCAGCGTTTGTTGGCCGATCGTTCGGGCACCATCGAGTTCTTCCACGAAGTCGAAGAGATCGTATCGCGCATCCAGGCTGAACCCGATATGTCGCGCCCTGAACTCGCCCGCTTGTTGCACACGCTCAAAGGCAACTGCGCGATCTTCGGCGTGGAACGTCTGTCTGCATTCTGTCACGAGCTCGAAGACCGTCTCGAGCGCGACGGCGTTCTGAGCGCCGGCGATCGCTCGCAGTTGACGGAATCCTGGACGCGGTTTTCGCGTCAAGTCGGGGCGCTGCTCGGCGGCGAAACCACCAAGAGCAACATCGTGGTCGACGAATTCGAGTACGATCGCTACCTCGAGCAGTTGGTGCAGGGCTCGCCGCGCAGTGAGCTGGCCAAAGAGATCACGCGCTGGCGCTACGATCGCGTGCAGCCACGTCTCGAACGCCTCGCGGAGCAAGCAAAGCGCATCGCCAACAACGTCGGAAAACCGATCGACGTGGAGATCGAAGCGACCGGCATGCGTGTGCGAGCGGATCGTCTGCGCAAGCTATGGTTGGCGCTGGTGCATCCGCTGCGCAACGCCATCGACCACGGCCTCGAAAACGCCGAGGAACGGGCGCGTGTAGGCAAGCCGGCGCGCGGCAAGCTCGTGTTGCGGATCGCGCAGGACGCAGACACGTTGTTGATCGAGCTCACGGACGACGGGCGCGGAATCGACTGGGCGCAAGTGCAAGCGCGCGCCGAGCAGCGAGGCATCCAT
>Ga0081455_10007426_pt1 | contig 11548 bp, 11 predicted proteins | sample TabmetS3T2R1_FD_70207 | JGI IMG/M metagenome (GOLD analysis project Ga0081455, IMG submission 70207) | Tabebuia heterophylla rhizosphere microbial communities from the University of Puerto Rico - S3T2R1 | ecosystem: Host-associated > Plants > Roots > Rhizosphere ...
TTTCGAAAGGCCGTTCCGAAATCCTGTTCGAATTGCTGCCGGGTGTAGGTGAATACGAACGTATCCTGGCGGGCGTTGGGAAGGGCCTGCGCGATATCGTCACGCTTGTCGCGCCAGGCGATGCGCGTAAGCTCCGGCAGGAGCTCGCTGACTGACTTGCGATATGAAGAAATCGCCAGGTCCTCGTCGCCGAAGACATCCCCGGTCTTGATGCCGTAGGTTTCGTGGAACGCTCGATCGAGGAGCGGCTGCGCCACCTCGAATCCGATGAAGCTGCGATAGGCGTCCGACGGGTACGCGCCAACGGCAGTCTGTACCACGTCGAACGAAAACTCGACCCTGATGTGCGAAGTCGGCGATTCGGCATAGGTGATGGAGTCGCCGTACTTGTGCGTGAGCTTGGGGAACATGAGCGCAACCGACGGGTTGACCGCTGCCGGGTGGGGGCCGGTCCGTACGATCGGGCCAATGGGCGAGGAGTGGGCGATCGACGAGCTGTTCGACGAGGACTACCTGCACTTCTTCGCCGGTCGCCTCGCCGACGAGGCGACCGACGTGGAGGCGTCCACGATCTGGACCCTCCTAGCCCTGGGCGAGGGCACCGAGGTCCTCGACCTGGCCTGTGGCCATGGCCGCATCGCCAACCGGCTCGCCGGCATGGGTGCCCGGGTGACCGGGCTCGACGCAACGCCGCTCTTTCTGGATGTGGCGCGTGCCGATGCGGACCGCCGCGGCGTGAGCGTGGAGTACATGCAGGGCGATATGCGCGCCATCCCCTGGACCGAGCGCTTCGAGGCGGTGGTGAGCTGGTTCACCGCCTACGGCTACTTCGACGACGCCCAGAACCGGGCTGTCCTCGCCCAGGTGCATCGCGCACTGCGTCCGGGTGGCCGTTTCCTGATCGAGCTGATCCACAAGGATTGGGTGCTGCCGCATTGGCTGCCCGTCACCGTCACCGAGACCGGTGAGGGAGTCCTGATCGATCAGCGAGAGTTCGACCCGTTGACCGGCCGCTCAAACGCGCAGTGGACCATCATTCGCAACGGCAGGATGCGGCGTTCGTCGTTCTTCGCCCGGCTGTTCAGCTTCACGGAACTGCGCGACTGGCTCCTTGATGCCGGCTTTCGGACGGTCGAGGGGCACGCAGGTGACGGGACCCCGCTGACCATCGCAGCGCGACGCATGATCCTCGTCGCCCACAAGTAGGTGTGCCGGCCGAGTCCTCCGACGCGGGGCGTCGATGCCGGCGGCGACAGTGCGCCGGAGTCCTCAGCTGTGACGGTCGCGGACACTGGCGCGGCGCAATATCGTATGGATCACACCCGATCACCACTGAATCAGATGAAAGAGCTTGTCAGTCATCGACTGCCAGGCATACACTCGTACACATGTTCGGATACGTCCATGTTGAGGAGGTGCGGGGACGGCTCGCCACGATGCGCGAGCTGGTGGGCCGCCTCGAGCCCGACTTCGTGCCACTATCCGAAGCTCCGGCCATGTGGCAGGCCTTCGATGCGATCGAGCGCCTCGCTTCATCGGCCAAGACGCTCCTTGCCACGAGGGTCGACGAGTCCGGCGTGTGGCAGCGTGCGGGCGACCGGAGCGCTCCCGAGTACCTGGCTCGCAAGTCGGGCACGTCGCTGGGTGCGGCTCGTAGCTCGTTGGAGACCTCCAAGCGGGTCCGTGACCTTCCGCATACGCGGTCGGCAATGCGCCGAGGCGAGCTGTCGCGTTCCCAGGCCGACGAGATCGCCGGCGCGGCCGCGGCCAAGCCCGACGCCGAGCGCTCGCTGCTGAGCACGGCCGCGGGTTCGAGCTTGTCGGAGCTGCGCGAGCGCTGCGCCCGTACCAGGGCGGCCGCAGATCCGGATCGCGACGCCACCGACCGGCGCATCCACACCGAACGCCGGTTGCGTCGGTGGACCGACGCCGAGGGCGCGTGGAACCTGTCGGCGCGGGGCACTGCCGATGCCGGGTCGCGGTTGAACGCAATGTTGAACCCGATCATCGACGAGCTCTTCAACGCGGCGTGGCGTGGGGGGCGGCGCGAATCCCGGGAGGCCTACGCATTCGACGCGCTGATCGAGCTGGCGCACCGTCATCCCGGAAGGCGCGACGACGGTGCTGCCGGGCCGGCTGGAGAGATCGAACTTGACCCGAGCACCGCGCCCGGCGGGGCAGCCGATGCCGGCGCCGGGCGCCGGCCGGAGCGGACCGGCAATCCGACTCACCTGGCCCTCCTGCGGGTCGATCTCGAGGCCCTCGTCCGAGGACGGGTGGCTGGCGACGAGCTGTGCGAGGTCGCGGGCATCGGCCCGATCTCCACCCGGACGGCCCGCGAGCTGCTGGGGGAATCCATCGTCAAGCTGGTGATCACCAACTCCATGGGCGTCGCCAGCATCACCCACCTCGGCCGAGGGCCCACGGCGGCACAGCGCATCGCCATGCTGTGGAGCTCGCCAGGCTGCGAGGTCCAGGGATGTTCCAGCACCATCGGCATCCAGGCCGACCACCGTGTCCCCTGGGCCGACGATCAGGTCACGGAGTTGGCGAACCTCGACCCCTTGTGTGGCCACCACCACCGCCTGAAGACGCACCACGGCTGGGCACTGATCGCCGGCACCGGCAAGCGACCGATGGTCCCGCCCAGTGACCAGCGGCATCCCGCGAACCAGGCGCCCGAACCGGCGGCCGGCGACTCGAGACCACGGGCAGGGCCCGACCCTGCGAGCGGGGCCCACGCCGACGCAGGGTCGACCAGCGTGGGGTCATCGCCCGACCCACGACGCCGCGAAGCGGGTCGGTTCGGCGACGCCGCTTGACGCGGACAGGTCAGGTCGCCCACCCCCGGGAGCGCTCGACGGCGCGAAGCCAGCGAGCGTGACCGACGTCGGCCTCGGCCGGCGGGACGTGCGGCTCGAAGCGGCGGTCGAGCGTCCACCGCGACGCCACCTCCTCCGGAGACGCCCACACGCCCTCGGCCAGGCCGGCGATGTAGGCGGCACCGAGGGCGGTCGTCTCCTGCACGACCGGGCGCGCCACCGGTGCCTGCAGCTGGTCGGCCTGGATCTGGAGCAGCAGGTCCATCGCCGACGCACCGCCGTCGACGCGCAGCTCAGGGATCGTCTGGCCGGACACCGCCGACATCGCCTCCACCACGTCACGCGTCTGGTACGCCATCGCCTCGACCACAGCGCGGGCGAGGTGGGCGGGCGTGGTGCCGCGGGTGATGCCCAGGATCGTGCCGCGGGCATAGGGATCCCACCACGGGCTCCCAAGCCCCGTGAAGGCAGGCACCACGACCACGCCCCCCGTGTCGTCACAGGTTGCCGCCAGGGGCCCGATCTCCGCACTGTCGTGGATCAGCCCGAGCCCGTCGCGGAGCCACTGGACCGCGGCGCCGGTCACGAAGATCGCCCCCTCGAGGGCGTAGGTGGCCCCAGGCCTCCCCTCCATGGTCCACGCGACGGTCGTGAGCAGCCCCTCCGCCGGGTCCGGACACGTCTCGCCCACGTTCATGAGGACGAAGCTCCCGGTGCCGTACGTGTTCTTCGTCAGGCCGGGTGACAGGCAGGCCTGGCCGAACAGCGCCGCCTGCTGGTCCCCCAGCACGCCCGCCACCGGGATGCCACCGGGCAGGGGCAGGCCATCGGCGGTGACTCCGAAGCGCCCGCCCGAGGGACGCACCTCGCCCAGGGCGGCAACGGGCACGCCGAAGAGCTCCGCAAGCTCGGGAGACCAGGCGAGGTTCCGTATGTCGAACAGCAGCGTCCGGCTGGCGTTCGATGCCTCGGTGACATGGACCCCACCGTTCGGGCCCCCCGTCAGGTTCCACACCAGCCAGCTGTCGACCGTGCCGAGCGCGGTGTCGGGCGCAGTCGCGCCGGCGCGCACGCCGCCCTCGGCAAGGAGCCACTCGAACTTGGTGGCCGAGAAGTAGGGGTCGAGGACCAGCCCGGTGATGGCCCGAACCCGGTCGAGGTGGCCGGCCTCGCGCAGCTCGTCGCAGCGAGCCGCGGTGCGGCGGTCCTGCCAGACCAGCGCTTTGTGCAGGGCGGCGCCGGTCCGTCGATCCCACGCCACCGCCGTCTCCCGCTGGTTGGTGATCCCGATCGCGGCCACCGGCTCACTGTCGAGCGCGGCGATCAACTCGCCGAGCGTGGCCGTGGTCGCGTCCCAGATGTCGCCGGGATCGTGCTCGACCCAGCCCGGCTGCGGGAAGTGCTGGGGGAACTCCCGGTACGCGTAGCCCGCAGGGGAACCGTCCTCCCGCACCGCGAAGCTGCGCACCCCCGTCGTCCCGGCGTCGATGGCGATGACCACGGACATCGGCGCCGCACGCTAGTAGGCACTCCCGCCACCGCGACATGGGCGGGGCGGTCGGGCGGCACGCGGGCGTCGGCGGCCGGCGGGCCGTCGGTAGTGTCGGTGCATGCGTGTCGGGATGCTCACGGGGGGCGGTGATTGCCCCGGCCTGAACGCGGTCATGCGGGCGGTCGTGCGCAAGGGCCAGGTCCACTACGGCGACGAGATGGTCGGCATACAGGACGGCTGGCGGGGGGCGGTCGAGAACCAGGTGGTGGAGCTGTCGGTCGAGTCGTTTCGCGGCACCCTGCCCCGCGGCGGGACCATCCTCGGCTCCTCGCGGACCAACCCCTACAAGCTCGACGACGGCCCCGAGCGGGTGAAGGCCACGCTGGCCGACAACGGCATCGAGGCCCTGGTCGCCATCGGCGGGGAGGACACCCTCGGGGTCGCCGCCCGCTTGGCCGACGAGGGCGTGGCCGTCGTGGGCGTGCCCAAGACGATCGACAACGACCTGTCGGCCACCGAGCTCACCTTCGGCTTCGACACCGCCGTCCAGGTGTGCGTCGACGCCATCGACCGGCTGCACACCACCGCCGAGTCCCACCACCGGGTCATGGTCGTCGAAGTAATGGGCCGCAACGCCGGTCACATCGCGCTGTGGTCGGCCATCGCCGGCGGGGCGACCATGGTGCTGGTCCCCGAGCGACCCTTCGACATCGACGAGGTGTGCCGGGTCATCCGGCACCGGCACGTCCGCGGCCGCTGGGCGTCGATCGTGGTGGTGGCCGAGGGGGCCCTGCCGATCGAGGGGACGATGGCCACGACGTCGGCGGAGGTCGACGCGTTCGGCCACGCGCGGCTCGGCGGCATCGGTGCCGAGGTCGCGAGCGCCATCGAGGAGCGCACGGGGTACGAGACTCGGGCCATCGTGCTCGGGCACATCCAGCGCGGCGGCACGCCCACCGCCTTCGACCGGGTGCTGGCGACCCGCTTCGGCATCGCTGCCATCGACGCCGTCCACGACGGCGCCTTCGCCACGATGGTGGCCCTCCGCGCCGGCGACATCGTCCGCGTGCCGTTGAGTGCCGGCACCGCGGAGATCAAGCTGATCGATCCCGCCCTCTACGACGTGGCGTCGGTGTTCTTCGGGTGACTCACCCGGCGGTGGGTTCCGCCTCGAGGCGCTCGTAGTCGTCGGCGCACGTGACCGCTCCGCCGGTGGCGCCCGAATCAGCCTGGACCTCGGTGGGCTTGCCGTTCACCAGGAACCGCACGAAGTGGACGCCGTCCAGCCTGTTGGCCGTGCAGACGATCTGCCCGAACGCGGTCCGCTGGTTCTCGCCCTCGACGTCGAAGATCTCGTTCGTGAGGTCGACGACCAGCGTCCCCCGAGCCAGCTCCGGCTGCGACGCCAACCGGGTGTCCTGTGGGATCAGGTTGGTGATGCCGCCGGCCTGCTCCTCGGGGTTGGCCGTGGCCGTCAGCAGCGCCTCGAGCACCGCCGCCGGGTCCGGGCCGGCCGCTGGGCTGGTGCCGGCCGGCACGGGGCGCTCCACGGCCACCAGGCGCGGGTCATCGGGCGACTGGACCAGGTAGATCGGGGCGCCGACCGTCGACTGCGATGGAGTGGGCTCGGTGGTGTCGTCCGCGACGTCATCGGGGACGTTCTCGCTGGAGATCGCCCGGGGGCTGTCGTCGGTCGGTATGCCGCACCCGACGACCCCCAGCGCCACGGCGGCCAGGGCCGCCGACCCCAGGCCCTTGCGCACGTGCCGGCTCATGGCGCCTCCGCGGGCAGCTCGATCACGAAGCGCGACCCCTTGTCGCCGTCGGCCCGGTCCTCGACCCACACCGAGCCGCCGTGCAGCCGCACGTGCTCGGCGACGAGCGCGAGCCCGAGGCCGACGCCGTCGACGTCGAGCCGGCGCCCGGCCAGCGAGCCGCGATTGAAGCGGTAGAAGATCGACTCGCGGTCCTCGTCGGGCACCCCCGGGCCGTTGTCCTCGACGGCGATCAGCACGTTGTCACCATCCTTGCGGAGCTGCACCCGGGTGGCGCCGTCGCCGTACTTGGCGGCGTTGTCGAGCAGGTTGGCGATCACACGGACCAGGCGGCGCTTGTCGGCCTTCACCACCACGCCGGCCAGGTCGGCGTCGATGTCGACCGGCACATCGGCGTCGGTCGAGGTGGAGACGGCCTGCATGATGAGCTCGGCCAGGTGGACCTCCTCGAGGTCGAGGTGCATGACGCCGGCGTCGAAGCGGGAGATCTCGAGCAGGTCCTCCACCAGCTGCCGGAACCGGTCGATGTCGGCGACCATCAGGTCGAGCGCGGCCTTGGCCCGGTCGGACATGTCGTCCCGCTGGTTCTCGAGCACCTCGATCGACGCCGACAGGGTCATGAGGGGCGAGCGCAGCTCATGGCTCACGTTGGACGCGAACCGGGCGTCGTGATGGATGCGTTCCTCCAGGGCGGCGGCCATGTCGTTGAACGAGTCGGCCAGCGGCGCCAGGTCGGCGTCGGCGCTGGCCTCGACCCGGGTGTCGAGCCGCCCGGTGGCGAGGGAGTGCGCCGCTTCGCGGATCCCGACCAGCGGCCGCAGGACCCGCCGGGCGGCCCACCAACCCAACGCCGCCCCCGCCAGCGTGGTGATCAACGCCGCCGCCAACAACGAGATGCTGATCGACTCGAGCGTCGACTCCAGCTCGTCCAGCGACACGATCTCGAAGTAGGCGCCGTTGACGGACTCGAGCGGCACGCCGACGGCCAGCTCGGTCTCGTCGTTGTACCGGAAGCGCATCCGGGCCGGCTGCCCCGACTGCACGAGCTCGCTGAGGTCGGGCGGCAGGCTGTCGCCGCTGAACTCGGCGTTGAGTGGGTACCACGTGCCCTCCAGCAGCAGCACGGGATTGGAGCCGGTCGGCGTCACGAGCGACGACACCACCCCGAGCGGGTCGGTCACATCGGACTCCAACTGGTTGCGCACGTTCTGGGCGTTGGCGTAGGTCTGCGCGGTGGCGGCCGACTCGCGCTGGTCGAGCAGGTTGCGACGGGTCAGCCCGATGGTGGCGCCCGCGAGCACGGCCGACATGAACAGGGCGCCGACCGCGAAGGCGATGGTGATGCGGGCTCGGAGTCCCAGACGGGGGAGGAAGCGCCTCACCGGGCCCGGGTTCAGGCCTGGAGCTTGTAGCCCAAGCCGCGCACCGTGACGACGTGGCGCGGGTTGGCGGGGTCGGCCTCGACCTTCGTGCGCAGCCTGCGCACGTGGACGTCGACCAGGCGGCCGTCCCCGAAGTAGCCGTAGCCCCACACCCGCTCGAGCAACACCTCGCGGCTGAACACTCGGCCGGGGCTCGACGCCAGCTCGACCAGCAGGCGGAACTCGGTCTTGGTCAGGTGGATCTCCTCGCCGCCGCGGCGGACCACGCCCTCGTCGGGGATGATCTCGAGCTCGCCGAAGCGGAGGTGGGTGGCGGTGGCGTCGGTGGCGCGGGCCCGGCGCAGCAGCGCCCGGATCCGCGCCGACAGCTCCTTCGGGGCGAACGGCTTGGTGAGGTAGTCGTCGGCACCCGCCTCCAGCCCCGCGACGACGTCGTGCGTGTCGGCCCGCGCCGTAACCATGACGATCGGGACGTCGGAGGCGCGGCGGATCGCCCGGCACACGTCGAAGCCATCGATGCCCGGGAGCATGATGTCGATCAGCACCACGTCGGCGGGCTGGCGCTGGAACGAGTTGAGCGCCTCCTCGCCGGTGTCAGCTTCCTCGACGGACCAGCCCTCGTCCTCGAGGGCGAGCTTGACGGCGGTGCGTATCCGCTCGTCGTCTTCGACCGACAGGATCCGTGTCCCCACGGCCATGATGGTGCCTCATCTCGCGCGCCCGCGCCGAACGGGGCGGGTGGGAGGGGCTCCGCTCAGTCGGCGAGGCCGTCGATCTCGAGGTCGCGATAGGCCGCGAGCAGCGCGTCGCGTCCGGGCCCGCGGTTCGTGCGGTAGTGCAGCCCTCCGGGGAGGTCGGACCCCAGCGTCCGGCAAGTGACCAGCGCGCGGGCGCCCTCGTCGGTGAACGACTCGAGGCCTTGCAGGTCGATGTCGAGATGCGACGGGCCGGTTGCGACAGCGGCGGTGGCGGCATCGATCAGGGCCTCGCCGGTCGACTCGTCGAGACCGCCGGCGACGGCGATCACGACTGCGGCCCCATCGGACGTGACGTGGATGGCGGTGGGTTCTGGTTCGGGCATGGAGGCGAGAGCGTCGCTTCCGGCGGCGGAGGGCCGAGTGGGCGACCCAGCGGTTGCGGCGGACATCTCCACGAGGATGCCCACGGATCGTGACGGCGCGGGTCCCAAGTCCATTGCGATTCGGTAACGAGTTGGCATCTCGGTGACTCACGACACATTGTGGGCGCCCAGAGAGCTGAGGAGGTCACGCAGCGTACTGAACAGGCGGGGTCCGGCGGCCACGATCGAGGGCGGACCCGGAAAGGTCAGGTCGAATGGTGGATGCGTCGCCTGCGCTTCCCGCTCATGCCGCCTACGGCGGCGGGCCGCTCGGGCCACGGCTGCGCCCGGGGGCGCAGCCTCAGGCGAGCCGGCGTCCGGGCCCGCCGCTCCGCCATCGATGGCCGAAACGACGGCGCCGGCCTCGGCGGCGACCAGGCCGCCGGCCGCCAGATCCCACCAGGCGAGGCCCCGCTCGAAGTAGGCGTCGACGCGCCCGCAGGCGACCGAGCAGAGATCGACCGATGCGGCGCCCATGCGCCGGATGTCGCGGATGCGGGGTAGCAGCTCGACCAGCACCTTCGCCTGGGCGCGCCGCCGCTCGGCGGCGTAGCCGAAGCCCGTGGCCACGAGTGCGGTGCTCACGTCGTCCAGGGTTGAACAGGAGATCGCCTGGCCGTTGCGCCGTGCCCCGCCGCCTCTGGCGGCCGTGAACACGTCGCGGTGGATGGGATCCACGACCACGGCGGCGACGACGCCGGTGTCATCCTCGGCGGCGATCGACACCGCCCAGCCGGGGTGGCCGTACAGGTAGTTGGTGGTGCCGTCGAGCGGATCGATCACCCAGCGCAGGCCGCTGGTTCCGGGCGAGGCGCTGCCCTCCTCGCCCACCAGCCCGTCGTCGGGGCGGGCGGCGAGCAACGTCGACACGATGAGCCGCTCGGACGCCCGATCCATCTCCGACACCATGTCGGTGGCGGTCGACTTGGTCTCTACGGTGGCGCGCGCCTGCTCGAACCCGTCGAGCAACAGGTCCGCGGCCCGCTGGGCGGCGTCGGTGGCGAGGTCGAGGAGCGAGACCGGACCGCTGCCAACAGCCATGGCCGGCGACGGTACCGTCCGGCCCGACCCCCACCGCCACCCCTGATGGCGTCGGTCTGCGACCGACCCGTACTGTCCTCATGATGGCCCCGGTTCCGCCCGCTGCTCCCGACGTCGTGGACCTGCGCAGCGACACCGTGACCCGTCCGACGGCGGCCATGCGGCGCGCCATGGCCGAGGCCGAGGTCGGCGACGACGGGTTCGGGGACGACCCCACGGTCAACCGCCTGCAGGCGGTGTTCGCCGAGCGCGTGGGCAAGCCCGAGGCGCTCTTCGTCCCGTCGGGCACGATGGCCAACCAGATCGCGCTGCGGGTCCTCGCCGGCACCGGCACGCTGGTCGTGGCCGGGCGGCGGCAGCACGTCGTGACCCACGAGGGCGGCGCGTTCGGCGCCAACCAGTCCGCACAGCTCCACGTCGTCGACGACACCGACGGCACGCTCGACCCCGGAGAGATCGCCAACCTGGTTGCCGGCGCCGAGCACCGCTGGCCGCCCCCGGCGGCGGTGGTCGTGGAGAACACGCATCTGGCGGCCGGTGGCCGTCCCTGGCCGCTCGAGAGCCTCGAGGCCGTCGCCGCCGTCGGCGTCCCCGTCCACCTCGACGGGGCGCGGCTGTTCAATGCCGCCGTGGCGACGGGCGTGAGCGCGGCCGCCCTCGCCGACCGCGCGACCCTCGTGACCGCATGCCTGTCGAAGGGCCTGGGGGCGCCGATCGGCTCGTTGCTGGCGGGCCCGGCCGACCTCATCGGTCGGGCGCGCGTGGAGCGCAAGCGGCTGGGCGGTGGCATGCGGCAGGTGGGGATCGTGGCGGCCGCCGGCCTCGTGGCCCTGGACACGATGGTCGATCGCTTGGCCGACGACCACGCCCGGGCCCGCACCCTGGCGGAGGCGGTGGCGGAGCGCTGGCCCGACTCGGGCTGCGTCCCCAAGGAGGTGGAGACGAACGTCGTGCTGTTCCGCCACCCCGATCCGGCGGGCCTGCTGGACGCGCTGGCGGCGGATGGGGTGTGGGCAGTGACGCTGGGCCCGGAGACCGTGCGGCTCGTCACCCACTGCGACGTCGGCGACGCCGCGATCGCCCGGGCGGTCGCCGCCATCCACCGGGCCCCGTAGGCCGATGGCGTCCACCCTGCTCGAGGAGGCGCCCGAGCGGGCGCTCGCCGTGTATGCCCACCCCGACGACCCCGAGGTGTCGTGCGGGGGCACGCTGGCCCACTGGGCGCGGGGCGGCGCCGACGTGCGGCTGGTGGTGGTGAACGCCGGCGACAAGGGCTCGCCCGATGCCGCAACCGACCCGGCGGAACTGACCGAGCGGCGCGCACGGGAGGTCGACGCCGCCGCCGGGGTGCTCGGGCTGGCCGGGGTCGAGCGAATGGGACTGCCGGATGGCGAGGTGACCAACGACCTCGCGCTGCGGGCCCGCCTCGTGGGGCTGATCCGCACCTACCGCCCCGACATCGTCGTGTGCCCGGACCCCACGGCGGTGTTCTTCGGCGACAGCTACGTCAACCACCGCGACCACCGCGAGGTGGGTTGGGCCGTCGTCGACGCTGTGGCCCCGGCGGCGGCCAGCCCGCTGTACTTCCCCGAGACCGGCCCACCGCACCAGGTCGCCGGCCTGTTGCTGTCGGGCACGTTCGAGCCCGACGTGTGGGTCGACATCTCCGACTCGCTCGAGCTCAAGGTGGCGGCCGTGCAGTGCCACGAGAGCCGGGTCGGCGGCGATCCGGCTCTGGTCGCCGAGCTGCTGCGGACGCGCACCGCCGAATCGGGCGCGCAGGTCGGCGTGAGCCACGCGGAGTCGTTCCGCCGCCTCCGCTTCGGCTGACGGCGCGACGCAGCCCTGCTGGCTAGCGGGGCTGCATCGGGGCCGGGGGCGAGCCCTCCTGGCGGTGCTGGATCGTGCGCCATTCC
>Ga0081455_10004719_pt2 | contig 11547 bp, 7 predicted proteins | sample TabmetS3T2R1_FD_70207 | JGI IMG/M metagenome (GOLD analysis project Ga0081455, IMG submission 70207) | Tabebuia heterophylla rhizosphere microbial communities from the University of Puerto Rico - S3T2R1 | ecosystem: Host-associated > Plants > Roots > Rhizosphere ...
GACGCCTGAGCAGGCGCGCCAAGCCTCCTACGGGCCCTGGGAATTCCGCTCGGAAAAGTGGGAGCTCGCCTACATCAAGCGGATCGACGCCACCATCGCGGCGCTCAAGAGCGCCGGCGTTCCGGTGCTCTGGGTCGGTCTCGCCTCGCAGCGCGGCACCAAGTCGAGCCAGGACTCGGCCTATCTCAACGAGCTCTACCGCAGTCGCGCCGAGAAGGCGGGCATCGTCTATGTCGACATCTGGGACGGCTTCGTCGACGAGGCCGGCCGCTACTCGCCGCAGGGCCCGGACTACGAAGGCCAGATCCGCCGCCTGCGCAGCGGCGACGGCGTCTATTTCACCAAGTTCGGCGCGCGCAAGCTTGCCCACTATGTCGAGCGCGAAATCCAGCGCATCACCGGCAACAAGGGCCTGCCGGTCGCGCTGCCGATGCCGGTCGATCCGGGCCCGCAGGCGCCGGCCAAGCCGGGCGGCCCCGCGCAGCGGCCGTCCGCCGGACCGGTTGTGCCCCTTACGGTCTCGCGCGTCGCGCCGGAAGAACTGATGGGCGGCGGCCGCGCCCCCGTTCCCACGACGGACGCCACCGCCGCGCGCACCCTCACCAGGGGCGAGCCGGTCGCGGCGCCGAGCGGACGGGCCGACGATTTCAGCTGGCCGCGCGGCGCGGTCAATGTCGCGCCGGCCACGCCCGAGCCGGGAGCGCCCGATCCCAACGCGCCGGATGCCAAGGCCGCCAAGCCGGGGCAAAAAACGTCGGCCGCTGACGGCGAGGCCACCCAGCCCGCGGCGGAGCAGAAGCGCCGGCCGCGGCCACGCGCCAATCCCAATCCCTGGCAGCAGCGGCAGCAGAACCCGTTCTTCGGCTTCTTCCGCTAGCGCATTTTTGTCCGTTTTGGTTCAACTTCGCCGCATTCGTCACCCGCGGGCTTGACCCGCGGGTCCATCCATTTCGCAATGAATCTTTTGCGAAGAGATGAATTGCCGGGTCGAACCCGGCAATGACGACCTGCCTCTAGTCAATCGGGGTGGAAAGTGCGCTAGTCAGCGCGGCAGCGTCGTTGATCCCATCAGGAACTTGTCGACGGCGTGCGCCGCCTGCCGCCCCTCGCGGATGGCCCAGACCACGAGCGATTGGCCGCGCCGCATGTCGCCGGCCGCGAACACCTTCGGATGTGAGCTGCGGTAGACGAGGGTGTCGGCCTTGACGTTGCCGCGCTGGTCGAGCTCGAGGCCGAGCGACTTGAGCATGCCGTCGTGCTCGGGATGCACGAAGCCCATGGCGAGCAGGACGAGATCGGCGTCGAGCTCGAACTCGGTGCCGGGGATCGGCTTGATCTTTGCGTCCACGCGCACGCAGTGCAGCTTCTTCACCTCGCCGTTCGCGCCGGAGAACTTCGTCGTCAGCACGGCAAAATCGCGCGCGACGCCCTCCTCGTGGCTCGACGACGTGCGCAGCTTGAGCGGCCAGTCGGGCCAGGTCATGAGCTTGTTCTCGGCGAGCGGTGGCTGCGGCATGATCTCGAAATTCGTCACCGAGAGCGCGCCCTGCCGGATCGAGGTGCCGATGCAGTCGGAGCCGGTGTCGCCGCCGCCGATGACCACGACGTGCCTGCCGCCGGCGAGGATCGGCTCGCCGGGCTCTTGCGGCTCGCCGCTCACCCGGCGGTTCTGCTGCGGCAGGAACTCCATGGCGAAGTGGATGCCCTTGAGCTCGCGGCCGGGTATCGGCAGGTCGCGCCCCTTCTCGGCCCCGCCGGCCAGCACCAGCGCGTCGTAGTCGGCGACGAGGCGCTCGGCCGCCACGTTCACGCCGACATGGGCGCCGTAGTGGAACGTCACGCCTTCCGCCTCCATCTGCGTCACGCGCCGGTCGACGTGATGCTTCTCCATCTTGAAGTCGGGAATGCCGTAGCGGAGCAAGCCTCCGGCCTTGGCGTATTTCTCGAACACGTGCACGTCGTGCCCGACGCGGGCGAGCTGCTGGGCGCAGGCCATGCCGGCGGGACCTGAGCCGACGACCGCGACCTTCTTTCCGGTCTTGACCGAGGGCGGCTCCGGCTTCACCCAGCCCTGCTCGAAGGCGCGGTCGGCGATCGCGCATTCGATCGTCTTGATGGTCACCGGATTGTCTTCGATGTTGAGCGTGCAGGAGGCCTCGCACGGCGCGGGGCAGACGCGGCCGGTCACCTCGGGAAAATTGTTGGTGGTGTGGAGGTTGCGCGCGGCCTCCTGCCAGTTGCCGCGGTAGACCAGATCGTTCCAGTCCGGGATCTGGTTGTTCACCGGGCAGCCGCTGTGGCAGTAGGGAATGCCGCAGTCCATGCAGCGCGCGGCCTGCTTGCGGTTCTCCTCCTCGGGCAGCGGCAGGACGAATTCGCGCCAATGCTTCACGCGCGCTTCGACCGGTTCATAGTCGCGGTCGTTGCGCTCGAACTCGAGAAAACCCGTAATCTTGCCCATGCGCTATTCGGCCGCCTGCATGGTCCGCGCCTTTTCCATCTCGGCCAGCGCGCGGCGGTATTCGAGCGGCATCACCTTGCGGAACCGCGGGCAATAGGTTTTCCAATCGGCGAGGATCTCCGCCGCGCGCGCCGAGCCGGTGAAGCGGGCGTGGCGTGTGATGAGCAGGTGCAGCCGCTCCGCGTCGTAGCGCGTCATGTCCTCCAGCACCTCCACGCGGCCATGCGATTCCAGGTCGTGGGTGTGGTGGTAGATGCGCTCGCTGACGTCCTCCTCGTCCGGCATCGGCTCGAGCTCGACCATTGCCATGTTGCAGCGGGACTTGAACGTGCCGTCCTCGTCGAGCACGTAGGCGATGCCACCGGACATGCCGGCCGCGAAGTTGCGGCCGGTGCGGCCGAGCACCACCACGATGCCGCCGGTCATGTATTCGCAGCAGTGGTCGCCGGCGCCTTCGATCACGGCGATCGCGCCGGAATTGCGCACCGCGAAACGTTCGCCGGCGACGCCGCGGAAGTAGCATTCGCCCTCGATCGCGCCGTAGAGCACGGTGTTGCCGACGATGATCGATTCCTCCGGCACGATGCCGGCGTCGGCGGTCGGACGCACGATGATGCGGCCGCCCGAGAGCCCCTTGCCCACATAGTCGTTGGCGTCGCCTTCGAGCTCGAAGGTCACGCCGCGCGTGAGCCATGCGCCGAAGCTCTGGCCGGCGGTGCCAGTGAACTTCACATGCACGGTGTCGTCGGGCAGCCCTTCATGGCCGTAGCGCTTGGCGATCGCGCCGGAGAGCATGGCGCCCGCGGTGCGGTCGATGTTCTTGATCGCGGCCTCGATCCGCACCGGCGTGCCGCGGTCGAGCGCGGGCTGCGCCTGCGCGATCAGGCGGCGGTCGAGGATGGTCTGAATCTTGTGATCCTGCGCCTCGCAATTGTGGATGTGCACGCCGGCGGGCGCCTGCGGCTTGAGGAACAGTCGGGAGAAATCGAGGCCCTTGGCCTTCCAGTGCTCGACCACCTGGCGCCGGTCGAGCATCTGCATCTGCCCGACCATCTCGGCGAAGGTGCGGAAGCCCATCTGCGCCATGATCTCGCGCACCTCTTCCGCGACGAAGAAGAAGAAGTTGATCACGTGCTCGGGCTTGCCGATGAAGCGCTTGCGCAGCACGGGATCCTGGGTGGCGACGCCCACCGGGCAGGTGTTGAGGTGACACTTGCGCATCATGATGCAGCCCGCCGCGATCAGCGGCGCGGTCGAGAAGCCGAACTCGTCGGCGCCGAGCAGCGCGCCCACCACGACGTCGCGGCCGGTGCGGATGCCGCCGTCGACCTGCACGGCGATGCGTCCGCGCAGCCGGTTGGCGACCAGCGTCTGGTGGGTCTCGGCCAGGCCGATCTCCCACGGCGAGCCGGCGTGCTTGATCGAGGTCAGCGGCGAGGCGCCGGTGCCGCCCTCGAAGCCCGCGATGGTGACGTGATCGGCGCGCGCCTTGGACACGCCGGCCGCGACCGTGCCGACGCCGACCTCGGACACGAGCTTCACCGAGACGAGCCCGTCCGGATTGACGTTCTTGAGGTCGAAGATGAGCTGCGCAAGATCCTCGATCGAATAGATGTCGTGGTGCGGCGGCGGCGAGATCAGGCCGACGCCGGGCGTCGAGTGGCGCACCTTGGCGATGGTCTGGTCGACCTTGTGCCCCGGAAGCTGGCCGCCTTCTCCGGGCTTGGCGCCCTGCGCCATCTTGATCTGCATCATGTCGGAGTTGACGAGATACTCCGTCGTCACGCCGAAGCGACCGGAGGCGACCTGCTTGATCGCCGAGCGCATGGAATCGCCGTTCGGCAGCGGCTTGAAGCGGTCGGCCTCCTCGCCGCCTTCGCCGGTATTCGACTTGCCGCCGATGCGGTTCATCGCGATGGCGAGCGTGGTGTGCGCTTCGCGCGAGATCGAGCCGAACGACATGGCGCCGGTGGAAAAGCGGCGCACGATCGCCTTCGCCGGCTCGACCTCCTCGAGCGGGATCGGCTTGCGGCCATCTTCGTCCGCCGACTTCAGACGGAACAGGCCGCGGATGGTGAGCAGCCGCTCGGACTGTTCGTTGCTGACCTTGGCGTAGGCGCGGTACTGATCGGGCAGGTTGCCGCGCACGGCGTGCTGCAGCGCCGACACCGTCGTCGCGGTCCAGACATGGTCCTCGCCGCGTACGCGGAACTGGTATTCACCGCCGACGTCGAGGGCCTCGCGGTAGATCGGCGAGTCGCCGAAGGCGTCGCGGTGTCGCCGCACTGTCTCCTCGGCGATCTCGGCGAGCCCCACGCCTTCGATGCGCGTCGCGGTGCCGGTGAAATACTCGGCGGCGAACTCGGACTTGAGCCCGACCGCGTCGAAAATCTGCGCGCCGCAATAGGACTGGTAGGTGGAGATGCCCATCTTGGACATCACCTTGAGAATGCCCTTGTCGATCGACTTGATGTAGCGCTTGAGGACCTCTTTGTGGTCGAGCTTCTGCGGGAGATCGTCCCGCATCGCGATGAGCGTCTCGAAGGCGAGGTAGGGATTGATCGCCTCCGCCCCGTAGCCGGCGAGGCAGCAGAAATGATGCACCTCGCGCGGCTCGCCCGATTCCACCACCAGCCCGACAGATGTGCGCAGGCCCTGGCGGATGAGGTGGTGATGCACCGCCGCGCAGGCGAGCAGCGACGGCATGGGGATGTTCTCCGCACCGGCGCGGCGATCCGACAGGATGATGATGTTGATGCCTTCGCGTACCGCCGCCTCGGCACGGACGCAGAGCGTGTCGAGCGCCTCCTTCAGGCCGGCGGCGCCGTGCTCGGCCGGCCAGGTGGTGTCGAGCGTGCGCGACTTGAAATGCCCGTCGCCGACCTCGGAGATCGCGCGGATCTTTTCCAGGTCTTCGTTGGTGAGGATCGGCTGGCGCACTTCGAGGCGCTTGAGATGCGATGAGCCCTCGAGGTCGAACAGGTTCGGCCGCGGCCCGATGATGGAGACCAGGCTCATCACCAGCTCCTCGCGGATCGGGTCGATCGGCGGGTTGGTCACCTGCGCGAAGTTCTGCTTGAAATAGGTGAAGAGCAGCTTCGGCTTGTCGGACAGCGCCGAGATCGGCGTGTCGTTGCCCATGGAGCCGACCGCCTCCTCGCCCTGGGTCGCCATCGGCGCCATCAGGATGCGCAGGTCCTCCTGGGTGTAGCCGAAGGCCTGCTGGCGATCGAGCAGCGCGAGGTTCGACAGCGCCGCCTCGCCGGGCGGGGCGGGCAGGTCCTCGAGCACGATCTGCGTGCGCTCGAGCCATTCCTTGTACGGGTGGCTCGAGGCGAGCTTCGCCTTGAGCTCCTCGTCGGGAATGAGGCGGCCCTCGTCGAGGTCGACGAGCAGCATCTTGCCGGGCTGCAGGCGCCACTTGGTGACGATGTCCTTCTCGGCGATGGGCAGCACGCCCATCTCCGAGGCCATGATGATGCGCTCGTCGCGGGTGACGAAATAGCGCGCGGGGCGCAAGCCGTTGCGGTCGAGCGTGGCGCCGATCTGGCGCCCGTTGGTGAAGGCGATCGCCGCCGGACCGTCCCACGGCTCCATCAGCGCGGCGTTGTACTCGTAGAAGGCGCGCCGCTCCTCGTCCATGAGCGGATTGCCCGCCCATGCCTCGGGGATCATCATCATCATCGCATGCGCGAGCGGATAGCCGCCCTGCACCAGGAACTCGAGCGCGTTGTCGAAGCAGGCGGTGTCGGACTGGCCCTCGTAGGAGATCGGCCAGAGCTTGTTGATGTCGTCGCCGAACAGGTCGGAGGCGACCGACGCCTGCCGCGCCGCCATCCAGTTGACGTTGCCGCGCAGCGTATTGATCTCGCCGTTGTGGGCGATCATGCGGTAAGGATGCGCGAGCGACCAGGTCGGGAAGGTGTTGGTCGAGAAGCGCTGGTGCACGAGCGCAAGCGCGCTCTCGAAATCCGGATCGTGCAAGTCGGGATAATAGGTGCCGAGCTGATCGGCCAGGAACATGCCCTTGTAGACGACGGTGCGGCAGGAGATCGACACCGGGTAATAGCCGGACAGCCTGCGCTCCTTGCGAGTATAGATCGCATGCGAGATCGACTTGCGCAGGATGTAGAGCCGACGCTCAAACTCGGCCTCGCTCTTGGTCTTCTTGCCGCGGGCGATGAACACCTGCAGGTGCACGGGCTCGGTTGGCTTGACCGAGGAGCCCAGCGTCGAGTTGTTGGTCGGCACCTCGCGCCAGCCCAACAGCGCCATGCCCTCGCGCTTGATCATCTGGGCATAGATGTCGCGGATCACCTGCCGCCAGTCGGGATCGCGCGGCATGAACAGCTCGCCGACCGCGTATTCGCCGGGCTTGGGCAGAGCAAATCCGAGCCGTGCCGCCTCCTTGACGAAGAACTTGTGCGGAATCTGCACCAGGATGCCGGCGCCGTCGCCGGCGCGCGGATCGGCGCCGACTGCGCCGCGATGCTCGAGATTGCAGAGGATGGCGAGCGCATCCTCGATCAGCTTGTGCGACTTGCGTCCCTTGATGTCGGCGATGAAGCCGACGCCACAGGAATCCTTTTCGAGCGCGGGATCGTAGAGGCCTTGCGGCGTCATGCTTTGCAGGGACGTCGCAGCGTCGTCGGCATGTGCGGCAAAACGAGCGTCGCCACGCGTGTTACGCGCGGTGCTGCGTCCGATTTGCTTCGCGCGCTTGTCTGCCGCGCCCATTCTCGTCCTCGCGTCTCATCCCGGCGCGAACGCCCGCGAAGCTCCTCTTCGCGGCACGCTTTTTCGTCCCGGACGCCGACCGGCGTCACGGTCTCGAAGGCACCCCTGGTCATTGGCGGCCTTCTCGCTGCCGCCTCTCGGCGCAAGCGCGTGGCCGCTCGTGTCAGGCGACCTGGCGATGCGATGGCCCCGCTTATCACCGTCCGATATTGGGCCGGATGACAGACCGGCCAGGACATCAGGCGGGCCGCCAACTGGGACAGCAATACTGTCCTAACGTACCTTGCCAAATTCTAATCACGAACACAAGGGTTCGCCTATTGCGAAATTCAGCTTTTGCGGCCGAAGTTTTCTCAGCGCCTGCCTAAAAAACCATCGCGCACGATTTGCAGGCAGCGGGGCCGCGCTGCGCCGCCCATCGGGGCTGTTTCGAGAGCGGCACTGGCTTTCGCCTGGCGCCCGCGTCGGCATAGGTTGGGCTGCATCCGATCGAGGAGGGGGATCGCATGAATTTCGCCAGCGACAACGCGGCGGGGATCGCGCCGGACCTCCTCGCCGCCATTGCGCGCGCGAATGCGGGCGCCGCGCTCGCTTATGGCCGCGACGACTGGACCAAGCAGGTCGAGCGCAGGTTCGCGGAGCTCTTCGAGCATGAGGTCGCGGTGTTCCTGGTGTCGACCGGGACCGCCGCCAACGCGCTTGCGCTCGCGCATCTCGCGCCGCCGTGGGGCGCCGTGCTCTGCCACGAGCAGGCACACATCGCGACCGACGAATGCGGCGCGCCCGAATTCTACGGCGGCGGCATCAAGCTCGTCGGCCTCGCCGGGGAGGCCGGCAAGATCGCGCCCGCGACCTTGCGAGACACGCTCGAGAGCCGCTCCTGGGGTGGCCCGCACCACGTGCGGCCCGCGGTGCTCTCGCTCTCGCAGGCGACGGAGGCTGGCACCATCTATCGGCCGCACGAGCTCCGGCAGCTCGCCGACATCGCCCACGCGCACGGGCTTGCGGTGCATGTCGACGGCGCGCGCATCGGCAACGCGCTCGCGCGCATGAATGCCGCGCCGGCGCAAGCCACCTGGATGGCGGGAGTGGACGTGCTGTCGTTCGGTGCCACCAAGGGCGGCGCGCTCGCCGCCGAAGCGGTGGTGTTCTTCGATCCAGCGCGGGCGGTGGACATGTCGGAGCGGCGCAAGCGCGGAGGCCATCTCGTCTCCAAGCATCGCTTCCTCGCCGCGCAGATCGAAGCCTATCTCGCCGACGATCTCTGGCTCAGGCTCGCGCGCCACGCCAATGCCATGGCCGATCGGCTCGCCGCCGGATTGACCGGTGCGGGCCTTGCCCTGATGTGGCCGGTCGAGGCCAACGAGGTATTCGTCGTGCTGCCACCGCAGATCGATGTGCGGCTCAAGGCGGCGGGAGCATCTTATTACCCGTGGATGGTGTCTGCGCCCGCCAATGGAACTGCATCAACACGCGATGGAACTCTCGTGCGCCTGGTCACCTCGTTCGCCACCACCACGGATGAGGTCGAGCGATTCGTGGCAATCGCGCGTGCGCGGTGATGACACCGCTGCGCCAAAGCTACGCCCCATTCCCGGCTATCGTTGACGCGCATGCAGACGTGGTTCGCGCGCGTCCGGGCAAGGTCGATCGGGTTGCGTTTTGCTCCGCGAGACGGGGGCCGCGGCGGAACGCGACAGAGATCGCATCGGGGAGTCCAACCTTGAAACGAAAGATCGCAGTCTGCGCTGCCGCCCTCGCCTTTGCGGCGATCGGTACGGGAAGCGTCTCCGCGCAGCCGGTTCCGCCTGGCTACTATCCCGCTCCCGACGACGGCGCTGGGTTGCCGCCGCAAGAGGTTGCGGCGATCGTGCGTTCGACCGGGCTCGAGCCCTTGGGCCGTCCGCTGCGCCAAGGTCCGGTCTACGTGTCGCGCGCGCTCGATCCCAGCGGCCAGGAGGTGCGGGTCATCATCAACGCGCAGATGGGACGCGTCGTGCGGGTCGTGCCGGTGACGATGCCGCGTTACGGCGTGCCGGTCGTGCGCCCGCCGGGACGGATCGTCATGGCTCCGGACGGCTACGGCCCAGACCCGCGAGGGCCCAGCTCCGACGGCATGCCGCCGGGCGGGCCGCCGCAAGGCGCCGCCGCGGCCGCGCCGCCGGCCGCTCCGCCACTGCCGCGGCCACGGCCGAAGCTCGCCGAGACCGATCAACCTGCAACGACAGGCACGGCTCGACCGGCCAAACCGGCGCCGGTCCCCGCGGTTGAAATGCTCGAGTGAGCCGTCGCGCCGCGGCGACGGGCGACCGCGCAAAATGAAAGCGCCCCGGAAACCGGGGCGCTCCCTCATCGAAGGCCTACTGCAGCCTCATTACGCAGCTTTGGCTTCGACCACCTTGGTCTGACCGTTGCCGATCGGGACTTGGCGCGGCTTCTTCGCCTCGGGAAGCTCGCGCACGAGATCGACGTGCAGGAGCCCGTTCTCGAGGGTCGCGCCCTTGACCACCACGTAGTCGGCGAGCTGGAAGACGCGCTCGAACGCGCGGGCCGCGATGCCCTGGTAGAGCACCTCACCGCTGTTCTTCTCGTCCTTGGCGTGCTTCTCGCCCTTGATCGTCAGCGTGTTTTCCTTCGCCTCGATCGACAGCTCGCTCTCGCCGAAGCCGGCGACAGCGATCGAGATGCGATAGGCGTTTTCGCCGGTGCGCTCGATGTTGTAGGGCGGATAGCCCGGAGCGGCCTCGAAGCCGTCGAGCATGGAGAACAGCCGGTCGAAACCGACGGTCGAACGATAGAGGGGAGCAAGATCGAAAGTTCGCATGGCATAACCTCGTGTTGAGCGAAATGCGGATGGTCCGCCTGTGAGGGCCAGACCGGGTTGCTTGCGCAGCCCCTGGGGGCCTGCGCACCGTCCATGTGGGGTTCGGCCCCAGTGCCTGCAAGGGAGCTGACCGCTTGGGAATATGCGTATTTGGCGGGGTGTGGCCGGGCGGTGGGGCGTGTTCGCCCTGGGTTCGCGCGCCCGAGTGCGATTGAGCGGCGGATGCGCCCTGCTATAAGGCGTCGCTCGAGCCTGCCCGCGGATCCATGACCCTCGTCTCCATCCCCGCCAATCCGGTTCCCGACAACGTCGTCTCCGGAACCTTGAAGACCCCGGACGGGGTCTCGCTGCGCTTCGCGCGCTGGGCACCGCCGCCGGGACGCAAGGGGACGGTCTGCCTGTTCCAGGGCCGCTCGGATTTCATCGAGAAATATTACGAGACCGTGCGCGACCTGCGCGCCCGCGGCTTTGCCGTCGCCACCCTCGACTGGCGCGGGCAGGGCCTGTCCGACCGGGCGCTGCGCAACCGGCGCAAGGGCTATGTGCGCAGCTTCGCGCAATACCAGATCGATCTCGAAACCTTCATCAACGAGATCGTGCTTCCGGACTGCCCGCCGCCGATCTTTGCGCTCGCCCAGTCGATGGGAGGGACGATCCTGCTGCGCGCGGCATATGAGGGATGCCGCTGGTTCGACCGGATCGTCCTGCTGTCGCCGATGATCGCGCTGCCGGGGATGCGCCGCCTGGCCGCTACGCGCATGCTGGTCCGCAGCATGCGCCTGATGGGATTGGGCACGAGCTACGTTCCCGGCGGCGATGCTTCGGCGATGATGATGAAACCTTTCGTCGGCAACCTGCTCACCTCCGACCCCGTGCGCTATGCCCGCAATGCCGCCGTGCTCGAGGCGGAGCCGGCGCTGGCCATCGGCTGGCCGACAGTGGCGTGGACCGACTCGGCCTTTCGGATGATGGGCGACATGTCGCAGCCCGACTACGCCGCCAAGATCCGGCAACCGATCCTCATCATCGCCGCCGGCGACGACGGCATCGTGTCGACGCCCGCGATCGACGATTTCGCGGTGAGGCTGCGCGCCGGCTCGCATCTCGTCGTGCCGGGCGCCCGCCACGAGCTCTTGATGGAGCAGGACCGCTTTCGCCTGCAGGCCCTGGCGGCGTTCGACGCCTTCGTGCCGGGGTCGCCGCTGTTCAAGTGATCGGCATCGATCACCGGCAAGCCGCCGCCCGCTGATTCTCGTCACAGACCGTTGAGCAATTCGAGCGCCGCGGCGTGCACGCGTTTGTCGCCGGCCGCGATGATGCGCCCGCCGGCATTGGGGGCGCCGCCGTCCCAGGCGGTGACGATGCCGCCGGCGCCGACGATGATCGGCATCAGCGGGAGCACGTCGTAGGGCTTGAGCTCGGTCTCGATGACGAGATCGACGTGGCCCGCCGCCAGCATGCAATAGGCGTAGCAGTCCCCGCCGTAGCGCGAGAGCCGCACGGCCTTCTCCACCCGGCCGAACGT
>Ga0081455_10007427_pt1 | contig 11546 bp, 10 predicted proteins | sample TabmetS3T2R1_FD_70207 | JGI IMG/M metagenome (GOLD analysis project Ga0081455, IMG submission 70207) | Tabebuia heterophylla rhizosphere microbial communities from the University of Puerto Rico - S3T2R1 | ecosystem: Host-associated > Plants > Roots > Rhizosphere ...
ATCTCATGCCGATTGCAAGCGGCGATGAGGTCCTTCGCTGCGCTCAGGACGACAGAGTTGGCTAATCCAGCTCGAAGGCGTTCTTGTAGTCGAGCTTCAGCGCCGGATCCTGGTCTTCCTTGCGCAGGAAGCAGTTGCCGACCACCAGCACCTCGATCTCGCTGCCCATGAAGCAGCGGAAGGCGTCCTCGGGCGTGCAGACGATCGGCTCGCCGCGCACGTTGAACGAGGTGTTCACCACCACCGAGTAGCCGGTCTTGGCCTTGAACGCCGACAACAGGTCGTGGAACGCCGGGTTGGTTTCCTTGTGCACCGTCTGGATGCGCGCCGAATAGTCGACGTGGGTCACCGCCGGGATGTCGGAGCGCGGCACGTTCAGCTTGTCGATGCCGAACAGCGCCTGCTCGGCCTCGTTCATGGCGCGGCGGCGATCCTCGTTCACCGGCGCCACCATCAGCATGTAGGGGCTGTCGGTCTTGAAGTCGAAATACTTGTCGACGTCCTCGCGCAGCACCGCCGGCGCGAACGGCCGGAACGACTCGCGGTACTTGACCTTGAGGTTCAGCGTCTTCTGCATCGAGGGCGAGCGCGCGTCGCCCAGGATCGAGCGGGCGCCGAGCGAGCGCGGGCCGAACTCCATGCGGCCCTGCATCCAGCCCACCGCCTTCTCGTCGGCCAGGGCCTGCGCCGTCTGCTCGATGATCTGGTCGCGCGTCAGCCGCGTCAGCTTGGCGCCGGCTGCGACCAGGCGCTTCTCGATCTCGTCGTCGGTGTATTCCGGGCCGAGATAGGAGCCGGCCATGCCGTCGAGATGGCCGTTGAGCTTGCGACCCTGGCCGAGATAGCCGTGATAGGCGGCGTAGGCCGCACCGACCGCGCCGCCGGCATCGCCGGCCGCGGGCTGCACCCAGATGCCGTCGAACAGGTTCTCGCGCAGCAGCTTGCCGTTGGCGACGCAGTTCAGCGCCACGCCGCCGGCGAGGCAGATGTTCTTCGCCCCGGTCTCCTTGCGCACCGAGCGCGCCAGCCGGATCACGATCTCCTCGGTGACGGCCTGCACCGACGCCGCGAGATCCATGTGATGCTGGGTCAGCAACTCCTCGGGCTTGCGCGCCTTGCCGCCGAACAGCTCGCCGAACTTCTCGTTCGTCATGCGCAGCCCGGTGCAGTAGTCGAAGTACTGCTGGTCGAGGCGGAAGGTGCCGTCCTCCTTGAGGTCGACGATCTTGTCGAGGATCAGGTCCTTGAACTTCGGCTCGCCATAGGGCGCCAAGCCCATGACCTTGTATTCGCCGGAATTGACCTTGAAGCCCGTGTAGTAGGTGAAGGCCGAGTAGAGCAGTCCCAGCGAATGCGGGAAATGGATCTCCCGCAGCATCTCGAGCTTGTTGCCCTGGCCCCAGCCGAGCGACGTCGTGGCCCATTCGCCCACGCCGTCCATGCACAGGATGGCGGCCTCCTCGAACGGCGAGGGAAAGAAGGCCGACGCGGCGTGGCTCTGGTGATGCTCGCCGAACAGCAGGCGCTTCTGCCAGTCGAAGTCCGGCTGCCACTTCTTCATCTCGTCGCGCAGCAACGTCTTCTGGAACAGCTTCTCCTTCAGCCACAGCGGCATGGCCATGCGGAACGAGTTGAAGCCGCGCGGCGCGAAGGCGAGGTAGGTCTCGATCAGCCGTTCGAACTTCAGGAACGGCTTGTCGTAGAAGGCGACATAGTCGACGTCGGCCAGCTTGATGCCGGCCGTGTCGAGGCAGTACTGCACGGCATTCTGCGGGAAGCCCGAATCATGCTTCTTGCGCGTGAAGCGTTCCTCCTGCGCGGCGCCAACGAGCGCGCCGTCCTCGATCAGGGCGGCAGCGCTATCGTGGTAGAAGGCGGAGATTCCCAGCACACGCATGGCAGCGTCCTGCTCCCTTTAGAACAGGGTGTAGATGAATGGCGCGATGGCCGAGCCCTTGGTCAGCACGATCAGGCCGCCGAACACGACCATCATGATCAAAATCGGCAACAGCCAGAACTTCTTGCGCTCGCGCATGAAGGCCCAGAGTTCGACGATAATGGCGCCCATTTGCCTGTGATCCTTTCGAAAGTCAGAACTGGTTGCGCATCGATTGCGGCGGTGGTCCGGGCGGCGTGCGGTCGATCCAGTAGCTCCGGGCCCCATTGTCGAGCTTCAGGCGCAGGAAATCCTTGCCCCAGGCCCGCATGACCAAGCCGATCGGCGTGATGGTGATGAAGAACAGCAGGCCGAGCACGATCGGATTGACGACCTTGTAGAGCAGCAATCCGAACTTGAGCCACAGTTTGTTCAGCGGATTGAGGATCCGCGGATAGACAAGGGCCACCAAGAGGAAGAGCGCGGCCAGCGGCAGCGTCCAGTGCCATCCGCTGTGCCCCCGCCACCACGAGAGCCCGCTGATCAGGGCAAAGAAGCCGGCGAAGACGAGCCCGAAACCGCGGTCTGTACCTGCCTGGACGTGCTCGTCGCGCGAAAAGTCCTCATGAAGTTGGCTGGTCGCCATTGAAGTCGTCGTATCCCCTGAATCGGGCTCTTAAGTCCCTGATCCCAAACGCTGAGTCAATCGGCGTGCCGTGGACTACTGCGCAACTTTCCCCAGTTCGTGTTCCAGGAGCGCCGTAAGCGTCAAACGCCAGATCGCGGCCGCCCGCTCGACGCTCAGCCCGTCGCGGCGACGCAGCACGATCCAGGCATCGAGGGAAAGGGCCGCGCCGATCGCGTCGGCCAGCTCCTCGCGGTCGGCCTGCTCCTTGAGCGCGGCAAACTCGGGCTCGAACGCCTTGAACGTCGCGTCGCGCAACTGCTGGCGCAGCGCCAGGCCGCGTTCCAGCAGGGCCGGATGGCCAGCGAACTGGCCGGCCGCCACGCGCAGGGGAACGATCTTGTCGAACAACTCCACCAAGCCCTGGATCAGCCCTTCGACCCGCGATTCCAGCGGCCGGTCGACCGTGGGCGGCGGGCTCATCTGGACGTCTTCGCCGATACTATCCACAACAGTAACAAAAAGTGACTGAACGTCACCGAAATGCTGGAAGACCGACCGGACAGAAACGTCCGCGCGCTTGGCCACGCCCACGACCGTGGGCGCTTCGCTGGTCTCATCGATCATGGCCTTGGCGGCCTCGATAATCTTGCGGCGAGTGGCGGCGGCCCGCCGGTTGCGCCCATCCGTACGGCCCATGTCGCTCACCTCAGCTGGCACGGCGTTGCCGCGCGGCATTACGGCTGCTTCGCTCATTTTCACTTTCCCGATCGGTGTGAAGAAAGACGGGTGTGGTCAACAACATGACCCGTCGCCTATGGAAGGCGTGGAATAAAAGCCGACTGCGGCAGGAACAAGGTAAAGACGGTCGCACCGTGAAAAATATCAGCCATGCAAATTCGCCCCGGGCCGTTTTATGGGATTTCGGCGGCGTCATTTTGAGTAGCCCCTTCGAGGCCTTCCGAATCTACGAACGCGAGGCCGGACTGCCGCAAGATTTCATCCGTGGACTGAATGCGCGCAATCCTGAGACCAATGCCTGGGCAAAAATGGAAAGAAGTGAGGTGTCGATCGAGGAGTTCGTCCGGCTATTCGAGGTAGAGGCCCGCGACGCTGGCCACAAGATCGACGGATGGCGCGTGCTGGGCGCGATCAGCGGCGACATTCGGCCGCAGATGGTCGAGGCCCTGCGCCGCTGCAAGGCCGCTTTTCGGGTGGCCTGCATCACCAACAATATGAAATCGGGCGAGGGTCCGGCGATGACGCGCAGCCTGGAGAGAGCCAAGGCTGTCGCCGAGGTCATGGCGCTGTTCGAGCATGTCATCGAATCGAGCAAGCTCGGCATGCGCAAGCCCGACCCGCGCATCTATCGCCACGCGTGCGATCTGCTCGGCGTCGCCCCCGAAGACTGCATCTATCTCGACGACCTCGGCATCAACCTGAAACCGGCGCGGGCGCTCGGCATGCGCACCATAAAGGTCGGCGATCCCGATCTCGCGATCGCCGAGCTCGAAGCGATGGTCGGCATTCCATTGCGCTGACCGGGGAGGCTTCATGAAACGGCCGGCGCGCCCCATCACTGCCCGGTATCTCGAGAACGCGGCGACATTCTATCTCGAGCGCTATCCCAGCACCGCCGAAGGTCTGCGACGCGTCCTGCAGCGCCGCGTTCACAGGGCCGAGAGGGCCGAGGCGCCGGTGATGGAAAACGTGCAGCAGGCGATCGACGCCCTCGTCGCGCGGTTCGTCGCGGCGGGTGTGATCGACGACAAGGCCTTCGCGCAGACCAAGGCGCGTGCCCTCCATCGGCGCGGCGTCTCGACCAGGCTCACGCGACAGAAGCTGCGGCTCGCGGGAATTGCGGACGAGGCCCTCGACCAGGCGATGACCGGCCTCGACGAGGAGCTGCACACCGATCCCCGCCAGCGCGAATGGAAAGCCGCGGCAGCGCTTGCCCGGCGGCGGCGACTCGGTCCCTACCGGCCGCAAAAGGATCGAAAGGAAGCGCGCGCCCGCGACCTTGCCGCCATGGCCCGCGCCGGCTTCGACTACGAACTGGCGCGGAAGGTGATCGATGCCGCAACCGTCGAATCGCTGGACGAGGCCTGACGGCGGAGCGAAGGTCTTCGAGGGGAGCCAAAGCATGACCATCACGATCTGGCACAATCCGCGCTGCAGCAAATCGCGGCAGACGCTCGAGCTCTTGCAAAAGAAAGGCGTGACACCCGCCATCCGGGAATATCTCAAGCAGCCGCCCAGTAAGGCAGAGGTGGAGGCTCTGATCGACCTCGTGGGCGGCGACCCGACATCGCTCATCCGCGATGGCGAGGCGGAGTTCAAAGTGCTCAAGAAGAAAAAGGGCGATCTCACGAAAGGCGATATCGCAACCGCGATCGCGACCCATCCCATCCTGCTGCAACGGCCTATCGTCGTCGCCGGCAAACGTGCTGCCATCGGCCGACCACCCGAAGCGATCCTTCCGCTTCTGAAGTAGTCGACCCATGGTCGGCCGGCTTCGCCTCTGGTCGGGCTATGTCCTTCTGACCTACGTCACCATGCACCTGCTCAACCACTCGTTGGGGTTGGTCTCGCTGCAGGTGATGGAGGCCGGCCGCTACTGGTTCACCCTCTTCTGGAAGGGATACGTCGGACAAACCGTCCTGTACGGTGCCCTGCTTGTTCATGTGTCGCTCGCCTTCTGGGCGGTGTTTCGTCGCCGCACGTTCATTCTTTCACCGTGGGAATGGACGCAGCTCGGCCTCGGCACGCTGATCATTCCGCTCGGCGCCCTGCATGTCGTCGCCACCCGCATTGCCGCCAACTATTTCGGCGTCCGCATCGGCTATCCCTGGGTGCTGGCGTCACTCGCGTCCGACAGTTGGCTCGGCGTCGCGCGCCAATTCGCGTTCCCGCTCGTCGTGTGGCTTCACGCGGCGATCGGCATCCACTTCGCGTGGCGCCTGCGGTCCTGGTACCGTGACTGGTTTCCCTATCTCTACGCCATCGCTCTGCTGGTGCCGGCGGCAGGCATCGGCGGCGCGGCGATCGCACTGCGTGACTTCGTCAACCTGGTCCAGCAACAACCGGGAATCCTGGCAAGCGTCTTCGAGCAGGTCGATGCGCCGAACGCGGCAGGACTTGCCGAGATCGGCATGATCGCCAACTCACTGATCGTGGTCGCGGGCGGGCTGTTACTGGCGAGCGTCGCAGCACGACCGGTGCGCGACTGGTGGGAGAGCCGCGCCGGCGCCGTCCATCTCGTCTATAGCGATCGCAAGACGGTCTCGGCTCCAACCGGGCTCTCGATCCTCGACATGAGCCGGATCGCCGGCATCCCGCATGCCTCGGTCTGCGGCGGCCGCGGCCGTTGCTCGACCTGCCGCGTGCGGGTTGGCGGTCCCGATCGCAACCTGCTGCCGCCGGCCTCCCCGGAAGAGCAGCGCGTGCTGGCCCGCGTAGGCGCGCCGGAAAACGTCCGCCTCGCCTGCCAGCTTCGCCCGCCGCCCGGCCGCTATCGCGTCACACCTTTGTTGCCGTCTTCGGCTGGCCCGGTCGAAGCCTATCGGCATCAGCCCCAGGCTCACGGCGGCGAACGTTACGTCGCCATCCTGTTTGCCGATATCCGGGGTTTCACCTCGATCTCGGAGGGACGTCTGCCCTACGACATCGTCTTCCTGCTGAACCGCTATTTCCGTGCCACCGGCCAGGCGGTGCAGGCAGCCGGCGGGCGGCTCGACAAGTTCATCGGCGATGGCGTGATGGCGATCTTCGGTCTCGATACGGAGCCGCAAACCGCCTGCCGCGAGGCTCTCGATGCCGCTCGCCGCATGGCGGCGGCACTCGACGATCTCAACGCCGCCCTGTCTGACGACCTCGACCAGCCTCTGCGAATCGGCATCGGGCTCCATGCCGGCCCCGCGATCGTGGGCGAGATGGGCTTCGAGCGAACCTCGTCGCTCACCGCGATCGGCGACGCGGTCAACACCGCAAGCCGGCTTGAGACGCTGACCAAGGATTTTGGCGTCGAACTGGTGGTATCGCAGGACCTGCTTGATCGTGCCGGCATCGACGTGCCGGCCGCAGCCCGCCATGAAGTTGAAATCCGCGGTCGCCAGGGACGACTGGCGGTGCGGGCCGTGCCGCGCGCCACCGATCTCACGACCTTGTCATCTTAATTTCGTTGCGCCGACCGGTATGTCCGGAACAATCGATCGACGCACTCAAGGAGGCCCCCATGCGTTCGACCCTCTTCTCCGGTGTGGCGTTGCTGGCGATCATGCTTTCGGCGTCTGCCTACGCGGCGGGTGGTGGCGGCGGTGGCGTCGATAGCCCACCTGCTCCGGTCAAGGATCCGAATTACACGCGCGCCAAGGCCATGATCGAGGCCAAGGATTACAAGGGCGCCATGCCGGTCCTGCAGCAAGTCGTGGCGAAGGATCCAAAGAACGCCGACGCCTATACGCTCATGGGATTTGCCACGCGCAAGTCGGGCGATCCCAACGGTTCGCTGCAATACTACAATCAGGCGCTGTCGATCGATCCCAAGCATATCGGCGCGCACGAATATATCGGCGAAGCCTATCTCGAGTTGAACCGGCCGGCCGAAGCTGAACAGCAGCTTGCGCGGCTCGATTCGCTTTGCGTCTTCGGTTGCACCGAATACCGCGAACTCAAGAAAGCGATCGCCACCTATAAGGCCGGCCATAAGCCGACGAACTAGCTCGCTGGTTCGTCGCCCTGCGCGGGGGCCATCCCGCGCCGGGCGAGTCGAGGGGCCTCTCTCCCTCTCTCAAATGCGACAAGAGGTCCCTCGGCTTTGCCCGGGCTGGCTGTACGTGGCCAGCCCTAATGCGCCATCAGCACCGGCACGGTCATGCTGGAAAGGATGGTCCGGCTCGCTCCCCCCATCACCATCTCGCGCGTGCGCGAATGACCGTAGAGCCCCATCACGATCAGATCGAACGAGTTGTCCGCCGCGCGCGACAGGATGATGTCGCCGATGTCGGAATCGCCAACATTGTCGTGCTGCAGCGACGCCTTCACGCCGTGACGGGTAAGCCAGGCAAGAAGCTCGGCCGCCGACTGCGCGCTCTCCTCCTTTTCATCCGCTGATGTATCGATCGTCAGCACGGTCACCGTCTCTGCCTTCTGCAGGAGCGGCAGCGCGCCCGTCGCGGCGCGGCCCGCTTCACGGCGACCGTTCCAGCACAACAAGACCTTGCCACCGGTCCTGCTGCTGCCCACGCCGATAAAGGGCACGACCAGCAACGGCCGCTCGCTCGCCAGCGCCAACCGCTCCGGAAGGTCCGGTTGCGACCCCATGGTCAAGGCTTCTCGATCGTGTTGGCCCACCACCACCAGATCGGCGCCGTGCGCCAGACGGGCGAGCGCCTCGTCGACGTAGCCATCGGCCGTCCGCCACTCGGTCGAGCGCCCCTTGCCCGCCGTAGCATTCCTGAACGAGGCGGCGGCAGCCTCCTCATCGGCCGTCACCGACGACTCGAAGTTGCGGAAGAGCGTATCCACGGCGAGGCTGCCGTCGCTGAAGATCGGGGCCTCGAAGCGGGGCCGCACATAGGCGCCGATCATGTGCGCATCGAACCGTGTCGCCAGATCCACCGCCACGCCGATGCGAGCCGCCGATGTTTTGCCGGCGTCGCAATGCACCAAGATGGTCTTGTAGGCCATGGCTCCTCCTCGTTGTCGCCGGTACAACGTAAACGATCTTCAGGGGATGCGAAATTTCATCCCAGAACGGGCGGTCGTGGCCTTTCCGGGCGCATGCCCGGACCGCTATTCTCTTCTGAACGTCGGTTTACCCCTTGCGGGAGGACTTTTCGCGATGAGCACGGCCGTTACCCCCGTCCCCCTCGTTTTTGGCGATTACGCCCTGGAGGATCGTTACCGGCTCGACAAGGGTCGCGTCTACCTCACCGGCATCCAGGCGCTGGTGCGCCTGCCAATGATGCAGCGGCAGAGAGACCTCAAGGCGGGTCTCAATACCGGCGGCTTCATCTCGGGTTATCGTGGCTCGCCGCTCGGCATGTATGACAATGCCTTGTGGGGCGCCAAACGGTACCTGAAAGAGAACAACATCCACTTCCAGCCGGGCCTCAACGAGGATCTGGCGGCGACCGCCGTATGGGGCACGCAGCAGACCAACCTGTTCCCCGGCGCCAAGGTCGATGGCGTGTTCGGGATCTGGTACGGCAAGGGGCCAGGCGTCGACCGCTCGATGGACGTGCTGAAGCACGGCAACGCCGCCGGCACCTCGCCTCATGGCGGCGTAATCGCGCTGGCTGGCGACGACCACGGATGCCAGTCCTCGACCCTACCGCACCAGAGCGAGCAAGTCTTCGCCGCAGCCATGATCCCGGTCGTCAATCCGGCGACAGTCCAGGAATATCTCGATTTCGGCATCCTGGGCTTCGCCCTGTCGCGCTACTCGGGCTGCTGGGTGGGCTTCAAGGCGATCTCCGAGACAGTCGAGTCGGGCGCCTCGGTTTGGGTCGACCCCGAGCGCATCCAGGTCGTGATGCCGACAGACTTCCAGTTGCCGCCGGGTGGCCTCGGCATTCGCAATCCCGACCCGCCGCTCGACCAGGAAAGGCGACTGCACGGGCCGAAGATGGCGGCCGTCCAGGCCTTCGTGCGCGTCAACGGCTTCGACCGCATCGTGATCGACCCGCCCCAGTCAGGCACCAGGGCGCGTATTGGCATCATGACCACCGGCAAGGCCTATCTCGACACGCGCCAGGCGCTGGAGGATCTCGGCATCAGCGACGAGCGTGCCAAGGCGATGGGCATTCGCCTCTACAAGGTGGGAGTCACCTGGCCGCTTGAGCCTGAAGGTGCGCGGCGGTTCGCCGAGGGCCTCGACGAGGTGATCGTGATCGAGGAGAAGCGCTCCAACCTCGAGGATCAGCTCGTCCGCCTGCTCTACAATCTGCCCGCGGATCGCCGGCCGGTGGTGATCGGCAAGAGCGACGAGTCGGGACGGATCATCCTGCCGAGCGAAGGCGAGCTCACGCCGACCGGCGTCGCCATGGTGATCGCCAACCGCCTGATGAAGCATGGCGGCGATTCGCCCGAATTGAAGCAGCGGCTGGCGCGTCTCGACGCCAAGGAGAAGCTTCTCGCCGCGCCGCCGCCCAAGGTGGCGCGCACACCCTTCTTCTGCTCGGGTTGCCCACACAACACCTCTACGCGCGTGCCGGAGGGCAGCCGCGCCATGGCCGGAATCGGCTGTCACGGCATGGCCATCTGGATGCCCGAGCGCCGGACCTCGCTGATCAGCCACATGGGTGGCGAGGGCGTCGCCTGGGTCGGGCAGGCCCCCTTCTCCTCCGACAAGCACATCTTCCAGAACCTGGGCGATGGCACCTATTACCACTCGGGCCTGATGGCGATCCGCCAATCAGCCGCTGCCGGCGTCAACATCACCTACAAGATCCTCTACAACGATGCCGTCGCCATGACCGGCGGCCAGCCGCATGACGGCCCGCTGACCGTTCCCGAGATCACGCGTCAGGTCGAGGCCGAAGGCGCGAAGAAGGTCGTGGTCGTCACCGACGAGCCGGACAAGTACCCGCCCAACGCGGGCTTCGCGCATGGCGTGAGCATCCGCCATCGCGACGAGCTCGACGCCGTGCAGCGCGAGCTGCGCGACATTCCGGGCCTCACCGTGCTGGTCTATGACCAGACCTGCGCCGCCGAGAAGCGCCGCCGCCGCAAGCGCGGCACCTTCCCCGATCCGGCCAAGCGCGTGTTCATCAACGACGCGGTGTGCGAAGGCTGCGGCGACTGCTCCGAACAGAGCAACTGCGTGTCGGTGAAGCCGCTCGAGACCGAGCTCGGCCGCAAGCGCCAGATCGACCAGAGCAACTGCAACAAGGACTTCTCCTGCGTGAAGGGCTTCTGCCCGAGCTTCGTCTCGGTGCATGGCGGCACACCAGCCAAGGCCAAGCGTCCGCAGCTCAAGGTCGTGCAGGATGATCCGTTCGCGTCGCTGCCGATGCCGACCATGCGGCCGCTCAGCGAAGCCTACGGCATCCTGGTGACCGGCATTGGCGGCACTGGCGTGATCACCGTCGGCGTCCTGATCGGCATGGCCGCACATCTCGAGGGCAAGGGCTGCACCGTGCTCGACTTCACGGGGCTCGCGCAAAAGAACGGCGCGGTCATGAGCCACGTTCGGTTGGCGCCCAAGCCGGAAGACCTGCATGCGGTGCGCATCGCTGCCGGCGGGGCCAACCTGGTGCTGGGCTGCGATATGGTCGTGGCGGCCTCGCCCGCCGCGCTGTCCCGCATCGAACCCGGCGTCACCAAGGCGGTGATCAACGGCTACATGCAGCCGGTCGCAGCGTTCGTGATGAACGGCGATATGGATCTCGGCGCCGAGTCCATGATGAAGGCGATCCGGGATGCCGCGGGCGACGAAGCCACTTCCTTCGTCGACGGCACCGGTCTCGCCACCGCCCTGCTGGGCGATTCGATCGCCACCAACCTCTTCATGCTGGGCTATGCCTGGCAGAAGGGTCTGGTGCCGTTGTCGCTCGAAGCGATCACACGCGCGATCGAGCTGAACGGCGTCGCGGTCGAGACCAGCCTGCGGACATTCTCCTGGGGCCGACTTGCCGCGCACAATCTTTCCGCGGTTCAGACCGCGGCCAAGCCGACGATGCGTGTCGAGAAGCCGGTCGCCCGCACGCTGGCCGAGATCGTGGCCAAGCGCGTCGAGTTGCTGACCGCCTATCAGGACGCGGCCTACGCCGCGCGCTACAGCGCCTTCGTCGACAAGGTGGCGAAGGCCGAGAAGGAGAAGGCCCGAGGCCGTTCCGGGCTGGCCGAGGCGGTGGCCAAGTCGCTGTACAAGCTGATGGCCTACAAAGATGAGTACGAGGTCGCGCGTCTCTATACCGATGGCGAGTTCCTGAAGAAGCTCGGCAGCCAGTTCGAGGGCGACTACAAGCTCACCTTCCATCTCGCACCGCCACTCTTTTCCGAGCGCGATCCGACGACAGGCCATCTGAAGAAGCGCGAATA
>Ga0081455_10007428_pt1 | contig 11546 bp, 11 predicted proteins | sample TabmetS3T2R1_FD_70207 | JGI IMG/M metagenome (GOLD analysis project Ga0081455, IMG submission 70207) | Tabebuia heterophylla rhizosphere microbial communities from the University of Puerto Rico - S3T2R1 | ecosystem: Host-associated > Plants > Roots > Rhizosphere ...
ACAACCGGGATCCCTTTGCCGGTTTCTTCATAGTAGAGCTTGATCCCGTCATCGGTCGTTAAATGTGCCATGCAGTCCTCATTCAGAAGGCTCAATTTTCAAGTCCATGCTTCCCGCGTAACACTGCAACTATGAACGCCGCGCCATGGCGCGGCAATCAGCTCCGTTAACGCGCCGCTTCGATTATTCGGCGAATGCCTTCGCGGTGACCTACTTTGGCGCGAAAGCCGAAATCGCGTTCCGCCGCATGCGTATCCACCGGACCTCGCGATCCAACCGGCTTGCTTCCGTCAATCTCCAGCCGCACCGGCTTGCCGGCCGCGGCCGCGGCGGCCGCGATGTCGTCAGGCGTCACTTTTTCCGGATGCGCAATGAAGTAGATGAGCTGTCTGCGACCTTTGGCAAAGCAGGCTGAAACCGCAGCCTGCGCCGCGTCGTCGATATAAATGTACGGCCAATCCGTCATTGGCTCGATGCTCGCAAGTTTGCCGGCGAGTGCGGCATTGATGATTGTCTCGACCGTAAAAACGGTCTGCCGTCCTGGACCGTAGATCGCCGTGAAGCGCAGCGAGCATAGATCCATCGGAATTCTGCCCCAGAACCCGCGCAGCACCATGTCCATCGCAGCTTTTGAGGCGCCGTAGGTCGAGTTGGGACGCAGAGGGTAGTCCTCGCCGACCGGCTCGTTTTCGTAGAAATTTCCCAGCGCCGATACCGACGAGCAATAAATGAAAGTTTGCACGCCAGCTTCCATTGCCGCAAGCACCAGATTTAGGCTGCCGGCCACGTTGATTGCGATGACCCCAATGGGATCGTCCGGCATGACCATTGGGCCAGACACGCCGCCCGCATGAATAATGTGCGTGACCTTTTTGTCGGCGAGTAGCGTCTTAAGGCGTGCACGATCCGAGAGATCGTCGATGATGTCTGCGGTCGCCGAGGGGACGGGGTCCAATCCGATTGCACGACGTCCGTTCTGGGCAAGCAATTTCATGGTCGCATGGCCAAGAAAGCCGCTTGCGCCCGTTATCAGCGTCACGTCATCGGCCATGCGAACCTGTCAAACAATCTTTCTGGCATGGAAATCCGCGATCTCTGCATTGCTGTACCCGGCGTCGCGCAGGATCTCATCGGTGTGGGCACCCAGCTGCGGCAGTGTCGTATCGACGGTTGCCGGCGTGCGTGACAAACCGATCGGCTGGCCGACGACGCGGATGTCGCCACGCGTGGGATGATGCAGCGGCATCGCAATTCCAAGATGCTCCACCTGCGGATCGGCAAAAACTTCGTCTAGCCGGTAGATCGGACCAGCCGGAACACCTTGTTGTTCGAGTTTATCGAGCCAGTGTGACGAGCTTTTTGTCCTGAAGATCTCAGAGAGGACCGCCGTCAGCTTGGGTCGATTGCGAAAGCGCAGATTAAGCGTCCCGTATTCGGGTGCCTTTGCGAGATCCGGTCGCTCCAGCGCCACGCAAAGCGCGCGCCACTGGCCGTCGCCGCCGACGCCGATATTGATAAACCCGTCGGAGGTTTCAACGACGCCCATCGGTGTCGAGTAAGGATGATCGTTGCCGGCCTGTCCCGGCACGATGCGGTCGATAAGATACCGCGCCGCCTGAAAATCCATGAGTGCGATCTGTGCCTCGAGCAGCGAGGTTTGCACCCATTGACCAAGGCCCGAGCGCTCACGCTCGGCAAGCGCGATCAGAATTCCTGTCGCGGCGTAGATGCCGGCCGACATGTCTGCCACCGCGATCCCGGCACGCACCGGTCCTCCGCCGGGCATTCCCGTCACCCACATCAGTCCGCCCATGCCCTGGGCAATCTGGTCGAATCCGGCGCGCGTGCGATAGGGGCCGCTCTGGCCAAATCCCGAGATCGAGGCAAGGATGATGCGCGGATTGGTCGCCTTGAGTGCTTCGTAGGCGATTCCCAGGCGGTCTTTGACGTCCGGCCGAAAATTCTCGACCATCACGTCGGCTTCCCTGACCAACCGCATGAATATGTCGTGGCCGGCCTTTTCCTTGAGATTGAGCGTGAGCGAACGCTTGTTGCGGTGAAGGTTGAGCATGTCTGAACCATCACGGGCTCCGCTCATGCCTTCGTTGGGGTCGACGCCGGGAGGCGCCTCGATCTTGATCACGTCCGCGCCGAAGTCGCCCAGGATGCGGCAACACGTTGGCCCGGCGCGCGCGCGAGTAAGGTCGAGGACACGCAGGTTTGCCAGTGCGGCCGAAGGGCGTGAAGCGCTCATAACGGCGACCCATCGTTCGAGATCGTCACCAGATCGGAAACTGCGGCTGGAAGATGCGAGTGCCACCCGGTTCGATCCTGCACCGCGGCAGCCAACGCAATCAATGCATGATCGGAGCCAGGCCTGCCGACGACTTGCAAGGCGACGGGCATTCCCCGGTCGTCGAAGCCCGCCGGAAAGGCGACCACAGGGAGCCCGAGCAGGTTGGCAAAGCGCGTCAAGTGGCTCAACTCGTACAGCGTTCTGGCGTTGAAAAGCGGCGAGCGCGGATCGCACTCGGTGGTCTTGGGGGTGCGGATTGCAAGAACGGGCAGGGCAAGCGCTCCATCATTCTGAAAGACGTTGGCGTCAAAATCCAGCACCAGCTGCGGGCGTGCCGACAGGCTGGCTCTTAGAGTTGCGTCGTCGATTGTGATCCCCTTGGCCAGCCGTTTTGCGAGAACCGGATCTAGCGTGCCGGCTGTCATCAGCGCCCGGTGTGCTCGTGCCGCCTCCGCCTGCAGGATTGTGAATACATGGGTGTCTAGCGATTCAATGGCTGCCAGCGCGTCCCGCTGGCCGATTTCGACCCCGCAGCCGGCGATCGCCTCTATAGCATTGCGGCATGCAGCAGCGATCGGACCATCGGCAAGCGCCAGCGCATCGGTAACGACGGCCACCTTGCCAATCGGTTCGCTGCCGTCGCTCCGCTCATACAGTATCCGTGCGGCGACACGCATGTCCGAAGCGCTGCGCGCCAGAAGTCCGATGGTGTCGAGGCTCGTCGCAAGCGGCATAGCTCCGAGAGTTGAAACGGCGCCGTAGGTCGGCTTCCACGCGGTGATGCCGCAACAATGCGCCGGGATGCGCAGTGAGCCGCCGGTGTCGGACCCGAGTGCGACGACGACCGAACCGCTGGCGACAGCAGCCGCCGAGCCCGATGAAGAGCCACCGGAAATGAATTCCGGATTCCATGGATTGCCGACATGGCCATGGTGGGAGTTGTAACCGGACGGCTCATAGGCGAGCTCTGTCATCGCCGTGTAGCCGATGCGCCTTGCGCCGGCGCGATCGAAAAGATCGAGCACAGTCGCGTTCGGAATGTTCGTCATAGGCAGCGGCTGGGCGAGGCCGCCATGTGGCATACGCGTCGCCGAAACAAACTGGTCCTTAGCGGCATACGGCATGCCAGCGAGAACCGCAGACCACGGTGTCGTCGGTGCACGTTCAAATTGAACAAACGCTTTCAACCTTGGTTCTAGCCGACGCGCGATGCTTTCCGCGTTTGCGGAAACCCGCGCCTGCGTCTCGGCATCAAGCTCGATCCAGTTCCGAAAGCGCGTGGACGGCATGTCTCTAACTTTACATTGGCTTGAGTGATGCCGCCTGACCTCTGGTGCTTTCAGATTGCGCGTTCATAATAGCGGCTCATGCCTATCCGCTCTCACCGCAATCTGACGCCTCATTTTGAAGTAACCGGAGCAACACCATGAAGGTCAAACGCATCGAGCATGTTGCGATTGCCGTTAAAAATATGACCCAAAGCCGAAAAATATTCGAAGAAAAGCTCGGGTTCAAACTCGAATACGAGGAGTATCTGCCGCAATACTCCACCCGGCTTGCCATGTACCCGATTGGGTCGACCTATATCGAGCTGCTCGAATCAGATCGCCAAGACACGGAAACCGCGCGTTGGATTGCCGAGCGCGGCGAGGGTCTGTTTCACATCTGCCTTGAGGTTGAAGGCATTGAAGAAGCGCTCGAGGAGCTGAGAGGAAAGGGTGTCAAGCTGCTCGACGAGCGCCCGCGGATCGGGCATGCGAATTCGCGTATTGCTTTCATCGATCCGGAATCAACGGGAAATGTCCTGATCGAGCTGGTGGAGCTGCCAAATCCATCTTGATCGGTCCGATGCATATTTTCGACGAGCCGAAGATTGACTGCCACGCACACGTGATTGATCCGGCCCATTTTCCATACGGCAAGAACATTGCCTACAAACCCGCCGGACAGGAAATCGGAACAACGGCGCAATTCCGGCGGGTCATGAGCTGTTACGGCGTGAAGCATGCACTCCTGGTGCAGCCTAATTCCGGATACGAAGGCGACAATTCCTGCCTCCTCGATGCGATCGCGAAAGGCGAGGGGCGCTTCAAGGGCATCGCAATCGTCGATCTGGATACCGGCGTCACTGTCCTGAAGAATTTGCAGGCGCAGGGCATCATAGGCGTCGCGATCAATCCGACATTTCACGGCAACGAGTATTACAGGGACACCGCCGGCCTGATGAAGCGGCTTGCCGATCTCGATATGTTTCTGGATCTGCAAGTCGAAAACGACCAGTTCCTGATGTACGAGCCGTGGATCGCATCAATTCCGGTCAAGGTCCTGATCGATCATGTCGGGCGACCAACAACCCCGGCAGGCCTCGGCCAGCCGTCCTTTGCAGCCATTCTTCGAGTGGCCGGCACGGGACGAGTAAGCCTGAAGCTTTCCGGCTACCTGAAATTCGCCCGCTCGCCTTATCCGTTCGAGGATTGCTGGCCGTTCGTTCGCGCGCTGGTTGATGCGTTCACCCTCGATCACTGCATGTGGGCATCGGACTGGCCTTACCTGCGCGCCCAGGAATGGCAGGATTATGGGCCGCTTGTGCAACTGGCCGGTGAGCTGTTCCCAAATGCCCCGGATCGGCGCAAACTTTTCTGGGAGACGCCAAATCGCTTGTTCAACTTCGCGGCCAAAAACCAATGACCGGTAAAAGCCTGGACGAGGTCGAGACTTCATTGAGCGGCTATGAGCTGCTCAACGAGCCGTTGCTCAACAAAGGGACGGCCTTTACCGAAGCCGAACGGGACACGTTCGACTTGCACGGGCTCCTGCCGCCGCATGTGTCTCAACTCGATTATCAGGTGCAGCGGCGACTTGAAGCCTTTCGAGGTCTTCATACCGACATGCAAAGGTACACGTTCCTGCGCGGATTGCAGGACTCCAACGAAGTCCTGTTCTACGCAATGTTGACCCGGAACATCGAAGAGATGATGCCGATCGTCTATACCCCGACGGTCGGATTGGGCTGCCAGCTGTTCAGTCATATTTTCCGCAAGCCTCGCGGGCTCTTTTTGAGCGTGCCACATAAGCAGGATATCCGTCGGATCATCGCTCATCCCCGTTACGATTACGTCGACGCCATCGTTGTCAGCGACGGCGAGCGGATCCTCGGTCTCGGCGACCAGGGTGCCGGCGGAATGGGCATTCCGATCGGAAAATTGTCGCTATACAGCGCATGCGCCGGCCTGCATCCTGCGACCACGCTGCCGATCATCCTGGATGTTGGCACCGACAACGAGAAACTTCTTGCTGACCCGCTATATATCGGCTGGCAGCACCGCCGGGTGCGCGGCGCCGAATACGACGACTTTGTCGAAACTTTTGTCACTGCGGTGCGCGAGCGATGGCCGCACGTGCTTCTGCACTGGGAGGATTTCGCGATCGGCAACGCGAACCGGCTGCTCGCAAAATACCGTGATCAGTTATGCACCTTCAACGACGACATTCAGGGAACGGCCGCTATCGCAGTCGGAACCCTGCTCAGTGCGATAAATGTCACCGGCATTCCGCTAACTCAGCAACGCGTTGTTGTGTTCGGTGCGGGTTCTGCGGGAAGCGGCATAAGTGCGCTTGTCGCGCGAGCCATGGTTGAAGCCGGGTTGAGCGAGACGGAAGCGCGCAGCCGGTTCTATCTCGTCGACCGGGACGGGTTGCTGGTCGAAGGCATGTCCGGGTTGCAGTCCTTTCAAATGCCGTTTACCCAGCGGCGTGACACCCTGGCCAACTGGAAGCTCGAAACGCCGGGCCGCATCGGCCTCAACGATGTCATAAGCAACGCGAACCCAACAGCCTTGATCGGCACGTCGGGCCAGCCGAATGCCTTCACCGAAAAGATCGTGCGCGAGATGGCGAGTCGCACGGCCCGCCCGATCATTTTCCCGCTCTCGAATCCCACCGAACGCAGTGAGGCCACGCCGGCGCAGATTGACGAGTGGACCGAAGGCCGCGTCGTCATCGGCACCGGTAGTCCATTTCCCCCGCTGAAGCGCGATGGCAACGCATTCCGCGTCGATCAGACGAACAATGCCTATGTCTATCCTGGCATAGGGCTCGGCGCGATCGCGACAGGTTCGCGACGGATATCGGACGGCATGTTCCTCGCTGCCGCTCACGCCGTCGCGGCACATAGTCCAGCCAAGTCCGATCCGCGCGCCAACCTGCTTCCGCCCTTGCGCGACATACGCGAGGTCACTTTTCACGTTGCGGTCGCCGTCGGCAAACAGGCGCAGAAGGAAGGCCTTACTCGCCCGATGGCGGATGAAGCGATTGCCGCCGCGGTTCGTGCCAAGATGTGGAAGCCGCTCTACCCGTCGTACAAGCGAGTCAAGAAGTAGCGATTTCAGAAACGCCTGGCGTCAGTCTCCGCGCAAGCTGCCGGCGACGGCATTGTTGTTGTACCAGCGGGCGGCCCCGACGTGGAACGGCAGGATAGTGTTGCGCGTGAAATTCGTCGGAACCGTCTCTGCCGCGGCGGGATGGATCTGCATCATTTCGTCGTGATTGTTGAAGACGGCATCGACGATCGCGTAAGCGAGACTGTCGGGCAGATCGGGACGTGCGACCGCGAAGTTATAGATGCCCAGAGTCTGATAGTCGCGCCGCAACGATGGATAGCTGCCGGCCGGGATGTATGACGATGTCATCTCGGGGAGCGCCAGCCGCACGGTCACCCTCTGGCTCGGGCTCAACGTCAGATAGCGAACATTGCCTTTCTTCTCGAGCTCGGCGACCTCTGGCACGGGGATGCCGGCAACCACAACGAGCGCATCAAGTTTGCGCGCGCTGAGCTGACCCGCGAGGTCGGCCCACGATCCCGTGACGAACGGTGCAGCGATATTGAGCGCCTTGAACATCAGCGGCGTATAGATCCCGCCGGTGCCGCCTGTCGGGCCTATGCCCACCTGTTTACCCAACAAATCCGCGATCGAATGGAGCGGGGATTCAGACGTCACGACGAACTGGAACGGCGTGTCATACATTGGAAACAAGGCTCGCGCGGTGCGGAACTGTCGCCCGCCCGTCCAATCCGCGGTGCCGTTCCACCCCTGTTGTGCGATCCCGAGCGTGACAAACGCCAGCTGTATTTCGCCACTTTCGAGCAGCTTGATGTTTTCCACGGCCCCCTCAGTTGGTCGAGCGAAGACCGGCAGACCGAGCTTGCGGGACAGCAGGCGCGCGAGTCCCTCGCCATAGGCGTAATAGGTGCCGCCGGGCGATGCCGTGCCGATCGTAAGCGTTTCGGGCCAATCCGGCTCGGCTGATCGGCTGGCATTCGATAAGCCGAGAACCACCGTCAGGACTGCTGCGATCCGAAGCACTGCGTTCTTCATATCGAATCCCTGATCACATCCTCACCGGCTTCGGCTTGCCCGCAGCCGCGATGTCGTCATCGACCAGTACCTCCTCCGGAGTATCCGCTTCTGCATCGGTTTCCTTGTCCAGGTGCGCGCGCATTCTGCGGACGTCGAGCGCACCTTCCCATCTCGAAATCACGACAGTCGCAACGCCGTTGCCGATCAGGTTGGTGAGCGCACGTGCTTCAGACATGAAGCGGTCGACACCCAAAATCAGTGCAATGGACGCAACCGGGATTGTACCCACCGTTGCAAGTGTAGCGGCAAGGACGATAAAGCCGGAGCCGGTTACGCCAGCGGCGCCCTTCGATGTCAGCAAGAGGACGCCAAGGATGCCAAGCTGCTGAAGCAAAGTAAGGTCTGTGTTGGTTGCCTGCGCAAGGAAAATGGCGGCCATCGTCAGATAGATGCATGTCCCGTCCAGATTGAACGAGTATCCGGTCGGGATCACGAGACCGACGACGGATTTTTCACAACCGAGGTTTTCCAGTTTCGCCATCATGCGCGGAAGCACCGATTCCGAGGACGACGTCCCGAGCACGATCAGCAATTCTTCTTTGATATAGCGAATGAACTTGAAGACGCTGAAGCTGGCAAGCCAGGCAAAAAAACCAAGCACGAAAATGATGAAGATAAGACAGGTCGCGTAGACGGCGGCCATCAGCTTGGCGAGCGAGAACAGCGTGCCCAGTCCATACGTTCCGATTGTGAACGCCATGGCGCCGAATGCACCGAGCGGCGCCACCTTCATGATGATTCCCACCACGCCAAAGAGAGCGTATGACGCCTGGTCGATCACTCCGAGCAGCACCGTGCCGCGCTCGCCGAGTGCCTGCAGCGCGAAGGCGAACAGGACCGCAAAAAACAGCACCTGCAGGATTTCGCCTTGCGCGAACGCACCGACCACCGTGTTGGGGATGATATCCATCAGGAACTGAAGCGTAGTCTGCTCCTTGGACTTCACCACGAATCCCTGGATTGCCCTGGTATCGATCGATTTGACGTCGACGTTCATGCCGGCGCCCGGCTGCACGATGTTCACTACGATGAGGCCGACAACCAGGGCGATCGTCGTCAGCACTTCAAAGTAGATGAGCGCCTTGAGTCCGACGCGGCCAACTTTCTTCATGTCCTGCATGCTGGCGATGCCGTGCACGACCGTGCAGAAGATGATCGGAGCAATGATCATCTTGATCAGTTTGATGAAGGCGTCCCCGAACGGCTTCATCGCCGCGCCAAGTTGCGGGTAAAAATGGCCAAGCGCGATGCCGATCGCGATGGCCACCAGCACCTGCACATAGAGGCTTTGATAAAGGGGCTTGCCGTGCGCCGTTCCTGCCGCCATGGTCTTTGCGTGAGCCATATGAATCCCCCTTTGCTTCGGGGCGGCTTGCACTGCGCCTGCGTATTGGCGATGCCGTCGCTCGTGCCACAATTCTAGGCACGAAGCCGGTCGTCAGCCAAGAAAACATTTGTGTTTTTATGCACGGCCTCTCACCCGTCGTGCCCGCGCTTGTTCGGTTTCGCGCTCCGCCCTGCCCAACGTCCTTTTTGACATGTTGGTTGAAAGACGTGGATGCCCGGCATAAAGCCGGGCATGACCGCTGAGAGGCAGTGCATGGCTACTCGTCATGGCCGGGCTCGTCCCGGCCATCCACGTCTTGCTTTCTGAAAAGAAAGACGCGCTAGCCTCTCAATGTTGACGCGCGGCGACGACGGCGTCCCGGAGGAGATTCATTTCGTCCTCCGACTCCTGCAGGCGCAAGGCCAGCGTGTCGCGTAGCGAAAGCATGCCCTGCACCCGTCCATCCTGGACGACCGGCAGATGCCGGAAGTGATTTGTCCGCATCAGGTCCTGTGCGGTCCGCATCGTGTCTTCGGGTCCGCAACCTATAACCCGCGTCGTCATGATGTCGCGTGCTCGCAAATATTGCAGCTCGCTCCAGTCCGTTCTCGCGAAGACCCGCACAAGGTCTCGTTCAGAGACAATGCCGATCATGCGGTTGCCTTCCTCGCAGACAGGCATCGCGCCAATGCCATGCGCGTACATAAGCTTTGCGATCGCCGCCAAGCTGCTGTCGGGCAGGCATGTCACAAGCTGTTGACGTGAGCGCTTGAGAAACTCACCAATCTTCATGGGGTCCCTCCGGAATTCACTTGTGTGTTTTCTGGTGCTGCCGATGCCGCGCGGGCTACCTCCGGCCTAGCCAAGGGTCAAACAACGATAACGCCGCGAAAGCCGTTGGGGCAAATCAGAATTGTTCAGCCTGTCCACCGCCGGAACGACGACCGACAAGGCCATTGCGGGGCACGCGGTTACCGTCGGCGCGAACGTCTCCCGACAGGTTCCGCCTCGATGACCTGCGGAATCAGTGCTGCAGAATTTTTGACAAGAACAGTTGCGCGCGCTCGCTGCGCGGCTTGCCAAAGAACTCCGCCGTTGGCGCGTCCTCGACGATCTCGCCCCTGTCCATAAACACGACGCGATTTGCGACCTTGCGCGCAAAGCCCATTTCGTGCGTCACCACGATCATGGTCATGCCTTCCTTGGCAAGATTCACCATGACGTCGAGCACTTCGTTGATCATTTCCGGATCGAGCGCCGAGGTCGGCTCGTCGAACAGCATGGCGATCGGGTCCATCGCCAGCGCCCGCGCGATGGCGACGCGCTGCTGCTGGCCGCCCGAGAGCTGGTCCGGATAAGCATCGAACTTGTGGCCGAGGCCGACGCGGTCGAGCATCTTCTTCGCAATGGCTTCCGCTTCGGCCTTCGGCGTCTTCTTCACCACCATGGGCGAGAGCATGACGTTGCGCCTCGCTGTGAGGTGCGGAAACAGATTGAACTGCTGAAAGATCATGCCGACTTTGAGGCGGAGCTCGCGCAAGTGAATCTCGTCGGGCAGGAGCTGCGCACCGCCCACCATGATCGAGCCCTCGTTGATGGTCTCGAGCCCGTTGACGCAGCGCAGGAGTGTGCTCTTGCCCGAGCCGCTCTTGCCGATGATGGCGATGACCTCGCCGGGCTCGACGTCGAGGTTGATGCCTTTTAGCACTTCGTTGTCGCCGAAGCGCTTCTTCACCTCAGTGATGGTGATGAGCGACATTGAGCTTCTTCTCCAGGACTTGACTGGTTTTCGACAGCGGCCAGCACAGGACGAAATAGAGGAGCGCGACGAGGGCGTAGACCTTGAACGGCTCGAACGTCGCGTTGGTGAGCATGGTGCTCGCCTTGGACAATTCGACGAAGCCGATGATCGAAGTGACGGCGGTGCCTTTGACGACCTGCACCGAGAAGCCGACCGTGGGCGGCACGGCGATGCGCAGCGCCTGCGGCAGCACGACGTAGCGCATCTGCTGCAGGTAGCTCATGGCGAGGCTCGAGGCCGCCTCCCATTGGCCCTTGGCGATGGCCTCGACGCAGCCGCGCCAGATCTCGGCGAGGAAGGCGCTGGTCCACAGCGTGAGCGCAAGGCCGGCGGCGAGCCAAAGCGGCACGTCGAGGCCGAACAGCGCGAGCCCGAAGAAGGCGAGGAACAACTGCATCAGCAGCGGCGTGCCCTGGAACAGCTCGATGTAGCCGAAGCTGAGGCGCTGCAGGGCGCGCGACTTGGAGACCCGCATGAACAGGAGCGCGAGGCCGACGAGGCCGCCGCCGATGAAGGCGGCAAGCGAGAGCAGCACGGTCCAGCGCGCTGCGAGCAGCAGGTTGCGCAGGATGTCCCAGGTGGTGAATTCCATCATCGCGCGACACTCCGGGGAAACAGCCACCGGCCGAGCGCCTGCAGCAGCTGGCGCAGGATGAGCACGAGCAAGAGGTAGATGCCGGTGGTGACGAAATAGACCTCGAAGGC
>Ga0081455_10007429_pt1 | contig 11545 bp, 7 predicted proteins | sample TabmetS3T2R1_FD_70207 | JGI IMG/M metagenome (GOLD analysis project Ga0081455, IMG submission 70207) | Tabebuia heterophylla rhizosphere microbial communities from the University of Puerto Rico - S3T2R1 | ecosystem: Host-associated > Plants > Roots > Rhizosphere ...
GTCAGCGGGTTGCGCAGGTCGGCATAAAAGCTCTCGACCTGGTGGGCGAGCAGCAGACCCTTGTAGACGACCGTGCGCGAGGAGAAGGACGGCATGTAGAGCTGCGCGAGACCCGGCAGCTTGTGCTTCTTCTCGAGATCGGTGAGCGGGTTCTGGGTCTGCTTGCGGATGGCGAGGATCTTGCGCTCGAAGGCATCCTGGTCGGCGACCTTGGGCCCGCGGCCCACGATCGCCATCCGGATCACCGGCATCTTCTCGATCACGGCCGTGCCAAGGCCTGTGGGATCGGTCGGCACGTCGCGCCAGCCGACCAGCTTCTGGCCCTCGACCTTGATGAAATGCTGGAACCGCTTGATGGCGAAGTTCCGCGCTGCCTCGTTCTGCGGCAGGAAGCACATCGCCACCGCATAGTGGCCGGGCGGCGGCAAATCGACGCCTGCCGTACGCGCCCAGTCGCGCAGCAGCGCATCCGGGGTCTGGATCATGCAGCCCGCGCCGTCGCCCACCAGCGGATCGGCGCCGACCGCTCCGCGATGGTCGAGATTGACCAGGATGCGCAGGCCCTGGTGGATGATGTCGTGGGATTTCCGGCCCTTGATGTCGGCCACGAAGCCGACGCCGCACGAATCGTGTTCGTTACGTGGGTCGTACAGTCCCTGTTTCATCGGCAAATCGGTCAAAGGCCCTGGCCGCCCCACCGGACAGCCCCCCGGAAAATCGCTCAGTCCCGCCCCTTATTAGCCCGGCTCGGGGCCGGGTCAAAAGCGATTGTTGCAGCGCAACGGCCCCCGTAAAGTGCCGCGCAGGATTCGAAGCCGCCCGGGGGAGCGATGTCGAAGCGAATGGTCAGTCGAAAGGCGAAAGCTTTCGCCGGATTTGCGATTTTGCTGGCGCTTGGCGCCTGCGACCGCAAGCAGGTCGCCTACACGACTCCCGGCTGGTACCTGGAAAAGCCGCATCAGCTCCTGACGCTCGGCCCGCAGATTTTCGCCGGCCCCATGTCCTATGAGCAATGCGAGATCGAACGCCAGAAGATACCGACCACGGTCGACAACGTGCTCTGCATCCGCGAACTCGCGCCGCCCGGCCCCAACGGCCCCTACTGATCGTCAGCTATCGGGGGCGGAAACGAACGGGCCAATCAGGGATTGGCCCGTCGCTCGATCCCGGGGCGACCGATCCCAGGGCGACGCCGAAACCGGCGTCACCCAGCAAGCGGCCTCAGCCGTTTACCAGCTTCCACTCGCCGTCCTTGCCGCGGCAGCGCTTGCCGACGACAGTCTGGCTCTTGCCATCGACCGTCCTCTGATCGGAGTAGGTCATGCAGACTTGGTCACTGGCGTCGGCGCTGGCGACCTGACTGAGCGGCGTGACCGTGCCGGTCGTGTTGGTGACCGAATTCGCCCACGCGACGGACTCGTAGTACGGCTTCTGTTGCGGAGCCTGCGGACGCGGCGCCGCGGCGGCAGTGTTCGTATTGGACGGCGGCGGCGGTGGTGGCGACATGGCCACGGCCTTGTCCAGGGCCTGCCGCACGGCAAGCTCGTGACACGCCTTGTCCCGCTGCTGGCCGATGATGGCACCGGCCGCGGCACCAAGAAGCGCGCCGCCGACCGCAGCGCCGGCAATCCCGCCGCCACCAGCATGTGCCGCCGCGGCGATGCCCGCGCCGAGCAACCCACCGGCAATGGCGCCCGCGGCGGCGCCGGTCGCGGTGTAGTTCAGCTTGCAGCTCTCGGGCGTTACCTGGCCGGCACACCCGCCCATGGATATCGCGACCGGTACGAGTGCTGCCAGTCCAAGTGCTTTCCAACTCATGCTCTATTCCCCCTGGTTAATTCCTGCTCGTAAATCACTTCATCAACGTGATGTTTCCCGGTACTCGGGCGGCGCATCGCTGGTCGGCTTCGCGAGACTGTGTTCGACCGCCCAGCGCCCCATGTCTTTCTTGGCGATGAAACACTGGTGTTCGAGCTGTTTCGACACGTTGCCGAAACGCGTCCAGCAGCTCGCCTCCTGCCCGTCCTGTGCGAACATGGCCTCGAGGCGATTGCGGATGTCATTCATCTCGCTCGCCTTGTTGGTCGGCAAATCGCGAACGCCATAAAGGCGCAAGGTCTCATCGCGATTTCCCGTCGGCGATCGCACGACGATCGTGCTCCCCGACAGCCAGGCGATGACTTTCCCCTGATAGCTCGGCGGTCCGGTCGGCACGTCGGGTGTCGGCACGGCCGGAGGCGTGGTGGGCTTGGTGTTGCTTGGCGCCACGGCAATCGTCGGCTTTTCGGGTTCAACCGTCTTTGCCACCGGTGGCGCAACCGGCGGTGTGATGCCCTGTGTCGTCACACCGCCCTTGTCCGTGACATTCGGCGTCGCGGGTTTCGTGACCGGCGGAGGTTTTGGCGGCGGCGTGTTGCTCGTGTCGCCGGCGTTCGGCGATGGCGGCGGCTGTGGTTTAGGTGCCGGTGGCTCGTTCTTGGCCACTTGCGTGACCGTTCCCGAACCTGATCCGCCTGGCTTCGCAACTTCGGGGGGCTTGGGAGTGGGTGTCCCAAACAGGATCCAGAGCCCAACGGCCAGCGCGACGACCGCCGCACCGCCCATCGCCATGAACGGCGCGTACCTGCTGATGAAGCTTGGCTGGGGCGCAACCGGGATCGGGGCGACGATATCGGGAACGACGGCTTCGTGCCTCCGGCTCGGGACCGATCCTGATGGTGCGTTGCTCGGGACCGACCCCGACGGCGCGTTGCTCGGGACCAACCGCGATGATGCGCGGACGGGAAGCGGCGCAATCGGTCCGGTGCTCTCGACCAGTTCGCGCGCGATGTCGCCGGCATCGAGCTGAACCGCCCCGGCGCCCAACGCTTGCGCAAAGCGCTCGACCGATTCGAAACGCTCTGCGGGGTTCTTGGCCAACGCGCGCATCAAGGCGGTATTGACCTCCGCCGGCAGGCCCGCCACGCGCCCGGTCAACGGTTCGGGTGGCTGCGCGATGTGCGCCTGCATCAGGTCATATTCGGTTTCCGCCTCGAAAGGCGGTCTGCCGCAGAGCATTTCGTAGACCACGCAAGCGAGGCTGTACTGGTCGCTCTGCGCCTCGACGGTGCCGCTCTTGATCTGCTCCGGCGATGCATAGACCAGAGTGCCCACGACCGTGCCGTCGCGCGTGAGCCGCTTGGCGCCCTGCACCTTGGCGATGCCGAAATCCATGATCTTCAGGACGCCCGCCGCCGTCAGCATGAGGTTGGACGGCTTGATGTCGCGGTGCACGACCCCCATGCGATGGACGTAGCCGAGGCCCGAAGCGGCCTGCACAACGGTCGCCAGCGTGCTGCGCAGGTTGAGCTGCTTCTTGAGCTGAAGCACGTGTTCCAGCGTGTGGCCGCGCACCAGCTCCATCACCATGCCGTGCTGCGACCCGCCCTCGAGCAGATCATAGATGAGCGTCACGTTGGGATGCGCGAGTGCCGCGAGGCTGGTGGCCTCGGCGCGGAACCGTTCCATGAACCCCGGATCGTTGCCGTACATCTGGCGCAGGACCTTGATCGCAACGACTCGTCCGAGCGCAGGATCGCGGGCCGCGTACACCTCGCCGAATGCGCCTTTGCCCAGGAGGCCCTGTACCTCGTAGCGCCCAATCGTGTCGGGAGTCATTTGCTGCCCCCTCGTGGTTCAGGGACGATGATTTCCTGCGTGATTCGAGGAATTTCCTGCGTGGTTCGCCCAGGCTTGACCGCGGGCAAGTCGGCGTCGACCACCGCCACCACGCCGACCGATACATTGTCCGGCGCCTGGGCATCCAAAGCGCGCTGGATGAGAGCTTCGCAGGCTTCAAATGGTGGGCGCATGCCCGCAACGTCGCGGATGACCTCCTCGTCGACGACGTCGGTCAAGCCGTCGGAACAAAGGACGAGGACGTCACCGGCCTTCGCCGGCAAGCCTTCATGCCAGATCGCCGCCTCGACCGTGGGCTCGATGCCGAGCGCCCGCAGGATGACGTTCCGGTCGGGAAAGGTCTTGGCCTCGCGCTCGGTCAGGGTGCCCTTGCGGACAAGCTCGGCGACAAGCGAGTGATCCTCGCTGATCATGTAGATCTTGTCCTTGCGGATAAGGTAGGCGCGGCTGTCGCCGACATGGCCGAGCCAGATGTGATTGTCGCGCAGCGCCACGGCGGTGCAGGTCGTGCCCATGCCGGCGCAGGCGGGGTCGTTTTTCGCCCGCTCATGGATGGCTGAATTGGCGGCGGCAAACCCCTCGGCGAGGGCCTCGGGCACCGGCTTCAGTTCGCGATAAAACACGTGGTGCACGGTCGCCGCCGCGATCTGGCTCGCGACCTCGCCCGCGGCGTGGCCGCCCATGCCGTCGGCAACCAGCGCCAATACGCCCATCGCCGCGTCGGTGCTGCCTGCCGCCGGAACGCTGTAGGTGACGCAATCCTCATTGGAGGAACGGACGCAGCCCACATGGCTCAGCATCGCGGCACTGATACCCAGCGGCTTCACGTCGGAAGACTGCGTCGTTGTTGTGGTGGCCGAGGAATTGCCATCCATATTTGGCTCGAAACGCTAACTACTCCTGCGACCGCTGCACCTTGAACAGGTCAAGCCCGTACTTGATCGGCACGGCGAAGGTGGTCGTCTCCCTTCGCGTGCCGTAGGTGAAGAGGCCGATGACCTTGCCGTCGTGATCGAACACGGGGCCGCCGCTGTTGCCAGCGCCGCTGGGCACGGTCAACTGGTAGGTTTCGCCCATCACGCCGCCGGTTATCGTCGAGCCAGTCCGCTGCGCCGCCTCGCTCATGCGCGAGATGTTGCCGGCGGTCACCGTCGGCTCGGGCACGACTTCGATCCGTTGATGCGCCTGTCCCGCCTCGATGGAGCTGATCACCGCCACCGTTTGCGAGGAGAATGCGGGATAACCGAGGACGGTCACCTGCTCGCCGACCGGCGCGAGCGAACCGTTGGACAGATCGACCGTGGTCAGCTGCTGCTCGGTGTCGACCTTGATCTCAGCCGCGTCGGCTTCCACCGAGGAGCGCAGAAGCCGCGCGGCGATGCTGAGCGTGCTGCCCGGGAATCTGACGTCGAGCCGATCATTGCGGCCTTCGAACTTGTGCGGCCGGGGATCGACAGGAATCGGGGCGTTGGAATAGAAGACCAGCCCCTCCTCCGGAACCCATTGGACGAGGTCGCGCCGCTGGGATGGATTGAACATGCCGTTGGCCTGGCGCTTGCCGATGTCGAAGATGATGCCGACCTCGTAGCCTTCCTCCTGCCCGTAGCTCACCTTCCAGCCGGCGGCCACGTGCTTGTTGGTCAGGATATAGCCGCTGCTGCTGATGACGAAGCCGCTGCCCAGCCCGGCCATGCCGATGAGCCAGTTGGTTTGCTCCTCGTCTTCTGTCGTGAGCCAGCGGACAATCACGCCATTGGCCAGCTGCACATAGGCCGGGACCCTCACCTTCTTGCCACTGACCGTCGTGGTGATGGTCTTGTGGTAGAGCGGCTTGCCCGACGTCTGGTCGTACAGCCGCCACTGCATCTCGATGAGGACCGTCGCATTGCCGTATTTGCGGACGATGTCCTGCGGCGTCATGCCGACGGCTTTCTTCAGCGACGCCTCGTTGGCCTCCTGCGCCTTCTTGAGTGCCGCTGCCGCTTCTTCCTGCGACTGCTTCAGGGCCGCGGCACTCGCCTCCGCCGCTTTCGCCGCCGCCTCCTTCTGTGCCGCCAACTCAGCCTCGTGCTTGGCGAGCTCGGCGGCCGCCTGCTCGGCCTTGATACGTCCCTGGTAGTAGATGCCGCCGCCGGCAACGGCGACCACCAGCAGCACGCCGGCCAGGATGTACATCCACGTCCGGTTGGTTTGTGTCCGCTGCGCGTCCAGCATGCCGATGACGGTATTGCGGCCGACGCCCGTCTTCGCCGGCTCCGCCTGGGACGGTGACAGCACGGGGCTGCGCGCGGCCTCCGCCGTGCTGATGATCTTCGTCTCGCCGACGCCGCCCCTTGGCATGACGCGCGTGCGCGCCATCAGGTTGGCTGGCCGCGGCTGCAGGTCGAACGTGAACTTCGGGCCGCCTACGCCCAGCTCGATTGTATCGCCCGGCACCAGCTCGGTTTCCGCCTCGATTTTCTCGCCGTTGACGATCGTGCCGTTTCGGCTGCCGAGATCGGCAATCCTGAAGCTCGGCTGCTCGCCCGCCTGGATACGAATAGCGGCGTGGCGCCGACTGACATACTCGTCACGTTGCGCATCGAAATTGATGTTGCAGCTCGGATCGCGGCCGATCGTCAGCTCGGCATAGCCTTCGAGCGGAAATTGCTCGATCTGGTTCGCCTTTGACGCCGAGACATGCTGAATGATGATGCGAGTCGGCATGCTATCTCCCCCTGGAGAGGCTGCCGCATATGCCCCCTGCAGCACTTCTCCACAACCCAGAATACCAAGCCGGGCCCACGCGAACCAAGGGGAAACGCGTTACGGCTGTTTCGTGTCCGACGCCATGATCCGGCTTGCCAAGCTCAGGGCCCCATATCTATCGGCGTCACGCGTTGCGCTGCCATGACAATCACCGTACCGGCGCGCAACTCCTTATTATTGCTAGACTTTCCGTATCGAAAGCAATCGAGGCCTATCCGATGGCCATCAGGCTGGCATTGCCGCCGGCCGCGGCCGTGTTGAGGCTGAGCGCGATCTCGTCGAACAACAGATCGATCGGATAGGGTGCGCAATAGATGGGCACGATCGGGCCGTCGCGCTCGGCCAGTCGCCGCTGGAGCACCGCGAGTTCCGCCGGTTCGCCGGCAAACAGCGCAACCGAAAGATGCGGGTCGTCGATCTCCATCGTCGCGCGATTGCCGGTCCCCCGGACGGCCTCGACCTGGGCCTGCAAATCAGCTGGATCGTGGGCGACGCAGAGGATCGTGCCTTTGGGCCGCAGCCGATAGCTGTTGCGCTCGCCGACTGGGCCGACCAACTCGCGCTCCGCTGCATCGACCACCGGCACGGGCCGCTGCGCCAGGAGCCGCAGGAGGTAGAGCGGACCGCCGGCCTTCGGCCCCGTGCCCGAGAGGCCGTGGCCGCCGAACGGCTGCACGCCTACCACGGCGCCGATCAGGTTGCGGTTGACGTACTGATTGCCGGCCGCACTCGCTTCGGTCGCCCGTGCCACGGTCTCGTCGATGCGGCTATGGACACCGAAGGTGAGGCCGAAGCCCGTGCGATTGACCTCGCGGATCACGGCTTCGAGCCGATCGCGCGGATAGCGCAGCACATGCAACACCGGTCCGAACACCTCGCCCGGCAGATCGGCGACCGCCTCGATCTCGATCAGCGTCGGCGGCACGAACAATCCGACCCGCGTCTCTTCCGACAGCGACGGCTGATGGATCGCATGCCCGCCCTTGCGCATACACTCGATGTGATCGAGCAGGCGCTTCTGCGCCTCCGACGAAATCACCGGCCCGACGTCGGTCGAGAGCCGATCGGGATTGCCGACCACAAGTTCGTCCATCGCGCCCTTGAGCATGGCGACCACGCGGTCGGCGACATCGTCCTGCAGGCAAAGGACGCGCAGCGCCGAGCAACGCTGGCCGGCCGAATCGAAGGCCGAGACGATCGCATCGCCCACGAGCTGCTCGGCGAGCGCCGAGGAATCGGCCACCAACGCATTCTGCCCGCCGGTCTCGGCGATCAGCGGGATCGGCTTGCCGTCGCGACCAAGTCGTTTGGCCAGCGTCCGGTTGATCGACCGTGCGGCCTCGGTCGAGCCGGTGAACACGACGCCCGCGACGGCAGGATTGGCAACCAGCCGCGCGCCGATCGCGCCGTCGCCGGGCACGAGCTGCAACACGCCGGGCGGCAGGCCGCCACCAAGAAAGAGCTTCACCATTTGCGCCGCGATCAGCGGCGTCTCTTCCGCAGGCTTGGCGATCACGGCATTGCCCGCCGCCAACGCGCCCGCGATCTGGCCGGTGAAGATCGAGAGTGGGAAGTTCCATGGGCTGATGCAGGCGACGAGTCCCAGCGGCTTGCGCGTCTCGTTGGAGAAGCCGCGCGCCTCGCTCGCATAGTAGCGCAGGAAGTCGACCGCCTCGCGCACTTCGCCGACCGCATTGGCGAAGGTCTTGCCGGCCTCGCGCACGATCAGGCCGATCAGCGCCGGCATGCGTGCCTCCAGCCGATCCGCCACGCGCTCGAGGCAAGCCGCCCGCGCCTCAGGCGTCGCCTGCCAGACGACGGCCCGCGCGCAGGCGGCATCGACCAGCTCTGGCGTCGCCTCGCTCACCGTGCCGACGATATCGTCGAGATCGGCGGGATTGCGCACCTCGCGTGTCGGCCCTTCGCGCAGGCCATCGCCGAGATGCGGCGCGCCGTGCCACGGTTCATGCGCACCAGCCGCCACCGCCTTGGCAAGCTCGGCCAACCGCTGCTCGTTGGTGAGATCGAGCCCCTTCGAGTTGAAGCGCGTCGGCTGGAAAAGATCGCGCGGCAGAGCGATGCGCTCGTGCGGGGCGCCGACCGGAACCAGGGCCCGCGCCCGCTCGACCGGATCGGCCAAGAGCTTGTCCAAAGGAAAGTCCGGATCGGCGATCTGATTCACGAACGAGGTGTTGGCGCCGTTCTCCAGCAATCGTCGCACGAGATAGGCGAGCAAGGTCTCGTGCGTGCCGACGGGCGCATAGATGCGGCACGGCCGATCGAGCTTGTCCTCGCCCACCACTTCCTCGTACAGGCTCTCGCCCATGCCGTGCAGGCACTGGAATTCGTATTGCCCCGGCCGGTAGTCAGGGCCGGCCATGGTGTTGATCGTGGCGAGCGTCAGGGCGTTGTGGGTGGCGAATTGCGGATAGACCGCGTCTGACGCGGCCAGCAGCTTGCGCGCGCATGCGAGGTAGGAAACATCGGTGTGCATCTTGCGCGTGAACACCGGGAAGCCATTTAGCCCGTCGAGCTGCGCGCGCTTGATCTCGCCATCCCAGTAGGCGCCCTTCACCAGCCGCACCATCAGCCGATGGCCGCTGCGCCGCGCGAGATCGACCAGCCAGTCGATCACGAAGGGGCACCGCTTCTGATAGGCCTGCACCACGAAGCCGATGCCGTTCCAGCCCGCCAGCTCTGGTTCGAAGCAGAGACGTTCGAGAAGGTCGAGCGAGATCTCCAGCCGATCCGCTTCCTCGGCGTCGATGTTGAGGCCGATATCGAGCGCGCGCGCCTGCACCGCGAGCGCCTTCAGCCGCGGATAGAGATCGGCCTGCACGCGCTCGATCTGCGCCCGGCTGTAGCGTGCGTGCAGCGCAGAGAGCTTCACCGAGATGCCCGGTCCGTCATAGGGACCGCGGCCCTCAGCCGCGACGCCGATCGCATCGATCGCTTGCCGGTAGTCCTCGAAGTAGCGCCGAGCCTGGGCGTCGGTGACCGCAGCCTCGCCCAGCATGTCGTAGGAATAGCGGAAGCCCCTCGCCTCCCATGCCTGGCCGCGCTCCAGCGCCTCGCCGATGGTCTGGCCCGCCACGAACTGCTCGCCCATCAGGCGCATGGCGAGATTGACGGCGCTGCGGATCAAGGGCTCGCCGCCGCGCGCGATCAGGCGGCCAACCGCTGCCGAGAGTCCGCGCTCGCTGTGTGTCGACGCGAGCCGTCCGGTCAGCATCAGGCCCCAGGTCGCGGCATTGACGAACAGCGACGGGCTATGGCCGAGATGCGCCTCCCAGTCGCCGCCCGCAATCTTGTCGCGGATCAACGCATCGCGCGTGGCGTCATCGGGAATGCGCAGCAGCGCCTCGGCGAGGCACATCAGCGCCACGCCCTCCTGGCTCGACAGCGCATATTCGTGGATCAGACCCTCGACGCCGCCGCGCCGCGCCTTGCCGCGCAACACAGCCACCAACGACCGCGCGAGGGATGTGGCTGCCGCCATGGTTTCCGCCGGCAGACTCGCGGCCGCGATCAGCGGCGGCAGGCACTCCGGTTCGGGTCGCCGGTAAGCCGAGGTGATCGCCTCGCGCAGCGGATTTTGCGGTCGTATCGACTGAACAAAGGCGTGAAACGGCGGCGCGGACATGTCGCTGGGCTTGAGATGGGCTAACATGGCCAGCAAAGCAAGCGTCATGAGGTAGAAGGTCGATGACGGCTGTGTTGCGCGCGGCACTGGTGGCGCTTTGTCTGACGGCGACCGCAATGGTGCCGGCCCTCGCCGATGCGCCGTGGCCGCAGAAGCCGGTGCGCCTCATCGTCCCCTTCCCGGGCGGCGGTTCGGCCGACGCGCTCTGCCGTATCGTCGGCGAGAAGCTTTCCGGTGCCTGGCATCAGCCGGTGATCGTCGATAACCGGCCGGGCGCCGGTGGCAATGTCGGCGCCGAGATCGCCTTCCATGCCGAGCCCGACGGCTACACGTTGCTCTGCAGCCCGCCGGGACCGCTCTCGATCAACCACAACCTCTACAAGTCGATCCCCTACGACTGGGCGAAGTTCGTGCCGGTCACGGTCCTCGCGCTCGTGCCCAACGTCATCACCGCACGTAAAGATCTGCCGGCCAACTCGGCGCAGGAGCTGATCGCCCAGGCGAAGGCCAACCCCGGCAAGCTCACCTTCGCAAGCCAGGGCAATGGCTCGACCTCGCATCTCTCGGCCGAGATGTTCATGCACATGACCGGCGTCGAGATGGTGCACGTGCCTTACAAGGGCGAAGGGCCGGCGCTGGTCGATATCGTGGCCGGCCGCGTCGATATCTTCATCGGCAACATCGCCGCGGCGCTGCGCTTCCAGAAGACTGGCCAGGTGAAGTTCCTGGGTCTCGCGGCGCGCAACCGCAGCCCGGTCGCGCCCGACGTTCCCGATGCCGCGGAGATCGGGTTGCCCGACCTGATCGCCAGCGCCTGGTTCGCGATCGCCGCCCCGCCCGGCACGCCCGACGCCCTCGCGCAGAAGATCAATGCCGACACGGCGGCCGCGTTGCAGCTTGCCGACGTGCGCGCCAAGTTCCTTGAACAGGGCGCGGAGCCCAAGGGCGGATCGACCAAGGAAACCGCCGCTTTCATCAAGGACGAAGAGGCGCGTTGGCGTGCTGTCATCGATGCCGCCAATGTGAAGCTCGAGTAGGAGGAACGCATGGACATCGCGCATGACTCCCACGCCACCGGCCTGTGGCCCGAGAATTCCGTCACCCGGGTGCCCTACTGGGTCTACCAGGACGAGGATAACTACAAGCGCGAGCTGCAGCGCCTGTTCGAGGGCGCGACCTGGAACTTCGTCTGCCTCGAAGCCGAGGTCCCCAACAAGGGCGACTACCGCACCAACTTCGTCGGCGCCCTGCCGGTGATCGTGGTGCGTGACGCGGACGGCGCGATCAACTGCTTCGAGAACCGCTGCGCCCATCGCGGCGCCCTGATCGCCTTCGATGACGCCGGCAATGTCGAAAACAATTTCAAGTGCATCTACCACGCGTGGAGCTACGATCTCTGCGGCAACCTGCGAGGCATCGCCTTCGAGCGCGGCATCAACGGCGTCGGCGGCATGCCGAAAGATTTTAAGCGCGAGA
>Ga0081455_10007430_pt1 | contig 11545 bp, 11 predicted proteins | sample TabmetS3T2R1_FD_70207 | JGI IMG/M metagenome (GOLD analysis project Ga0081455, IMG submission 70207) | Tabebuia heterophylla rhizosphere microbial communities from the University of Puerto Rico - S3T2R1 | ecosystem: Host-associated > Plants > Roots > Rhizosphere ...
GGCTACGGCCAGGCTCGATCGCCGACGCCAACGACGAGGCCCAGCTGGCCGAGCTGGCGACGCTGGGCGAGCTCACCGACAAGGCATGGGCCCACGACGTGCAGGTGATGATCGAGGGGCCGGGGCACGTCCCCATGCACAAGATCAAGGAGAACGTCGAGCTCCAGATGGAGCTGTGCCACGAGGCGCCCTTCTACACGCTCGGCCCGCTGGCCACCGACATCGCCCCCGGCTACGACCACATCACGTCCGCCATCGGGGCGGCGATGATCGGTTGGTTCGGCACGGCCATGCTCTGCTACGTCACCCCCAAGGAGCACCTCGGCCTGCCGGACCGCGACGACGTCAAGCAGGGTGTGATCGCCTACAAGATCGCCGCCCACGCCGCCGATGTGGCCAAGGGACACCCGGCGGCCCAGGCGTGGGACGACGCGTTGTCCAAGGCGCGCTTCGAGTTCCGCTGGCAGGACCAGTTCGACCTGGCGCTCGACCCCGACACCGCCCGCGCCTACCACGACGCGACCCTGCCGGCCGAGCCCGCCAAGACGGCGCACTTCTGCTCGATGTGCGGTCCCAAGTTCTGCTCGATGGCGATCACCGACAAGGTGCGCGAATACGCCGCTGAGCACGGCGTGAGCGCCGGGGCGGAGGCGCTCGAGCTGGGCATGGAGGAAAAGGCGGCAGAGTTCGTGGCCGCCGGAGGCGAGGTCTACCTAGAGGACCCGGCGCTCCGCGACCCGACCGGTCATCGGGAGGGGGCGGCAGCCCCTTGAGCTTCGACGACGCCCCGGGGCGTTCCCTCGGACGGCTGCACGTGCTGGTCGACTCGTTGATCGTCGCCGAGGCGGCTCTGGAGGGTGGCGCCCCCACGCTGCAGGTGCGGATCAAGACGGGCACCGACGCGGACCGCCTTCGCCTGAGCGAGGCGATCGCAGCGCGCTGCCGGGCGGCGGGCGCCACCTGCCTGGTGAACGACCGGGCCGACGTGGCGTTGGCGGTCGAGGCCGACGGCGTGCACGTGGGTGCCGAGGACCTGCCCGTGGCCACGATCCGGCGCCTGCTGGGCCCGGACCTGTTCGTGGGCGGCACGGCCCGCGATCCGGGAACGGGACGCCGCCTCGTCGAGGAGGGCGCGAGCTACCTCGGAGTGGGCCCGACGTTCGCCACCAGGTCGAAGACCGGGCTGCCGGAACCCATCGGGGTCGCGGGGGTGCGAGCGGTGGCCTCGGCCGTGTCGGTCCCCGTCATCGCCATCGCCGGCATCACCGCCCAGTCGGTGGACGAAGTGATCGAGGCGGGGGCATGGGGAGTGGCGGTCATCGGCGCGATCTCCGACGCACCCGACCCCCACAGCGCCACCCACGAGATGGTGCTGGCCGTCTCCAAGGCGGTCGACGCACTCCCCGATACGGACTTGCCGCACTTGGGGCGGTCATGACCGCCCATACCGCCGCATGTTCGGCACGGGGGCCGGCGTGAGCCCGGACGTGGTCGTCGTGGGGGGCGGTGCGATCGGCCTGGCCTGCGCGTGGCGGCTCGCTCAGCGGGGCGCGGCCGTCACCGTGGTCGACCCCGATCCCGGCGGCGGCGCATCCGGGGTGGCGGCGGGGATGCTGGCGCCGGTCACCGAGGCCCGGATGGGGGAGGAGCCGCTCCTGCGGCTCAACCTGGCGTCGTGGTCGCGGTGGCCGGCGTTCGCCGCCGACGTGGAGGCGGCGGCCGGCGCCGCAATCGGCTACCGGACCGACGGCACGCTGGTCGTGGCGCTCGACGCCGACGACCGTGTCGCCCTCGACGAACTGGCCGCCCGCCACCGGGCGATGGGCCTCGACGTCACACCGTTGCGGGGTCGCGAGGTCCGGCGCCTCGAGTCCGGGCTGGCGCCCGGGGTGCGGGCCGGATTCCTGGCCGCCGGCGAGCGATCGGTGGACCCGCCCGTCCTGGTGGAGGCGCTGCGCAACGCGGCGACCGCTGCGGGGGTCGACTTCGTGGCCGCGGAGGTCGAGCGGGTGGTCACGGGACCCGAGCGCAAGCGCGTGACCGGCGTGGAGCTGGCCGGGGCGACCGCGCCCCGACGGATGGACGCCGCGACGGTGGTGCTGGCGGCCGGATGCCGCTCGGCCGGCATCGCCGGGCTGCCGGAGGCGGCCGTCCCACCGGTCCGGCCCGTCAAGGGTGAGATCCTCACGCTGCGCCAGCCCCCGGGAGGGCCGCTGGTCACGCACACGGTCCGCGGGCTGGCCCGCGGGTTCACCGTGTACCTGGTCCCGCGGGCCGACGGCCGCCTGATCGTCGGTGCCACGGTGCAGGAGCGCGGCTGGGACACCGGGGTCACCGCCGGCGGCGCCTACGAGCTGCTCCGGGACGCGCTGGTCCTGGTCCCGGGCCTCGACGATGCCGAGCTGGTGGCGGCACGCGCCGGCCTCCGACCGGGGACGCCCGACGACCTGCCTCTGATCGGACCGGGCCTCGTGGACGGGCTGGTGGTGGCGACGGGGCACTACCGCAACGGCATCCTGCTCACGCCGATCACGGCCGAGGCGGTGGCGGCGGCGGTGGTCGGGAGGCCGGTGCCGCCGGAGGTGGACGCCTGTGATCCGCGGCGGTTCGAGGCGGTGCGGGTGTGAAGGTCACGGCGATGCGCGTCACCGTCAACGGCGAGGCGACCGATCTCCCGGCCGGCACCAGCGTCGCCGACCTGATCGCGCTGTTGGAGCTCGAGCCGCGCGGCATCGCCGTGGCGGTGGACGGCGAGGTCGTGACCCGCCGGACCTGGGGGGAGCGCCCGCTGGCGGCCGGCGAGCGCGTCGAGATCCTGTCGATCGCCCAGGGAGGCTGACATGCGAGCGGAGCGAGCACTGGCAAGCCGGCGGCGCGAACGCCAGTTCGCCCGACGGCGATGGGTGTGGGGCGCAGCCCCACAGGGGATCTGCATGCAATGACCGCGATCGAGCTTCACTCCGACCCCCTGGTCATCGCCGGCGAGTCGTTCCGGTCGCGGCTGATCTTGGGCACCGGCGGCGCCCCGAGCCTCAACCTGCTCGAGGAGGCGCTGACGGTGTCCGGCACCGAGATCACCACGGTCGCGCTGCGCCGGATCGACCCCTCGGCACCCGGCTCGCTGTTCGACCTGTTGCGCCGCACCGGAATCCGCCCCCTGCCCAACACCGCCGGCTGCTTCACCGCGCGGGACGCGGTGCGCACCGCGCAGCTCGGGCGCGAGGCGTTGGAGACGGACTGGGTGAAGCTCGAGGTCGTGGCCGACGAGCGCACCCTCCTGCCCGACCCGGTGGAGCTGCTCGACGCAGCCGAGCAGCTCGTCGACGACGGCTTCGTCGTGCTGGCCTACACCAACGACGACCCGGTGCTGGCGCGCCGCCTCGAGGACGCCGGCGTCGCCGCGGTCATGCCGCTGGGCTCTCCGATCGGCAGCGGCATGGGCATCCGCAACCCCTACAACCTGGCGATGATCCTGGAGGCCGCCGGTGTGCCCGTGGTGCTCGACGCCGGCATCGGCACCGCGTCGGACGCCGCCCGGGCGATGGAGCTGGGTTGTGATGCGGTGCTGTTGGCGACCGCCGTCACCCGGGCCCGTGATCCGGTCCGCATGGCCGACGCCATGCGCCGTGCGGTCGAGGCCGGCCGGCTGGCGCGCCGGGCGGGCCGCATTCCCCGGCGGCTCTACGCCGAGGCGTCGACCAGCGACGAGGGCCTGGCCGACCTGGGGTGACGGCGTGACAGTGCGCGCCCCCGAGCTGCTGGTCCTCACCGACCGCCGGATGGCGGCGGACGACGGCCACGACCTGGTGGACGTCGTGGCGGCCGCGGTCGACGCCGGTGCGCCGGCGGTCGTGCTGCGGGAGAAGGACCTGCCCCCGGCCGACCGCCGCGACCTGGCGGTGCGGCTCCGCGCCGCCACGGCCGGGGCCGCCGCCCTGATCGTCGCCGGCGACCCGGCGCTGGCCCGTGAGGTCGGGGCCGACGGCGTGCACCTGTCGGCCGGCGATTCGTGGCCCGGCGACTCGGTGGCGGGGCTACGGGTCGGGCGTTCGTGTCACACACCCGGGGACCTGGTGGCCACGGCCATGGGGGACGTCGCGGCGTACGCCACGTTCTCGCCGGTGTTCGCCACGGCGTCCAAGCCGGGCTACGGACCAGCCCTCGGCATCGACGGGCTGGGGGCCGGCTGCCGAGTCATCGCCGGGGTGCGGTCGCCGCTGGCGGTCTACGCGCTCGGGGGGATCGGACCGGCCCATGCCGGGGCGTGCCTGGCCGCCGGGGCCGCCGGTGTGGCGGTGATGGGTGCGGTGATGCGGGCGGACGACCCGCACGGCATCGTACGGGCCATGATCTGCGAGCTGGACGCCGCCCGTCCCACCCGAGCTTGCGGCGGTTAGCGCTGTGATGACCTCGCCAACCACGACAAGTTCGGGAACGCCGGCGGTGGCGCTGACCATCGCCGGGTCCGATTCGGGCGGCGGTGCCGGCATCCAGGCCGACCTCGTGACCTTCGCGGCGCTGGGCGTGCACGGCGCCAGCGCCGTCACCGCTCTGACGGCGCAGAACACGCTCGGAGTGAGCGGCGTGCACGTGCCGCCGGTCGAGTTCCTGCGGGCACAGCTCGATGCCGTGCTCGCCGACCTGCCGGTGGCGGCGGTCAAGACCGGGATGCTCGCCACCGAGGAGGTGGTTCTGGCGGTGGCCGAGTATGCGGCCGCCGGGCGCCTGCCGAACCTCGTGGTCGACCCGGTCCTGGTGTCGTCGACCGGCGCCCGCCTGCTCGATCCGGGGGCCGAGACCGCGTACCGCGAGGCGCTGTTCCCCCAGGCCCTGGTGGTCACGCCCAACACCCGCGAGGCACACGCGCTGCTCGGGTCACGCATCGAGTCGCTCGACGACGCCCGCCGGGCCGCTGCGAAGCTGGCGGAGTGGGGGCCGCAATGGGTGGCGGTCAAGGGCGGTCACCTGGTGGCGGATGGTGGTGCGTGCGACGTCGTGGTCGAGAGCGCGACCGGCGAGGTCACCGAGCTGTGCCTGCCGCGCGTCGACACCCGCAACGACCACGGCACCGGCTGCAGCTTCGGCGCCGCCACCGCCGCCGGGCTGGCCCGGGGCTTGGCCGTGCCCGAGGCCCTGGGGGCCGCCAAGCGGTTCGTGCACGAGGGTCTGGAGCGGTCGGCCGGCTGGACGCTCGGCGGCGGCCACGGGCCCGTCGGCAAGCTCGGCGCCTGGTCGTAGCTGGGCCGCGTGGGCGGGGGGTGTGCGTGAGGCCGCGCCGTCCTCGAGTGCCCGCTAGAGCACTGGCAGCCCAGAGCGCCAGCGCTCGGCGACGCGCATCCACGCCTCGCCCGGCGGGCAGTCGACAAGGTGGTCACAGTGGCGGCACGCCCCGGACGGCGTGGCATCCGTGGGATCGAACCCGCGCTCCACGGCAACGACACGCTGCGCGACCACGGCGACGATGCGCTCCGTCCCGAGCGCTAGCAGGTCGTCGTCGACAGGGGCCGTCACGCGCTCACCCGTGTCGCCGCCGGTGGTCAGCACCGAATCCGGCGCCACGCCGATGGCCAGCGCCGCCGCCGCGGCCTCGAACGCCGCCCGGTCGCGGAGGGCATCGTCGTCGCCGGTGGTCACCCGGTGGACCACCAGCGCGAACCCGCCGGCGCCCGTCACCCGCCCGAGCCGGGCGTCGGCGCCGCACGCCACCGTCACGGGCGAGGCCTTGTCGGGCCGCCATCGCAGCGTCGAGACCGCGGCCGGGCCCGGGGCGTTGAGGAGCGTGAGCCCCGGCGGGAGCGGCCAACCCAGCACACGGACGAATCCCGCCAGCCAGCGGCCCGCCAGCGCGGCGACTGCGGCGAGGGTGGCGGAATCTCCGGCTTCCCAGACCTCGCAGACCCACTCGCCCACGCCGGACCGTTCGACCGGAGGTGTTCGGCCATCGCCGGTTTCGCCCAGCGCGCGCAGTGCCCGCATCCAGACGCGGATGGCGTCGAGCGGCATGGGCAGCGTCGCTGGCCGTCCCGCCCGGTCGGCTTCCGCGATGTGGTGCGCAAGTGCGGCGCGTCCGCAGGCGCCGCCGGCCAGCGGCGGCGACCAGCCCGGGAAGCCCCAGCCGTGCTCGCCGTCGCCCCGGTACCGGGCCGGGCACGCGGCAGCCTCGCGGGCGGCGACCCAGCCCACGTACACGTCTCCGACGGCGCCGGGGGAAGGTGCCCCTGCCAGGGCCTCGGCGATCTGCCTGGCTGCCTCGGCGCGCAGCCGATCGGCGGTCCCCACCGGGTCCGACGCCCGCTGAGACAGGGTTCGTGGCTCCGAGGCGATGGGTTCTCGCGAGGCCACGTCGAGGTCATCGGTTCCGGATCTGGAACTGATTGCCTCGCCCTCGATGGGGCGGGACCGGTTGCCTCCGGAAGGCATCACGGCGCGCTCGCGGCCACGTCCCCGGGCGGGCGCCAGGCCCGCCCTGCCGGGCAGTCCGGACGTACCGGGCAGTGCCCGCAGTGGGCACCGGGCAGCATCGCCGGCGGCTCGCCGGCCGCCAGCCTGGCGGCAACGCGCATGGCCTCGTCGAGCCGCTCGGCCGCGTGCTCGAGCAATGCGGGGCGCATGTGCTCGACGTGGGTGGTGCCGTCGGACACGATCGTCACCGCGCTCGCAGGGACCTCGCCGTCGCGCAGCGCCACCAGCAGGGCGTAGAGGTGCCCGTCGGCCCGCATGCCGTCGTACCAGCGGCCACCCTTGACCTCCACGATCACGCCGGGTCGCCCGGTGGGTGGGCCGCCCAACAGCACGTCGATCCGCCCCGCCACCGTGACGGCCCCGCCGGCCAACGCCACACGAACCGGATCCTCGACCCGCGGCCACCAGCCAGCGTCCACGCCGGCAAGCGACGCCGTCAACCGATCGATGCGCGCCGCGGCATCGGAGGTCAGACCTTCCGCAGCCGCCCCGAGGTCGGCCAGGTGGTCGGCCACGGTGCCGTCGCCGAGGGCGGTGAGGAACGCGACCGCGGCGTCGACGGTGACGTGTCGCCGGGGCGACACCGCGGCCAGCTTGGCGGCGGCGTCGACCACCCACCCGACGAGCACGTCGTCACCACCCACGCCGTGGTCGTCGCTGAGCGCCCGGCGCGGGCACCGCAGCAGGCCGGTCACGAGGTGCTTCGACAGGCGGAGCGGCTCGTCCTGGCTCCATCCGCCCACGGCCCGGGCGGCGCGGGCGCCGTCATCCAGCGCGGTGCGCAACGCCGCGACCCCGTCCGGAGGCGGCGGCTGCGGCGGCCTCGCCAGCACATCGCCCAGCCCTTCGACCACGAACGCATGGTACGGATCACCCCGGGCCCGCGGCGGGGACCCGTCAGCCCGACCGGCGATGGCGCCCCGTGGCCAGCCAGTCGGCCTCGGCCTTGCCCATCTCGGTCGACGGTGGGCCGTCGACCCAGGGCCACAGTTCGTTGGCGATGCCCCGAAAGTTGGCCGTGGCCCGCAGGTCGCCGAGGATGGCCATGAGCCCGAGGTTGATCCGCTGGATGATGACGAAGCTGGCCGGCAGGTTGGCGGCCCTGATGATCGGCCCGTAGGGGCCCGTCGGGTCGAAGTAGCGCGACAGCGCGTCGGTCGACCACTGGGGGGTGATCGTCACCTCTTCGTCGTGCATGACGAACTCGTAGAAGTGGCTGAAGTAGTCGTGCACCTGCCGATCGGACACGGGGGTGCCCGGGCGCAGCATGCCGATCCGTTCCACGATCTCCCGGTAGCGGGCGGTGTCGCGGTCGTTGACCATGGCCCGGATCATGTCGCCGAACAGCTCCATGTCCGCGCGCGTGAAGTGCTTGACGAGGCCGAAGTCGAGGAAGGTCACCTGGCCACCCGGGCGGAACAGGTAGTTGCCAGGGTGGGGATCCCCGTTGAACGCCTGGAGCCGGTAGAGGCTCCGGAACACGAACCGGTAGATGGCCTCGGCGGCCTGGTTGCGCTCGTCCTGGTCCCACGTCGCCATCTCCTCGAAGCGCACGCCCTCGGCCAGCTCGGTGGTCAGGACCCGCGGCGTCGACAGGGGCATCAGGACGTCGGGCACGTGGATGAACGGGTGCCCCCGGTAGAAGTCGGCGAACAGCTGCTGGTTGCGGGCCTCGTTGGCGTAGTCGAGCTCCTCGACCACGCGGGCCCGGATCTCCTCGACCAGCGGGCCCGGCTCGAACCCCGACAGCGCCAGGCCCATGGTGCCGAAGATCAGGCCCGCGCTGTCGAGGTCGGACCTGATGGCCTCGTCGACTCCGGGGTACTGCACCTTGACCGCCACGGCACGCCCGTCCCGGGTGATGGCCCGGTGCACCTGGCCGATCGAGGCGGCGGCGATGGGCATCGGGTCCCACTCCAGGAACACCCGGTCGGGAAGGGCACCCAGCTCCCGCTGCACGACGCCGGCGGCGAGCTCCGGCGACATGGGCGGCGCATCCTGCTGCAGGCCCTGGAGCGCCTCGCGCACGTGGTCCGGCAGCCCAGTGTCGAGGTACGAGGCCATCTGGCCCAGCTTCATGAAGGCGCCCTTCATGTTGCCTAGGGCCTGCGCCACCTGGTCCGCCGTGCGCAGCTCGAACCGCCGGTCGAGCTCGACCCTGCGTTCGGCGCTGGCAAAAGTCCGCCGGGCCCGATGGAGAGCGAAGTCGGCGCCGGCCCGCCCACCTAGCCGGGCCAGCACCAGCCGCCGCTGGTTCCCCGTGCGGGCCGAGATCGGGGTGGCGGCAGGGGCGCGGTGCGTCGCCCCACGGTGCCACCGGGTGGCGGCGATCGCGCCAACGGCTGCGCCCAGGGCCACGACTCCTGCCAGTGCGCGGGTGCGCGATCTCGGGGCGGGACGCTGGCTCATCGGCGCCGGAGCCTACCGACCGACCCCCAATTGCCGGTGTCGTAAGGTAGCCCGCGCTTCAACCGACCTCGAGGAGCACCGGGGAACCGCCGCCATGCATGAGAACCTGCCCACACCCGATCAGCTCAACTTCGCCATGCTCGTCCTCCGGCTCGTCATCGGGCCCGTCTTCGCCTTCCACGGCTTCGCCAAGATCACCCGCGGTGGCAAGCTCGAAGGCACCGCCGGATGGTTCGAGTCGATGGGGATGCGGCCCGGCCACGTGCACGCCCGCCTAGCGGCGTTCGGCGAACTGGCCACGGGCATCTGCATTGCCCTCGGGTTCCTGACCACCTTCGCAGCGATGGGCGTCATCGGGCTGATGTCCGTCGCGTTCTGGACCGTGCACCGGGGCCAGGGCCTGCTGATCACTGCCAACGGCTGGGAGTACGTCGCGGTACTCGCCACCATCGGTGTTGTGCTCGCCACGATCGGCGCCGGCGACTGGAGCCTCGACAACGCCATCGGCATCGACCTCAACGGGCCTGCGGGCTTCCTCATCGCCGTGCTCGGTGGCGTCGGGCTTGCGGCTGCGCTGCTCGCCTTCGTCTACCACCCGCCGACGCGCGCCGCAGCCGAGGCGGACACCACGTTCTAGCTCTGCGGCACTCGGCGTCTGCCGCCACACGGCGGCCCGTCGCATTCCCGGGCCTGAGGGGGTGACGAGGGAGCGCCTCGGGCATGATCGCGGGCGTGCAGACGGGGGGAGCGCGCCTCGGGGCGTCGGTCGCGTCCCGGTCCAACCTGTCGGCGACGCTGGTCGTCGCTGCCGGCGTCGTGGTGTTCCACGCCGCGCTGAGCGGGCGCTACGGGTTCCACCGCGACGAGCTCTACTACCTGGCGGCCGGTCGCCATCCCGCCCTGGGGTACGTCGACCAGCCGCCGCTGGTGCCGCTCCTCGCCAAGGCGGTCACGGCCCTCGCCGGTGACCATCTTTGGCCACTGCGGTTGATGGCCGGCGCGGTCCACGCCGCCGTGGTGATCCTGGCTGCCGCCATCGCCCGCGAGCTCGGCGGCGGGGGGCGGGCGATGGTACTGGCGGCGCTGGCCACAGCCACCGCTCCGCTGCTCCTCGCCAGCGGCGGGCTGTTCCAGACGGTCGTGTTCGAGCAGCTGTGGTGGGCCCTGGCGCTCCTGCTCGTGGTGCGGATCCTGGCGGGCCGCGCGGATCCGCGCTGGTGGCTGGCCGTCGGTGTCGCCGTCGGCCTCGGTCTGGAGACCAAGTGGACCATGGCGCTACTCGCATTGGGGCTGGCGGTAGGCCTCGTGGCCACGCCCGTGGGTCGCCGCCACATCCGAAGCCCCTGGCTGGCCGCCGGCGTCGTCGTCGCACTGGCGCTGTGGCTGCCCAACCTCGTGTGGCAGGGCCTCAACGGGTGGCCAAGCATCGAGTTCAGCCGCAACAACAACGCCAACGTGCGTGACGAGGAGGGCCGGCTGGGCTTCCTGCTCCAGCAGATCGTCCTCGTCGGTCCGCTGGCCTTGCCGCTGGCGGCGGCAGGGCTCGTCTGGCTGTGGCGGCGACCCCCTTGGCGGGCGCTGGCGGTGGCGGTGGCGACCGTCGCGCTCGCCCTGCTCGTCGTGGGGGGCAAGGCCTACTACCTCGGCCCCACGTACGTTCTCGCGTTCGCCGCCGGCAGCGTGGCGGCCGAGCGCTGGATCGGTGGCGATCCCCGCCGGTGGCGCGCCGCAATGGGTGCCCTGGCGCTCAATGCCCTGATCCCACTAGCGGCGGTCGCGCCGGTGGCGCCGATCGACGCGTATGTGACCGCGTTCGTTGACCTCAACGACGAGCTGGGTGAGGAGGTGGGCTGGCCCGAGATGGTCGACCAGGTGGCCCGGGTGGCGACCGTGCTGCCGGCGGAGGAGCAGCTCGGCGTTCGGGTGGTGACCGCCAGCTACGGCGAGGCGGCGGCGATCGACCTCTACGGCCCCGCGCGCGGCCTGCCACGGGGCACCGCGCTCTCGGGCCACAACAGCTATGCGCACTGGTGGCCCGACGGGTCGCCACCGGGTGCTGTCATCTTCGTGCGCTACTCGCGCACCACGGTCGAGCGCTACTGCGACGCGCTGGGGCCCGTCGCCATCGTTTCCAACCCGTGGGACGTCCCCAACGAGGTGGCCGGCGCCCCCATGCTCGTCTGCCACCGCCTGAGGGTGGCCCCGGAGGTCCTCCGGGACGCGCTGCGCCACTACGAGTGAGGGTCGATGCTCAATCCCGGGGGCTCAGCACGCAGAACTCGTTCCCGTCGGGATCGGCCAGCACCACCCAGGTCTGCTCCCCCTGCCCGACGTCGGCTGGGGACGCTCCCAGCCCGCGGATCCTGGACACCTCGGCCCCCTGGTCATCGGCGGCATAGGGTGCGACGTCGATGTGGACGCGGTTCTTGGCCACCTTGGGATCGTCGACTCGGATGAGCTCGAGCTGCGGGCCCCCGCCGTCGGGCCGGGCCAACGACGCGTAGTCGTCGCCCTGGCTCACGATGGACCACCCGACCGCCTCGCTCCAGAACGGCGCCAGGGCAGCCGGGTCGGACGTGTCCAGGACGATCGCCGCCATGGCTCCGGCCTGGGCGTAGTCGTCCCGGGGGTCGAGCACGCAGAGCTCGTTGGCCTCCGGGTCGGCCAGCACCAC
>Ga0081455_10007431_pt1 | contig 11544 bp, 13 predicted proteins | sample TabmetS3T2R1_FD_70207 | JGI IMG/M metagenome (GOLD analysis project Ga0081455, IMG submission 70207) | Tabebuia heterophylla rhizosphere microbial communities from the University of Puerto Rico - S3T2R1 | ecosystem: Host-associated > Plants > Roots > Rhizosphere ...
CTCGAGCGGCGATCGGTCGGCGGAGTAGGCGCGGTCCATGTACTCGCGGTCGATGTCCAGCGCGCGTTCGACCACCGCCGCGTGCAGCCCCGCCTTGGAGCCGAAGTTGTTGTAGATCGAGCCGACCGCGACCCCCGCGCGCTCGCCGATCTCCTCGACGGTCACGGTTGCCGGTTCCCGCTCCGAGAAGAGTTCCTCACCCGCCTTGACCAAGGCATCGATGGTGCGGCGCCGGCGCGGGTCGACGGGGTCCGTAGTCATTGTTGTAACGATTGCAAGAAGGGCGGATCCTTGCTACCGTCGCCCGACTTCATGCAACGGTTACAAGAAAGTCCCGGCGGTGGCTCGACGCGTAGGGCGATGCGAGGGCTCGCCTTCCTGAGGCTCGGGATCGGCGCCCTTGCCTGGTTCGCGCCGCGGACGACGAACCGCATCTTCGGCCTCCCCCGGACCGATGACTCCGCCGCCCTGCTCTATATGAACCGCGTCTTCGGCGTGCGGGCGATCGCCCTCGGGCTCGTTCTGTCGCGACTGCTCGTCCTCGCAGCTGTCGTGCTGCTCGTCATGGACGAGAGCGAGCTCAAGCGCGTGCCTGTGATCGAGGCCGGCGGAACTCTGATCTATGCGCTCGTCATCCTGTGGCTCGTCGGCGGCGGGCTGCGGAAGCTGCGCCCTCGCGTCGACCTCGCCGCGTGGCGGGAGACTCTCCGTCAGAGCACCCCGCTCATGATCACCGGCTTCGCGCGCTCGGCCGTCGTCTCGTTCGACGTCGTCCTCATCCAGCTGGCGCTTGGCCCGGGAGACCTCGGCATCTACTCACTGGCCTCGCGCCACGCGTTCTTCGTCACCGGCGCCGTCGGCCTGTTCTCGATGGCGTTCCTCTCCGCCTTCAGCGCGACCGCCGACGAGGGCGCGGTCGCTCTCAAGGGCCGTGCGCTGCGCTGGGCCTTCGGCTGCGCCGTGCTCGTGGCGGCCGCTCTGTCCGTCGGCGCACTCCTTATCCCGTCTATCTACGGCGACGAGTACGAGCGCTCGGTCGCCGTTCTTGCCGTCATCGCCTGGCGAATCCCGCTGGCGGTGCTGGCGAGTGTGTACGGGAGCATCCTCGTGGCGCGCGACCGGCAGGTCGACCTCATGCGGAACAGCATCATCGCCGCCGTCTTCGTGGTGTGCGCTGACCTCGTCGCCGTGCTGGCGTTCGGGCTACTCGGCGCCGCCGTCGTCTCGATAGCGGGAGGCGCGCTCACGTACGTGCTCAACGCGCGCAGCGTTCGGCGAGTCGCTCCCGAGCTGGGCGGCCGCGCGCTGCGCACGGTCGAGCGGTGAGCGGCACCCTCGGGATCGACGGTCATCGCCTCGAGGGCGACCGCTCGGGCGTGGGCCGCTACGTCGCTGAGCTGCTGCGCGTGTGGGCTGACGTCCAGACGCCCTTCACCGAGATCACGGTATTCGTCCCCCCGGACGCGGCCGAGGCTTTGCCTCCACAGCACTCGTTCACAGTGGAGGAGGTCTCGGCCGCCGGGGGTCTCCCTTACCACTGGGGGCTCGGCCGAGCGGCAAGGAACGTCGACCTGCTCTTCTGTCCCTCGTACGCTGCGCCTCTTGCTTATCGCGGGCCGTTCGTCGTCACCGTGCACGACGCCCTGTCCGCGCTTATGCCTCCGCACCCGGGCCTTCGTCAGCGGCTCCGTCATCGTTCGACGCGCCTGTCGGCCCGCAGGGCTCGCCACGTGATCACCGTGTCACAGGCTTCGAGCCTGGACGTCGCGTGCGCGTACGGCGTTCCACGCTCGCGCATTACGTCGGTACCAAATGGCTGCGGCGCAGAGTTCTTCGTGCCGCCGACGCCCGCTCTGGCAGAGGACGTGCGTTACCGGTATTCCGTCGCAGACGCTCCTTTTTGCCTCTTCGTAGGGAAGTTCGCGCGACGCCGCAACCTGCCCGTTCTCATCGAGGCGTTCGCCGATGCGAGGGCCCGGACAGGCATGTCCCACGTGCTCGTGCTAGTCGGCGACAGCGAGGCAGCCGAGCCCCTCGAAGACACGCCGGACTTCGCGCGGGTGACCGGCTACATCCCGGAGCAGGACCTCCACGTCCTCTACCACGAGGCGGAGGCCTTCGTGTACCCATCCTCCTACGAGGGCTTCGGACTGCCGGTGCTGGAGGCGATGGCCGCCGGCACGCCCGTGCTGACCGCCCGAAACTCGGCACTCGTCGAGGTCGCGGGCGACGCCGCGCTGATGGTCGATGAGCCAAGCCGCGACCTGCTCGCCGATGCGCTGACAAGACTGCTCACCGACGCGGCGCTCCGCGAGCAGCTTGGCGAGCGAGGGCGGCAGCGTGCACGGCTCTACCCGTGGAGCCGCACGGCAGCAGAGACGATGGCGGTCCTCGCGGCGGTATCCTCGGCGGCCGCGTGAACGAGCAGGCCGGACCGCTTCGCCTCAACCTCGGTTCGGGCAATCGGCCGCTCCCTGGGTTCGTGAACGTCGACTCGCGACCGTTGCCGACGGTGGACGTCGTGGCGGATGTCCGGAGGTTGCCCTTCGATGACGGAACGGCGAGCGAGATCGAGGCGTCGTCCTTGCTCGAGCACTTCCGCAACCCGTACGAGGTGCTCGATGAGATCCATCGCCTGCTCGCACCCGAGGGCGTCCTTCGCGTCCGCGTTCCGTCGCCCTGGTCGCAGGCGGGGATGCTCGACCCCGACCATGTCTTTCTGGCCGACCTCAAGCAGTGGCGCGAGATTCTCGGCGGGTACTTCGAGAACGTGGCAGCCCACGGGGAGGGCGTTCGCTACCGGGACAGCAAGCTGCTCGCGGCGTCGTGCCATGTCGCCGTGAAGGTGCTGCGGATGCACGAGCTGGCGCAGACGTGGGTGCTGACGGCTTCGCGAAAGCGCGCCGAGCCACGTAGGGCGTACGTGCCATGGTGGCTCGAACAAGCATGAATGTCGAGCTCCTCGTCCGGGAGGACCTCGTCATGTCAAGCGCGCCCATCGCCGTGGAGACGCTAGGCACCCTCGGTATCCCCGCCCGGACGGTCGTCGAGCGCGATGTCGACCTGTCTGCAGACCGGCTCGTCTGGATGGGCGGCAACCCGCGCTGGTACCGGAGCACCATCGATCGGATTGCGGCCCTGCCAAGAGACGAGCGGCCGGTCGTGCTCGTGTGGCACACCGAACCGCTGCCAATGCCGCTGGCCGCGGGCATGCGCCGCCAGCCGCTGACGACGAGGGAGCTCGCAAAGATCGTTCTCCGCGACCGGCGAGTCAATGACCACTACTCGAACGCCCGCTACCTGCAAATGCTGGCGAGGTCCGACGTCGTCGACGCGCTCGTCGTGGGAGCCAGGGCCTACCAGGCTTACCTGGCCGAGAAAGGAGTTGATGTCCACCACGTACCTCTCGGGTACCACCCGAGCCAGGGGCGTCTCCTCGACCTCGAGCGCGACATCGACGTCCTGTTTCTCGGCGACTACCGCTTGCGGCGGCGCAAGCAGATCCTTCGCCGCCTCCGTCGGGAAGGGATCGAGGTGAAGGTTCTCGGCGACTATTCGGACCCGCAGCTGTGGGGCGAGTCCCGGACGAAGCTCCTGAACCGCGCAAAGATCATGCTCCACATCCCCCGGCTGGAGGGGCACTGCTCCGACATTCGCATGAACATCACCATGGCGAACGGCGCGCTGCTCGTCTCGGAGCCGCTCTGTCTTCCCGATCCGTTCGTCCCAGGCGTCCATCATGTCGAGGCGCCTGTCGACGAATTGCCGGCCACCATCGCCCGGTACATCGCAGACGACGAATCGCGGAAACGGATCACGTCCGAAGCCCATCGTTTCCTGACGACGGAGCTGACGCTCGAGCGGTCGTTCAACCGGCTGCTCGACCTGGCGCGGGAGGCTACCCTCCGGGCGGCGTGAAAGACGTCCGGCCCGACTACTACGTCCGCCTTCACGCCGTCGAAGAGCAGCACTGGTGGCACGTGGGTATGCGGGAGATCACCGCAGCCCTGCTCGGCAAGCGGCTCGACGGCGGCCACTTGAGCCTGCTCGACGCCGGGTGTGGAACCGGCGGCTTTCTCGCCTGGGCAGACGAAACGGGCTCGTTCGACCGGTTGTGCGGTGTCGACATCAGCGCGGAAGCCGTCGAGCTGGCGCGCCAAGCCGTACCGTCAGCGGAGCTCCACGTCGCCGCCATCGACGCACTGCCCTTCGACGACGCGAGCTTCGACGTGGCGGTGCTCAACGATGTGCTGCAACACGTGGAGGAGGACGAGGTCGTGCCCGGGTTGCGGGAGCTTGGGCGGACGCTCACGCCGGAGGGCGCATTGCTCGTGCGTACGAACGGCGGCGTGCATGCCCGGAGAGAACGGAGCGATTGGCGGTTATACGACACAGACACCCTGTGCTCGGCGCTCGCCGGAGCCGGGTTTCGCCCTGTGCGCGTAACGCATGTGAACGCGCTGCTCTCGCTGTGGAGCGCGGCACGCGGGCGGGGACCGACGGCGCCGACGCCCACGACCTGCGGGATACCGACGCAGGCGGGAGCGACGGCGAACGCCGTCGGGCGAGGGCTGCTGCGACTCGAGGCGAGCCTGCTCCGTCACTCCGGGCTGAGCATCCCTTACGGACACACGCTGCTCGCCGTCGCCGTGCCGGGAGCGAGGGCGTGAGCGTCGAGGAGTTCTTCGACACGACCGCCGAGCGGTACGACCGGCGCTACGACGATCCCGGCGCCGGAGGTCGGCTGCTACGCCGCCGTCTCGAGGTTGCCGTCGAGCTGCTGGGCGAGCCTCGGGGAAAGATGCTCGACGTCGGCATGGGCACCGGCAGGCTCTGCGCCGAGCTCGACCGCCGCGGCTGGCATGTGAGCGGCGTCGACCTGTCCCCGGCGATGGTCGCAGCGGCCAGGCGCCGCCTCCCGGACACCGCAGACCGGCTCGTCGAGGGCCCGATCGAGCAGCTGCCGTTTCCCGCGGCCGCGTTCGACGCGGTTGCAGCCACCGGCGTCCTCGAGTACGCGACGGACGATCTCGACGGAGCAGTGGCCGAGCTCGCGCGCGTGCTGGCGCCGAACGGTGTCGCTGTCATGAGCTTTCCCCGCCAGCAGTCGCCTGCTTTGCTGTGGCGGTCCCGGGTGCTGTATCCCTCCGTGCGGCTGGTGAAGCGCATCGTGCCGTTCGGGCGGCCCGCGCCGCTCGATCTGCCTCCTCGCAGCGAGCAAGAGTTCTTCACGTCGGTTGCGAAGGCCGGCCTCGCGGTCGAGGAGACCCGGAGGATCGGCCGCTTCGCGTCCCACGTCCTCGTGCGAGCGCGCAAGCGATGAAGCGAATCGTTGTCTCGCTCGCCATCGTCGCCTTCGGGCTCATCCCGAGTCTGTCTGCGACCGGGCAGATCGCCCCGCAGGCCACCATCGCGACCGTCGCCGGCACCGGCGTCGACGGGCATGACGGTGAGGGGGGTCCCGCCACGAGCGCCGCCATCGATCACCCCAGGGGAATCGCCGTTCTCCCGGACGGCAGCTTCGTCTTTGCCGAGCCGTTCCTTCCGTCCGTCCGGCGAGTGGGCACCGATGGGCGGATCACGACGGTCGCCGGTACAGCCACTCCGGGGTTCTCCGGCGACGGCGGCTCCGCGACGAGCGCGCAGCTGAACCTCGTGCACGGCGTCGCGCTGCTTCCCGACGGCAGCATCGTGCTCGCCGACACGAGCAATCACCGACTGCGCCGCGTCGCACCGAACGGGACGATCACGACAGTCGCCGGCACGGGGACGTTCGGCTTCTCCGGGGACGGTGGGCCCGCTACGGCCGCCCAGATTGCTGCACCGCGCGGCATTGCCACGCTGCCCGACGGCAGCATCCTCTTTCCGGACTCGGGCAACCACCGGGTGCGGCGCATCTCGCCGGCGGGCGTGATCACGACGGTTGCGGGGACTGGAACGCCCGGCTTTCTGGGTGACGGCAGCCCTGCGACGGCGGCGCAGCTCAATCTGCCGTTCGGAGTCTCGCCGCTCCGGGACGGCGGCTTCCTCATTGCGGACGCCGGCAACTCCCGTATTCGCCGAGTCGACCGCAACGGCGTCATCACGACCGTCGCGGCGGAGCTGGCGTCCCCGCACGCGGTCGCGGCGCTCCCGGATGGCGGCTTTCTCGTTGCCGACACGACGGCGAACCGCATTCTCCGGGTATCGGCGACAGGGGCGAGGACGACGGTGGCGGGGACCGGAGCGGCCGGCTACTCCGGCGACCGGGGGCCGGCGGTGCAGGCGGCGCTCAACCAGCCGAAGGCGCTGGCTGTGCTCCCGGATCTGTCCGGTTTCCTCGTCGGCGACTCGGCAAACAACCGCGTCCGGCTCGTACATATGGATCTGAGACCGCCGGTCGTCCTGCGCATCCTCACAAAGCCGGTTCGGACGACCACCGGTCGCGCGGCAATCGTTCGCTACACGCTCTCAGAGCCTGCTGCGGTACGTCTCGAGGTCGTGCGGCGAGGGACGATCGTCCTGCGCGTCGGCCAGGGCGGGAAGCAGGGAGCGAACCGGCTGACCTTCGGGCGCACTCTGAAGCGCGGCGCGTACGGGTTACGGCTGCGGGCGACCGCGGCAGGCGGCAGAAGCGACGCCGCGACGACCTTGCTTGCCGTCAGGAAGCGGTAGCGAGCTCGACCCGCTGACCGCTCTCCGCCGAGCGGTAGGCGGCCTCGATCACCCGCAAGCCGTCCCGGGCCTGGGCGCCCGTAGAGGGGGGCTCGCGTCCCTCGCGGAGCGCCGTGACGATCTCGCGGAAGAGCGTGACGGTGGCAGCAACGCCAGGGTTGCGCGGGTTGCGCGCGAGCTTCGTGCGGCGCGAGCCGACCTCCGACCAGGCAACGCCTCCCAGCCCGAAATGCAAGCGGACGCCGGGCCGCTCCGCGCGCTTCATTCCCAGCTGGAGCAGCACCCGGCCGCCGTGTGAAGCTCGCAGCGACGCCTCCTCGCAGTCCGCGCGGAGCTCGATGTAGCGCGTGCCCGCCCGGCAGAGCCTGTCGATCGTGATCTGCGCCAGCCTGCCGGCGGAGAACTCGAGCACGACGAGGTGGATCGCGTCAGCATTTCGCGTCTGGTCGAGCCCGCTCGTGTGCCGCGCGTAGACGGCTTGGGGAACCTCTTGGAACAGGTCCAGCAGGAGGTCGACGAGGTGGCAACCCGCCTCGAACAGCGTCCGGTTCGGCATCGCCGCGCGCCACGGCACGGGCTCGTTCCACGGCGCGAGGTCCATGAGCTGAGAGATCTGGCAGAACACGAGGCGGCCGACGCCGGGCTGGCCGATCTGCTCTTTGACCGCCCTGAAGACCGGCTTTGCCCGATACTGGTGATTGACGGTCACCTCCCTGCCCGCCGACTCGGCGGCGGCGAGCACACGATCGGCCTCCTCGACGGTCGAGACGAATGGCTTTTCGCAGATCACGTGCGCGCCACCCTCGAGCGCGGCGATGGAGAGATCGGCGTGGGAGTCTGGCGGCGTTCCAACGACCACCAGCTCGGGGTGGGTGGATTCCAGGAGATCCTCGATCGTCCCGAACCCAGGCGACCCGGTCGCGTTCTGCCACCACGCGCGCCGTTCCTCGGACGGATCCGCCCCGCCGACGAGCTCGACGCCATCGACGGCCTGGAGCGCGGGAAGGTGAAACTCCCCGGCTGCCCAGCCGAGACCGACCACTGCTGCGCGCATCGGGAGAGCCTAGCCCGGGTCGTGAGCGCCGAGGACCCTCAAGCCGTCGCTCACGACCGCCGCGTCTCCCGCCAGCAGCGTCGCCCCCTGGACGAGCAGGCCCGCGTGGCCCGGTGTGTGACCGGGGAGGGGGACCATCAGCAGCATGCTGTCGCCGGCGACGTCGTATGACGCAGGGAACGGCCCGGCGGGTGGGCCGGTGAAGTCGACGAGCCGCGGTCGCACCCCGGGCGGCCAATGCTGAGGAAGGTAGCCGCGAAGACGTCCGCGGAAGCCAGTAGCGCGCTCCCACTCGGTTCGGGAGACGAGGACCTCCGCATGGGTGAAGGCCGACAGGCCGCCGACGTGGTCGGTGTGCAAGTGGGAGAGCACGGCCCAGCGCACCGAGCGCGGGTCGAGTTGCGACACGACCTCGTCCGCCGGCTCGAGCTCGAAGCGCGCGAGGCGGAGGTACGGATGCCACCGAGGCAGATAGCTCGGCTGGGCCGCCTTCGCCGTCTGACCTGTGTCGAAGAGGCACACGCCGCCGGGATGATCGACCGCGAACGCGTGGACGGGCAGTGTCTCCTCGCCCCAGCCTCCCGGGAGGTACCGCAGCGGCCCCGAGCGCCGCTTGCCGCGGACGCGGCCGGTCGTCAGGCGACGGATGTCCACCTCAGGCGTTGCCGTTCAGGTGACGCGCGACGCCAACTGGCACGGCGAGTGCGCCGGTCACGTGATGGACGGCGTGCAGACCCGCACCGACTACGGCCCCGGCGGGGCCCTGTCTGCGGACCAGGAGCTCATAGAGCTCGACGTTGAGCGCTGCGAGCACCGCGAGCCCCGCGATTGCCGTGCCCGGCCTGCCGCGCAGGAGAGCAAGCGCCGAAACGACGGCCGCTGCGGCGCTGACGCGATGGCGCCAGCCGAGGTTCAGGGCCGTCGCGCCGGATCGGTGGCGTAGCACGAGCTCGACCCACGGGACGCCGCGCTGCCAGAAATCCGTGCGCACCATGTCGGCGAGCGTCCAGCGCTTCAGGTGCGTGCCCTGGAGCAGCGGGTCGAGGACGATCCTTCCGCCGTTCGCCGTCAATCGCGTGCCCAGGTCGATGTCCTCGACGGACGGAAGCTCGTACCGCGTGGCGTCGAATCCTCCCGCTGCGCGAAACGCGTCGACCCGTACAGCGCCCAGTCCGGCCCAGAACGTCGTCGCCTTGCCCGCCCCCTGCTGATGCACGTGATGGTGGAGGAGGTTTCGGAATTGCGAGACGACGCCTGGATCAGCGGGCCGGTCGTCGTAGGACCCGAAGATCGCCGTCAGCTCCCTATCGGCGGCGAACGCCTCGCGGACGCGCGCGAACGCGTCCCGATGGGGCAGCACGTCGGCGTCGACGAAGACGACGATGTCTCCCGTCGCGTCGTCGACACCAGCATTGCGGGCCGCTGCGGGGCCGTTCCCGTCCGTGACGACGACGACCTGCTCGGGCGGCTGCTCGGCGGCGGCGATGGCCTCGAGACACGCGATGAGCGTCGGCGGGTCGTTCGTCGCCGGGATGACGGCCGTCAGCGTCGCCATGGACGTCGATTGTAGGCTCCGCGTTCATGCCCGCTGTGCTCATGAAAGGTGCGCCGCTGGCCGCCCGAATTCGCGCGGAGGTGGCGAAGGACGTCGCCGAGCTGGGGCACGTCGGGCTGGCGACGGTGCTCGTGGGAGACGACCCTGCGTCGCACATCTATGTCAGCCACAAGCACACGGCTGCGCAGGAGGCCGGCGTCGAGAGCCACGACCACCGGCTGTCACCCGAAACGACTCCCGACGAGCTCCGCGAGCTGATCGAGGAGCTCAATGCAAACGAGCGCGTGGACGGCATCCTCGTCCAGCTGCCGCTGCCGAAGCATCTCGACGGCACGGTCGCCACCCGCCTCGTCTCGCCCGCAAAGGACGTGGACGGCTTCCATCCCGTGAGTGCCGGTCAGCTCTACCTCGGTCATCCGACGTTTGTGCCCGCGACGCCGGCCGGGGTGATGGCCCTGCTCGAAGAGCACGGCGTCGAGCTGGAGGGCCGTCGCGCCGTCGTCGTCGGCCGCAGCCAGATCGTGGGCAAGCCGATGGCGCACCTGCTGCTGGCGGAGAACGCGACCGTGACGATCTGTCACTCGCGGACGGTCGACCTCGCCTCGCATACACGCGAGGCCGATGTGCTCGTGGCCGGCGTCGGGCAGCCGCACCTCGTCACGGCGGACATGGTGAAGGAGGGAGCTGCAGTCGTCGACGTCGGCATCACGCGGCTGCCGGAGGGGCTTGCGGGGGACATCCACCCGGACGCCACGGAGGTCGCCGCCTACATGACGCCCGTGCCGGGAGGGGTCGGGCCGATGACGATCGCGATCCTCCTGCGCAACACGGTCCTCGCTGCTCGCTATCGCCGAGAAATCCTTGCGTTTCCGTAGCGGCGTCGGGTAACGTCCGCGGCGCTCGAGGTCAGCAGAGTTTCGAAGGAGGACGCGTTGGAGCAGGTAGGACAGACGGCCGTCGGTACGGTCAAGTGGTTCTCGAACGAGAAGGGATATGGCTTCATCGAGCGCGAGGGGGGCGAGGACGTCTTCGTGCACCACACCGCGATCACGATGGAGGGCTACAGGACGCTGACCGAAGGTCAGCGAGTCGAGTTCGAGGTCACCCAAGGCGACAAGGGCCTGCAGGCAGCGAACGTCCGCGCTGCCTAGACAACCGTTCCGGTTGGGCTTCGAGGGCCTCGAAAGAGGCCCTCTCACTTTTACGAGGGCCTCTTTCGCGTGCCTCGGCTTTGAGAGGATCCGTGTCATGGCAACGATCACGAGGGAGCAGGTGCTGCACGTCGCGAAGCTCGCCCAGCTCGGCCTGTCCGAGGACGAGGTGGAGCGCTTCTCCGACCAGCTCTCCGCAATCCTCGAGGCCGTCGGCACGATCGCCGAGCTCGACCTCACAGACGTCGAGCCGACCTCTCATCCGCTCGACCTCGCGAACGTCTTCGGCGATGATGAGCCAGAACCGTCGCTCTCGCTCGAGGAGGCGCTCGCGAACGCCCCCGATCCCGAGGCCGGATCGTTCGGGGTGCCGGCGCCGTGATCGACACGCTGCGGTTGACAGCCGAGGAGGCGAACGACCAGCTCGGGCACGGCGAGGTATCTGCGGAGGAGTTGCACGGCGCATATCTCGCCCGCGAGGACGGCGTGCGGGCGTATCTACGGCGGACCGAATACGCAGGCGCGGAGGGGATCCCGATCGCCTTCAAGGACCTCATCTCGACACGCGGCGTCGAGACCACAGCGGGCTCGAAGATCCTTGCGGGGTACGTGCCGGCGTACGACGCGACTGTGGCTCAGCGTTGCGCGGCGCGAGGGCTCTCGCTGCTCGGGAAGACGAACATGGACGAGTTCGCCATGGGCTCGTCGACCGAGAACTCGGCGTACGGGCCAACATTCAACCCCTGGGACTTGTCGCGCGTTCCCGGCGGATCGTCGGGCGGTTCGGCGGCAGCGGTCGCCGCCGGGCTCGCACCCTGGGCGCTCGGCTCGGACACGGGCGGATCGATCAAGCAGCCCGCGGCTCTCTGCGGCGTCGTCGGCCTGCGACCGACCTACGGCACGGTCTCCCGCTACGGGATCGTCGCGTTCGCCTCGAGCCTGGACCAGATCGGCCCGCTTGCGAAGACCGTCCGCGACTGCGCCTTCCTCTATTCGGTGATCGCCGGCCGGGATCCGCGAGATACGACGACCGTCGACTCACCCGACGTCGAGGTCCCCGCGCCGGGTGCGGCGAGCCTGCGTGGGCTACGCATCGGCGTGCCGAAGCAGCTCAACGAGGTGGAAGGCAT